>Ga0182749_1001703_pt1 | contig 16905 bp, 14 predicted proteins | sample eDN3rd37CKraftMG_FD_128875 | JGI IMG/M metagenome (GOLD analysis project Ga0182749, IMG submission 128875) | Enriched Miracle-Growth compost microbial communities from Emeryville, California, USA - eDNA 3rd pass 37_C Kraft MG (version 2) (version 2) ...
GCGATCGCATCGCCCGGCGATTTGAACGAGACGGTCTCGCCGTTGATCCGGAGCGTGCCGCCATCCGGGCGGTACATGCCGGCGAGGATGCTCATCAGGGTCGACTTGCCCGCGCCGTTCTCGCCGCAGATCGAGTGGATCTCGCCGGCCTTGACGTCGAGCGAGACGTCGTCGAGCGCCTTGACGCCCGGGAACTCCTTGGTGATGGACTTCATCTGGAGGATCAACGGCTCAGCGGCCACGGGACACCTCCCGTGCCGGCACGATGTGTACGTTCACACGCGCTCTGCTCACGAAATCCACAACCGGACTCCCTTGTCTCGTCTTGCCGTTCCACACACTAAACCCTTTGTACGCTCTTGAGGTCAAGTTGTGAACACAACCGATGGATAACATCTCAGTAACTCCCCCTGCTGGCACCCTGCAGCACAAGTGACGCGGCGCCGAGAGCCTCGGCCCGCTCGCCGAGCGCGGACATCGCCAGCCGGGTCGACTCGCCGACGCTCGGCACGGCGTGCCGCATCAGCCCGCGACGGATCGGCTCGAGGAACGCGTCGCCCAGCGCGGACAACGGCCCGCCGACCACGATCACCTCGGGGTTGACCAGGTTGGCCACGGTGGCCAGCGAGCGTCCGATGGCCACGCCCGCGTCATCCACCACCCGCAGCGTCGCGGGGTCCCCCTCCAGTGCCTGGCGCACGATGTCAGCGGTGGTCAGCGGGACCGAGCGGCCGCGGCCCAGCAGGCCGATCATCACCGAGGTGGATGCCACGGTCTCGAGGCAGCCGCGGTTGCCGCAGTGGCACACGATCCCGTTCTCGACCGCGGTGTCGTGGCCGATCTCGCCGGCGACGCCGCGGTTGCCGTAGTGGGTTCGGCCGTTGAGGATCAGGCCGCATCCGATGCCCGTCCCGATCTTGACGAAGGCCAGGTTCTCGACCGAGTTGTGCGGCCCCCAGCTCACCTCGGCCAGGGCGCCGAGATTCGCGTCGTTGTCGAAGTGCACCGGGATTCCCAGGCGATCCTGTAGATCAGGTAGATGTATCCCCACCCACTCCGGCAGGATCGAGCCCTGCACGACGGTGCCCTTCTTCCGGTCGATCGGGCCGGGGATCCCCACCCCGGCACCGAGCACCGAGGTCGGGGGGATACCGCTGGCCTCGAGCAGGTGCGTCAGCAGCTCGGCGGCCCGATCGATGCTCTCATTGGCGCCGTGGCCGATCGGCAGCTCCAGGAACTCCTCCGCCACCACCTGGTAGCCGAGGGTCGCGACGACCACCCTCAGGTGACGGCGGCCGAAGTCGATCCCGACCGCCACCGCCCCGGTGTTGGACAGCCTGACCGAGAGCGCCCGCCTGCCGGAGCTCGTGGTCGGCTCGGTCTCGACGACCCCCGCGGCGGCCATCAGCCTGACCAGGTTCGAGATCGTGGCGGTGGAGAGACCGGTAGCCCTGGCCAGCTCGGCCTGGGTGGCGGGGCCGCTGCCCAGCACGTCGACGATGCGGCGCTGGTTGAGCTCGCGGAGCGCCGACTGGGAACCCGGATTGCGCACGCCGCCGAGGGCTGAGCGCGACGTCGGGGTCATGGGTATGAGCATGCACCGAAACGCTCTTGTCGTCAACTTATGAACGCAAAGCGATCCTCATCAGTCCGACCCTTGAACGATGCGAAGGCGAATCCGGTCCCTCTTCGGACTCGCCGAGGTCAGGCGCGGGGCGGAGCGGTCGAGCCGCGCACCACCAGCTCCGGAGCGATCAGGCCGCGCAGCTCCGGGGCGGGCTCGCCGGCCAGCTCGGCGAGCAGCAGGGAGATCGAACGGCGGCCGAGCTCGGCGAAGTCCTGGCGCACCGTGGTCAGCGGGGGCCAGTAGTGCGCCGCGTCCGGGATGTCGTCGAAGCCGACGACGCTCACGTCGCCCGGCACGTCCAGACCGGCGTCGCGGAAGGCGTGGATGAGGCCGAGGGCCATCTGGTCGTTCGCCGCGAAGACCGCGGTGAAGTCGCGGTGGCGCAGCAGCTCGACTCCCACCTCGTGGCCGAAGTCGGCGGTCCAGTCGCCGAGGATCGGCGGATAGGCGACGAGGTCGTTGTCCACCATCTCATCGACGTAGCCGCGCATCCGCGCCTCCGCCTCGATCCAGTCCTGCGGGCCGGCCAGGTGCAGGATGTCGCGGTGCCCGAGCGCGATCAGGTGCGCGACCGCCGCCCTGGCCCCGGCGATCTGGTCGACGGCGACGCTGTGCTCGTCCTGGCGGGTCGAGTCGAGGGCGACGAGCGGGACGCGGATGTCGAGATCCCGCACCGCGTCGAAGACCCTCACCTGCGGCGCGATCACGATCAGCCCCTCCACCGCGAGGCTCATCAGGTGGTCCAGGCGCTCCGTGATCGTGCTGTAGTCGCTGGTGGTGAGGCTGGTCGTGCTGATCACGTATCCGTTGGCCCGGGCCGCCTCCTCGATGGCGTGCAGGCTGGTCGCCGCGCCGTAGTTCGCCGATTGCGAGGTGAGCACGCCGATGGTGCGGGACTTGGCGGTGACCAGAGCCCGGGCCACCTGGTTCGGCCGGTAGCCGATCTGATCGATGACGTCGAGCACGCGCGCCTTGGTGCTCGGTCTGAGGTTCTCCGAGTTGTTCAGCACCCGGGACACGGTCTGATAGGAGACCCCGGCCAGGCGCGCCACATCTCGGATGTTCGGCGCCTTCGCCTTGCTCGGAACTGCCATCACGGGCCCAGTCAGTCGATCGCGTGCCGGGGGTGAGCACGCTCGTCCATTATCGCCGTCTCCGGCGGGGGCCCCGACCGGATGCGGTCAGAGCCGATCGAGCGCGCTGAGCACGTCGGCGATCTGGTCGGCCGATGACTCGATGCCGACCGAGAGCCGCACCACGTTCTCCGGGACCTCGAGGGCGGTGCCGCGCACCGAGGCGTGGGTCATCTCCGAGGGATAGCAGACCAGGGACTCGACGCCGCCGAGGGACTCCGCGAGCTGGAAGACCTCCATCGACTCCGCGAAGCGCCGGGCCACCGCGCCGCCGCCGGCCAGCGAGACCGAGAGCATGCCGCCGAAGCCCCGCATCTGCCGCGCCGCCAGCTCGTGGCCCGGGTGCTCGGGAAGTCCGGGGTAGTAGACCCGCTCCAGCGCCGGATGCCCGACCAGCGCCTCGGCGAGCGCCTGGGCGTTCGCGCTGTGCCGCTCCATGCGCACCGCCAGGGTCTTGATCCCCCGCACGGTGAGCCAGGCATCCATCGGTCCCGAGACCGGGCCGACCGCGAACTGCAGGAAGCCCACCTTCTCCGCCAGCTCCTCGTCGTTCAGCACCAGCGCGCCGCCGAGCACGTCGGAGTGCCCGCCGAGGTACTTGGTCGTCGAGTGGACCACCACGTCGGCCCCCAGGGACAGCGGATTCTGCAGGTAGGGCGAGGCGAAGGTGTTGTCGACGACGACCAGCACGCCGGCCGCGTGCCCGAGCTCCACCAGGGCGGCGATGTCGGTGATCTTCATCAGCGGATTGCTCGGCGTCTCGACCCAGAGCACCCTGGTCGCCGGGGTGATGGCCGCGCGCACGGCGTCGAGGTCGCTCATCTCGACGGTGTCGACGCTGACGCCCCACGGCGCGAAGACCCGGTCCACCAGGCGGTGGGTCCCGCCGTAGACGTCGTTGCTCATCACGACGTGGTCGCCCGGGGAGAGCACCGCTCGCAGCAGCACGTCCTCCGCCGCCAGGCCGGAGGCGAAGCTGTAGCCGTGCCTGCCGCCCTCGAGGTCGGCGATCAGGGTCTCCAGCGACGTGCGGGTCGGGTTGCCGCCGCGCGCGTACTCATACCCGCCCCGGAAGCCGCCGATGCCGTCCTGCACGAAGGTGGAGGTCTGGTAGATCGGAGGGATGACGGAGCCGGTGCTCGGGTCGAAGTCCTGACCCGACCTGATCGCACGGGTGGCGAAGTCGAACGGGGAGGACTGCTGGCTGTTCTGAGACAAGGGGTTCTTTCTGGATTGAGCGATCACTCGGAGAGGAAGGTGAGCAGATCCTGACGGGTCAGCACCGAGACCGGCTTGCCGTCCTGCACGACGAGGAGGGCATCCGATGCCCCGAGCGCATTGCGCGCCTCGCCCACCGACTCGTGCACGCCGATCAGACCCAGCGGTGCGCCGAGGAATTTCCCGACGGCGTCGGACATCGCGGCCTCGCCGCCGAAGACGTGGTCGAGCAGGGCCCGCTCGTCGACGGCGCCGACCACCTCGCCGATCACCACCGGCGGCTCGGCGCTGAGCACCGGAAGCTGGGAGACGCCGTACTTGCCCATGATCTCCACCACGTCGCGCACCGTGTCGGTGGGATGCGCGTGCACCAGGTCGGGGATGGAGCCGGTCTTGTGGCTGATCACGTCGGCCACGGTCTTCTCCTCGGAGACCTGCGCGAAACCGTAGGACCGCATCCAGGAGTCGCTGAACACCTTGCCGAGATAGCCCCGCCCGCCGTCGGGAAGAAGCACGACGACCACGGCATCCGCCGGCAGATCCTTCGCCGCCTTGAGAGCCGATGCCACGGCCAACCCGCTCGAGCCGCCGACCAGCAGCCCCTCCTCCCTGGCCAGCCGCCGGGTGAGGTCGAAGGACTCGGCGTCGGTGCTGGCGATGATCTCGTCGACCACCGAAGCGTCGTACGCCTCGGGCCAGAAATCCTCTCCGACCCCCTCGACCAGGTACGGCCGTCCGGTGCCGCCGGAGTAGACCGATCCCTCGGGGTCCGCCCCGATGATCCGCACCGCTCCCCCGGAGACCTCCTTGAGGTACCTGCCGACGCCGCTGATCGTGCCGCCGGTGCCGACGCCGGCGACGAAGTGCGTGACCCTGCCATCGGTGTCCCGCCAGATCTCGGGACCGGTGGTCTCGTAGTGGCTGAGCGGCCCGTTGAGGTTCGAGTACTGGTCGGGCTTGAAGGCTCCCGGGATCTCCCGGGCGAGCCGGTCGGAGACGGAATAGTACGATTCGGGGCTCTCCGGCGCGACGGCGGTCGGCGTGACCACGACCTCGGCGCCGTAGGCCTTGAGCACGTTGCGCTTCTCCTCGCCGACCTTGTCCGGCAGCACGAAGACGCAGCGATAGCCGCGCTGCTGGGCGACCAGGGCCAACCCGATTCCGGTGTTGCCCGAGGTGGGCTCGACGATGGTCCCGCCGGGCTTCAGCTTGCCCTCGCGCTCCGCGGCGTCGATGATGCGGGTCGCGATACGGTCCTTCGACGACCCGCCGGGGTTGAGGTACTCGACCTTCGCGAGCACCGTCGCCGCGATCCCCTCGGTCACCCGGTTCAGCTTGACGAGAGGGGTGTTCCCGACGAGATCGATCACGCTGTTGGCGTACTTCATGGTGGGCCCAATCTAACAGCGGGCATCGGCGTGTTACGCAGCTGCGGTGTGCAGCGCCTGTCCCGGGCACGGTACCCGGATCACGGCGACTTCCCACCCGGGGAGTCCGGGCTTCTGCCACCCTGGAGAGGCCGAAGCGCCCATCCCTCCGCAGAGACGACAGGAGCCGTCCATGGCCGATCGCCCAGCACAGCCCGAGGCAGGACCGACAGCCAAGCAGCAGCGCGATGCGCGGCGGGCGGAAAAGGTGACCGCCATGAAGCGCCAGCAGGAGCGCTCCCGGCGTCGGCGCATCGCCGCCATCGCCGGCGGATCCGTCGCGGCAGTCGCCGTGGTCGCGCTGGTGGTCGTGCTCGTGGTGGCGAACTCGGCGCCCACCACGACTCCGCCGGCCGCCGTCGACGGCGAGCGCACCTGGAGCGACCTGCCGTCGAACCACGTCGGCGGAACCGTCGACTACGAGGCGGAGTACGGGATGACCCCGCCGGCCGGCGGCGACCACGCGGCGGCCTGGCTCAACTGCGGCGTCTACGACCAGCAGGTGCCGAACGAGAACGCGGTCCACTCGCTCGAGCACGGCGCGGTATGGGCGACCTACGACCCCGACGCACTCGACGCCGATGAGATCGACCGGCTCCGCGGCAGCGTGCCATCGACCTACTCGATAGTGTCCCCCTTCGACGGGCTGCCCAGCCCGGTGGTGATCTCGGCCTGGGGCTCGCAGCTGCAGCTCGAGGGAGTCGACCAGGAGCGCATCGCCGCCTTCGTGGAGAAGCACTGGCAGTCGCCCGACGCTCCGGAGCCCGGTGCGGCATGCACCGGCGCGCTGGACGGGCCGGGCAAGATCTCGTGACGACCGCTGACGGCCGCGGCCGTCGGGCGCGGCTGACGATCGCCGCGGTGCTCGCCGGCGCGCTCCTCGCCGCCGGCGGAATCATCGGAGGGCTGGCCATCGGCGGCGGACAGCCTCCGCCGACCACGACCAGCGCCGAGGCGGGCTTCGCCCGGGACATGCAGGTGCACCACGCCCAGGCCGTCGAGATGGCGATGGCCGTCCGCGACCTCACCGACGATGAGGAGATCCGGCAGCTCGCCTACGACATCGCCACCGCCCAGTCGCAGCAGTCGGGGCAGATGCACGGCTGGCTGTCGGCCTGGGGCCTGCCCCAGGCGCCGGCCGAGCCGAGCATGACCTGGATGACCCGGGCGCCGTCGACGAGCGGCTCCGGTCACGACCACTCCGGCGCCCAGCACGCGCCGGGTGGGTCCATGCCGGGGATGGCCACCCTCGACCAGCTGAACCGGCTGCGGGCATCCACCGGAGCGGATGCGGAGAGGCTCTTCCTCCAGCTCATGATCGCGCACCACCGCGGCGGGGTGGAGATGGCGGATGCGCTCCTCGCACGATCGGACGAGCCGGCGGTGACCGCCCTCGCCCGCTCGATGGTGAGGTCGCAGACCGCCGAGATCGGCTACATGGAGGAGCTGCTGGCCGCCCGCTGACCGCTGCCGCCCAGTTGCTCGCGGTAGAGAGTCGAGTAGACCCCGCCCAGAGCGAGCAGCTGTCCGTGATCCCCGCGCTCGACGATGCGCCCGGCCTCGACCACGAAGATGACGTCGGCGTTCACCACCGTCGACAGCCGATGCGCGATCGCGACGGTGGTGCGTCCCTGGGACGCGGTGTCCAGGGCCTGCTGCACCACGCGCTCCGAGATCGAGTCGAGGGCGCTGGTCGCCTCATCGAGGATGAGCACCCTCGGATCCTTCAGCAGCACGCGGGCGATCGCGATCCGCTGCTTCTCACCTCCGCTGAGCCGGTATCCGCGCTCTCCGACCACGGTGTCGTAGCGGTCCGGGAAGGACTCGATGGTCTGGTGGATGTTCGCAGCCTTCGCCGCGGCGATGAGCTCGTCGTCCGTGGCGCCGGGCTTAGCGTAGCGGAGGTTCTCGGCGATGGTGGCGTGGAACAGGTAGGTCTCCTGGCTCACGATGCCGATGTTGGCGACCAGCGACTCCTGCTCGAGAGTGCGCACGTCGTCGCCGGCGAACAGGATGCGGCCGCCGCTCACCTCGTGCAGGCGGGGGATCAGATACGACACCGTGGTCTTGCCCGCACCGGACGGCCCCACGAAGGCCGCGTACTGGCCCGGCTCGATCTCGAAGGAGACGCCGCGCAGCGTCGGCGGGCTGTCAGCCCCGGCATCCGGGTAGGAGAACACCACGTCCTCGAACCGGATCCGCCCGAGCTCCGCCTCGTTAACCGGGTGGGCGTCCGGGGCATCCACTATCGCCGGCTTCAGGTCGAGGTACTCGAAGATGCGGGCGAACAGCGCCTGAGAGGTCTGCAGGTCGAGGGCGACCCGCATCAGGCCGAGCATCGGCCACATCAGCCGAGCCTGCACGGTGGTGAAGGCGACGATCGTGCCGGCGGTGACGTCCACTCCGCCGAAGATCAGCCAGGCCGCGCAGAGGTAGATCACCGCCGGGATGATGGCAAGGAAGATCTGCACCACCGCGAAGAACCACTGGCCGCTCATCTGCTGCCTGACCTGCAGCCGGATCTGGGTGGAGTTCTCCTCGCTGTAGCGGCCGACCTCCGCCCGCTGCTGGTTGAAGCTCTTCGCCAGCAGGATGCCGGAGACCGAGAGCGCCTCCTGCGTGATCGCGGTCATGTCGCTCAGCGACTCCTGGGTCTTGGTGGCGATCCTCGCCCGCACCCTGCCGACCCTGCGCTGGGCGAGCACCAGGATCGGCATGAGGATGACGGCGACCAGAGTGAGCTGCCAGCTCAGCACCAGCATCGAGACGAAGGCCGCCACGACCGTGACGGTGTTGCCGAGCACGCTGGAGACGGTGTTGGTGAGCACGCCGGCCACTCCGCCGACATCGTTGGCCAGCCGGGACTGGATGACGCCGGTCTTCGTCCTGGTGAAGAAGGCGAGCTCCATCCGCTGCAGATGACCGAACAGGCGGATGCGCAGCGCCCCCATCACCGTGTTGCCGACCGTCGCCGTCAGCCAGGTCTGCCAGACGCCGAGAGCGGCGGACGCGATGTAGATGAGGATCATCAGCACCACCAGCTCGACGAGCACCGGCACGTTCGGGTGCCCCTGCGGCGGGAACAGCCCGAGGTCGAAGGCCTGCTTGGTGAGCAGCGGCGGGAGCACGGTGAGCCCCGCGCCGATCACGACCAGGGCTCCGGTGGTGATCAGGGCTGCCCGGTGCGGGCGGAACAGCTCGCCGATCCGGGACAGCAGGTGGGGGATCCTCGGCGCCTCGGCATTGGCCGCACGCTGCGCATCGGCGTCGCCGCTGCTGATCCGTCCTCCGCGCCCCGCCGGCCTGCCGCTTCCTCGCGTCGCACTCATCAGTTCACCCTACGGCCGACCCGCGACGGCGCTTCATCCGACCGTTGTCGGCGTTCCGGTCGGATGTCGCGGCCCTAACGGCGACGACCGACCGGAACGCCGACAACGGGTTACTTGGTCGAGCCCTGGAGCAGCGCCGTCACGAAGTAGCGCTGGAAGGCGAAGAACACGATCAGCGGCACGATCATCGACAGGAAGGCGCCGGCGGAGAGCACGTCGACGTTCGCGCCGAACTGCCTCAGCTGGCTCTGGATGGCCACCGTCACCGGCTGCGAGCCGGCATTCGTGAAGATCAGGGCCACCAGCATGTCGTTCCAGGTCCACAGGAACTGGAAGATCGCGAGGCTGGCGATCGCGGGGCCGCCGAGCGGGAGCACGATCCTGGTGAAGATGCGGAACTCGCTCGCCCCGTCCAGCCGGGCGGCCTCGAGCAGCTCCCCGGGGATCTGGATGAAGAAGTTGCGCAGCAGGAAGATGGCGAACGGCAGGCCGAAGGCGGTATGGAAGATGATCACGCCGACCAGAGAGCCGAAGATGCCGATGCTGCCGAAGAGCTTCGCGATCGGGATCAGCGAGACCTGCAGCGGCACGGCCAGCAGCACGATCACCACGATCAGCAGCCAGTCCCGCCCCGGGAACGTGATCCAGGCGAAGGCGTAGCCGGCCAGGGAGCCGATGATCACCACCAGGGCCGTGGTCGGCACCGTGATCGCTATCGTGTTCCAGAACGAGCCGAGGAACTGCGCATTGCCCAGGAGCCCGGCATAGTTCTCCAGGGTGAGCTGGGCCGGCCTGGTGAACACCGTCCACCATCCGCTCTGCCCGATGTCCTTGCTGTCGCGCAGTGAGGAGATGAACAGCCCGATCGACGGGACGAGCCAGAACAGTGCGACGACGGCGAGGACGACGTTGACCACGCCGCGCCCGAAGAACCCGACGATGCGCCCGCCGAGCGTCCGCTTCGGCTTGACGATGCCCGGCGCGCTCACCGGTCGCGCTCCCTGCGGAACCTGCGCACGTTGATGATCATGAACGGCAGCACGAGGATCAGGAGCAGGATCGCCAGCGCGCTGCCCAGCCCCTGGTCGTTGCCGCCGCCGAAGGAGACCGTCCACATCTGCACCGCGATCACGCTGGCGGAGGGCAGAGAGCTCCCGGGAGGGATGACGTAGACCAGGTCGAAGATCTTGAGCACGTTGATGATCAGGGTGATGAAGACGACCACCAGCACCGGTGCCAGCAGCGGCGCGGTGATCCGGCGGAACACCTGCCATTCGTTCGCGCCGTCCAGCCGCGCCGCCTCCTGCAGCGAGGGATCGAGCGCGGACAGCCCCGAGGAGATCATGACCATGGCGAAGCCCGCCCAGATCCAGATGTAGGCGAGGATGATCACCCCGGTCACCAGCCCTGGCCCCAGCCACGAGATGCCGGTGAACGACTCGGTGAAGTTGGACGAGGGCAGCCCGATCGTGTAGCTGCCGGACTTCAGGTCGCTCAGCACATAGGTGCCGTCGGCCGCGGTCTTCGCCGTCGAGACCACGGCGCCCGAGGAGTCGATCGCGTTCACCGTGACGTCCGGGAGGCCCTTCTTGCCGTCGCCGAGCTGCCCGGGCTCACCCCCTCCGCCACGCACGAAGTCGAGCCAGACCGTGCCGGTGACCTCGCCGCCGCCGGCGTCGGCCGCGGCCTTCGCCGTCTCGGCGGTGCTCGGGATCGAGTCCGCCTTCACCCCGACCAGGGGGAAGTCCTGGGATCCGCCCGGTTTCACCGCCCCGGAGCCGACTATCGCATCGTCCTTGAGCTCGATCCCGGCGTTCTCGCGCGGCCTGGCCCCCGGATACTCCGAACCGCCGTCGAAGAGGTCGTGGACGCCGACGATCACCGCGTTGGCCGCGCCCAGGTTGGGGTTCTCCTGGAAGGCCGTGCGGAAGATCACGCCGGCGGCGACCATCGAGATCGCCATCGGCATGAAGATGATCAGCTTGAAGGCCGTCGCCCACTTGATCCGGTTCATCAGCACCGCGAAGATCAGGCCGAGGATCGTGCAGGTCACCGGGGCGACGATCACCCAGACCACGTTGTTGCGGATCGACTGGAAGGTGGCGGGGTCGGTGAACATCTTCACGTAGTTGCCGAGCCCGAGGAAGCCGTCGCCGGTCGCGTCGTACAGCGAGCGCCAGGCGGTGTAGAGAACGGGATAGCCGATCAGCGCCCCGAGCAGGATCAGGGCGGGCAGCAGGAACAGGAACGCGGTGACGGTCTTGCGACCACCGCGCGACCGGGGGGAGCGGGCGCTCCTCCCGGTCGCGGGGACCGTCGTGGTGACCTGGTCAGTCACTCACGGCTCCGGTCACTTAGCCCAGGCTGCGGCCGCGGCATCCTCGAGCTTCTGAGCCGTCCCCTGCACGTCGGACGGGTTCGAGTAGAAGTCGATCAGGATCTGCCACTCGCCGGAGCCCTTGGTGCCGCCGAAGGCACTGGGCGCGAGGTCGGACATGTCGAACCTGAAGGACTCGGCGCCGACCAGCGCCTCCGCGATCTGCCGCGAGGTGTCATCCGGGTAGTCCGCCGTGTCGACGTTCTTGTTCGGCGAGGTGAAGCCGCCGAGCTTGACCCAGATGGATGCCGCCTCCGGCGTCGCCAGGTACTCCATCAGCGCCGCGGCGCCCTTGTTGTCCTTGAGCTGGACCGCGACGTTGCCGCCGCCGACCACCGCGTTCTTCGAGCCGTTGATCGACGGGAAGTCGTAGAACTTCGCGTCCTCGCCGACCTTGGCCTTCGTGTCTGAGGTGATGTTGCCCGCCACGAAGTCGCCCTCGTAGACCGTCCCCGCCTCCGGAGGGTCGCCGAACACCGCGGTCACCGAGTCGCCGAAGGTGCGCTGCGCGCCTCCCGGCTGCAGCAGGCTGCTGTCGCTCCACAGGCCGGAGAGCACGGTGAGCGCCTCGATCACGCTGGGGTCGGTCCACGGGATCTCGTGCTTGCTCAGCTGGTCGTACTTGTCCGGACCGGCGGTGCGCAGATACACGTTCTCGAACCAGTCGGTGAGGGGCCAGCCCACGTCCGCGCCGACCGAGAGGCCGGGCGTGCCGGAGTCCGAGATCAGCGCGAGCTGCTTGAGGAAGTCGTCCCAGGTCTTCGGCACCGTGGCTCCGGCGTCGTCGTAGACCTTGGTGTTGTACCAGACCGTCGACTTGTTCGCGCCCTTGAACCAGACGCCGTACTCCTTGCCGTCGGCCGAGCCGAGGTCGATCCAGTCCTGCGAGTAGTTCTTGTGCACAGTCTCCGAGACCGCGTCGGACAGCGGGATCAGGTTGCCCTTCGCCGCGAGGTCCTGAAGCAGGCCGGGCTGGGGGATCACCGCGACGTCCGGCGGGTCGCCGCCCTGGATCTTGGTGCCCAGCGTCGTGGCCACGTCGCTGCCGTAGCTCGTGTAGTTGACCTTGGCGCCCGTGTCCTTGGAGAACTTGTCGAGCACCTGCTCGAAGTTCTTCTGCTCCGCCCCCGACCAGTCGGCAGCGACGTTCAGAGTGACGCCGTTCAGCTTGCCGCTGCCGGAGTCCCCTCCCCCTGAACACGCGGTGAGCGCGAGGGCCGAGACGGCCAGCAGGGCGAGTGGCGCAGTTGCGCGCCGCCCGAATCGAGACTTCATGTGTCCTCCTCGTCGAGGCGTACCGGGGTGGTGCAGTGGAACGTACACCGACTCAGAAAGAACACAAGAGACGAGGACGAATCACTGACGAGAAGGATGAAGGGCGGGCGTCCTGATGGCACCCGCCCTTCGTGTGCTCAGGAGCACCACCGAGCTGACGACACACTCGGATTTCAGGGGACAGGATCGCGACGGGGTGACGCGGGGTGCCTATAGGCGGAGGGTAAGGCCGTCTAGCGGCGCATCATCGGGCAGCGATCCAGTTGTGCTGAGGTACGAATTCGGGGGATTGTTGTACCTCATCGCGTCCCCATTATGGTGGACAACATCGCCGAGGACAAGTAATCTCGAGATCGAGAGAGTTTCCGGTCGCAACCCGCATCGCGGCCGGAGAGCAGCCCGGACCGTCGCGCCGTCAGACGGTCCGCCATGGGCTCCGCGAAGGCCCGTACCTGATCACGGCCTTTCGGAGAGTCGACGGCGCGGCGCGGGGCACGCATAGTGGTTACCGACTGCCCCGCGCCACCCTCCTGCCCGCGCGCACATGGCGGGATGCGGCATGACAGACGAAAAGCGCCGCCCCATCGGGACGGCGCTTTCGCTGTGTTCGAGTGCTACTTGAGGGTGACGGTCGCGCCGGCCTCTTCGAGCTGAGCCTTCGCCTTGTCGGCGGTCTCCTTGTTCGCGCCCTCGAGAACGGTGCTGGGGGCACCGTCGACGAGCGCCTTGGCCTCGCCGAGGCCGAGGCTGGTGAGCGCGCGGACCTCCTTGATGACCTGGATCTTCTTGTCGCCGGCCGCCTCGAGGACGACGTCGAAGGAGTCCTTCTCCTCCTCCGCGGCGGCCTCGCCACCGGCACCGCCGGCTGCGGGCGCACCCGCGGCGGCGACGGCGACCGGAGCGGCCGCGGTGACCTCGAAGACCTCTTCGAACTTCTTGACGAACTCGCTGAGCTCGATGAGGGTCAGCTCCTTGAAGCCCTCGATGAGCTCCTCGGTTGACAGCTTTGCCATGATTTCTCTCCTTGTTGTCTCGTTGTGCTACCGCGTCGCAGCCGGGGCTACTGCGCGGAATCCTGCTTCGCGCGCAGCGCGTCGACGGTGCGAGCCGCCTGCGAGAGCGGCGCGTTGAACATGTACGCCGCACCGAACAGCGATGCCTTGAAGGCGCCGGCCAGCTTCGCCAGCAGCACCTCCCTGGACTCGAGGTCGGCGAGCTTGGTGACCTCTGCGGCACTCAGCGGGTTGCCATCGAAATAGCCCCCCTTGATGACCAGCAGCGGGTTCGCCTTGGCGAAGTCGCGAAGACCCTTTGCGACGGCGACGGGGTCGCCGTGCACGAAGGCGATCGCCGACGGACCGGCCAGCTGCTCGTCGAACGACGAGATCCCTGCCGAGTTCGCCGCGATCTTGGTCAGCGTGTTCTTCACCACGGCGTAGGTCGCGTTCGCACTGAGGCTCTTGCGCAGCTCCTTGAGCTGCGCAACAGTGAGGCCGCGGTACTCGGTGAGCAGTACGGCGTTCGAGTCACGGAACCTGTCCGTGAGCTCGGCTACCGAAGCTTCCTTGTTCGCCATGTGGCTCCTTTGTTGCGGATGGTGGTCTGCCCGACCACCGCGCTGGAGCGATCACACGAAAAAAGCTCCGGCGCACGCGCACGGAGCTTGACGATTCCGAACGGAATCTCTCGGTACACCTGCGCAGGCTTCGCGTGAACGAACCTTAGATCGGGCGCTCGCTGACGCGAGCACGCCGATGACCGGCGGTCTTGGGCTTCGTCCAGGGTACGGGATGCCGGTGCCCTGCGCAAATGGACGGGCACGCTCCCGTCACCGGTCGGGCGTGCCCGCCCTCGGCGGCTCGGCCGGCTCGACGACGGGATCCGGTTCGTCGCCGTAGACCTCCTCGTCGGGGACCGGGTCCGCGGGACGACGACGGACAGGCAGGATGACGAAGACCACGAGCGCGAGCAGCACGACTCCGAGCACCGCGGCGGCGAGCACGAGGCCGTGGTTGGTGGGAGCCGCCGCCGGGGCCGACGCCCCGGCATCCGCTCTCTTCCGGTACTCGTCGAACGACACCGGCTTCGAGACGCCGGACTCCCCCCGCACCAGCGGGGTGAGGGTCGTCCCGTCGGTCGCGAACCACGCGTGACGCGCGTCGTCGCGCAGCAGCAGGGTGCCGGCCGGCGCGCCGGCGAGGGCCGCCGGCAGCTCGGGCCCGAGGGTGAAGGCGGCGAGCTCGGGCTCGTCGTCGGCTGGATTGATCCACACCGTCGCGAGGCCGGCGACCTGGTCGCCGATGGTGACCGGGGCCACCCACGTGTTGCTGAGCTCGGTGGGCGTCGCGGTCCGTCTCCCGGCGAGGTACTCGGAGGTGAAGCTCAGCACCCGGCGCGCGGTGCCGACCACCGCCCCGTCGAAGTCGATGCCGGATCCCTTCCTCTCCCCCGGGCCGTAGAGATCCTCCAGGCGCGGCACGAGACCGGTGGCGAGGTAGCTCGCGACGGGCTCCGGAAGGGACGGCTCGGTGAGGGCGCTCGCGGCGACGGTCGGGACCACGACCAGCGCGGCGGCCGCGAGCAGCGCGGAGGCGAACCGCATGGCGCGCGGGAAGGTGCTGCCGGTTCGCATGTCGGGGTCCTTCGAGAACGGGTCAGCCCAGTCTGACAGTTGATCAGCCGACCGGCAGCCGGACCCTGAACTCCGTCCGACCGGGCTCGCTCGCCACGGCGACCGTTCCGCCGTGCCCGGCCACCACCGCCTCCACGATCGCGAGACCCAGACCCGTGCTGCCGGCGGCCCGCGACCGCGATCCGTCCCCGCGGGCGAAGCGCTCGAACAGCACCGGCTGGAGCTCGGCCGGGATGCCCGGGCCGTCGTCCGCGACGGTGATCTCCGCCTCGTCCCCGACGAGCGCCAGCCCGACCCGGACGGCGGTGCCCGCCGGGGTGTGCACCCTCGCGTTCGCCAGGAGGTTGGCGACGACCTGGTGCAGCCGCCCCTGGTCGCCCTCGATGACGATCGGCTCCTCCGACAGGTCGAGCGACCACTCGTGGTCGGGGCCCGCGGCGTGGGCGTCGCTCACCGCGTCGATCAGCAGGCGGGAGAGATCGAGCGGATGCCGCTCCAGGTCCCGCCCCTCGTCGAGACGGGCGAGCAGCAGCAGGTCCTCCACCAGGGAGGTCATCCTGGTGGCCTCGGACTCCACCCTGCCGATCGAGCGGACCACGTCGTCCGGCAGCTCGTGCTCGCCGCGGCGAGTGAGCTCGGCGTAGCCGCGGATCGAGGTGAGCGGAGTGCGCAGCTCGTGGCTCGCATCGGCGACGAACTGCCGCACCTTGTTCTCGCTGGCCTGCCTCGCCGAGAGCGCTGACGCCACGTGCCCCAGCATCCGGTTGATGGCCGCCCCGACCTGGCCGACCTCGGTTCTCGGATCGGCGTCGGCCTCGGGAACCCGCTCCGCCAGCGCGACCTCGCCGCGATCGAGGGGCAGCTCGGCGACATGCGTCGCCGTCGCGACCACCCGTTCGAGAGGACGCAGGGCGATCCGCACCACGAAGGTTCCGGCGGCCACCGCGATGGCCAGCACGAGCAGGGTGATGCCGGCGATGATGGCGGCCAGCTGATAGAGAGTCGTCTGGATGTCGTTCAGCGGGAGGCCGACCACGCGGTCGTCGGTCAGCACCACCCGGTACTGGCCGAGGTCGCCGAGGTCGACGGTGCGCGGATCGCCGTCGGCGGGGACGTCGAGCAGGACCCGCTGCTGCTCCGGTGTGAGGTCGTGGGTCACCCCGGCGGCGTCGATGTAGCCGGCGTTGACCAGGGTGCCCGATTCGATCATGGAGGTGATGGTGAGCGGCGCCTGCCCCGGCTGCGACCTCAGGTCGTTCCCGCCATCCTGGAGCGGCGGCGGGAACTGGCCGCTCGGCCGCTGCCCGACCTGGATCAGCGCGCGCTGGCTCGCCGCCTCGAGCTGGCGGTCCAGACGGCCCAGCAGGAAACCCTGCAGCGCGAGCACGCTCACCGCGCCGATCACGACGCCGGCGATCGCGAGAAGGGCGACGATGCCGACCACCAGCCGGCGCCGCAGCGACCAGCGGGCCCGCGTGGTCATCCCGCGGCCTTGATCATGTAGCCGACGCCCCGCACGGTGTGGATCATCGGCTCCCGGCCCGCGTCGATCTTCTTGCGCAGATACGAGATGTAGATCTCGACGATGCTCGACCGGCCTCCGAAGTCGTAGCTCCACACCCGGTCGAGGATCTGCGCCTTGCTCATCACCCGGCGCGGGTTGCGCATCAGGAAGCGCAGCAGCTCGAACTCGGTGGCGGTGAGGTCGATGAACCGCCCCGCGCGCTGGACCTCGTAGCTGTCCTCGTCGAGCACGAGATCGCCCACCCGCAGCACGGGATCCGCGGAGTCGGCGACCACCATGGTGGACCGTCGGATCAGCCCGCGCAGACGCGCGATCAGCTCTTCCAGGCTGAACGGCTTGGTGACGTAGTCGTCCCCGCCCGC
>Ga0182749_1001705_pt1 | contig 16899 bp, 11 predicted proteins | sample eDN3rd37CKraftMG_FD_128875 | JGI IMG/M metagenome (GOLD analysis project Ga0182749, IMG submission 128875) | Enriched Miracle-Growth compost microbial communities from Emeryville, California, USA - eDNA 3rd pass 37_C Kraft MG (version 2) (version 2) ...
GGCTTCGCCGACGTGATCCAGGGCCCCTGGCTCATGGAGCAGATGCAGAAGCAGGCCGAGCACGTCGGCACCGAGATCGTCACCGACACGGTCGTCTCGGTCGACCTGAAGCAGCGGCCGTTCCGGCTGACCTGCGATTCGGGCGACGTCTATCTGGCCGACAGCCTGATCATCGCCACCGGCGCGCAGGCGCGCTGGCTCGATCTGCCCTCGGAGCAGAAGTTCAAGGGCTACGGCGTGTCCGCCTGCGCCACCTGCGACGGCTTCTTCTACCGCAACAAGGAGGTCATCGTCGTCGGCGGCGGCAATACCGCGGTCGAAGAGGCGCTGTTCCTGACCAATTTCGCCTCCAAGGTGACGGTCGTGCACCGGCGCGGCTCGTTCCGGGCCGAGAAGATCCTGCAGGACCGGTTGTTCAAGCATCCCAAGATCGAGGTGATCTGGGACACCGTGCTCGAGGACGTCGTGGGCAGCGAGAACCCGCTCAAGGTCGGCGGCGTGCGGCTGAAGAACCTCAAGACCGGATTCATGACCGAGTGGCAGGTTGACGGCGTCTTCATCGCCATCGGCCACCGCCCCGCCTCTGAGCTGTTTGCCGGACAACTGCAGATGAAGCCGTCCGGCTACATCGTCACCGGCGGCCATTCGACCGCCACATCGGTGCCGGGCGTGTTCGCAGCCGGCGACGTGACCGACGACATCTACCGGCAGGCCGTGACCGCAGCCGGCCAAGGCTGCATGGCGGCGCTCGAGGCTGAGAAATTCCTTGCCGCGCACCATCACGACCGCGCGGCGGCGGAATAGATCATGGCGACGAACCATAGCTCGATGGACTGGGACAAGCTGAAGGTCTTCCACGCCGCGGCGGAGGCCGGCAGCTTCACGCATGCAGGCGAGCGACTCGGCCTGTCGCAGTCGGCCGTATCGCGCCAGGTGTCGGCACTCGAATCCGAGCTCTCTGTCTCGCTCTTTCACCGCCACGCGCGCGGCCTGATCCTCACGGAGCAGGGCGAGTTGCTCTACCGCACCGCGCACGAAGTGTTCATGAAGCTCGAAGCGGCGCGCACCAAGCTCACCGACAGCCGCGAGAGGCCCAACGGCGAGTTGAAGGTGTCGACCACGCCGGGCATTGGCGTGCACTGGCTGACGCCCCGCCTCGGTGAATTTCTTGATCTCTACCCCGAGATCCACATCACCCTGCTCACGACCGACGAAGAGCTCGACCTCGCCATGCGTGAGGCCGACGTCGCGATTCGCCTGCGTCAGCCGACGCAGCCGGACCTGATCCAGCGCAAGCTATTCTCGGTCCACTTCCATGCTTATGCGTCGCCCGATTATCTCAAACGCTTCGGCACACCGCGCACGCACGATGAGCTCGACAGCCATCGCATCATCCTGCTCGGCGGCGGCATCGTGCCGGTGCATCTGCAGAACCGGCGCTGGCTGCTCGAGGTGAGCCGCGACGGCAAGGGTCCTCGCACACCGAGCATGACGCAGAACAACGTGCTCGGCGTGCTGCGCGCGTGCCAGAAGGGCCTCGGCGTGGCAATGCTGCCCGACTATCTGGTCGAGGAGAACGGAGGCCTGGTGCAGTTGTTCGGCGAAGCCGAAACGCTCGCGCTAGATGCTTACTTCGTCTATCCGGAAGAATTGAAATCGGTCGCGCGCATTCAGGTCTTTCGCGACTTCCTCGTCGCCAATGCGCAGCGCTGGCATTTCTGATCGAGCCCCGTTTCCCACTGCGAAACATGCGCGCCGCTTTTGCGGCTTGCGACGATCGGACGCGCTGCATGGCTGACATGCGACGCGCCCCGTTGTCCGACTTCGAGCATAGCCGCATATTGCGATCTCGCTGCTGCGCCGGACGGATGTCCTCCCAGAGTCGCCGGTGTCGCAGCATGTTCCCCTCTGGAAGATGTTGCCGTCCCCCACGACGGTACACTGACCAACCGGGCCCCGATTTGGGGCCCGGTTTTTTTTATGTGCCCGATCTTTCGTCGGCGATGTTTGTGCCTGCGCCACGACGTATGGCCCGTCGAGCCCCAGGGGCTCGCGGTGGACGATTCCAGGTTGCATCTCCGCAGCGCCGTCGGCTCCGCTCACGAAAATGTCAGAAGGCTGCGCGCGACTTGCGGCGTCACGGGCACTCTTTTTGAACCGGAATCTGTCTTACTTCGACACACGCATGGACGGCGGTTTGCTACCGGGAATCAGGCGGTTACCGTCGTGCAAAATAGTCACAGTCGGCAATTCTTCTCCGGTGCCACAATGCCGGCGCAGCGTTTCCGACCGATTTGGGTATAGTTCGTCCACGAACGATCAGCGGGGCCGCCGATGAGCCCCTCAGCCTTCGGAGACTCAAGGTGAAAAGCCTCCGCTTCAACCGCCTCCTGGCTTCCACGGCGCTCGGGCTCGCTCTTGCGGCCGCCAGCCATGCAGGCACGACCCTGGCGCAGCAGACCGAGCCAACGGTGGTCGATGGCGTGCCGGTTCCGGACACGACACTTCCGCCGCCGCCGACGCTGAAGGATATCGCGCCGCCCGATCAGCAGAACGCCGCTGCATCCGCCGCCGACGCCGGCAAGACCGAAGCTGCAAAAACCGAATCGTCGAAGTCCGACGCTCCGGCCCAGGCCGCGGCCGAGCCGGCGGTTGCGCCAAAGAGCGAGCCGAGCGCAGCGCAGACGTCCGAACCGAAGAGCGATCCGACTGCGAAGGCCGCAGCGCCGGCCGCCGAGCCCACCACTCCCACCGCCGTTGCCGCCGGCATCAGCGACGAGGCCGTGTCGGCCAAGCTGCGCGAACTCATCGGCAGCAAGCAGTTCGACCGCATGGTCAGCCGCAAGGCCGATCGTGCCGGCGTCGAGGCCTTCTACAAGGCGCGCAGCTATGCGCCGATCTGGTCGCACGATGGCGCTGCTGCGGCGCGCACCAGGTCCGCGATCGACTATCTCGGCCGCGTCGAAGAGGTCGGGCTCAATCCGTCCGACTATCCGACACCGGTGTTCAAGGCAGATATGAGCGCCGATCAACTCGCCGAGGCCGAGATCAAGCTCACTGACGCCGCCCTCGATTTCGCGCGGCACGCCCAGACCGGCCGCATTTCGTTCACGCGCGTCGGCAATGACATCTCGTTCAGCCCCGTCGCGCCCGATCCGGCCCAGGTGCTGGCGAAGCTGTCCGCCGGCGACGACGCCGGCAATGTGCTCGATGCGTTCAATCCGCCGCAGCCGGAATTCAAGGCGCTGCGCGAGAAACTTGCCGAGCTGCGCAACGACAAGGACGAGGAGCCGAAGCTCGAGGAGAAGCCGGCTCCGCAGGTGCACATCCCGGATGGCAAGATTCTGCGCCCGGGCATGAAGGACGAGCGCGTCACCGCGTTGCGCAAGCGGCTCGACATCGCCGGCGACAAGAACGACGCTCACTACGACGACAAGGTTGTGGAAGCGGTGAAGGCGTTCCAGCTCGGCGCCGATCTCAACGCCGACGGCATGCTCGGCCCCAACACCGTACGCGCGCTCAACGGCCACAAGGTCGCGAACAAGCACCGCTCGCTGCAGAACAAGATCGACACGATCGTCGTGAACATGGAGCGCTGGCGCTGGTTCCCGCGCGGTCTCGGCGACCTGCACGTCATCGTCAACGTGCCGGACTATTCCCTGACGCTTTACGACGACGGCAAGATCTACTGGCACACGCGCATCGTCGCCGGCAAACCCGGCAAGGCGGCGACGCCGATGATCTCGGCCGAGATGAAATACATCACGGTCAATCCAACCTGGAACGTGCCACCGTCGATCATCGAAAACGAGTATCTGCCGGCGCTGCAGGAGGATCCCGAAGCGCTCGAGCGCATCGGGCTCAAGCTCGAGCAGAATCCGGACGGGACCGTGCGCATCTATCAGCCGCCCGGCGCCGGCAACGCGCTCGGCCGCATCCGCTTCAACTTCCCCAACAAATTCCTCGTCTACCAGCACGACACGCCGGACAAGTACCTGTTCGCGCGCGACAAGCGCGCCTACAGCCACGGCTGCATGCGCGTGCAGAACCCGGAGACCTACGCGGTCAAGCTGTTGTCGCTCGTCGACCCGAAGGAGCGCTACAGCGAGGCGCGCATCGAGAAGATGTACGGCGACAGCGAGATCAACATCAATTTCCAGAAGCCCGTGTGGGTGCACCTGACCTATCAGACCGCCTTCGTCGATCCCGACGGCAAACTGCAGTTCCGCGATGACGTCTACGGTCGCGACGCGCGCATGCTGGAGATCATGAAGGGCAGCGAGCGCCGCGTCGCCGACATTCCGGTCGAGCGGCCGCCGAACACGTCGGCGAAGCCGGTGCGCATGCCGCCCGGCATGTATGGCGGCAACCGCGGTTATGGCGGCGGCGGCCCCAACTTCTTCGACTGGCTGTTCAGCGGCGGCCAGGCGCCGGTGTACCGGCCGCGCGGCTATGTCGGCAATAACGGCCACTACTACACGCGCTGAGCGCGGGCCGAGCTTCACACGCGACGACGCCGGCCCGGCGACGGGCCGGCGTTTTCGTTGCTAGGCGGCGTGCACGGCACCGAGGAGAAGGCTGACGCGCCCGTCGCCCCACAATGGCAGGAGCAAACGCGCGGCGCCGCTTGCGTCGCGGTGATAGGTCGGCACCCGACCCTCGACCGTGGCCGAGGCCTGCGCGCGCAGGAAGCCGAGCGGCGCCGGCAGTTCGACCTCGTCGATGAAGCGGCCGGACAGGGCCTTGTCCTGCGCCAGCAGCAGGTCACCGCCGAGCAGGCTGAAGCGGAAACGCTCGGGCTTGTCGAAAACGTCGAGCAGCAGAACCGCGCCCGCGGCATCGGCGAGCGCCGCCGGCTTCAAGTCGTCGGCGAAGGGAATGTCGTTCTGCGCGCGGCGCAGGCCGAGCCAATAGCCCTGGACGGCGGCGAGATCGCGCTCAAGCTTTACCGGGAGCGGAAAGGGATTACCGGATCTGTCCATGGCAGCCCCGGAGCGAATGGTACAGGTGGGTGGACTTGAACCACCGACCTCTGGTTCCACAGACCAGCGCTCTAACCAACTGAGCTACACCTGCAGGGTCGACCCGCCTGACGGCAGGACGGGCGGAAACTAGGTGGACCCCGCCGGTTTGGCAAGGTTCGTTTTGCGGCGCCGGAAAAGCCCGAAAACAAAGGCCCGGGCGGGTCGCCCGGGCCTCTACGCAAACGATAAGCGGACCGCTCAGGCGACCTTGCCGAAGCTCGCGAAGCTGTCCTTCATCGGCTCGGCCGTCTCGGCCGCGACCTTCTGCGCGTGCTCGCCGAGCTCCTTGGCCTGTGCGGTCATGGTCTCGAACTGGCTGCGCAGATACGCGGTCGTCTTCTCGACCACCTCGGCATAGGACTTCGCGGTGAGAATCTCGCCCATCAGGTCGAAGGTCGCGTTGGAGTTGGCGCGGGCGGCCTCGATCACCTTCAGGCCGTAGTCGCAGCAGCCCTTCGAGGCGGTGGAATAGGTGTCCTCGAGAACGTCCGTGGCCTGCTCGGCCGCGCTCTTGGCCTTCTCGTAGTTGTCCTTGGCCTGCGCCAGGCTCTTCTCAGCCAACTCGCGAAACGCCGCCGGCATCTCCATCGACGGCATCTCGAACTTGGGCATTTCGAACTTCGGAATCTCGAACTTCGGCATTTCGAATTTGGGGGTCTCGAAAGCGGGCGCGGCAGAAGCGACCGGCTTCTTGGATTTCGGCGGGGTCGCCGTCGTGGTGGATTCAGCCATGACACTCATCCTTGGATCGGAGGGCGGTATCCGGCAGAGGAGCGAGCCGCCACCCTCGGCAAAAACGGCTCGTGCCTACGAAAAGCCCGCCGCGCGAGAGCGCTGGAAACAGCGCCCGAGGCGGGGTCGAAGTCACCATAGCAGTTCTGTACCGCGATGCAACAAAAATGTTGCGCTGCACAAAAGGACAGATTCCACCTCCGGCCGCGAGGGCAGAGCCGATCGAAGGTGATGCCGCGGACGCGGCGCCTGCGTCAGTGCGGGGTCGTCCCGCCTAACTTGCTGGCCTGGCGTCCCAATTCGCGCGCCTGCTCGGCCAGTGCCGCCATCTGGCTGTTCACGTAGTCGGCATGCAGGGAGGCCACCTCGCCGGGATCCTTGGCATGGACCAGCTTCTCGGCGAAGGCGAATGACGAGGCGATATTCCGCTCTGCATAGCTCATGGCGAGTTGGCCGATCTCGCGAGCGCCGCTTTGCGCCGTCAGTGCCTGGGTTTGTGCCACGGTAGCCGCCTGCTGCGCAGCATTGGCGAAGGCCTCGAAGGCCGCCTTCGCCTGCTCGAATCCTTTTTCCGCAAAGGCCCGCATCTCGGCGGGCATGTCGAATTTGCTGCCGCTCTCACTCGCCATTGGAACCTCTCCTCTCCGCCGGCCTCTGGCCTGCCTCATAACGCGCGCGGATTGTGACGATTCAACGCCACACGCTCCCGAAATTAACGTTAGCGCGGCTTCGCAGTGGTAGGTCGGGCGCGCGTCGTGGACCTGATGCGGAAGCGGCCGTATTAAAGCTTTGTTAGGCGTAATCCGTATGACCGTGCATGAGTGAACCGAGGCTCCAATTCGGCTGGCTGAACGATTCGCGGCTCGCGGCCCAGGCCCTGAGCCCGATGCCGGTCTGGCTATGGAGCGCGACCACCCATCGCATCCTCTGGGCCAATCCCGTTGCCGCCGCGATCTTCGATGCGCCGTCGCCGCAGGCCGCCGCGCGCATCGCGTTCGGCCCGCAGCACGCGGCCGCGGTGCAGATCGCACGGCTGGCGGCCACGCTTCCGCAAGGCGGCACGCCGCGGCTCGAGCGGCTGCGCGGCTTCGGCGCGGCGCTCGGCGGCACGCTCATCTGCCTCTGCTCGAAGATCACGCTCGCCGACAACAGCACGGCCGTGCTCGTCACCGCCACCGAACGTGCCGGCAAGGAGCTCGCGCTGCCGGAGCGCGCCCGACGATTGCTCGCCGATATCGACCTACCGGCTGCGGTCTTCACCGCCGACGGCGAATTGATCGAAGCACAGCCTGCGGCGCTGGCGCGGCTCGGTGACCGGCGCGACCTGGTCGCGCTCGAGGCCGTCGCGGTCGCGCAGGACGCGAGCAGCACCGGTGCCGCGCACGGCGACACGGCCGGCGGGCCCGTCGCCATGATCAAGCTCGGCGCCGGCCCGACGGTCGCACTGTTGATGGCCTTCACCTCGGCCGAGGCGCGACCCGCGCCGCGACTGGTCGAGCCCATGACGCTCGCGCCGCCGATCGTGCCCAATCCCGCGGCGGGCCAGATGCGGCCGCGGCGCGGCTCCTTCCGCTTCGTCTGGCAGATGGATGCCGACACACGCTTCACTCTCGGCACCGCCGAGTTCGCGCGCCTGCTCGGCCCGCAGACCGCCGCGGTGCTCGATCGGCCGTGGCGGGAGATCGCCGCCGCGCTGTCGATCGACGGCGACGGCCGGCTGGCGCAGGCCCTCGCCGCGCGCGACACCTGGAGCGGCATCGTCATCGACTGGCCGGTCGATGGCACCGGCGAGCGTCTGCCGATCGAGATGTCGGCGCTGCCGGTGTTCGACCGCGACCGCCAGTTCACGGGCTTCCGGGGCTTCGGCATCTGCCGCGACATCGAGCGGCTCGAGCGCCTGCAGCGCCAGCGCGCCGCCGCACCTCCGACGCCCGCCGCGCCATCGCTGCAGCCGCGGCTGGTCGAGCCGCCGGGCGAGGAGCCGACCGACAACGTGTTGTTGTTCCCGACGCCGGCGCCGCCGGCGCCGCCGGTGTCGTCGGTGTCGTCGGTGTCGCCAGTGTCGCCAGTGTCGCCGGTGTCGCCGAGCCCGGAGCCTGCGCAGCCGGAGCCGACACAGGCGGAGGCCGCGCAGCCGCCCGCGGCCGAGCAGCCCTCGCTCACCGCCCACGAGCACAGCGCCTTCCAGGAGCTCGCGCGCGAGCTGAGCGAGCGCCTGAAGAAGCCGCCCGCCAGGACCGACGAGCTCGTCGACGAGCCGTTCGTCGCCCCCGTGCCGCCGGCACAACCCGAACCGCCGCAGCGCGGCGACGGCACGCGCGACGACGGCCGGCCGATCCTCGAACGGCTGCCGGTCGGCATTCTCGTCTACAGGCTCAACACCCTGCTCTACGCCAACCGCGCCTTCCTCGACTGGACCGGCTATCCGACGCTCGAATCGCTCGCCAATGCCGGCGGCCTCGACAGTCTCTTCATCGAGACAAGGCAGAATGGCGAAGATGTAAACAACGGCAAGTCGCTCACCATCACCACCGTCAACGGCAGCCGCAAGCCGGTCGAAGGCCGCCTGTTCAGCGTCGCCTGGCAAGACGAGAATGCGCTGGTGTTGATGATCAACACGCAGGTGGCGGTCGAGGACAGGACGAAGGCTGCGGCAGCCGAAGCGACGCGCGAACGGCTCGCGCGCGAGAACGGCGAACTCAAGGCCATCCTCGACACGGCGACCGACGGCGTGCTCGTGCTCGATCGCGCCGGCCGCGTGCTCTCAGCCAACCGCAGCGCCGCGGCGCTGTTCGGATACGAGGCGAACGAACTGACGGAGCTCTCGCTCAACGACCTGTTCGTGCCGGAGAGCCGGCGGCCGCTGTTCGATGCGCTCGACCGCCTCGCCCGCGAAGGCGGCGCGCGCCTGCCCGACGCCGGGCGCGAGGCGATCGGCCGCGTCAAACGCGGCGGCCTCGCGCCGCTGTTCATCACGGTCGGCCGCATCGAGGACGGCGACAAATACTGCGCCGTGCTGCGCGACATCACCGCCTGGAAGCGCAACGAGGAAGAGCTCATCAACGCCCGCGAGGAGGCGGAGAAGGCCTCGACCGCGAAGTCGGAATTCCTCGCCAAGATCAGCCACGAGATCCGCACGCCGCTCAACGCCATCATCGGCTTCTCCGAGGTGATGATGGACGAGCGCTTCGGCGCCATCGAGAACGACCGCTACCGGCAATATCTCAAGGACATCCATTCCTCGGGCGAGCACCTGATCTCGCTGCTCAACGACCTGCTCGATCTCTCGAAGATCGAGGCCGGCAAGCTCGACCTGACCTTCGTCACCGTCAATCTCAACGACGTCGTGCAGCAGTGCGTCGCCATCATGCAGCAGGAGGCGAACCGCGAGCGCGTGATCATCCGCACCTCGCTCAACGCCAACCTGCCGCCGATCGTGGCCGACGCGCGCTCGGTGCGGCAGATCGCGCTCAACATCCTGTCCAACTCGATCAAATTCACCGGCGCCGGCGGACAGATCATCGTCTCGACCGCGGTCAACGACGATCAGGAGGTGAGCCTGCGCGTGCGCGACACCGGCCACGGCATGAGCGAAAAAGAATTGCAGACCGCGCTCGAGCCGTTCCGCCAGTTGTCGACTTCGGCGCGGTGGGGCGCGACCGGCACCGGCCTCGGCCTGCCGATCACCAAGGCGCTGGCGGAAGCGAACCATGCCCGCTTCCGCATCACCAGCGAGGTCGACACCGGCACTCTGGTCGAGGTCGCCTTCCCCGCAACGCGCGTTCTGGCGAAGTAAAAACGCCTCACCCTGTGCATGGCCCGGCCATGAAAGGGTCACAGACGCCGCCCAACATTGGCGCTGGCAGGACCGATGCTATAGTCCGCCGGCGCGAGACGCCGAACCAACCGGAACCCCTCCCTGTGACGCCCGCCGCCGGCTTCAAACGCCTGGGATTTACGCTGCTTGCCGTTGCCGCGGCGGGCGGCGTGCTGCTCGCGGCCGGTCACGTCCTGCTGTCGGCGGAGACGGTGCGCCAGGAAGCCCTGAGCGAGATCCGCAGCGTCACCGGCCTCGACCCGATCCTGCGCGGCCCCGCCGAGGTGTCCCTGTTCCCGAGCGGCAGCGTCACCTTCAACGACGTCGCGCTCGGCGATGCCGACAATCCGGCGCTGACCGCCGAACGGCTGACGGCGCGGCTGCGCTTCTTCCCGCTTCTCATGGGCCGCGTCGAAATTGCCGATGTCTCGCTCGAGCGGCCGAACATCGTCATCGATCTCGAGCCGGATGGCCGATCCAACTGGGCCGGCCTGATCACCGCGCTGGCCAAGAGCCAGAAGCCGGACGCGTATCGTTCGGCGGCATTCTCCGAGATGCGCATCGACGATGGCACCGTCACGCTGCGCGACCGCGTCTATCGATCCAGCGAAAAGCTCGATGACGTCAATTTCTCGCTCGCCTGGCCGTCGATCTCCAAGACCTTCGGCGCCACCGGCCGCTTCGTCTGGCATGGCGAACCGGTCGACGCGAGCATGACGCTCGCCGATTTCCCCGCGGCGCTTGGCGGCGGCCGCACCGGTCTCAAGGTCAGGCTCGCCGGCAAGCCGGGCAAGATCGCCTTCGAAGGAGCGGTCAGCGTCAAGCCGACGGTGAAGATCGAAGGCACGCTCGCCGCCGACTCGCCGTCGCTGCGCGACGCGTTCGCGTGGGCCGGACAGAAGCCCCTGCCGGGCGGCGGCTTCGGCCGCTTCTCCATCAAGGCGCAGACCAACGTCGTCGGCGGCACCATCGGCCTCTCCGGCGTCAATGTCGATCTCGACGGCAACACCGCCGAAGGCGTGCTGACCTTCGTCGTCGACGGCCGCAAGACGCTGCAGGGCACGCTCGCCGCCGACAAGCTCGATCTGACGCCCTACATCTCGACCGTGCGACTGATCGCCGGCAATCATCGCGGCTGGGACAGCGGCCCCTTCGTGCTCGACGGCCTCGCCGACAGCGACTTCGACCTGCGACTCTCGGCAGGCAAGGTGATCGTGTCGAACGCCGAATTCGGCCGCACCGCGATCGGCGCCAACCTGCGCGGCGGGCAGCTCGCCATCACGGTCGGCGAGGCGCAGGCCTATGGCGGGCTGGTCAAGGGCTCGCTGGCGCTGGCCAAACGCGACGACGGCGTCGACGTCAGATCGCAGCTCAATTTCGAGGACGTCGATCTCGAATCCTGCCTCGGCCAGTTGTTCGGGCTGCGCCGGCTCGAGGGCAAGGGCAATATCGCCGTCACCGTCGAGGGCCAGGGTGACAGCGTGCTCGGCGTGACGCACACGCTCAACGGCACGGCGTCGCTCAGCGGCAAGAACGGCGCGATCAGCGGCCTCGACGTCGCGCAGCTCCTGCGCCGGCTGGAGCGGCGGCCGCTGTCGGGCGGCGGCGAATTCCGCACGGGACGCACGCCGTTCGACACGATCTCGATCAATCTCAAAATCGTCAATGGCACCGCCGCCGTCGAGGACATGTCCATCGCCGGTGCCGCCGTGCATCTGGCGCTCGCCGGCTCCGCCTCGATCCCGCAGCGCGACCTCGACCTCAAGGGCACCGCCGCGCTGGTGAGCGCGTCGCGCCCGGGCACCTCGCCGTTCTCGCTGCCGTTCATCGTGCAGGGCTCGTGGGACGATCCGATCATGCTGCCGGATCCGGACGCGCTGTTGCGCCGCTCCGGCGCCGCCCAGCCTCTGGTCGACGCGATCCGCGAGCAGCGCGCGCGCGACCGCGTCCGCGCCGCGATCGAGCGGCTGACCGGCGCCCCGCACGCCGACGCAACGCCGACTGCGGACGAGACGCCGGCCGCGAACAAGGCGCACTAAGCCGCCCGCGTCCCCTGCCCTCGCGGAAGCGAACGACGTTCAATCAGACCTGGACGCCCAATCCCTCGCGGGCCCGTCGCACCGCGCCGCGCTTGGCGGCCAGCGAGGACGCGATCGTGCCGACCGCCACCACCGTGATGATGATGGTGCAAATGGCGTTGATCTCCGGTTTCACGCCGAGACGCACCTGCGAATAGATACGGATCGGCAAGGTCGTCGCGCCGGGACCGGTGGTGAAGCTGGCGATGACGAGATCGTCGAGCGAGAGCGAGAAGGCGAGCATCCAGCCTGCAATCACCGCCGGCGCGATCAGCGGCAGCGTGACGGTCAGGAAGGTCTTGAACGGCGGGCAACCGAGATCCATCGCCGCTTCTTCCAGGCTGCGGTCGAACCCGATCAGCCGCGACTGTACGATGACGGTGACGAAGCACATGGTCAAAGTCGTGTGCGCGGCGGTCACGGTCCAGAAGCCGCGGTCGACGCCGGCGGCGACGAACAGCAACAGCAGCGACAGGCCGGTGATGACTTCCGGCATCACCAGCGGCGCATAGGCCATGCCGGAGAACAGGAGCCGGCCGCGGAATCGCCCCGAGCGCGTCAGCGCCACCGCGGCGAAAGTGCCGAGCACGGTCGCCGCCGTCGCCGACAGGGCGCCGATGCGCAGGCTCATCCAGGCGGCGTCGAGGATCGCCTGGTCGCGCAGCAGTTGGCGGTACCATTCGAGCGACCAGCCGCCCCACACCGTGACGAGGCGCGAGGCGTTGAACGAATAGATCACCAGGATGACGATCGGCAGATAGAGAAAGGCGAGGCCGAGCGCGACCGAGACGACGTTGAAGCCCGAGGTGCGCTGCATCACGCCACCTCGCCGATCGCGCGCTTCTGCAGCCGCTCGTAGACGAGGATCGGCACGAGGAGCAGCGCCAGCAGCGCCACCGCGATCGCCGAGGCGACCGGCCAGTCGCGGTTGGAGAAGAACTCGGTCCACAACGTCTGCCCGATCATCATCGACCGCGAGCCGCCGAGCAGGTCGGGAATGACGAATTCGCCGGTCACCGGAATGAAGCAGAGCAGCGCGCCGGCGGCGGCGCCGCGCAGCGACAGCGGCACCGTCACCTGCCAGAACGCCTTCCAGCGCGGGGAGCCGAGATCGGCCGCCGCCTCGAGCAGGCTGTAGTCGATGCGCTCGAGCGAAGCATAGAGCGGCAGCACCATGAACGGCAGATAGGAATAGACGACGCCGATATAGATCGCCGTGTCGGAGGCGAGCCACGCGATCGGCGCGTCGATGATGTGCAGCGCCATCAGCACGTCGTTCAGGAGACCGTCGCGCTGCAGGATGTTGATCCAGGCGTAGACGCGGATCAGGAACGAGGTCCAGAATGGCAGCACCACCAGCATCACCAGCAGCGGCTGCAGGCCGCGCGGCGAGCGGGCAATGCCGTAGGCCATCGGATAGCCGATCAGCAGCAGGATCGCGGTCGAGACGCCGGCGACCTCGAGGCTCTTGAGGTAGGACGAGAGATAGAGCTCGTCCGAGCCGATGAGCGCGTAGGAATCGAGCGTGAGCTGCGTCGCGAACTGCTTGAGGCCTTCCCAACCCGCGGCGAGATCGAGCACCGGCACGTAAGGCGGCAGCGCCATCGCCGTCTGCGACAGGCTGATCTTCAGCACGATGACGAACGGCACCAGGAAGAAGGCGATCAGCCAGAGATAGGGGATGAGCACGACCAGGCGGCTGTTGCCCGGACGCTTGATCCTCACCGGCGCGCTCATCGCGTCAGCACCACGCCCGCGTCGGCCGGCCACGACAGCCACACCACGTCGCCGGCCGAAAAGCCGCGGTCGCCGTGCCCGGTATTGGCGACGGCGACCTTCATGACCGAGCGGTCGCCGAGCCGAACCTTGTAGATCGACATGTCGCCGCGATAGCCGATCTCGTGCAACGTGCCGGCAATCGCATTGCCGCCATTCGCCGGCCGCTCCGCGCCGATACGCACCTTCTCCGGGCGCAGCGCCAGCCACACGGTCTCGCCCAGCGCCACGCTGTCGTCGGCGACGCGCAGCTCGCCGATCAGCGTCTGCATGACGCCGGGCGCCGAGAAGCGGCCTTCGATCAGCGTCACCTCGCCGATGAAATCGGCGATCCAGCGCGAATTCGGCCGCTCGTAGACTTCCGCCGGGCGCGCCACCTGGGCGACGCGGCCACGGTCCATCACCGCGATGCGGTCGGCGACCACCATCGCCTCGTCCTGGTCGTGGGTGACGATGACAAAACTGGTGCCGAGCTTGCGCTGCAGTTCCATCAGCTCGAACTGCGTCTCCGAGCGCAACTTCTTGTCGAGCGCGGCGAGCGGCTCGTCGAGCAAGAGCACGCGCGGCTCCTTGATCAGCGCGCGCGCGAGCGCGACCCGCTGCCGCTGCCCGCCGGACAGTTGATCGATGCGGCGCTTGCCGTAGCCGGACAGCCGCACCAGCGCCAGCATCGCTTCGACCCGCTCGGCGATCTCGTGGCGCCCGACCTTCTCCTGCCGCAGGCCGAAGCCGATGTTCTTCTCGACATTGAGGTGCGGGAACAGCGCGTAGTTCTGGAACATCATGTTGACCGGCCGCCGGTGCGGCGGCACGGTGCTGATGTCTTCGCCGGCAAGCAGGACGCGGCCCGACGTCGGCGTCTCGAAACCGGCGAGCATGCGCAACAGCGTCGTCTTGCCGCAGCCGGACGGGCCGAGCAGCGCGAAGAACTCGCCCGGCGCGATGTCGAGCGACAGCCCGTCGACCGCGGTGAGCGCGCCATAGCGCTTCGAAACCGCGTCGAAGCGCACCAATGGCGCCGTGACTCCCCCCATTTCCGTATCCTCATACCCCACGACGCAAGAGGCGTGACGCTAGCGATCAATGACGACCGTCTCAACGGGAGAAAATGGCGCGGTGGACAGCGCTGCGAGCCTTCCGCGCGCCCGAATGACAAAACCTCGTTACCGCGGCGTCAGGGTGCGGCGGACGGCATCCCGCCAGCCGGCATATTTGCGCTCGCGCGTGGCGCCGTCCATCTGCGGCTCGAAGCGCCGGCCGCACTGCCACTGCGCCGCGAAGCCATCGAGGTCGGGGCAGAGGCCGGCGGCGCGGCCGGCGAGATAGGCGGCGCCGACCGCCGTCGTCTCCATGACCTTCGGCCGCTCGACCGGCATCGCCAGAATGTCGGCGAGGAACTGCATCGTGAACGCGCTGTCGGTCATGCCGCCGTCGACGCGCAGCACGGAATCGGCGGCGAAAGCCGATGGGCTGTCGGCGCGCATCGCCTCGATCAGGTCGCGCGTCTGGAAGCCGACCGATTCCAATGTCGCCCGCGCCAGCTCGGCAGCGCCGGCCTCGCGCGTCAGCCCGAACACGGCGCCGCGCGCCTGCGCGTCCCAGTAGGGCGCGCCGAGGCCGACGAAGGCCGGGACCAGATAGACCTGCTCGGCCGGATCGGCGCGCGCGGCGAGCGGACCGACATCGGCCGCCGCGGCGATGATCTTGAGGCCGTCGCGCAGCCATTGCACCGCCGCGCCGGCCACGAACAGCGCGCCTTCGAGCGCGTAAGTGCGCTTGCCGTCGAGCTGGTAGGCGATGGTGGTGAGCAGCCGGCTGTTCGAGGCGACGCGTTCGTCGCCGGTGTTGAGCACGGCGAAGCAGCCGGTGCCGTAGGTCGATTTGATCATGCCGGGCCTGAAGCAGCCGTGGCCGACGGTCGCCGCCTGCTGGTCGCCGGCCATGCCGCGGATCGCGATCGCCCCGCCGAACAGGCGCGTCGTGCCGAAATCGGCGGCGCAGTCGTGCACCTCCGGCAGCATCGCCATCGGCACGCCGAACAGCCGGCAGAGCTCCGCGTCCCACGCGCCTGAGCCGATGTCGTAGAGCAGCGTGCGCGCGGCGTTGGTCGCGTCGGTCGCATGCACGCGCCCCTCGGTGAGGCGCCAGAGCAGGAAGGAATCGATCGTGCCGAAGGCGAGCCGGCCGGCCTCTGCCGCCTCGCGGGCGCCGGCGACCTTGTCGAGCAGCCAGGCGATCTTGCCGGCGGAAAAATAAGGATCGAGGACGAGCCCGGTTTTCGCCGTCACCGCGGGTTCGACGCCCTGCGCGCGCAGCGAATTGCAAAACGCGGCCGCGCGGCGGTCCTGCCAGACGATGGCATTGTGGATCGGCCGGCCGGTGGCGCGGTCCCAGACGACGGTGGTTTCGCGCTGGTTGGTGATGCCGATGCCGCCGATGTCGCCGGCCTGAAGGCCCGCTTGGTCCAGGCAAGCGCGCACCGTCAGGACCACATGGTCCCAGATCTCGTCGGCGTCGTGCTCGACTTCGCCGGGCGCCGGATAGATCTGCCGCAGCTCGCGTTGCGCCACCGCCAGCGGCGCGAGCGCCGGATCGAAGGCGATGGCGCGCGTCGACGTGGTGCCCTGGTCGATGGCGATGAGCGCGGACGGCAACGCATTCTCCCCCGGCCGGCGCGCCCGCGAAGGGTTCGCGCCATACGCGACTGTAGCATCACCGCAGGCCGATCGAGAGGCCCTGGCGGCATCCGCGCGTGGATTGCCGCGACCGATCGCGTCAGGTCGGCGTGATAGTATAACCCCGTTGTGCGTTGCTACATCCCGGCCATGGCAGAGACGCACACACACGAGCATGCGCATGCCCATTCGCATGACCATGCTCACGATCATCCCCACGCGCACGAGCACGCCGACGATCGGGCATCGCCGCCGGCGACGCTGGCATCCGGCCGCACCTTCAAGGTGCGCGGCCTCGATTGCGCGGAGGAAGTCGCCATCCTGAAGAAGGCGGTTGGCCCGCTCGTCGGCAGTCCCGACCGCCTCGCTTTCGACGTCATCAACGGCCGCATGACGGTCGATGCCGACATATCGGACGAAGCGATCGCCAAGGCCGTCGCCGCGACCGGCATGAGCGCCGAGCCCTGGACCGCCGGCGCCACGCGGGACGACGGCCATCGCCGCCAGCAGATCGCCTTCACCGCGGCGAGCGGCGCCTTCCTTGTCCTCGGCTTCGTCCTGCACATTGTGCTGGACGGCGGCCTGCGTTCGGCCGCCGCGCTGTTCGGGACGCATGCCGAAGCGCCGATGCCGTGGCCGGAAATCGCCGCTTATGCCATCTCCGCCGCGCTCGGCGCGCGCTTCGTCGTGGTGAAGGCGTGGTTCGCCGCGCGCAACCTGCGCCCTGACATGCACCTCCTGATGACCGTTGCGGTCATCGGCGCCATGGCGATCGGCGAATGGTTCGAGGCCTCCAC
>Ga0182749_1001710_pt1 | contig 16882 bp, 17 predicted proteins | sample eDN3rd37CKraftMG_FD_128875 | JGI IMG/M metagenome (GOLD analysis project Ga0182749, IMG submission 128875) | Enriched Miracle-Growth compost microbial communities from Emeryville, California, USA - eDNA 3rd pass 37_C Kraft MG (version 2) (version 2) ...
CGGTCCTTGAGCCGGTATTGCTGGCCTGGCACCTCGCCACGCCACTGACGAGAAGGGCGTCGCCGATGTCACGGGAAGAGGCGGGAGGCGAATAGCCCCCGCCTCTCCGGGGGCTTCCCTACGCCGCCGCCGCCGTCAGCGCCTGATCGAGATCGGCGAGGATGTCGTCGATATGTTCGAGGCCGATCGACAGGCGCACATAGCCTTCCGACACGCCGCTCGCGATCTGCTCGTCCGCCGAGAGCTGGGAATGTGTGGTCGAGGCGGGGTGGATGGCGAGGCTGCGCGCGTCCCCGATATTCGCGACATGGTAGAAAAGCCTGAGCGCATCGATGAATTTGCGCCCCTGCTCGCGCCCGCCGCCCAGTTCGAAACCGAGCAGGCCGCCGAACCCGCCCGGCAGATAGCGCTCCGCCCGCTCGCGCTGGAGGCCGGTCTGGAGCGAGGGATGGATCACCTTCGTCACGCCGTCCCGCTCGGAGAGGAATTGGGCGACCCGCAGCGCGTTCTGGCAGAGCCGCTCCATGCGCAGCGGCAGCGTCTCGATCCCCTGGAGGAGCTGGAAGGCGTTGAACGGCGACAGCGCCGCGCCCAGATCGCGCAGCAGCACGGTGCGCGCACGCAGCGCATAGGCGATCGGGCCGATCGGCTTCGCGGCTTCCGCCCAGATCGCGCCATGATAGCTGGGATCGGGCGTGTTGAGCAGCGGCTGCCGCTCGGCGAAGGCGCTCCAGTCGAAATTGCCGCCGTCGACGATGATGCCGCCGATCGAGGTGCCATGGCCGCCGATATATTTGGTGGCCGAATAGACGACGATCGCCGCGCCATGATCGAGCGGGCGCGCGATCAGCGGGGCGGCGGTATTGTCGACGATGAGCGGGATGCCAAGCGGCCTGCCCACCGCCGCGATCTCGGCGATCGGGCAGACGACCAGCTTGGGATTGGGCAGCGTCTCGGCATAATAAGCGCGCGTCCGCGCGTCGCTCGCCCGGCTGAACGCCTCGGGATCGGCGGGATCGACGAAACGCACTTCGATCCCCATGTCGCGCAGGGTGTTGGCGAACAGGTTGTAGGTGCCGCCGTAAAGATCGGTGCCGCTGACGATATTGTCGCCCGCGCGCGCGAGGTTCTGGACGGCATAGGCCGAAGCCGCCTGTCCCGAGGCGACCGCGAGCGCCGCCGCGCCGCCCTCCAGCGCCGCGACGCGCTGTTCCAATATGTCCGTCGTCGGATTGCCGAGCCGGGTGTAGATATTGCCCAGCTCCTTCAGCGCGAACAGGTTGGCGGCATGCTCGGTATCGCGGAACTGGTAGGAGGTGGTCTGGTAGATCGGCGGCGCGACCGCGCCCGTCGCGGGGTCCGCCCGCCAGCCGGCATGGAGGGCGAGCGTTTCGGGGCGTAAATCGCGTGTCGTCACTGGATCGATCCTTCAACAGCAAAGGGCTCATTCTAACGGATCGAACCCGGCAAAGGCATCCGCTTTTATCGGACGGGATTCGCCGGGCTCCAGCGCGCGGGTTCAGCCGTGGATGCGCGTGAGCAGCTTGATGAGCGTTTCGATCTCGCGCGGCTTGAAGCGTCCCTTGAGCCAGGCTTCATGCTCCCTGATCGCCTGCTTCGCTTCGGCCAGCGCGGCCCGGCCCTCGGGAAGCACCGTCAGCGGCTGCTTGCGCCCGTCCTGATCGGACTGGCCGCGGACGAGATATTTGCGCGCCTGCAGGCGGTTGACCACCGCCATCGTCGTCGCGCGATCCATGTGCAGGCGCCGCGCCAGATCGCTCTGCGCGATGCCGGGATGATCGGCGACCAGCCACAGGACCGAGACCTGCTTCTGCGTCAGCTCCAGATGCGCGAACGTATCCATGAAATGGCGATAGACCACGCCATGCGCCAGACGGATGTGGAAGCCGAGAATCTCGCCGATCTCGCCGACGTCCGCCTCGTCCTCGAACCCGTCGGGCGTCGGCCCGTTTTCCGAATCGCTCACGAACAATTGCTCCGCCAACATCTGCGGCGACCTTCCGGACGGTGTGGACACACGGGCCCCGATGGTCGCCGAACCTGCCGGGGGCCATAGCCGATATCCCGGAGCCCCGCGACGATCATGTCATGGCAAGGCGGCGTTCGCCCGGCGGATGGAAAAATCCACCACGGGAATGCCTCGCCAGAACGTCTCGCCATTGACAATTACGCCATCAGGTATTTGTATGCAACACATACAAGTGGGCAATGAGGATGATGGCCATGATTGCGGCAAGCGCGGCGGTGACGGGAGTTGAGATGACCCCGGGCCGGCTGCTCGACCAATTTTCGCTGGAGATGACCGCCAGGGATATCGACGCGCTGGAGCAGGCGGCCCCGCTGATCCCGGCCGGCACGCGCATTTCCGTCACTTTCCTGCCCAATGAGGATTTCCCCGCGCGCGTGGCGGCGGCGGCCACGGTGCGCCGGCTGGGCTTCGTGCCGGTGCCGCACATCTCCGCGCGGCGCCTCAGGTCGGCGGCCGAGCTGGAGGGCTTCCTCGAGTCGCTCGCGGCGGCGACCGGGATGCAGGACGTGTTCGTGGTGGCCGGCGATCCGCCACAGCCCGAGGGGCCCTATGAGGATGCGCTCGCCGTCATCAGGACGGGGCTGCTGGGCCGCTACGGCGTGCGTCATGTTGGCATCTCCGGCTATCCCGAGGGCCATCCCGACATCGACGGGGGCAAATTATGGCGCGCGCTGCTCGACAAGCATGAGGCGCTGACCGGGCAGGGGCTCGATTATTCGATCATGACCCAGTTCGGCTTCGATGCCGATCCCATCCTCGCCTGGCTGGAGCAGGTGCGCGGACATGATGTGAGCGCGCCCGTCCGGCTCGGCGTCGCGGGGCCCGCCAGCGTCAAGACGCTGCTGCGCTTCGCCGCGCGCTGCGGGGTGGGGGCGTCGGCCAAGGTCATGGCGAAATACGGCCTGTCGCTCACCCGGCTGCTCGGCTCCGCCGGCCCCGATCCGATCATCCGCGATCTCGTCGAGGGGCTCGATCCGGCGGTGCACGGCGATGTGCGGCTGCATTTCTATCCGTTCGGCGGTTTCACCAAGACGGCGCAATGGGTGCGCGATTTCCAGGCGGCGCAGACGCGCTGAACCATCGCACTAATTGACCGAAAAAGAGGGTTGCGGCGCATTCGCCGCAGCCCCCTTTTCTTGTCCGCGATGGATCGCCGATCGGCCGATCGGCCATGAAAAAGGGGCGGCCCTCGCGAGCCGCCCCTCCTTTTCACGTCGATCGATCGAAGGATCAGTCGGCCTTGACGCGCCAGCCGCCTTCATATTCCTCGCGGGCCACCTTGGAATAGGGCACCGGGCTGACGACCGCGTGGACGTCGAGCTGCTTGTGCTTCTCGACCGTGGTCTTCTTCGTGCCGCCATTCTCCTCGCCCCAGACGACGGTGACGTCGTCGCCGATCTTGACCGAGCGGCTGACCGTGGCGAGGCTCAACGCCGCGCGCTCGTTCCAGCTATAGCCGGTGAACATCGAGAAGCCGACGGTCTCACCATTCTTGTCGACGACCTTGTCGTAGTTGGACGACGCGTAGTTGGCGAGCGGCAGGTCGAAGAACTTGTAGCTCTCCTCGCCCGGCTTGAACAAGGAAGCGTAGATCTTGGCCATGTCGTCGCCGTCCCAGGCGAGCGTCACCTTATGGCGCTGCTGCTCCTTGTTCAGTGCTTCGAGCGCCTCGCGGCCGTGGAAGTCGTGATCGAACTTCACGAACGGGCCGTAGCCGATCTCGTAAGGGTTGACGTAATAGTCCTCGATCTTCTCGGAGACGAAGCTGCCGCCGAGGCCGCCGGTCGCCTCATAGCTGTCGGCGGGCAGCCACTCGCGATAGTCCTTGAGCTTCTCGCCGGTGTAGATCGCCGGCAGCGGCGAGGGAATCCAGCCCGATTCGAGCGTGTTCGAGGGATAAGCGCGGCTGCCGACCTGGACGAGGCCGAATTCCTTACCCGCCTCGACGATCGCGGCGCGGATTTCCTCGCCCTCCTCATAGGGGCCCCAAAGCTCCAGGCCCGGCGCGCCGGCCATGCCGTGACGCAGCGTGCGGACCTGGCGGCCGGCGATGTTCATCACGCCCATGTTGAAGAACTTGAGCTGCTCGACCGGGCCGCCGTTGAGCTTCTCGATGATCGCCCAGGCGTTGGGGCCCTGGATCTGGAAGCGCCAGTTCTTGCGGCGCACCGGCTTTCCCATCGGGCGCGACGGCGAACGGTCGTCCTTGATGATCTCGACGTCGTAGCCGCCGGTCTCGCCATGATACATCAGCCAGTTGGCCGCCGGTGCGCGGCCGACATAGACGAACTGCTCCTCGGCAAGGTAGAACAGGATGCCGTCGCCGATGACATGGCCGTAGGGCGTCGTCGGAACGTACTGCTTCGCCTTGTTGACGGTGAAACCCTTCATCGAGTTGATCGCGGTGTCGGACAGCAGCTTCAGCGCGTCCTTGCCGTTGATGAACAGGTCCACCATGTGGTGCGACTGGTCGAACAGCACGGCGGTTTCGCGCCAGGCCTGCTGCTCGCTGCGCCAGTTCGCGAATTCCGGCGCCACGACCGGATAGACATAGGCGCCGATCTGCGAATTACGCAGCATGTGCACGGGATTGCCCGCGGCTTGGATCACTTCCTCCAGATTCTTCGCGCTCATCGCAGCTTGTCCTCTCACTCGAATGGGGCCCAAGAAATTTCCTGCCGCGTCTCCCGACGGTTCCGGAGGAGCGATCGGATCGCGCCCTTGAAGCCTTCGGTTTCTTCGCGGTTGCCGATTCCTATCGTCCCGCATATTGATATGCAAGACATACAAGTTTGATGGTGCCGCCGCCCCGTCCGGCCGATCGGTTGGATGGGGCCGGCGGGCGGTTTTGGTGTAACGCAGGCCGGACGCGAGAGGGTGCCGGGACGCGAGGAGAGAAGGCGCAGATATGACGAAGAGCTATATCCTTACATTGTCGTGCGATGACCGCCCGGGGCTGGTGGCCGCGGTCGCGGGCCTGCTGTTCGAGGTGGGCGGCAACATCCTGGAGGCCCAGCAGTTCGACGATCGCCAGACGGGCCATTTCTTCATGCGGATCGTCTTCGATCTTGCCGAGGAGGCATTCGAATCGACGCATGCGCGAATCGCCGGGCTGGCCGCCCGCCATGCGATGACGTGGCGGCTGCGCGCGCGCGACGAGCGCAAGCGGGTGCTGCTGCTCGTCTCGAAATTCGATCATTGCCTGGGCGACCTGCTCTACCGCACACGCATCGGCTAGCTGAACATGGACGTGGTGGGCATCGTCTCCAACCATCCCAGAGACGTGCTGTCGGTCTCGATGATCGGCGATATCCCCTTTCACCACCTGCCGGTGACGAAGGAGACCAAGGCCGAGCAGGAGGCCCGGATCAAGGCGGTCGTCGAGGAGACGGGCGCCGAACTGATCGTCCTCGCGCGCTACATGCAGATATTGTCGGACGACATGGCGGCCTATCTCTCGGGGCGGTGCATCAACATCCACCACAGCTTCCTGCCGGGCTTCAAGGGCGCCAAGCCCTATCACCAGGCTTATGCCCGCGGCGTGAAGATGATCGGCGCGACCGCGCATTACGTGACCGCCGACCTCGATGAAGGGCCGATCATCGTGCAGGATGTCGAGGCGATCAGCCACGCCGACACGCCCGAGGATCTCGTCCGCAAGGGCCGGGATATCGAGCGCCGCGTGCTGGCGCGCGCCGTGCGCCATCATCTGGAGGATCGCGTGCTGCTGAGCGGGGCGCGAACCGTCGTCTTCACCGACTGAGGCGCCACGAACAGGGAGCGGATTCAGGCAGGCGAATCCGCTCCGCCATCGGTATCCCGCGTCTTCTTGACAATTGAACGTTGTTCAATGAGCATCGTTCGAACTCGGGAGGAGGAGAGGCGATGAGCTATGTTCGCAACGCCTGGTATGTGGCGTCCTGGGTCCAGGACCTCGAACCGGCAAAGCCCGCCTCCGTCAGCATCCTTGGCGAGCCGATCGTGCTGTGGCGGGCCGGGGACCGGCTGGTCGCGCTTGAGGATCGCTGCGTCCACCGCCTCGCCCCGCTGTCGCTGGGCCGCTGCGAGGGCGCGCGGCTGCGCTGCATGTATCACGGGCTGCTGTTCGACGCGGACGGCAAGGTGGTGGAAATTCCGGGGCAGGACCTGATTCCGGCGCAGGCGCGGGTGAGGGCCTATCCGGTCGTCGAGAAGCATAGCTGGGCCTGGGTGTGGATGGGCGATCCGGCACTGGCCGACGAGGCGCTGATCCCGCCGGCGATCGGCTTCGACGATCCCGACTGGATACTGGGGCGCGGCTTCCTCGATTATGAGGCCGAGGCGCGGCTCATCAACGACAACCTCCTCGATTTCAGCCATCTCACCTATGTCCACGCCAACAGCTTCGGCGCGGGGCCGGTCTTCGCCGAGGACCGCCCCCGGCTGACCGCGCTCGATCGCGGCGTGCGGTTCGAGCGCTGGGTCGTCGGCTCGCGCGGGCCCGCGGGGCGGCAGAGCGACACGCCGGTCGACGGCTGGTCGGCCTATGATTTCCTGATCCCCGGCGTCCTCCTGATGTGGAGCGGCAGCTATCCCGCCGGCACGGCCGAGGCGTGCGGCTTCGAGCGTCCCGATCATGACAAGGCGATCGGCGGCGTCACCTTCACCAGCCAGGCGGTGACCCCGACGGGGGACAGGCGCGCGCGCTACTTCTTCTCCTGGGGGCCGCATCGCAAGCATGGCGACGAGGCGCTGCGCGACGTGCTGATGGGCGTCGCCGGCCAGGCATTCGGCGAGGACAAGGTGATGATCGAGGCGCAGCAGCGCGTCATCGACCGCACGCCGGAGCCCCGGATCATGCCCACCGCGCACGATCGCGGCGCGACGATCTTCACCCGCCTCGTCGAGAAGCTCGCGCGCGAGGAGCAGACCGGCCAATCGGAAGCCGCCTGAACGGGCCGTCCCGTGAGCCCTTGACCTCGCCTCAGATTATAACGAATGATATAAATATCGGGACGCCGGCGAGGGGAGATGTCATTCGTGCGCACGGATGCGGAGCAGCGCAATCATGCGCTCGTCATGGCGATGTTCGAGACGGTGTTGCAGCCGCTCGACGCCGACGCGGCGGATCGCTTCATCGCGCCCGACTATATCCAGCACAGCGCGCTGGCCGCGCCGGGGCGGGAGGGGCTGAAAGCCTTCCTGCGCCAGGCGCGGCGGGACACGCCCGACGCTGTCCATGACATCAGGCGCAGCTTCGTCGACGGCGATCATGTCGTCGTCCATTACCATGTCCGCCGCACGCCCGACGATCCGGGCTTCGCGGTGATCGATATCTTCCGCGTCGCCGACGGCATGATCGCCGAGCATTGGGACGTGCTGCAACCGGTCGCCGCCGACGGGCCCAATCCCGATGCGATGTTCTGAAGGAGACGGCATTTGCGGTTCAGCAACAAGGTGGCGCTTGTCGTCGGCGGCAATAGCGGCATCGGCCTTGCCGCGACGCAGGGGCTGGCGCGCGAGGGCGCGTCGCCGTTCGTCACGGGGCGCGATCCGGCGACGCTGGCGCAGGTCGAGCGATCGATCCCCGGCATCAGGGCATTCCGGGCCGACATCGCCGATCCGGCGAGCCTGGATCCGGTGATCGATGCGATCCGCGCGGCGCACGGGCGGATCGACGTGCTGCTGGTGAATGCCGGCATCGGCGCCTTCGCCCCGGCGCGCGAGGTGACGCCGGCCTTGTGGGACGAGGTGCACGGCGTCAATCTGCGCGGCGCCTTCTTCGCGGTGCAGAAGGCGCTGGCGCTGATCGGGAAGGGCGGCTCCATCGTCCTGACCGGATCGATCGGCGGCGTGCTCGGCCTTCCCGGCAATGTCGTCTATGCGTCGGCCAAGGCGGGCCTGCGCGCCGTGGCACGCAATCTCGCGGCCGAACTGGTGGGCGAGGGCATCCGCGTCAACATGGTCAGCCCCGGCCCGACCGAGACCCCGATCATCAACCGCAATGCCGGCATGGACGCTTCCGCCGTCGACGGGCTGCGCCGGCAGATGATCGCGGCCGTGCCGATGAAGCGCATGGGTGAGGCGGAGGAGGTGGCGCGCGCGATGCTGTTCCTCGCCTCGCCGGAGGCGAGTTTCATCACGGGCGTGGATCTGTTCGTCGACGGCGGCTGCGTGGAGTTGTGACTCCGGAGCGGGCGGCGGCTTGATTCGCCGCCGGAAAAGTCAAAGCTCCGCCGGCGGCAGGCTGCGTCCCCAGATCAGGTCCGCCGCTTTCTCGCCGATCATGATGGTGGGGGCGTTGGTATTGCCGCCGGGCACCGTCGGCATCACCGACGCGTCGACGACGCGCAGCCCCTCGACCCCTATCACCCTGAGTTCGGGATCGACCACCGCTTCGGCGCCCACGCCCATCGTGCAGGTGCCCACCGGATGCATGGCGACGTCGGCGGTCTCGCGGATGAAGGCGTCAAGCTCGGCGTCGCTTTCCACCGCCTTGCCGGGCAGCCGCTCGGCGCCGGTCAGCGACGCCTGCGGCTCGGTGCGGTAGATGCGCCGCGCGGTGCGCACGGCCGCCCGCATCGTCGCGAGGTCGTCCGGGTCGGACATCAGGTTTAGCGTGACCGACGGGAGTGCGCGCGGATCGGGCGAGGCGAGCCTGACCCAGCCGCGGCTTCGCGGATGCAGCGCGACCAGCCCGACCCAGAGGACATGGCTCTGTCGCCCGGTAACGAGGGGCAGCCAGATCTTCGCGTCGAAGCGGATCGGATTGGCCATGAACTGGATGTCGGGCCGGTCGAGTTCGGGCCGCGTCCGGATCACGATGTTGCAGCTGTTGATCTGCGTCGCGAGCGGCCCGGAGCCGAACAACGCCCAGCGGACCGCCGAGACGGCCAGTCGGTCGAGGCGAAGCTGGTTCAGGAAGGTGACGGGCCTGGCCGCGTCGAACTCCATGGACAGGTTCGCATGTTCGGAAAGGTTGCGGCCCACGCCCCGCCGGTCGGCGACCACCGGGATGCCATGCTCCGTCAGCTGTTCCGCCGGCCCGATGCCGGAGAGCATCAGCAGATGCGGCGAGTTGTAGGTTCCCCCGGAAAGCACCACCTCGCGACGGCAGCGGATGACGCGCCGTTCGCCGCCGGTCTCCACCTCCACGCCCACCGCGCGGCCCTGCTCGATCATCACCCGGTGCACCAGCGCGCCGGTGCGCACCGCGAGGTTGGGCCGTGCCCGCGCCGGGCGCAGATAGGCGGTGGCCGCGCTCACCCGGCGTCCGCGCCTGTCGATCGTCGCCTCCCCGCGCGCGAAGCCCTCCGCGATCTCGCCCGCCAGATCGTCGCTGTTGCGGAAGCCCGCGCCTTCCGCCGCGTTCATCAGCGGATCGTGGAGGAGCAGCGGCGAGGTGATCGGATTCACCTCCACCGGGCCGGAGCCGCCGTGATATTTGCCCTCGCCGCGCCAGCTCGTCTCCATCCGCCTGAAATAGGGGAGGACGTCGGCATAGCTCCAGCCGGTCGCGCCCATCTGGCGCCACTGGTCATAATCGCCCGGATGGCCGCGCATGTAGAACATGCCGTTGATCGACGAGGAGCCACCCAGCACCCGTCCGCGCGGAAGCCAGAGCCGCCGCCCGTTCAGATGCGGCTCCGGCTCCGTCACATAGCCCCAGTTGAAGCGGGGATTGACGATCGCCTTCAGGAAACCGACGGGGATGCGGAGCGTCGGATGATCGTCCTTGCCGCCTGCTTCCAGCAGCAGCACCGACGTGCCCGGTTCCTCCGTCAGCCGCCCGGCGACCACGCATCCGGCGGAGCCGGCGCCGACGACGATATAGTCGAATTCTTCCATGGCCCTATCGCTCTCCCCCCGTTCGCCTCGCGCGGGCGGGCCGGTTGCGCGCGAAGATAACAATTGTTATTTTCTATGCAAATGGTTTCAGGAAGGGGACGATATGGCCACGCTCGCCATCGAGGATCGGTTCGCATTGCAGGACCTGATCGCCGCCTATAGCTGGGCGCTGGACACGGGCGATGTGGAGGCGCTCGTCGCCTGCTTCACGCCCGACGCGCGAATGGTGGAGGAGGTGTTCGAGGATCCGGATATCTGGGAGGGGCATGACGGCATCCGCCGCGTCGCCGGGCATTATCGCGACGCCCCGGGCTTTCCCGGCCGCCAGCATCACGTCTCCCAGATTCAATATATGCCGCGGGAGGACGGATCGGTGCGGATGCGCTCCTTCGCTTTCGTGACGGAGTGCGAGGGCGAGCCGCCCTATCTGCTGCGTTTCGCGGGCTGGTATGACGACGAGGCGGTGAAGGATGAGGACGGCAACTGGCGTTTCCGTCGCCGCACCGTGCGGCTGTGGGACGGCGAGGTGCTGAAGAATTTCCCGGGGCGCGGCCAGTGGGTTCCCCGCAAGCGGCCGGAATCGCTGATCATCCGGCGCTGACGGCCTGACGGATCATATCTCCGATTTCGGCTGCCAGGCGACCGGCGCCACCGGAATATATAACAGTTGATAAGGTTGTGCGCGCCGGTTACGCCCGGTCGGGGCGCATGCGGAGAGGGATATGGCCGAGGAGTTTGACCTGATCGTCGTGGGCGGCGGCTCGGCGGGCTGCGCGATGGCGGGGCGGCTGGCCGAGGACGGCCGCTATCGGGTGCTGCTGGTCGAGGCGGGCGCGAGCGATCGGGATTATCGCACGCGCATTCCCGCGCTCACCAGCGCGGTCGTCCAGAATCCCGATTTCGACTGGTGCTACGCGGCGGAGCCCGATCCTTCGGTGGGCGGCCGGGCGGACATGTGGCCCGGCGGCAGGCGGCTGGGCGGCGGCAGCACGATCAACGGGATGATGTTCATCCGCGGCCATGCCTGGGACTATGATCATTGGGCGGCGCTGGGCGCGCAGGGCTGGGACCATGCCTCGGTGCTCCCTTATTTCCGGCGGATGGAGGACAATGAACGCGGCGCCGATGCCTGGCGCGGCACCGGCGGGCCCGTTTCCGTTTCGGAAGGACGCGCGCGCTATCCGATCACCGATGCGTGGATCGAGGCGGCGGTCGCGGCGGGGCATGAGCGCTCGCCCGACCTGAACGGGGAGCGGGCCGAGGGCGTCGATTATGTCCAGGTATCGCAGCGCAACGGGCTGCGCTGCTCATCGGCGGCGGCTTATATCCATGGCGCGCGCCGTGGCGGGCGGCTGGAGGTGCTGCTGCGCGCGCAGGTGCTCCGGATCGTGATGGAGGGAAAGCGGGCGACCGGCATCGCCTATCTGCAGGACGGCCGGCACAAGACCGCCCACGCCCGCGCCGGCGTGGTGCTGTGCGCGGGGACAATGAACAGCCCGCGCATGCTGATGCTGTCCGGCATCGGTCCGGCGGCGCATCTCGCCGAGACGGGGGTGGCGCTGGTCCATGACCTGCCCGGCGTAGGCCGCAACCTCCAGGATCATGTCGGCACCCATCTCGTCAACGAGGTGAACGTGGCGACGCTGAACAGCGAGGCGAAGGGATGGCGCGCCGCGTTGCAGGTGGCGCGGTTCGCGCTTCGCAGGCGCGGGATCCTGACCACCTCGATCGCCCACGCGCAGGCATTCGTGCGCGGCCGGGCGGGGCTGCCCGCGCCCAATCTCCAGATCGCCTTCGCCGCCTTCGCCTTCGATCTCGACGAGCGCGGGCGGCTGGTCCTGCGCGACAGGCCCTCGGTTTCGACCCTGATCGGGCTGATGCGGACCAGCCATCGCGGCTCGATCACCTTGCGCTCCGCCGATCCCCTCGCGCCCCCCGTGATCCGCCACCGGCTTCTCGGCAGCGACGACGATGTCGAGCAGATCGTCGAGGGCATCGGCATCGCGCGGCGGATCATGGCCCAGCCGGCGATCGCGCGCTACGTGACGGGGGAGGTGCGCCCCGGCGCGGCCTTCACCGATCCGGCGCAGCTGCGCGATTATGTCCGGATGGCGGCCATCACGCTCTATCATCCGGTCGGCACCTGCAGGATCGGCCGCTCCGATGACGACATGGCGGTGGTCGATCCGGACCTGCGGGTCCACGGCGTCGAGGGATTGTGGGTGGCGGACGCCTCGGTGATGCCGACGCTGCCGGCGGGCAACACCAACGCCACCGCGATCATGATCGGCGACAAGGGCGCCGATCATGTTCTGCGCACGCTGCGCGACAATCGCGCACGGCGCGCGGCCTAGGTTCTTGCCCTGATAGCCGACAGCGCCGCCGGTAATTTCAGGCGGCGGCGTCCGCCCGGTCGGCTCCCTCGCGCAGCGCGGCGAGCTTCGCCCACGTCACCGCCGGGTCGATCCTGCCATAGACGGCGAAGGTGCCGAAGCCGCAATCGGTACTGGCGACGACGCGGCTGTTGCCGCACCCGGTTCGGCGGATCGCTGAAAAGGCGCCGTTCATCGTCGCTCGCGGCTCGCGATCCCGTAAGATCGAACGGCAGCCGACCGGCCTACTGCCATATTGCCAGAACTGTCAGGCCGGAAGGCTGCGACGGGTGGCGGCGGGGGCGGGCGGCACCAGTTTCAGGTGTGGCGTGGGCGCCACGCCCTCGAGCAGGCAGCCGGCATCGGTCGACTTCGCCTTGTAGAGGGCCGTGTCGGCTCGGCCCATCAGGGTCTGGAGGTCGCTCGACCCGTCGGGACAGGCGGCTATGCCGATGCTGACGCCGATCCCGACCGTCATGTCGTTCTGGTCTATCCGATATTCATGCTCCACGACGGCCGAGACGATCTTCTGCCCGAGGCGGAGCGCTGCTTCCCGATCGCAGCAGGTCAGCACCACGAACTCGTCTCCGCCGATCCGCGCGATGATGTCGCGAGGGCCGGTGATCGCGCGCAGATGATCGGCGACCGCCTTCAGCAGCCCGTCCCCCGCCGCATGGCCGAGGCGGTCGTTGACGCCCTTGAAGCCGTCGAGATCGAGATAGAGCAGCGCCCTTGGCGCCTGCCCGGCGGCCGCCGTCTCGGCGAAGGCCTGTTGCAGGCCGCTGCGGTTCAGCAGGCAGGTCAGATCATCGTGGCGGGCGCGGTGGCGGTTGTCCCGCTCCGCCCGCATCGTGGCGACAAGCATGCGGTTGAGGCGGAAGGCGGCGATCGTCATGCTGACGAGATAGAAGGGGATCTGTAGCGCCACCACCAGCAGGATCGGCTGGCCGGAGATCGCGGCGGAGACGGCGCACGGGCCGAGGCTGAGCAGGATCATCAGGGCGACAAGCCGGGGCGCGGCGAAATTGCGGAAGCATATCCCGCCCACCATGGCGGCGGAGGACAGGCAGGCGAGCGTGGCCGCGATCCAGTCCCCGCTGAGCACGCTGATGAACGTGCCGTAGCCGACGCTGGCCGCCCACGATACGCCCAGCCATGCGTAGAAGTCGGTGAACGTCCGGCGCCCTTCGGCGGCGGCCTTCCGGTCGGCTATCAGCAGGAGCAGCCGGACGAGGCAGAGCGTCACCTCCGCCACGATCCAGAAACGGAACTGGCCCTGCGGATTGCGCCAGGCGATCAGCATCGCGACGGCGATGGTGTTGATCACGCCCCCCGCGAAGATCGGCAAGGTGCCGTAGAGGCTCTGGATGAGCGCGCCGCGGATTTCGGTGGGCACGTCCGTTCCGGCTTCCAGAAGCCACCGGGTGAGGCGCCAGCGAGGAGGAGTGAAGGTCATCGACGGCCGGGTCACTGGGCGGCTGGTCGGAAAAAGGCGGACGGATCAGGCATATCGATCGCGCGTTCTTCCGTCGGAATGATTAATTATCTTCTAATTTCCCGCCCTGCCAACGCGGCTGGCGGTCACGCCGCGTTCACCGAATGACGTGCTGAAAAGAGAGGCCGGCCCCCTGCCGCCGCCGGGGGCGGCGCTCAAGCGATTGCTGGTTTTTCCGGCGGGATTCAAGCCGGGGCATCACCGTTTCGTCCGTCGCGATCGCTGTCCCGCGAACCTTCCCGTTCAGGCGTTTCCGCTGACCGGGAGGGCGGGCCCGGCGGGTTCGGTCCGCGCGGCCTTCTGCGCGGCATGCTCCGCGCGCACTGTCTCGGCGCGGGTGAGACGGTTGGCCATGGCCAGCCATGCCGCCTCCGATCGCCGGCATCGTTCGCGGACATTGTCGAGCACCGCATTTTCGGCCTCGCGCGCGCTTTCGGCGGCCCGCGTCAGGTAGAACTCGCTGGTGGCGGACATGCGCGCTCCTTCATAAACGATGTGACCGCGCCGCGAACCGTCGCTCGGCGGTTCAGCCGATCACCTCGGCGACGATCCGGCGCAACTCGCGCGGGGTGAGAACAGGGGATTTTCTTCCAAATATATGCGATTCGGCGCTTCCGGCGGGATGGCGCAGAGCGCGCGTGCCCTTGGGCGTCGAGGCAGGATAACAGGTATTGACTTGCATTTATATCCTTGGGGCGCGGAACTCCGCGCCGCTTTGTAATTGATGGAAACGCTAACGACGGTTTCCCCGGCGCGGAGCGGAGCCCCCGGCGGGGGTTCGCTCGCGAAAGATGATGCGTCCCTTTTCCAGATCGTAGGGCGTCATCTCGACGATGACGCGATCGCCCACGACGGAGCGGATGCGGTATCGCCGCATCTTCCCCGCCGTGTAAGCGATGATCCGATGATCATTCTCGAGGCGGACGGCAAAGCGCCCGTCGGGAAGGATTTCTTCGATCTGGCCGTCGAGGGTGAGTAGCTCCTCTTTGGCCACGGGCGATCAGGCCGGCTGGAGGTTGACCGCGGACTGCTTGCCGCGACGGTCGGTCTCCAGCTCGTAGCTCACGCGCTGGTCCTTGTTGAGCGTCGGCATGCCGGCGCGCTCCACCGCCGTGATGTGGACGAAGCTGTCGCCCGATCCATCCTCGGCGGCGATGAAACCATAGCCCTTGTCGATGTTGAAGAATTTCACGGTGCCGATCGGCATGGGGGTTTTCCTTTCACGGAAACATGTTCCCGCAAGCAAACAGTGCCGGCGGGGCCAGGTGGCGAGAAAGGGAAGAATCAGCCCCCATGGGGCATCAAATTCCGTCGCAGGCGACGTTAGCCCGCCCCATATAAGCCCAATCGGCCGAAAGATCAATGAAGGTCCGGCCCTGCCGGGCGCGGCGCGCCCTCGTCCGCGCCGCATCATGGCCGCCTTCATCCCTGTCTGCCGGTTTCATTTCGCTGTCATCCGGCTGCAACCTGTCTGACGAGTCAGGACGGGATCGGCGGCCCCCCGAAAAGGAAGCCCGGGGATATCGGCCGGCTGATCGCGGCCCTCACGAGGATTCTTCCGCAGCTAAGGCATTGATCTTACCGAAAAATCGGGGCGGCCGAAGCCGCCCCGCAGTTCAGGGAGGATACCGAACGCCCAAAGGGGGGGAAGGACGATCGGCATAGCCACGACACCGGAACGGCGGCGCGGCACGACTCCTATGCGCGACATTGCATGACAGCATGATGAATGAACGTCCTCGCGGGCCGATAAAGTTCCGCCTCCGCCCGGCAGGCAGGCCGCTCACGCCCCGGGCAGGCGGTGATCCTGATAATATTCGCGCAACGCGGTTTTCAGCAGCTTGCCGGTCGCGCTGTGCGGCAGGGAATCGACGAACAGGATCTCGTCGGGCAGCCACCATTTCGGGACCTTGTCCGCGAGCGTGCGCATCACCCGTTCGGCCGAAGGCTCGATCCCCGGCGCCGGAACGCATAGCAGCAGCGGCCGCTCGTCCCATCGGGGATGCCGCACCCCGATCGCGGCGGCCTCGGCGACGCAGGGGCATGCGAGCGCGGCATTCTCCAGCTCGATCGAGCTGATCCACTCGCCGCCCGATTTGATGACGTCCTTCACGCGATCGGTGATCTGGATCGTGCCGTCGGGGTGGACCAGCGCGATGTCGCCGGTGTCGAACCAGCCGTCGGCGTCCACCACATCCTCCTCCGCGCGGAAATAGCGGCGGACCACCCATGGCCCGCGCACCAGCAGCCGCCCGGCGCTTGCCCCGTCGCGTGGCAGGGTGGCGCCGTCCTCGCCGACCACGCGCGCCTCGACCCCGAAGGGCACGCGCCCCTGACGCACCGCGACGTCGAGCCGCGCCTCGCGGTCCAGCACATCCCAATCCGCGGGCGGGCCGCCGGTGGTGCCGATCGGCGACATCTCGGTCATGCCCCAGGCGTGGCGCACCTCGACGCCCATGTCCATCAGCCGCGCGGCGACCGTGCGCGGCGCCGCCGCTCCGCCGATCGTCGCGATGCGCAGCGCCCGGAGATCGCCGCCGGCCGTATCCAGATGCGCCAGCAGGGCGAGCCAGACCGTGGGAACGCCGGCGGCGTGCGTCACCCGCTCGTCCAGGATGAGGCGGTGCAGCACCGCCGGCTCGTTCACGGCCGAAAAGACGATCTTCGACCCGGCCGCGCACGCCGCGAACGGCAGGCCCCATGCGGCGGCGTGGAACATCGGCACCACCGGCAGGCATACCGTGCGCGCCGAAAGGTCGAACACGTCGGGCGCCACCTCGGCAAAGGCGTGGAGCAGGGTCGAGCGGTGCTCGTACAGCACGCCCTTCGGATTGCCGGTCGTCCCGCTGGTATAGCAGAGCATCGCCGGCGCGCGCTCGTCGCCTTCGAGCCATTGCCAGTCGCCGTCATGCGGGGCGATCAGCGCCTCGAACCCGTCCTCGCCATCGGCGGGATCGAAGCAGGCGAAATGCTCGATGCCGGTGAGGCGGGGTCGCAGGCGATCGACCAGCGGCTCGAAGGCGCGGTCGTGGAGGAGGATGCGGTCGCCGGCATGGTTGGCGATATAGACGATCTGATCGTCCGACAGGCGCGGGTTGATCGTATGGAGCACGCCGCCCATCCCGATCGTGCCGTACC
>Ga0182749_1001711_pt1 | contig 16879 bp, 11 predicted proteins | sample eDN3rd37CKraftMG_FD_128875 | JGI IMG/M metagenome (GOLD analysis project Ga0182749, IMG submission 128875) | Enriched Miracle-Growth compost microbial communities from Emeryville, California, USA - eDNA 3rd pass 37_C Kraft MG (version 2) (version 2) ...
CTGAACCGTTTGGTTTGATCTGTAGCATTTTTTAGGGATTTGGATTTATGTCGAGAGGAAACGCGAATGCCGTCGCGCTCGAACGCCTGGACCGAAGCGCAGGCGATGATCATTCCACCGCACCTGTCGATTCCCGCGTCGACGAGAGCGCGGCCCCTCCTAACGCTTCGAAAATTCCTTCGCTGAAGACCGATGCCACCCCGCGCGCCGACCGAAGGGAACCGACGACCGCGCGGGAAGCAGCGACCGCCAAGCCCGCGGACGCCGAAACCGCGAAGCCCCGCTCACCGCGAAAACCGATCTTCATGGGGATCGGCGCGATCGCGCTGATAGCGGGTGTCTGGTTCGCGTATCAGTACATCACCGTCGGCCGCTTCATCGTTTCGACGGACGACGCGTATGTCGGCGTCCACATGTCGATCATCTCGCCGAAGGTGTCTGCCTATGTCGTCGATGTTCCGATCGTCGACAACCAATCGGTCAAGGCCGGCCAAGTGCTCGTCCGCCTCGACGACGGCGATTATCGGCTGGCGCTCGATCAGGCAAAATCCAAACTCGCGACGCAGAACGCCCAGATCCTGACGTTCGATGCGCAGATCAACGCAGCTCAAGCAGCGGCAGCGCAAGCTCGCGCGCAGCTCGATTCCGCCAAGGCGACCGTCGTCAAGACCGAAGCTGACTTCCGGCGTACGAGCGCCCTCACCGCCAAGGATTATTCGACGAAGGCCTCGCTCGACGCCACCATCGCTGCACGCGACTCCGCGCACGCTCAAGTGAAAGCCGACGAGGCTGGCATTCAGTCGGCCGACGCAAACATTGCGCTTCTCATTGCCCAGCGCAAACAGGCGGTGCAGGTTGCCAAAGAGTTGCAGGTCGCTGTCGACCAGGCCGCTCGCGATCTCTCGTTCACCGTCATTCGCGCGCCCTTCGACGGCGTCATCGGCAACAGGAGCGTTCAGGTCGGCGATTACGTAACGCCGGGCAAGCGGCTCGCGGCCGTCGTACCGCTCGACAAGGTTTATGTCGATGCGAACCTCAAAGAAACGCAGCTTGGGCCCGTCGCCGTCGGCCAGACGGCCAGCGTCGAGGTCGATGCGCTCGGCGGCGAAGCCCTGAAGGGCACCGTGGTCAGCGTCGCACCCGCTTCGGGATCGCAATTCTCGCTGCTGCCGCCCGAGAACGCGACGGGCAATTTCACCAAGATCGTGCAGCGCGTGCCCGTGCGGATCGCGGTTCCCGTGTCCGAGGCGAAGGGCCGGTTGCGGCCTGGGTTGTCGGTCGTCGTCGGCATCGACACGCGCACGACGCCCAAAGACTCCGAGCAAAAGCAAGCCGCGAAATAAAAAATCGGATCGTGTCATCGAGGCGATGAGCCATGAGCAAATCCGCTACCCCCACAGGTCATCCGGCATCCGACGTGCCACCGGGCACGCTCGCGTGGATCGGCGTGACGCCGCGCCAGCTCGCCGGCTTCCTGGCGATGGTGTTCGGCATGTTCATGGCGATCCTCGACATCCAGATCGTCTCGGCGTCGCTGTCGGATATCCAGGCTGGGCTTTCTGCCAGCTCGGATGAAATTGCGTGGGTGCAGACGGCGTACCTCATCGCCGAAGTCGTGATGATCCCGCTATCGGGATTTCTTGCGCGGGCGCTGTCGACGCGCGTGCTGTTTCTTTCCGCCGCCATCGGTTTCACCGCCGCAAGCGCACTTTGCGCGACGGCGACGACGATCGACCAGATGATCGTCTACCGGGCCGCGCAGGGCTTCATCGGCGGCGGCATGATACCGAGCGTTTTTGCGGTCGCTTTTTCGGTCTTTCCGCCGTCAAAGCGGAATATCGTCTCGCCCATGATCGGCCTCGTTGCGACGCTGGCGCCGACGATCGGTCCAACGGTCGGCGGCTACCTGAGCGATGCCTATTCGTGGCATTGGCTGTTTCTCGTCAACGTCGGTCCCGGCATTCTCGTCGCGAGCGCAGTCTATTTCCTCGTCGACTTCGACAAGCCAGATCATTCGTTGCTCGACCGTTTCGATTACGTCGGGCTCATCGCCATGGCTCTGATGCTCGGCTCGCTTGAATATGTGCTTGAGGAAGGGCCGCGCTACGATTGGCTCGACGACCAGACGATCGCGACTTTCACGGTTGTCGGCGCTTTCGCAACTCTCGTCTTCTTCTGGCGCGCGTTCACGGCGAAGGAACCGATCGTCGAGCTTCGCGCCTTCCGCGATCGCAACTTCGCGTTCGGCTCGTTCTTCAGCTTCACGATGGGCATCGGTCTTTACGGCCTAACGTATATCTATCCGATCTTCCTTGCCCAGGTGCGAGGTTACGATGCTCTGATGATCGGCGAAACGATGTTCGTGACCGGCATCGCGATGTTCCTGACGGCCCCGATCAGCGGACGTCTTGCCAGCATCCTCGATCCCCGAGTGATAATGCTCATAGGCTTTTCCGGCTTCGCGGTCGGAACCTACATCACGACCAATATCACCGCGGACTGGGATTTCTACGAATTGCTGGTGCCGCAAATTCTACGCGGCAGCTCGCTGATGATGTGCATGGTGCCGATCAACAATCTGTCTCTCGGAACGCTGCCTAAGGAGCAATTGAAAAACGCGTCGGGCTTATTCAACCTGACGCGGAATCTCGGGGGCGCGTTTGGATTGGCGATGATCAACACGATCCTCAACAAGCGTCTCGACCTTCATCTCGAACGGTTGCACGAAAGCGTCTCGTGGGGTCGCGCGGTTGCGGAACATCAATTGACATCGATGCAGCAGTCGATGTCGCAAATCATGCCGGACGGCGATCTCTCGGCACTGAAGCAGTTGGCGATGCTCGTTCGCAAGCAAGCCAACGTGCTGTCATTCGCTGACATCTTTCTGGTGCTTACACTTCTGTTTGCGATGGCAAGCCTCTTCACGATGGTGATGCACAAGCCGTCAGCCGTGCCCTCAGGCGCAGGCGGGCATTAGACGTTGCCATCCACGACATCGTCATCGCGGCAAAGGCCGGGATCTATCCAGGCTCCGCCGTAAGGTTTTCTGCCAATGGATCTCCGCCTGCGCGGGCATGACGGAAGTAAGTTCAGAGTGATCCTGTTCGACTTCGGTTCTGCGAAGGTTCGATGACAGGCATGACGAGCAAGATGGCGCGCGTAAATTTCCCGAGGCTCGTCCGCTGTTAACGGCAATTTGACTCTGAACTCCCGCGCTGCTTGGCGCTGACGTGAAAATGTTGTGCTTGCGCAGCGGTCTGTCGCGTTGCAACATCGCCCGTCGACGTCCACATGTACGATCACTCGTCTGCTCAACATTCCCCCGGCTCTTGGCAGATTGATTACATGGCGAAGGTCACCTCAGAAAAGAATGTGCTGGTGCTCCAGGGCGGCGGAGCGCTTGGCGCCTATCAGGCGGGCGCGTACGAAGCGCTTTCGGCGGCGGGACTCGATCCGCAATGGGTGGCGGGGATTTCGATCGGCGCGATCAACGCCGCGATCATCGCCGGCAATCCGCCCGAGCGCCGCGTCCCTCATCTTCGCAAATTCTGGGATACCGTCTCTAGCCGTCTAACGTGGCCGCCGTTGGCGACCGACAGAAACTCGCGCAAGCTTTTCAATGAGACGAGCGCTGCACTTGTTGCGTCCACGGGTGCGCCCGGCTTCTTCGAACCGCGTCTGCCTCCCGGAATCTTCATGCCGCCGGGAACCGTGGAGGCTATCAGCCTCTACGACACGAGCCTCTTGAAGACGACGCTTCTCGATCTCGTCGATTTCGATTTCCTGAATAGCGGAAAAATTCGCTTCAGCGTCGGCGCGGTGGAAGTTGCGTCGGGAAATCTCAAGTATTTCGACAGCGCACACGATGAGATCAGACCAGAGCACGTCATGGCGAGCGGCGCGCTGCCTCCCGGCTTTCCACCGGTGGAGATCGACGGCACGCTCTATTGGGACGGTGGCATCGTTTCGAACACGCCGCTTCAGTATGTGCTCGATGGCGAGCTTCCGCGCCAAGACGTGTGCATATTCCAGATAGACCTGTTCAGCGCCAAAGGTACCATTCCGCAAACGCTCTTCGACGTTCAGGAGCGCGAGAAGGAGATCCGCTATTCAAGCCGCACGCGGCTCAACACCGATTATTTCAAGCTCATTCAATCGATGCGTCGCGCCATCCGCCGGCTTGACGAGCATATTCCCGGCGAGATCAAGTCCACCTTCGATTGGAAGGTGCTATCGACGTTCAGCTGCAACGCCGCCGTCACGATCGTGCATCTCATTCACCGGCGCGCCGTCTATTCCACGCAATCCAACGACTACGAATTCTCGCGGTACACCGTCAATGAGCACTGGCGGGACGGGCGAGACGACGTCGAACGCACACTGCGCCATCCTTCCTGGATAAATCGCGAGCCTCCCAAAGACGGCGTGCTGGTGCTCGACTGTACCAGGGAGCTGGCGCCAACCCCATCGGAGACGCAGACATGAAAATCGCCGACGTTAAGAAAAGCGCCTTCGCGATGCCGCTGACGAGCCCGGCCTTTCCGCCAGGTCCTTATCGCTTTGTCGACCGTGAATATCTGATCATCACCTATCGCACCGATAAAGGAGCGCTCGAGAAAGTCGTTCCCGAACCGCTGACGTTCGACGAGCCCATCGTCAAATACGAATTCATCCGCATGCCGAATTCGACGGGCTTCGGCGATTACACTGAAACGGGGCAGGTTATCCCGGTAAAGTTCAATGGCGTAGCGGGCGGTTATACTCACGCCATGTTCCTCAACGACGGGCCGCCCATCTACGGCGGACGCGAGCTCTGGGGCTTTCCCAAGAAATTTGCGCAACCGACCCTTGGACCCAACATCGATACGTTGGTCGGCACACTCGATTACGGCGGCGTGCGCGTCGCCACAGGCACGATGGGCTACAAGCACAAGGCGCTCGATGTCAAAGCCGTCGCCAAAAGCCTCGCTGTTCCAAATTATCTCCTGAAAATCATTCCGCACGTCGACGGCAGCCCACGCATTCTGGAGCTTGTCGATTACCGTCTCGAAGACGTGACGATCAAAGGCGCGTGGTCGGGGCCGGGCGCGCTTGATCTCAAGCCACACGCGCTGGCGCCGGTCGCTGATCTGCCGGTGCGCGAAATCATTTCAGCAACGCACATTCTCGCGGATCTGACCCTCGGCCTGGGCAAGGTTGTCTACGACTATCTGGATACAAAATAGGAGCGCGCGTCATGAAGCTGGACGGCAAAGTCGCCCTCGTCACGGGTGCAGCAAGCGGCATCGGCCATCAGATCGCGCGGCGTTATGTGGAAGCGGGCGGCCGCGTCGCCATCGCCGACCTGAACCTCGATGCCGCAAAAGCCGCAGCGAAGGAACTCGGCGGCGAGAAAGACGCGATCGCGGTGGCGATGGACGTCACGAAAGAAGATGAGGTCAACGCCGGGGTGGACAAAACCGCTGCGGCATTCGGCACGATCGATATTCTCGTGTCGAATGCCGGAATCCAGATCGTGCATCCGATCGAAGATTTTCCGTTTGCGGATTGGAAGAAGCTTCTCGCCATTCATCTCGACGGTGCTTTCCTGACGACCAAAGCCTGCGTCAAGCACATGTACAAGCAGGGCTCGGGCACGCTCATCTACATGGGCTCGGTGCACAGCCACGAGGCGTCGCCGCTGAAGTCGGCTTACGTCACGGCGAAGCACGGTCTTCTTGGACTGGCGCGCACGATGGCCAAGGAAGGCGCGCAGCACGGCGTTCGCGCCAACATCATCTGCCCTGGCTTCGTCAGGACGCCGCTCGTGGACAAACAGATCCCCGAGCAGGCGCATGAACTCGGCATCACGGAAGAGCGCGTGATCAAGGAAGTCATGCTCGGCGAGACCGTCGACAAGCAATTCACGATGGTGACGGACATCGCCGACGTTGCGCTGTTCCTTGCAGCCTTCAAGACCAATGCGCTGACAGGTGAGAGCATCATCGTCAGCCACGGCTGGCATATGAATTAGCGCTGCCTAGTAGACCAGCTTTCCGAATAGGCGAACATTAGCGCCGGGTGCAAGGACCTCATCCTTCTTGAACGATGCGCTGTTGCGGATGTCATCGTTCAAGAGGTTTTCGCCCTTGATGCCGATGATGAACTTCGGGGAGAACGGCCCCTGATCGCCGAGCGCCATCGTGTAGTTGACCTCGGCGTTGACGAGCGTGTAACCGGCGGTCGGCGTTTCGTTTGGCGCGATTTCATTCTGATGGAAGGCATAGAGGGTCGTGAATTTCGCCTGCCAGACATCGTCGCGATAGAAGAGTCCACCGCCGATGCGATGCGGCGGCATGCGCGGCACGTATTCTCCATTGGAGAATCGGGCGTGGACGAAGTCGTACTGTCCGGACACGCCCCAGATACCGCGCCAGATGCGAGCGACGTCATACTCCGTTGCCAGCTCGACGCCGTAGAACGTCGCGTCTCGCTGATTGAAGATGACCTCGTCGAGATCGCCGTCAAAGCCGCAGGTGGCGATCACGTCGCCGCATTTCCGGCCGGTCAGATCGCGGAAGATATAGCCGTCGAACTTGGTGTAGTAGGCGGAGGTATCGAAGCGCCAGCGGCCGGAGGCTTTATTGAAGCCGAGTTCGATCGACTTCGACGTTTCCTTATCGATGTTCGGGTTGCCGATCTCGAATGTGCCGGTCGCGTCATGCGCCCCTTTCGAGAACAGTTCTGGGGCGACGGGAGCGCGCTCCGAATATTGTCCTGTCAAGCGCGCGACGACGCCTGAGGGAAGGTCATAGAGCAGGCCCAAGCTGCCGCTTTTCGGATCGAAAGATTTGTGTTGCGAGACGAGGTTCGACGCCATCGGGTCGGCGATATCGTCGTACATCGTGCCGTTGATCTGGTCGTGTTCGATACGTCCGGATGCCTGCACGTGCAGCGGCTTGGTAATATGAAGATCCTCGAACAGATAGCCGCCGATGCTGTCGGTGGTGTTCGGTTCGAGAAGGCTGTCGCCTTCGAAGCTCAGCCCGGTAAGCTTGCGATTGCTGACCTGAATCCCTGCCGTGCTCGTCAATGCACCGACGCCGGTCATGACCGGAACGGATTCAAGCTCGAGGCGGCCTTCGGTGTACTTGTTCGTGAAGCGCGAGCCGACCGTGTCAGCGTTTTCCTCGGCATCGAAATCAAGCTCGTTATGAGCGTAGTTGTCCCAGCCGAACCAAGCGCGCACGGCGGCGATGCCAAGCTCGGGGGCGCGCCATTCACCCTTCGCGTTGACCTTGTCCTGGCCCATGTCGATGCGAGATTTCTCTTCCGCGGATTCGATTCCGGGTATGGCGTAGAGGCTATCGAAGCGCGTGTAGCTGACACCGAAGAAACCGTCGTGCCAAACGTACGAGCCGCCGACCGATACGCCGTGGCTATCGACGAACGAGTTCTCCTGGCGGCCTTCGGGCGTATCGTAATCGCTGGCATGACGGTCGAAGCCGTCGACGTGCATGACAAATCCCTGTGAGCCAGCCGTCACCTTGAACGCGCCGTCGCTGCCGTTATCGACAGAGCTCAAGCCGCCCATGATCTGCGCACTGATACCGTTGTCGGGCATATGCGTCGGTATGCGCTGGTTTTCGGCGCTGACGACGCCGCCGATCGCCTGCGAACCATAGCGCACCGTTGCCGGGCCGCGAATGACCGTAACGCTGTCGGCGCTATAGGGATCGATCGGATAAGCGTGGTCTTCGCTGATGTCGGAGACGCCGCCGGTCGCGACGCCATTCTCCTGAATTCGCACGCGGTTGTTGTCGAGGCCGCGGAGGATCGGCCGGTTTGCGCCGGGCGCAAAGGTCGAGCCACCGACACCGGGTTGCTGATCCAGCGTATCCGTGATCGTTGCGCCGGCGTTCATTTCGAGATCGCGTGCCGTGGTCACGGTTGTCGCGTGGGTGGTTGTTTGCGGCGTAATCAACGTACCCGGGGGCGGCAGGATCGTGGCCTCAGAGACCGCCGGCTCGCTGATGCCGTTTTGAGATGGCGCCGCCGGAAGGGTGACGGGCTTGGATGCCCGCTTCGACGCGACCTTTCCCTCCCCGCCGCCGACAACCGGGTTTTTCTTCGCGATGTGCGGCGTGCTCTTGGCCTTCGGTTTTTTCTTCGCACCGACGACAACAACGGGCGGCAGCGCCGTATTGTGCGATGCCGAACCCGATTGTGCCGGTTGTCCCGCTGCTTCAGTCGGTGGCTGTTGCGCCTGTGCATTCTGAGCCATCGCCTGAGCCAAAGGCCCGAACAGCACGGCAGCAGCCGTTAAACTCATGCGCGCGCGCATCTTTCCCCCAAAATTCAAAGCGGCGCCGACTATCCAATCCGCTCCCCTTCAATTCGTATAATATAACATAATGGAGATGTCGAGAACGGCGTCGAGGCGAACGGGCGCGGGGGCTGGGGCTACGCACCGCTTCCTAATGTTGGCTTCTCGGGTTCCGGGAGCTCAGCGGCGCTCGGAACTTGGCCGCGAAGGGCGCCCCACCCGACAAAAACTCCTGGCCTGATGCCGGTCTTTGGAGCATTCTTTGGAAAAATCAGGAATAACAACCTGAAATGAAAGGCCGGTTGTTCCCGGCCACAGGAGGACGGCCCTTGAAAGCGGCCACGTTGGTACGATTGACAGCCCTCATCGGAAGCGTCTTCCTCGCTGGCTGCAACGGGCCGCATTCGGAGGAAGCCGAAAGGAACAACGACGCGGCCGATCCGCCGCCTCCCGTCGTCGCCACTGTTGCGTTGGCTGCATCCAACGACGCCGAGAAGCTCGAAGGGGTGGCGACGATCCTCAACCCCGATCCCCTCCTGCAGCTCGATGCCGATATTCGCTCGGCGATGGTCGCCGCTGATTTCAGTCGCGGTCAGCTCGCGCGTTTCAGAACGTCAACGTTGCTTTCGAAACAGATGCTCGCGAACGCCGTGCGCCAAGAGGGTGTCGATGCGTCTCAGCTCAAGCTCTTACAAGCGCGGCTGCGGCAGACCTGGGGCGATGAGGCTCCGTTTCTCAGCGTCGACGCGCGACAAAATCTTATGGCGGAAATCAGCGCGGGTGAGCGCGCCATCGTGCGTTTCGATTTTCCCGGGCTGACCGGCGGCAAGCCCAACAACGTTCGCGTCATAGCGCTGAGCGGTGGAACGGAGGCGAAGGTTAATCCGATCTGGGTGGCGCCCTCGGGCAACCTCGCGATGCCCGGCGTCTCCTTCTTCGGGCTCATTCCGGCCGGTCCCGGTCTGCGCGCGGGTGACCGCGCACGCGTCGTGGCCGACAATCCCAAGCAGCATCCCGGCGTCGTCATTCCGAATGCTGCGATTGTCGTTTATGCCAGCAAATCCTGGTGCTATGTCGAAAACGCTGAGCACAAATACGAACGCAAGGTCGTTTCGCTCGAAGATCCGGTCGAGAATGGATTTCTCGTTCGCTCCGGCTTCGCGCCGGGTGATCATGTCGTCGTTCGCGGCGCATCGACATTGCTGGCACGGGAAGCAGAGCCCGGCAGCCTCGACGATGATGACGACGATGGGCCGTCTGAACCCAAGTCCGGTGGCCCGGCGCCTGCCGCATCGGCAGCTGTGGCGAACCGTGCTACGGCCCGCAATGTTACGGACTAGACGTGCGGCATGAACCATCTCATTCGCTGGTCGATACGCTATCGCGGGCTCGTCGCCGCGCTTTCCGTCGTCTGGCTTATCGCCGGGACGTTTCTGGCGATGCGCGCGCCGCTCGACGTCTTTCCGGAATTTGTGCCGCCTCAGGTCACAATCCAGACCGAGGCGCCGGGTCTTGCGCCGCAACAGGTCGAGCAGATCATTACCCGGCCGATTGAAGCGGCCGTCGTCGGCGGGCCCGGCATCAATTCCATCCGGTCCGAATCCGTTTACGGGCTTTCGGTCGTCCTCATCACGTTCGATGAGACCGTCGATGCGACCGTGGCGCGGCAAGGCATCGCCGAACGGCTGGCGACACTCAACGGCAAATTCCCTGCCGGGTTCGGACCGCCTCGGCTGACACCGCTGACGTCGAGCACGATGGACGTCTTGAAGCTCGGGATCGTTTCAGATCGTGTCGATCCCTATACGCTGCGCGATATCGCCGACTGGACGATCAAACCTCGTTTGCTGGCGGTGCCGGGAATTGCCCGCGTCACGATTTACGGCGGCGCCATACGGCAAGTTCAGGTGCAGCCGAAGCTCGACCGGCTTGCGGCGCTTGGACTGACGATCACGGATGTGATGACGGCGGCCCGAGACGCAATCACGCTTCGAGGCGGAGGCGTTGTCGAAACATCGGCTCAGCGCATCACTATCGAGACACCGCCGCCGTCTCCCGATCCGCAGGCCATCGCGGAGACGGTCGTCACGCTCAAGAGCAACAAACCGATCAAGCTCGGCGACATCGCGACGGTCACGATCGCACCGGCTCCCAAGATCGGCGATGCGACGATCATGGGCGTTCCGGGCGTACTGATCACCGTCTCTGGCCAGTTCGGGTCGAACACACTCGTGGCCACGAAGGCCACGGAGGCGGCGCTTGCTGAACTCAAACCGACCCTCGAAAAGCAGGGCATCAAGATCTATCCGGCATTGCACCGTCCGGCGACGTTCGTGGTCCGCGCATTGGGCAATCTTGAAAAGGCTTTGACGCTCGGCTCGGCGTTGATCCTGATCGTGCTCTATGCGTTCCTGAGGAGCGTCCGGGCGTCGCTCATATCGTTTTTGGCAATCCCGCTGTCGCTCCTTGCAGCCGTCGTGGTCTTGAGCGAGTGCGGGCAATCACTCAACACGATGACGCTCGGAGGCTTCGCGCTGGCGCTCGGCGTGCTGGTCGATGACGCGATCATCGATATCGAGAATATCGCACGGCGTCTCCGGCAGGCGCCGCCCGACGCCGACCGGCTGAAAGTCATCGAGGTAGCGTCGATCGAAATTCGCGGCTCGATGTTCTGGGGCACCCTCGCAGTCATCTTCGCGTTCATTCCGATCCTGTTCGCCGGCGGCGTGCAAGGCCGGTTCATCGGACCGATGGCGCTGACATTCGTCATCGCGGTCTTGGCTTCGATGGTCGTCGCAATGACGGTGACGCCGGCGCTCTGCGCACTCCTTCTCACGAAAAGCGAGGACACGAAGGAATCGCCGCTGCTCAAGTGGCTCAAACTCGCCCAGACCGGCGTTCTTGCCGTTGTGCGCCGGGCATGGTGGGCGACCGTGCTGATGCTTACGTTGAGCGCCGGAGCCGCGATCAGCATCGTTCCCTATCTCCATAGCGAGTTGCTGCCGCAGTTCCGCGAAGGCCATTTCGTCTTGCAGATGGCCATGGCGTCGCCCGGAACGTCGACTGACGACGTCGTTGCGGTTGGCGAGCGGATCACGACGGCACTTCTCAAGCTTCCGTTTGTCGCTACGGTCGCACATCAGATCGGCCGCGCGGAACTGGGCGAAGACACCTGGAGCCCGGACAGAAGCGAGTTTCACATCGAGTTAAAGCCCAATCATACGGTGAGCGAGGAAGACGCGCAGGATGCCATCCGAGATACGCTGCGCGCATTTCCCGAAGTCCGAACGGAGACGCTGACGTTTCTCGGCGACCGCATCAGCGAAAGTCTCACCGGCGAAACCGCGCAAGTCGTCATCAATGCGATGGGGAACAATCTTTCCTCGCTCGACAAGGCGGCGGGAGAAATTCAGAGCGCCGTGGCCGAAATTCCGGGCGTCACCGATCTGCGAACCCCGCGTAGCGCCACGGTGCCGACCATTTCCGTCCGGCTCAATCCGGTGGCGCTTGCGAATTACGGCCTGACACCGCGCATTGCACTCGACGCTCTGCAAACGGCATTTGCCGGAACGACCGTCGGCCAGACTTATAATGGCGCACGCACGATAGATGTCGTCGTCATTCTGCCGCCCGATGCACGCAATCGCATTGGAGAGCTTGAAAAGCTGATGATCGGCGATGCGACGACCAAGACGCTTTTAAAAAACGTCGCGTCCATTAGCGTTTCCGAAGGCCGTTCGAACATTCAACATTCCGGTGCTCAGCGCAGGGTGGCGGTGACGTTCAACGGAGCGCGCGGATATTCGCTTCGCAACATCGTCGCAACGGCACGCAAGCGCGTCGAAGCGCTCGACCTGCCGAAGGATGTCTATGTGTCGTTCGCCGGCCAGGCCGAAGCGGAGCGCGAAGGACAAATTCGGCTCGCTGGTCTGACGACCGTCAGCATCGCATTGATCGTCGCGGCTTTGACGATGGCTTTCCGGCGCCGGGGGATGGCAGGGCTGGTGTTGATCAACCTGCCCTTCTGCCTCGTCGGCAGTATTGCTGCGATTGTCGCGACCGGCATCGGCATGACGCTCGGCAGTCTCGTCGGCCTCATCACCGTGTTCGGCATCGGCGCGCGCAACTCCGTCATGATGCTCGCGCATGTCGAGCATATCGCGGATGAAGAGGGTCGGCAGTGGAATGGCGATACCATCCGTCTCGCCGCTGCGGAGCGGCTGGCTCCGGTTTTCATGACGGCGCTGATGGCGGCGCTCGGGCTCGTGCCTTTGGCGCTTGGACTCGGACGTCCCGGTCATGAGATCGAAGCACCGATGGCCATTACAGTGCTCGGCGGATTGACGACGGCGACGTTACTCAATCTCGGCGTTCTACCCGAAGCTCTCATTCGGCTCGGCCGGTATCTCGGGATTTCCAGGGCAAGCACGAAACCCGCAGTTCAAGAGCCGGCTGATAAGATTCTTTCTGCAAAGCCCGGGGAAATCGAGATCAGCGGCTAAACTACATCTTGCGCGTGGCGAGTGGCGCGGTATTTGTGCGCCGCAATTTCGAGCGACGTTTGATATAGACGTCCGGTGATGTGCGAACCGAAGTCTCGCGACAAGCTAGGACAGAATCGTTGTCCTTAGGTTCGACATGATGACAATCGGGGACCCTGAAAGTATGGAAAACACTATGCCGCGCGTTCGGCAGGGTCGGAGTTTGCGGCTCGGGGCGATCGTGGCCGCTTTCGCGACGATTACCGGCGGCACGGGACTCGGCAGTCAAAACGTTTGGGCGAAGCATTCCCAATCGCATTCGCCTTCCGACGCTTTGGCCGACCCGTGCACGACACTTGGCAACCACATGAACACGCGCCTCGAAAGCATGCGCAAGCTGAAGAAAACCATCGACGATGAACAGTCGCTGCCCAACACTATGGAAGGCGTATTCGACTTGATGCAAGGCAAGCGGTACGTCGACAACCCGAAGAACGAAAAGTTTGCACGCATGCGTGCGGAAGCCGACGATTTGAACAAGGTCATGCGCGCCACGGGCTGTACTCCTGTCGATATCGATCAGGAGTTGCTGAAACCACCGACACCGACGATCCGCTGACGACTCCTCAGAGCAGCCGGGTTCCATCACATCGAAACGGCGATTAACTTTTTGTTAACCCGAAGCACCGCGAAGTTATTGGATCGCTATCTCTTTGCATCGGGTCGAATGCTGTGAATTTATCTCGCCTTCTGGTCGTAACGGGAGCTCTCGTGGCTACGGTATCGTCCGCAGCGGATGACGTGGTAGCCCAAAGCTTCAACAATGATGCTTCGGTTGTCGAGGCCACTTGGACTAGCGGCTACATGGGCCTTGGCGGCGGGCTGATCAGAGCCATGCCGAAGCCTGATGATCACAAAGAGAAGGAAAAGGAAAAGGCTGAGGCTTCGCCGCGTCCGTCACAGTCGCATAGGCGACACGTCCGCTTGCACCGGCGGTCTCATCCCTCGAGTTCGCCCGTTGCCCTCGTCGCGAACACGCTCGATCACACCGGCCTGAACATCGCCAATCTCGGAAGCCACGCGGAGTCGCGCTAGCTCGCGATTGCAAGCGCCCAACCTAGAGTAACGACCACTGTCCCGCCGCGATGGCCCAGCCGAAAATGACGGCATTGGTCGCCATGTGTGCTGCCATCGCATCCGACAGGCGCCCTCGCCGGCACATCAGCAGCGCATAAAGCGCCCCGGCCAACGCTGCCGCCAGCCAGCGATCGTGCAACAAGCCGAACAGCACCGAAGATACGATAAGCGCGCGTGTGCTGAAGGTTTTCAGATCGACGTTTTCGAAGCGGCTCGGAATCAGCAACCGATAAACGTATCCGCGGAATGCCAGCTCCTCGGCGATCGGAACCATGATGATCGTTCCGATGCCTCTGAAAACAAGCCAAGCGACAAAAGCGAGCGGTGTCAGCTGCGCAAGCCAGTCTGCAAGGTGCGGGCCGTCACCAGCGCCGGGATCGGTTGCGATCCAAAGGATGCCTGCGGCAGCCCCCATCGATAAGGAGAGTGCGGACGGAGCCTCCGCGAAGCGCGCATAAGCAAGCCGGTAGAGATAAATAGCGGCCGCGATGGCAAGAACCTTCAACGGATAGAGCGCCTGATCGTACGGGGCAAATGAGCTCGTCAGGATTTGCGCAGCCATCATGGCAATGAAGGGCGCAAGGAAAGCCACGACTTGGTCGTCAGTGCCTTTCGAAGAACGCCGCTCTATGCGTCGCTCGCCCATCGATCCTACAGCAGAGAAGAATGGAACGTGCTGAGCGACCGTCATGATCGTGAGGGCGACGAAAAGGAAGCAGATCCAGCCGAATTGCGAGTGGAAGCCGCCGAGCGCAATTTCGGGCGATATATTTGCCCCGATGCCGACAAGCAGTGCGATGCGGACTGAGTTGAAGAGCCAGATTATTCCCATGGCGAGCGGGAACAGTGCGAGGACCTGAGGAAATTTCAGAGATCGCCGGAAGATCAAAATATATCCGGCGATGAACAGTGCAATAAGCGCCATTCCTTCGTAGCCCGAACACGCAGCACGAATCTCGACGCTGAATTTCCCCGCGCCGAGAACGCGGGTTCCAGTGTCCATGAAGGCGTTACTTTGAAAAAGCGCGAGCAGCCAATACGAAAGATGGAGCGTCGCGCTCGATAGACGATCCCAGACATCTTCGGACAGGAAATGCTCAGGCATCCGGTTGAGAAACTCACCGGCGGCCAAACCGACCACAGCGGCGACAGCGGCGGTGCGGATTTCCCAATGCCACGACCGCGCGATGTCCTTCCAGAAGCGGGGCGGAGCGACAAAGGCAATGAGCGAACCCGTGGTCATCAAAACAAGCAGCGCGTACGCGATCGGCAACAACGGATTCGCGTTTTCTGCTGCTAACGAAAGCTGTCCTCTGACAAGCAGCAGCAGGCCGAAAGCGACGACATTGACAATTGCAGCATAGCCGTCGGGCGCTCCATCATAGTCAGCCCGCATGGCCGCAGAAAGCTCAATGCGACGCGGCCACGCGACGAGAAAAAATAGCGCGACGGCAAGAATGGCTGCTTTGATCGCTGAGTGGGCGGCGACGACCACTGGCCATAACTGCCAAACGTCGGGCAGCACAAACAGCGACTTCGCGGCTATCAATTCGATAACGGCAATGACGAGACAGCCTGCAGCCCTAAAAAAAAGGGGACGCGCCGATAAAGCCAGCCTGGACACGCTAATACGCCCGACGATTGTACGAGTCTCCAGGCCTTACCATCCTGCAAAGACTAAAACGTAAATTTGGACTCAGTGCTTTTGCAAGCGCCGATAGACGATCATCCCAATGCTTAAGAGCAAAGCGATGGCTGCAAAGGCGCCGGATGCGTTAATTTCGGGCGCTGCTGCAGCACCGCCGCCGTCCCCACCGCCTCCAAGGCAGCCGACCAAGGGAAGGCATAGCGCGAAAGCGCTGTTGGCCCAGCATGCAGCACAGAAAAAGGACGCCCCTGCAGCTAAATATCGTACCATCATTACCTCCCACACCGTAATCGGGCGGCATTCCTGATAAGCCGCAGTCACGACGCTAAGCAACCTTCCTCATCCGCTCAAATATTCTGTAAATAGTTGGTTAAATGCCGGGCATTAAAAGCGCGGGGATTGGCTCATTCTTGATCCGGGCCGCGAAAAGCGAAACATCGGGGAATTTGCGTTTCCGGTCTTATAAGCGGTTAACCGCTTTTGCCTCGTTTCATACCTTCCCCCAATGCCTCGCATAAAATCTCAGTGCCCTTGGCAATCGGCACTGGAGTCGACGATGCAAAGTGCGGGACTCGTTTTTGCTTGTGCAATCGCAGTGAGTTTAGCCTGCGTGCCGCAATGCGACGCCGCAATAACGCCACCGGCTTCTTCAATGGTCAGAGATACGGCCCGACAATTTCTCACCATAAGCGATCGCGGCTATTATGATGAGGATGGCGCGGACGACTACGAGGGCAATGATCCGCCACCACCACCAGCGCGCTATTCAGAGCCGCCTGAAGGCGATGCCGTTCCGGAATGGCTTCCGCCACCGAGGCCTGCAAACTGCGGACAATACAAATATTGGAATGGCGCCTATTGCGCCGATGCGCGCGACGAGCCTCCCTATGTTGGCCCGAGATGGTGACGCGCGAGCAGTTCTCTTAGCGTCGCGCTGGCCGCCGAGATGACAGCCGAGATGACAAACGTCGCGAATGCGCCGTCGTCGTTCTTGTCATCTTCCCGCCGCCACACCAACTCCCGCTCATGGAGGTGTCACATGAAGCCACTCGTCCTCGCTTTTTGGGCCCTGGTGCTGGCGGTCCGTCCCGCCGCCGCGGAAGACCTCACGTGCATCAGCACAACATTTCACCTGATCGGCGCCAATGATAAAGTGTGCGTTAGCGCCTTCGACGATCCCGAGGTGCATGGCGTGGCGTGCCATATCAGCCAAGCTCGCACCGGCGGCGTCAAAGGGAGCCTCGGATTGGCGGAGGACCCGTCGCGATTCTCGATTTCCTGCCGACAGTTCGGACCGGTCACTACAGA
>Ga0182749_1001712_pt1 | contig 16873 bp, 14 predicted proteins | sample eDN3rd37CKraftMG_FD_128875 | JGI IMG/M metagenome (GOLD analysis project Ga0182749, IMG submission 128875) | Enriched Miracle-Growth compost microbial communities from Emeryville, California, USA - eDNA 3rd pass 37_C Kraft MG (version 2) (version 2) ...
CGCGCCCCGCATCGCCCGCGCGCGCGGCCTCGATGGTGGCGTTGAGGGCGAGGAGGTTCGTCTGCCCCGCGATGTCGCGGATCAGGCCGAGGATCGATTCGATCGCCTTCGCATGATCGGACAACGCCTCCGACACCTCGACGGCGGCGTGCGACTGCTCGGCCGCGCGCGTCGCGACGCCGGCGGCGATCTCGACCTCGCCGCGCGCTTCATCGATGGCGCGGATCAGGCCGGCGGCGGTCTGCGCCGCCTCGCGCATCGCGGCGGCCGACTGCTCGGCGGCGGCGGCCACCTCGGACGTCTTGCCCAGCATCCCGCGCGCCGCGTCCGCCGTGGTGATCGTCCTGCCCTGAAGCGCACGCGCATCGCTGACCGTGCCTTCGAGGATGCGGACGACGCTGCGGCGGAATTCCTCGCTTGCCTCGTTGCGGCGCAACGAGGCGGCGTGGCGCTCGAGCACGGCGACCTGCGAGAGGGTGACCTCGATCTCGATGCAGTTCATCCGCTGCACGGTGTCGACGAGGCGGTTGAGCGTCGGCAAATCGTCGGCGAAGGCGTCGCGCAGCCGCCCGACGAGCATCGCCGCATGGCGCGCGAACCCCTCTATCACGACCGCGACCGGGATTTTCGCCGTGAAGATTTCGCGTCCTGGCCGGGCGATTTCGTGGAGCCATGCCACGTCCACCGGCCGGCTGTATTTCGTCAGGCTGGTGCGCACGATGCGATCCAGCACCCGTTCCGGGTCCGTGTCCGCCACGGTAGCCAGCCGATCCGGGATGAACGGGCGCTGGAGGAAATCCAGCCAATAGTCGCGGACGGTCCGGGCCAGGATGTCCTCGGCCCGCTGCCAGAGGAAGGCGATCTGCTCGCCAAGATGGCCCCCGGCGTCATAGATCGCCAGCCGTTCGCGCATTTCGGCCTCGGGAATGGGGATCGACGCCTCGGGCGTGGGCTCGATGAAGAAGAAATTGCTCATGACTTGTCCCCGGACGCTCCCTGCCCATGCGCGGCGCACCATAAGGGACGGTGGTAAACAGGATGTTATGCATGCCGTCCCGGCTGGCGTCGAACGGGCCGCGCGCGACCCAAGGGTGCGCGATCGGCGCAATATCGGTTCGCAGGGAGGTTGCATGGCGGGGCGGATCGGATAAAGACGGCGCGTCCGTTCCTAGGGGAAGCCGATGGCACGCAATGCCGCACGCCCATTGTCTCCGCACCTGACGATCTGGAGATGGGGGCCGCACATGACGGTCTCGATCCTGCATCGCATCTGCGGAAACGCACTCGCCTTCGCGGGCGGGATCCTGTTCACCTGGTGGCTGGTGGCCGCCGCGACCGGTGCCGGCGCCTATGACGCCTTCTATCACCTGGTCGTCTCGGCCCGGCCCGGCGACGGGCTCGAAGCCGTCACCAACGTCCTGGCGCGGATCGTGGCGATCGGGCTGACCTGGACCTTCTTCCAGCACATGTTCTCGGGCATCAGGCACTTCGTGCTCGATACGGGCGCGGGCTACGAACTGAGGGTGAACCGGATCGGCGCGATCGCAACGATCGTCTGCTCGATCGCGGTCACGGCGCTGATCTGGGCCTGCATCTTCCTGGCGAGGCACTGATGGGAACGGGAACCGGAATCGGCCGCGTGCGCGGCCTGGGCTCGGCGAAGCACGGCGCGCTTCACTGGTGGCACCAGCGGCTGACGGCGGCGGGCAACCTGCTGCTCGTCACATGGTTCGTCATCTCGCTCTTCCTGCTGCCGTCCTATGATCGCGCGACGGTGTTCGACTGGCTGGCCTCGCCCTGGGTGGCGGTGGCGCTGGTGGTGATGACGTTCAACGTCTTCTGGCACATCCGGCTCGGCGTGCAGGTCTTCATCGAGGATTATGTCCACGCCGACGGCCCGCGCATCGCGGCGCTCGTCGCGCTCAATTTCTACACGGTCGGCGCCGGTGCGCTGGCCATCTTCTCGATCCTGAGGATCGCATTCGGGGGAGTGCCCGCCTGATGCCCGTTTCTTCCAATGGCCCGGCTTACAAGGTCGTCGATCATGTCTACGACGCCGTCGTCGTCGGTGCCGGCGGATCGGGGCTGCGCGCCACGATGGGCATCGCCGAGAGGGGGCTGAAGACCGCCTGCATCACCAAGGTGTTCCCCACGCGCAGCCACACGGTGGCCGCGCAGGGCGGCATCGCCGCGTCGCTGGGCAATATGGGTCCGGACCACTGGACCTGGCACATGTACGACACGGTCAAGGGTTCCGACTGGCTGGGCGATCAGGACGCGATCGAATATCTGGTGCGCGAGGCGCCGGCCGCCGTCTACGAGCTGGAACATGCCGGCGTGCCGTTCAGCCGCACGAACGAGGGCAAGATCTATCAGCGCCCGTTCGGCGGCATGATGCAGAACATGGGCGAGGGCCCGCCCGCGCAGCGCACCTGCGCCGCCGCCGATCGCACCGGCCATGCGATGCTGCACGCGCTCTACCAGCAGAGCCTGAAATATGACGCGGACTTCTTCATCGAATATTTCGCGCTCGACCTGATCTTCGAGGACGGCGAGTGCCGGGGCGTGATCGCGCTGTGCATGGAGGACGGCTCGATCCACCGCTTCCGCAGCCAGGCGGTCGTGCTGGCGACGGGCGGCTATGGGCGCACCTATTTCTCGGCCACGTCGGCGCACACCTGCACCGGCGACGGCGGCGGCATGGTGCTGCGCGCGGGGCTGCCGCTCCAGGACATGGAGTTCGTCCAGTTCCACCCGACCGGCATCTACGGCGCCGGTGTCCTCATCACCGAGGGCGCGCGCGGCGAAGGCGGCTATCTCACCAATTCGGAGGGCGAGCGCTTCATGGAGCGCTATGCCCCCTCGGCCAAGGACCTCGCCTCGCGCGACGTGGTCTCGCGCTCGATGGCGATGGAGATCCGCGAGGGGCGGGGCGTCGGCAAGAACAAGGATCATATCTACCTGCACCTCGATCATATCGATCCGGCGGTGCTGCACGAGCGGCTTCCCGGCATCACCGAGACCGGCAAGATCTTCGCCGGCGTCGACCTGACGCGCCAGCCGCTGCCGGTGGTGCCCACCGTCCATTATAATATGGGCGGCATCCCGACCAACTATCACGGCGAGGTCGTGATGCTGAAGGACGGGAATCCCGACACGGTCGTCCCCGGGCTGTTCGCGGTGGGCGAGGCGGCGTGCGTCTCGGTCCACGGCGCCAATCGCCTGGGCTCCAACTCGCTGATCGATCTCGTGGTGTTCGGCCGCGCGACCGGCCACCGCATCGCGGAGCTGGTCAGGCCGAACAGCAAGCACAAGGGCATCGACAAGGCGGCCGACGACAAGGCGCTCGCCCGGCTCGACAAATATCGCAACGCGAAGGGCGGATCGCCCACCGCCGACGTGCGCCTCGAGATGCAGCGCACGATGCAGGCCGACTGCGCCGTGTTCCGCACCACCGAATCGCTGCGCGAGGGCATGGGCAAGATCGACAGGACCTATGCCCGCCTGTCGGACGTCGGCATCACCGATCGCAGCCTGATCTGGAACACCGACCTGATCGAGACGCTGGAGCTGGACAACATGCTGCCCCAGGCGGTCGTCACCATGCATTCGGCGGCGAACCGGCAGGAAAGCCGCGGCGCGCACATGCACGAGGATTTCCCCCATCGCGACGACGAGAACTGGATGAAGCACACGCTCGTCTCGTTCCACGACGGCGCGGTGACGATCGACTATCGGCCGGTGCACGATTACACGCTCACCGACGATATCGCCTACATCAAGCCCAAGGCGCGGGTCTACTGATGCGCCGGGCGACACCCGCCGCCCGTTCCATGAACCCGTCGCAGGCCGGAGGATAAGATGGCCGAGTTCGCACTGCCCAAGAACAGCAAGATCAAGCCGGGCGGCAAGGTCCACAAGGCGGCCGACGGGGCGACCAACGTGCGCACCTTCAAAGTCTATCGCTACGATCCCGATTCGGGCGACAATCCGCGCTATGACAAGTTCGAGATCGACCTGGACGAATGCGGGCCGATGGTGCTCGACGCGCTCATCAAGATGAAGAGCGAGCAGGACCCGAGCCTGACCTTCCGCCGCTCCTGCCGCGAGGGGATCTGCGGCTCCTGCTCGATGAACATCGACGGCAGGAACACGCTCGCCTGCACGCATGCGATCGAGGATTGCGACAAGGAGGTGCGGATCACGCCCCTGCCGCATATGGACGTCATCAAGGACCTCGTCCCAGATTTCACCCATTTCTACGCGCAATATGCCTCGATCCAGCCGTGGCTGAAGACGGTGACGCCGCCGCCCTCGGGCAAGGAAAGGCTCCAGAGCCCGGAGGATCGCGCCAAGCTCGACGGGCTTTACGAATGCATCCTGTGCGCCTGCTGCTCGACATCCTGCCCCAGCTACTGGTGGAACAGCGACAAGTTCCTGGGCCCGGCGATACTGCTCCAGGCCTATCGCTGGCTCGCCGACAGCCGCGACGAGATGACCGGCGAGCGGCTCGACGAGCTTGAGGATCCGTTCCGCCTCTATCGCTGCCACACCATCATGAACTGCTCGAACGTGTGCCCGAAGGGCCTTTCGCCCGCGCGCGCGATCGCGGAGGTCAAGAAGATGGTGGTCGAACGCCAGGTCTGACGCGCGGGCATGGAGAGCGCGTTCCGGTGCGAGCCGGCCCCCGATCATCCGGGCTGGCTGACGTGGGAATTGAGGGACGGGGGGGGCTTCAATCCGCTGATGGGCGCCGTGCTCGTCCGCCTCGATCCCGACGGGCGCGCGCGCTGCCGGCTGCTGACGGACCGGCGGCATGCCAATCTGGCCGATAATATGCACGGCGGCGCGATCCTCGGCTTCGCCGACATGGCGCTGTTCGCCGCCACGCGCATGCTGGGCGCGCGCGGCGTGGACGAATCGGCGGTGACGCTCGACCTCAGCGCGCAATTCCTGGCGGCCGGGCGGCCCGGCGAGCCGCTCGACGCGCTCGTCGAGCTTTTGCGCGAGACCGGCCGCTTCGTCTTCCTGCGCGGGCTGATGGTGCAGGGCGAGGACCGGATCGCCGCCTTTTCCGCGACCTTGCGCAAGGCATCGGCCGCCCCGGCCGCGCGATGAGCACCGTCCTCGATCGCTACGAGGCGCTGCTCGCCACCGGCCAGCTACGCCCCGACGCCGACCAGCGCGCCGCCGCCGCGCGGCTCAACCGGCTGTCGGAGGAGCTTCAGCGCCTGCCGGTCAAGGGATCGGTGGTGTGGCGGATGATCCGCAAACCGCCGCCGGCGCCGCGCGGCCTTTACATGTGGGGCGGCGTCGGGCGCGGCAAGTCCATGCTGATGGACCTGTTCTTCGAATGCACGCCCATTGCCCACAAGCGCCGCACGCATTTCAACGAATTCATGCTGGAGGTGCACGAGCGCCTGCGCGTCGAGCGCGCGCGGGAGAAGGGCGATCCGATCGCGCCGGTGGTGGTGGCGCTCGCGGCGGAGGCGAAGCTGCTCGCTTTCGACGAGATGATCATCAACAATTCCGCCGACGCGATGATCATGAGCCGCCTGTTCACCGGGCTGATCGATGCGGGCGTCGTCGTCGTCACCACGTCCAACCGCCAGCCCGCCGACCTCTACAAGGACGGGCTGAACCGCGAGCATTTCCTGCCGTTCATCGCGCTGATCGAGGAGCGGCTCGACGTCCTGCCGCTCAACGGCCCGGTCGATTACCGGCTGGAGCGGCTGGGCGGCCGGCCGACATGGTATGTGCCCAACGGGCCGGCGGCGACGGAAGCGCTGAGCGAGGCATTCTTCCGCATGACCGACTTCCCGGTCGAGGATCGCGCCCACGTGCCCGACGCCGATCTCGCGATTCCCGGCGGGCGGCACATCCACGTGCCCAAGAGCCTGAAGGGCGTCGCCGTCTTCTCGTTCCGGAAATTGTGCGGCGAGGCGCGGGGCGCGGCCGACTATCTGGCGATCGCGCGGCATTATCACACGGTCTTCCTGGTCGGCATCCCGCTATTGGGGCCGGAGAACCGCAACGAGGCGGCGCGTTTCGTGACGCTGATCGACACGCTCTACGAGCATAAGGTGAAGCTGCTCGCCGCCGCCGACGCGGAGCCGGCCGGCCTCTATCCCAGGGGCGACGGCGCCTTCGAGTTCGAGCGCACCGTGTCGCGGCTGATGGAGATGCAGTCGGCCGACTATCTCGCGCGGGGTCACGGCGAGGACGCGGACTGACCGGCCCCGCGCGGCCGGTTTGGTTTGACACCCCGCCCGCCATCGATACTACAATGCCCGGGAAACGAGGGGGCATGATGATCGGCGCGGCGAAAGGTATCTACCCACTGATCCTTCTGAGCGTGGCGATCTCCGCCTGCGCGCAGATCGCGCTCAAGGCCGGCATGGCCTCGCCCGTCGTGCAGCGCGCTCTCGTGCCGGGCCAGGGCTTCGGCGCCATCCTTCCCATCGCGTTCCATCCGCTCGTGCTCCTTGGCCTCGCGCTGTATTTCGGCAGCGCGGTGATATGGCTGCTGGTGCTCTCGAAGGTGGAGGTGAGCTTCGCCTATCCCTTCGTCGCGCTTGGCTTCGTGGTGACCGCGGTGCTCGGCCGGCTCGTCTTCCACGACAGCTTTTCGGCGGCGAAGATCGCCGGCACGCTGCTCATCATGGCCGGCGTGGTGCTTTTGGCGCGAGGCTGAGATGGCCGACGTCGACGCCGAAACCATTCCCTTATGTGTCGATCTCGACGGTACGCTCGTGCGCACCGACATGCTGCACGAGGCGTTGCTGCTGCTCGCGAAAAGTTCGCCGCGCTCGCTTCCGGCGCTGCCCGCGTGGCTGCTGCGGGGCAAAGCGGGATTCAAGCATCTGGTGGCCGAGCGGGTGACGATCGATCCCGCCGCCCTGCCGTATCGCGCCACGGTGCTCGACATGATCGCCGAGGCCCGCGCCGCGGGGAGGCCGGTGGTGCTCGCCACCGCCGCGCCGACGCGGATCGCCACGGCGATCGCCGATCATCTCGGGCTGTTCGACGAGGTCGTCAGCAGCGACCGTGAGACCAACCTGTCGGCGGACGCAAAGGCGCGGGCGCTGGTGCAGCGCTATGGCGAGCGCGGCTTCGATTATGTCGGCAACGATCATGCCGACCTGCCGGTGCTGGCGCGCGCGCGGCGCGCCTTCCTCATCTCGTCCAGCGGACGTCTGCGGCGCGCGGCGTTGGCACGCGGCCACGACGCGCTGACCCTCCTCGACGATCCGAGGGGCGGCATCCGGACGTGGCGCAAGGCGCTGCGCGTCCATCAATGGCTGAAGAACCTACTGGTCTTCGTGCCGATCTTCGCCGCGCACGAGGCATCCGATTCCGCCCGACTGGGTGCCGCGATCGTCGCCTTTCTGTCGTTCAGCCTTTGCGCCTCGTCGGTCTATTTCCTCAACGACCTGCTCGACCTGTCGTCCGACCGCGTGCATCATCGCAAGAAGGAACGGCCCTTCGCCTCCGGCGCGTCGCCGGTGGCGGCGGGGATCGTTGCCGCGCCGCTGCTGCTCGCCGCCTCGCTCGGCCTCGCGCTGCTGCTGCCGCGCGCCTTTCTGGGCGTGCTGCTGCTCTATTGCGGCCTCACCTCCGCATATTCCTTCTATCTGAAGCGGCAGGTGGTGGTCGACGTGATGCTGCTCGCCAGCCTTTACACGATCCGGATCATCGCCGGCTCGGCGGCGACGCTGATCAGGCCCTCCTTCTGGCTGCTCGCGCTCTCGATGTTCACCTTCCTGTGCCTGGCGATGGTGAAGCGCTATTCGGAGCTGCGTGTTGCGGTGGGAAGCGGCCAGCCGCTCGCCGGACGCGGCTATATGCCCGCGGATCTGCCCGTTGTGCTTGCGCTGGGCGTGTCGAGCGGGATGGTGAGCGTGCTGATCCTGGCAATGTACACGCAGGCCGCGATCGTGCCCGAAATGTATTCCGCGCCCGAATGGCTGTGGCTGGCGCCGCCGCTGATGCTCTACTGGATCACGCGGCTATGGATGAAGGCGCAGCGCGGCGAGGTGGATGAGGATCCGGTGGTCTTTGCGATGCGCGACTGGCAGAGCCTGGTGATCCTCGTGCTGATGGGCGGCGCCTTCGCGCTGGCGGCGAGCGGCTGGCAGCCATGGTGAGCGACGGGGCGGCGGCATATTGGCGCCGCGACGGGCTGGCGCCGGTGCTGCTGCTCGCTTTCCTGCTCCGGCTCATCTGGGCGCTGCTCGTGCCGGTCTCGCCGGTGTCGGACAGCTCGATATACGATATCTTCGCGCGCGAGATCGCCGCCGGCCACGGCTATGCCTTTCCCGACGGCACGCCCACCGTCTACTGGCCGGTCGGGCCGTCCGCGCTTTATGGCGGGGCCTATGCGCTGTTCGGGACGCACGGTGCGGTGGTCGCCGGGCTCAACCTGGTCATGGGGGTGGCGCTCGTCGGCGGCATCCAGATGCTCGCGCGGCGCACGTTCGGCGCGCGCGTGGGGCTGATCGCCGGGCTGCTCGCCGCCGTCTGGCCGATCTGGATACAGTTCACCACCGTCCTGAGCAGCGAATTGCCTTGCGCGCTGCTGCTTGTCGCGAGCTTTCTCGCTCGTGCCGCCCGCCGCCTGCCGGACTGGGCGCGCGTCGCGCTCTCCACCGCGCTTCTCGTCGGCGCGGCCTATATGCGGCCGACGGTACTGCCGCTGATCGTCCTGCTGCCCCTGCTCGGCGGGGATTATCGCAGGCCGGCGCGCACCGCCTGGCATGTCGCGATCGCGCTTGTCGTCGCGGCGGCGCTGCTCGCCCCCTGGGCGCAGCGCAATCAGGCGCTGTTCGGCGCGCCGGTGCTCGTCTCGGCCAATTTCGGCGCCAATCTGTGGATGGGCAACAACCCCGCCTCCAACGGCGGCTATGTGCCCTTGCCCGAGGTGAAGACCGCCAACGAGGTGACGCGCGACGTCTATTTCAAGCAACGGGCGCTGGCCTTCATCCGCGCGCATCCCGGCGATTATCTCGCCTTGTGCCTTGCCCGCGCTGCCATCAGCTTCGATCGCGAGTCGATCGGCGTCATATGGAACATGCATTCGCTCGACCCGGGCTTCGTATGGGCGCTCAAGCTGGTGTCGAGCGCCTATTGGCTCGGGGTGCTCGCTTTTTCGCTCATCGGCGTGGCGCTTTTCGTTCGGGGGCGGCCGATACGGCTGTTCGATCCGCTGGTGGTCGCGCCCGCCCTGCTCGCCGCGCCGGCGCTGCTCGTCGTCGGACAGGATCGCTATCATATGGCGATGATGCCGTTCGTCGCGATCTTCGCCGCGTCCGCGGTCGTGCGGGTCGCGTCATTGCGGTTCGTCCGGGCGCCGGCCGCGGCTTGCGGCGTCGCAAAAAGCTAAGCGGCCCGCGATCCGTATTTTCTCCCCTCAAGCGAGTGTTGCGGTGCGCCGGTCAAGCGGCTAGGCGGGCCTGTGTTCAGGACCCCGCGGACGCGGAGTCGTATTTCGCTTCGCCTCAAGAGGGGAAAGTTGCATGGCTCGAAAGAAAATCGCGCTTATCGGCGCAGGCAATATCGGGGGCACGCTCGCCCATCTCGCAGCTGCGAAGGAACTGGGCGATATCGTCCTGTTCGACGTGGTGGACGGCGTTCCGCAGGGCAAGGCGCTCGACCTCGCCCAATGCGGCCCGGTCGAGGGCTTCGACGCCTCGCTCAAGGGCACCAACGATTATGCCGACATCGCCGGGGCGGACGTCGTCATCGTCACCGCCGGCGTGCCGCGCAAGCCGGGGATGAGCCGCGACGACCTGCTGGGCATCAACCTCAAGGTGATGAAGGCGGTGGGCGAGGGCATCAAGGCCAACGCGCCGAACGCCTTCGTGATCTGCATCACCAATCCGCTCGACGCGATGGTATGGGCGCTTCGCGAATATTCGGGCCTGCCGCACAACAAGGTGGTGGGCATGGCCGGCGTGCTCGATTCGGCGCGCTTCCGCCATTTCCTGGCGGAGGAGTTCAACGTCTCCGTGCAGGACGTCACGGCTTTCGTGCTGGGCGGCCATGGCGACACGATGGTGCCGGTGGTCGAATATTCGACCGTGGCGGGCATCCCGATCCCCGATCTCGTCAAGATGGGCTGGTCGACCAGGGAGAAGATCGACGCGATCGTCCAGCGGACCCGTTCGGGCGGCGGCGAGATCGTCGGCCTGCTCAAGACCGGATCGGCCTTCTACGCGCCCGCCACCAGCGGCATCGAGATGGCCGAAGCCTATCTGAAGGACAAGAAGCGGCTGCTGCCCTGCGCGGCGCATCTGAGCGGCCAATATGGCGTCGACGATCTTTATGTCGGCGTGCCGGTGGTGATCGGCGCCGGCGGCGTCGAGCGGATCGTCGAGATCGACCTGAAGGACGAGGCGAAGGCCAATTTCGGCCAGTCGGTCGATGCGGTGAAGGAGCTGCTGGTGGCCTGCAAGGGGATCGACAGCAGTCTGGGCTGATGGGCGCGTCTCTCCTCCCCCTGATCCTGCTGGCCGCCGTCGAGGAGCCGCCGCCCGCCGCCTATCCGGCGGAGGCGGTGCTCGACGCTTTCACGCAGGTATGCCGGGGGGTGGAGGATTATGCCGCCGCCGGCCGGACCGCGCGGGAAAAGGGCTGGAAGGACGTGGCGCCCGACGACGATCCCAACCTGCGCAAGCTGGTCGATATCGGCATGAAGGCGGTGACGGACGGCAGGAAGGTCAGCCTGAACTTCCGCCGCACGGTGAAGGGGCGCACGCTCTATCTCGTGCTTTCGCGTTTCCAGGACGCGAAATCCTGGGCGAATGGCTGCCGCGTTTATGATTTCACCGCGCCCACGGCCCTGCCCCAGCCGCTGCTGGAGAAATGGATGAAGCGCCCCTCCACCTTCCGCCAGGCGCAGGAAGGCGTGCTGACCAAGCTGAGCTGGGAACCCGGCTGGGGCAAGGACATCACCGTGGAGGCCGCCCATGTGCCCAGGGGCAGCGAACTCACCGGCCGCACCGGGCTGGCGGGCAACGTCCTGGTGGCGCAGGTGACGGGGCAGGCGGCGCCCTAGGACACAGGATCACCCCGGACGAAAAGGCCGGATTTCACCCGCCGCCGTCGCGGGCCTCTATCATACAGAAGGGACAAGGGCCGACTATGTCGATACTGGTCAATGCGAACACCAAGGTCATCTGCCAGGGCATCACCGGCGCGCAGGGCACCTTCCATTCCGAACAGGCGATCGCCTACGGGACGAAGATGGTCGGCGGCGTCACCCCGGGCAAGGGCGGCCAGACCCATATCGGCCTGCCGGTGTTCGACACCGTGCACGAGGCCGTCGCGCGCACCGGCGCGGATGCGAGCGTGATCTACGTTCCGCCGCCCTTCGCCGCCGATTCGATCCTGGAGGCGATCGACGCCGAGGTGCCGCTGATCGTGTGCATCACCGAAGGCATCCCGGTGCTCGACATGGTGCGCGTGAAGCGCGCGCTGTCCGGATCGAAGTCGCGCCTGATCGGGCCGAACTGCCCCGGCGTGCTCACCCCGAACGAGTGCAAGATCGGCATCATGCCGGGCTCGATCTTCTCGAAGGGCTCGGTCGGCGTGGTCAGCCGCTCGGGCACGCTCACCTATGAGGCGGTGCACCAGACGACGGCGGTGGGCCTGGGCCAGACCAGCGCGGTCGGCATCGGCGGCGATCCGGTGAACGGCACCAACTTCATCGACGTGCTCGAACTCTACCTCGCGGACGACGCGACCAGGTCGATCATCATGATCGGCGAGATCGGCGGATCGGCCGAGGAGGAGGCGGCGCAATTCCTGAAGGACGAGGCGAAGAAGGGCCGCAAGAAGCCGATGGTCGGCTTCATCGCGGGCCGCACCGCGCCTCCGGGCCGCCGCATGGGCCATGCCGGCGCGATCGTCTCGGGCGGCCAGGGCGGCGCCGAGGACAAGATCGCGGCGATGGAATCGGCCGGCATCCGGGTGGCGGCGAGCCCGTCCGAACTGGGCACCACGCTGGCTGAACTGTTGAAAGGCTGAGCGGAAAGGGCGATGGGGACCGGGAAGTAGCCGCGCCGCGACGGCGCGGACGACGCAGAGCACGCAAGGATCGTTAAAATGGGTATCGAGGGCATGGGCTTCGACGAGCTGGCGGGCGTCAGTCCGTCCTTCATCGAGGCGCTGTACCGCCAGTATCAGGATACGCCGGAAGGCGTGGACCCGGACTGGCGGGCCTATTTCGACGGGCTGCACGGCGCGATGGCGCGCCCGAGCTGGGCGCGCCCCGGCTGGCCGCCCGCCACGACCGACGCGCTCACCGCCGGGCTCGACCCCACCCAGATGACGATCGAGGCGAAGGCGCCGCCGCGCGCCGCGCCTCCGGCGCCCGCCGCGCCCGCGCCCGCGCCCGCGCCTTCGAAGGACGAGGTGTTGCGCGCGGCGAGCGATTCGATCCGCGCGATGATGCTGATCCGCACCTATCGCGTGCGCGGCCACCTGGCCGCCGATCTCGATCCGCTGGGCCTCACCCGGCACGAGCTGCCGGCCGATCTCACGCCCGAATTCCACGGCTTCTTCGGCTCCGACCTCGACCGGCCGATCTATCTGGGCGGCACGCTGGGTATGGAATATGGCACGATCCGCGAGATCGTGGAGATATTGAAGGCCAATTATTGCGGCCATTTCGCCCTTGAATATATGCACATCGGCGATGTCGAGGAGCGGCGCTTCCTCCAGGAGCGGATCGAGGGGCGCAAGTCGATCCATTTCACCGTCGAGGGTAAGAAGGCGATCCTCACCAAGGTGATCCACGCGGAGCAGTGGGAGAAGTTCCTCGGCCGCAAATATGTGGGCACCAAGCGTTTCGGCCTCGACGGGGGCGAATCCATGATCCCCGCGCTGGAGAACGTCGTCAAATATGGCGGCGCCGGCGGCGTGCGCGAGGTGGTGATCGGCATGGCGCACCGCGGCCGGCTGAACGTGCTCGCCAACGTGATGCACAAGCCCTATCGGGCGATCTTCTCCGAATTCGCGGGCGGCTCGTCCAATCCGGAGGATGTCGGCGGATCGGGCGACGTCAAATATCACCTCGGCACCAGCACCGACCGCGAGTTCGACGGCAATGTCGTCCACCTGAGCCTCGCGCCCAATCCCAGCCATCTGGAGGCGGTGGACCCCGTCGTGCTGGGCAAGGCGCGCGCCAAGCAGACCAAGATCGACGATCTGGAGCGCGAGGAGGTGATGCCGGTGCTGCTGCACGGCGACGCCGCCTTCGCGGGGCAGGGCATCATCATGGAATGCTTCGGCTTCTCGGGGCTCGCCGGCTACAATACCGGCGGCTGCGTCCATTTCGTCATCAACAATCAGGTGGGCTTCACCACCAGCCCGCAGTTCGCGCGCTCCTCGCCCTATCCCTCGGATATCGCGAAGATGGTGCAGGCACCGATCATGCATGTGAACGGCGATAGCCCCGAGGCCGTCGCCTTCGCCTGCAAGGTGGCCGCCGAGTTCCGCCAGCAGTTCAAGCGCGACGTCGTGATCGACATGTGGTGCTATCGCCGCTTCGGCCACAATGAAGGTGACGAGCCCGCCTTCACCCAGCCGCAGATGTATGACGCGATCCGGCGCCATCCGCCGGTGTCCGAAATCTACGGCAAGCGGCTGATGGCCGAGGGCGTCGTCGATCAGGCGTGGATCGACGAGACCGTCGAGAGCTTCGTCAAGATGCTCGACGAGGAGTTCGACGCCGCCAAGGGCTTCCGCGTCAACAAGGCGGACTGGTTCGAAGGCGACTGGTCGGGCTTCGCGGCGCCGCGCGAGGCGCTCACCGAGCGGCGCGCCGCGATCTCGGGCATCACGCGCGAGCGGATCGACCGGCTGGCCGCCGTGCTCACCACCCCGCCCGAGGGGCTGAACATCCACAAGACGCTGGCGCGCATCCTGGATGCCAAGCGCCAGATGTTCGAGACGGGCGAGGGCTTCGACTGGGCGACCGCCGAGGCGCTGGCATTCGGATCGCTGTTGCAGGACGGCTTCCCGGTCCGCCTGTCCGGCCAGGATTCGGGGCGCGGCACGTTCAGCCAGCGCCACGCCGTGTGGATCGATCAGAAGGACGGGCACAAATATGTCCCGCTCTCCTCGCTCGACCGCCGCTTCCAGGTGCTCGACAGCCCGCTCTCGGAGTTCGGCGTGCTCGGCTTCGAATATGGCTATGCATCGGCCGCGCCCAACACGCTGGTGCTGTGGGAGGCCCAGTTCGGCGATTTCGCCAACGGCGCGCAGGTGATGATCGATCAGTTCATCGCGGCGGGCGAGGCGAAGTGGCTGCGCGTCAACGGCCTCGTCATGCTGCTGCCGCACGGCTATGAGGGGCAGGGGCCGGAGCACAGCTCGGCGCGGCTGGAGCGTTACCTCCAGCTCTGCGCGGAAGACAATATGCAGGTGTGCAACATCACCACGCCGGCCAATTATTTCCACGTGCTGCGCCGGCAGATGATGCGCAATTTCCGCAAGCCGCTGATCATCATGACGCCGAAATCGCTGCTGCGCCACAAGGCGGCGGTGTCGTCGATCGACGAGTTCATGGGGGAGAGCCATTTCAGGCGCCTCCTTTCCGATCCGAAGGCGCCGGAGGACGGGAAGGTGAAGCGGCTGGTGTTGTGCTCGGGCAAGGTCTTCTACGATCTGGCCGAGGCGCGCGACCAGGCGGGCGACACCGAAACGGCGATCGTGCGCGTCGAGCAGATCTATCCCTTCCCGGCCGAGGCGCTGGTGAAGCGGCTGCGGCGGATGACCGGCCTGGAAACGGTGGTATGGGCGCAGGAAGAGCCGAAGAATAACGGCGCCTGGTTCTTCGTCGAGCCGCTGATCGAGGAATGCCTGAAGGAAGCGGGCGTATCGCCCAAACGGGCCCGGTATGCGGGGCGCGCCGCTTCGGCGGCGACCGCGACCGGCCTGGCGCGCAAGCATGTGGCGCAGCAGGCGGCGCTGGTCGCCGAGGCGCTTGGACACGAAGTGAAGGCAGGTTGAGATGGCGACCGAAGTGAAGGTGCCCACGTTGGGCGAGTCGATCACCGAAGCGACGCTGGGCCAGTGGCTCAAGCAGCCCGGCGACGCGGTGAAGGCCGACGAGCCTATCGCGAGCCTGGAGACCGACAAGGTGGCGGTCGACGTGCCCTCCCCGGTCGACGGCGTGATGGGCGAGCTGGCCGTCGCCGAGGGCGACACCGTGCAGGTGGGCGCCGTGATCGCGCTGGTCGAGGAAGGCGCGAGCGCCGCCACCGCGGCGACCCCCGCGGTCGAGGACCGCACCGCCGTCGGCCAGGCCGAGGCCGCCGCGCGCGCCGAGCATGCGCCCGCTGACGGGGCCCAGGAGGATGAGGAGCCGGTGACGCTCTCCCCCGCCGTCCGGCGCGCGGTGCTGGAGCATCATCTCGATCCGTCGAAGATCCGGGGCACCGGCAAGGACGGGCGGCTGACCAAGGACGATGTGCTCGCCGCCGCGGCCCGGACGCCGGCCGCACCCGCCACCCCCGCCGCTCCGGCGGCGGCTCCTCGCCAGCCCGCCGTCGGCGCGCCCGCGCCCGCGCCGCATCGGGGCGATCGGCGCGAGGAGCGGGTGCGCATGACGCGGCTGCGCCAGACGATCGCGAGCCGGCTGAAGGACGCGCAGAACACGGCGGCGATGCTGACCACCTATAACGACGTCGACATGACGGCGGTGATGGACGCGCGCAACCGCTACAAGGACCTGTTCGAGAAGAAGCACGGCGTGCGCCTCGGCTTCATGAGCTTCTTCGCCAAGGCGGCCGTGCTGGCGCTGCGCGACGTGCCGTCGGTCAACGCCTCGATCGACGGCGACGAGATCGTCTATCGCGATTATGCCGACATCTCGGTCGCCGTTTCCGCGCCGCAGGGGCTGGTGGTGCCGGTGGTGCGCGACGCCGACAGCCTGTCCTTCGCCGATATCGAGAAGACGATCGCCGATTTCGGCCGCCGCGCCAGGGACGGCACGCTGAAGCTGGACGAGATGCGGGGCGGCACCTTCACCATCTCCAACGGCGGCGTCTTCGGCTCGCTGCTGTCGAGCCCGATCATCAATCCGCCGCAGTCCGCCGTGCTCGGCCTCCATCGCATCGAGGAGCGGCCGGTGGTCCGCGACGGGCAGATCGTCGCGCGGCCGATGATGTATCTGGCGCTCAGCTACGATCACCGCCTGATCGACGGGCGCGAGGCCGTGACCTTCCTCGTGCGCATCAAGGAAGCGATCGAGGACCCGACCCGCCTGCTGATCGACCTCTAATCATTCCCGGCCGCCCTTCCTGTTCACGCGGGAGGGAATGTTCTTCCGGGGCCGGAGCCTGTGACTCCCGGCGCGCGCCGGGTGACGAAGGAAAAAGCGAATGGCTGACTTTGATTTCGATGTCCTCGTCATCGGCGCCGGGCCCGGCGGCTATGTCGCGGCGATCCGCGCGGCGCAGCTCGGGCTGAAGACGGCGTGCGTGGAAAGCCGCGCGACGCTGGGCGGCACCTGCCTCAACGTCGGCTGCATCCCGTCCAAGGCGTTGCTCCACGCATCCGAACTGTTCGAGGAGGCGCATTCGGGCGCGCTCGCCAAGTTCGGCGTGAAGATCGACAACGCCAGCCTCGACCTCGACGCGATGCACGCCAGCCGCACCGACGCGGTCAAGGGACTGACCGGGGGCATCGAGTTCCTGTTCAGGAAGAACAAGGTCGAATGGCTGAAGGGCCATGCCGCCTTCGCCGGCCCGGACAGCGTGCAGGTGGGCGATCGCACGGTGCGCGCGAAGAATATCGTCATCGCCACCGGATCGTCGGTCACGCCGCTTCCCGGCGTCGAGATCGATCATGACCGGATCGTCGATTC
>Ga0182749_1001713_pt1 | contig 16866 bp, 13 predicted proteins | sample eDN3rd37CKraftMG_FD_128875 | JGI IMG/M metagenome (GOLD analysis project Ga0182749, IMG submission 128875) | Enriched Miracle-Growth compost microbial communities from Emeryville, California, USA - eDNA 3rd pass 37_C Kraft MG (version 2) (version 2) ...
ACGCCGGGCACCTTCAACATGGCGGTCATGGGCCTGCGCCTCGGCCAGCGCGCCAACGGCGTATCGAAGCTGCACGGCGAGGTCAGCCGCAGCATGTTCGGCCCGCTCTGGCCGGACTTCGACGCGGCCGACGTGCCGATCACCTCGGTGACCAACGGGGTGCACGCCCCGACCTGGACCGATCCGAAGCTGGTGGGACTCGCCTACTCCAACCTGGGCACCGCCGACACCACGAACGCCGACTGGAGCTCCCCGGCGATCTCCGACGCCGACCTGTGGAACGTGCGCGGGGCGATGCGGGCCCAGCTGGTCGAGGACGCGAGGCGGCGGGTGTCGGCCGCCTGGGCCGCGCAGAGCCCGGGCGTCGGCGACCCCGCCTGGTTCCGCGAGCTGCTCGACCCCAACGTGCTCACCATCGGCTTCGCGCGGCGGGTGCCGACCTACAAGCGGCTCACCCTGATGCTGCACGACCCGGAGCGGCTGCGCTCGATCCTGCTCTCGAAGGAGCACCCGGTGCAGATCGTGATCGCCGGCAAGTCGCATCCCGCCGATGACGAGGGAAAGCGTCTGATCCAGAAGCTGATCGAGTTCTCGCAGGACCCCGAGATCCGCACCAGGATGGTCTTCCTGCCCAACTACGACATCGGCATGGCGCAGCTGCTGTACCCCGGAACCGACGTCTGGCTGAACAACCCCCTGCGCCCGCTCGAGGCCTGCGGAACCTCGGGCATGAAGGCGGCGCTCAACGGGTCGCTGAACCTCTCCATCCTGGACGGATGGTGGGCCGAGTTCTACGACGAGGAGAACGGCTGGGCCATCCCCTCCGCCGACTCGGCCGGCGACGCGGCCGAGCGCGACAAGCTGGAGGCCCAGGCGATGTACGACCTGATCGAGCACCAGATCGCCCCGCGCTTCTACGACCGGAACGAGGACGGCATCCCGGTGCGCTGGGTGGAGTCGATCAGGCACACCCTGTCCACCCTCTCACCCGCCCTCTCGGCCGACCGCATGGTGCGCGAGTACGTGGAGCGGCTGTACCTGCCGGCGGCCGCGGCCGAGCGCGCGATCTCCGCCGACTCCTACGCCCCGGCGAGGGCGCTGGCCGAGTGGAAGGCCAGGGTCACCGCGGCCTGGCCCAAGATCGTGGTCACCCATGTCGAGTCCGGTGGAGTGGATGCCGTGCCCCAGGTCGGCGACGAGCTCCATGTGCGGGCGCATGTCGAGCTCGACGGCCTGAACGCGGGCGACGTGGCGGTCCAGCTGGTCTACGGCCGCACCGGCAACGGGGACCGGCTCGAATCGCCGGAGCGCGTCGAGCTCACAGCGGAGCCCGGCGGCTCGGGCAAGGCCACCCAGTTCGTCGGCACGGTGCCGCTCGCCCGCTCCGGCAGCTTCGGCTACACCGTGCGGGTGGTGCCGCGGCATCCGCTTCTCGCCAGCGACGCCGAGCTGGGCCTGGCCGCGATCGCGAGCTGAGCCCGGCCGCCCCGCCTCCCGCCGAGCGCGGTCGTCGTGGTCACCGGCGGTCGTCCTCGTCGGCGACTGCGGCGGACGACGACGACCGTGGTCGGGGAGCGGCTCAGAACGAGCAGCCGAAGGAGTGGCTGCTGGTCCCGGCGTCCGGGGCCCAGTCCGGCCGCGGCCGGGGGTCGCCGACGGGCTCCCAGCCCTCCGCGCCGAGCTCGTACTCCCACCGCGGGCCGTCGCCGCGGAACCGGGCCAGGGCCTCGATCAGGCGGTCGACGTCCTCCTCGCCGGAGCCGACGCCGAGGCTCGCCCGCACCGCCGGGCCGGTGAGGCCCAGCCGGTCGAGCAGCGGATGGGCGCAGAAGCGCCCGTCGCGCACGGCGATTCCCCACTCGGCGGAGAGGTAGGCCGAGACCAGCCCCGCGTCAGCGCCCTCGACGGTGAAGGTGACGACGCCGACCGGCTCGTCGCTGTCGTCGAAGGCGCGGTGCAGGCTGATCCGGTCGAGGGAGGCCAGCCCGGAGACCAGCCGCTCGCGCAGCTCGCGCTCGTGGGAGACCCAGGCGGCCTCGTCGAGCCCGGAGAGCGCCTCGACCGCCCTGGCCATTGCGGCGACGCCGACGACATTGGGCGAGCCGGACTCGTGGCGGGCCGGACCGATGTGCCAGTCCGTCCGGTCCAGGGTGACGCGGCTCACCGCACCGCCGCCGGCGAGGTAGGCCCGTCCGGCGTCCAGCCAGTCGGCGCGCCCGATCAGGGCGCCGGCCCCGAACGGCGCGTAGGTTTTGTGGCCGGAGAAGGCGAGGTAGTCGATGCCGGTCGCCGCCATGTCCACCCGCCGGTGCGGCACCAGCTGTGCGCCGTCCACGGCGAGCCTGGCGCCCGCCGCGTGCGCGAGCCCGGCGATCAGCTCCAGCGGAAGCCGTTCCCCGGTCACGTTGCTCGCGCCGGTGACCGTGACCAGGGCGAAGCTCTCGGCGGCCAGCGCGCGTTCGAGCAGCTCGAGGGTGGCCGCGATGCTGCGCTCGGCGGCCAGCACCGTCGCCCGTCCCTCCGAGCGCTGCCACGGCAGCAGGTTGGCGTGGTGCTCGGTGTCGAGCAGCAGGGTGCGGCCGGGGGAGACCGAGGCGAGCAGGTTCAGCGAGTCGGTGGTGTTCCTGGTGAACAGCACGTAGTCGTCCGGACGGGCGCCGAGGAACTCGCCGACGATCCGCCGCGCCGACTCGTAGACCGAGGTGCTCACCTGGGACGCGTAGCCGCTGCCCCGGTGCACGCTGGCGTAGAACGGCAGCAGCTCGGTCACCCGCTCCGCCACTGACTCCAGGGCGGGCGCGCTCGCCGCGTAGTCGAGGTTGGCGGAGCGGATCTCGCCCCCGGTCACCAGCGGAACCATGAGGTCGCCGCCGATCACCGGCAGCAGCGCGCCCCTCACCGCGCGCTCCCGAGGCGGGCGCCCCTGAACCGGGCGGGGGCGGGGATGCCGTCGGCCAGGTCGGCCACGATCCGCCCGACCGCCGGCGCGAACTTGAAGCCGTGGCCGGAGAAGCCCGCGGCGACCACCAGCGGGCCGGAGGAGTCGAGCACGAAGTCGGTGTCCGGCGTCGTCGTATAGGTGCAGCTGATGTCCACGAGCTCCTCCGGGTCGACGCCGGGCAGCCAGTCCCGCGCGTAGCGCTGCAGTGCCGCCCGCTGCGCGGGCTCGGGTTCGAAACTACGCCGGTCCGGGTCGACGACGGGGCCGGTGCCGTGCCAGCCCGCCTTGACGCCCTCTCCGGGGCTCGGCATCCCGTAGACGGTGGCCGGCCAGTCGTCGTGGACGGCGGCCTTGCGGTGGTTGAAGCTCGGCCACGGCGTCCCGGCGTCCCACGGCGCGAAGGCGGCCGGCTGCTCCTGGGTCACGGTCAGCCGGGGCAGCGGCAGCAGAGCGCCGAGCAGCCGCCCGGTCCAGGCCCCGGCGGTGACGACGGCGGACCGCGCGACGATCCGATCCCCGTCGACCTCCAGCCGCACCCCGTCGTCGGCGAGAGAGATGGCGAGCACCTCGGCGGTCCTCAGCCGCGCACCGAGGCCGAGCATCGCCCGGACGGAGCCCTCGGCGCGGATCGTGCCGGCCCCCGGCATGTGCAGCACCCGGCCCTCGAAGCGGATGCCCGGCCAGCGCTCGGACGCCTCATCCAGCCGGAGGAAGCCCGCCTCGATCCCGTTCGCCAGCAGCGCCTCGAGCACGAGGTCGTGCCGCGGGTCGTCGCCGTGGTCGACCAGGCCGTGCCGCGAGAGCAGAGTCTGCCCGGAGCGCTCCTCGAGCTCGTCCCAGAGGCGCACCGACTCGCGCAGCATCGCCTGGTACTCGGGCTCGGTGTAGGCGAAGTTGAGGTTGCGCACCTCGCCGTGCGAGGCGCCCCCGGCGTGCGCGGGCTCGGCCCGCTCCAGCACCGTCACCTCGCGGCCCCGATCGGCCAGCTGCCAAGCCGCCGCGGCTCCCATCACGCCGGCCCCGATCACCACGACGTCCAGGTGCTCGGTCATCCCCGGGCCGTGGGGTACGGGTCGTCGGGCAGCCTGATGGTGGAGAACGGCGCGGATGCGGCATCCGCCTCGAGGGCCTGGTGCAGCCGCAGCAGGGCCAGCGCGATGCCGGAGGCTCCCACCTGGTGCCCGACCTCCGCCTTGAGGGTGCCGGTGGGCAGCACGTGCGACTCGCTGTACCAGCGGCGGCCCTGGGCGTCGACGTGGGCGCTCACCAGGAGGTCGTCGCCCTGCGCTCGCGCGGCGTCCAGCCAGAGCCGGTCGCCGGTCTCCAGCCACAGGCCGAGGAAGGACTCGAGGATCGCCGCCGAGCCGCAGCACTGGTGGTAGACATGGGCGTTGCCCTTGGTCGCCCGTCCGGGGACCCCGCTGCGGAGGATGCCGCGGCCGAGGCTGAGCGCCCGGTCCAGGTGGCGCCGCTCGCCGGTGGCGTGGAAGACCTCCACGAGGCTGCGGATCGCGCCTGAGCTGCCGGTGCAGTAGCCGAAGAAGTAGCTGCCGTCCCCGCGGAGCACGAGCGAGGCGTCGCCGACGGTGACCAGCCCGGCGGCGATGGCGTCCGCGGCACGGCCCGCCGCCGCGGCGAAGCGCTCGTCGCCGGTGGCCTCGGCCAGCCGGCCCAGTACGAAGGCGATGCCGATCGAGCCGAGCTCGAAGCCGTCGAGCTCCGTGCCGTCGGGCATGCCGAACACCGCGGGCGGGGTGCCGGGCCAGCTCGAGTCCGGCCGCTCGTCGGCGAGGATCAGCTCGCCGACCCGCACCGCGGCCTCCCGGTAGCGGGGCTCGCCCAGGCGGTCGGCTGCGCCGAGCAGCGCGAGCACGATCCCGCCGTCGCCGAGCACCCCGTCGAGGCCGGTCCAGCCGTGCTCGCGGCCGCCGGTGCGGCCCGAGCGCTCCGCCAGCTCGTCGAACTGCTGGACGGCCACTTCGCGATACCGCGGATCGAGCTCGGCGAGCTCGAGGAACACGTCGGCGATGCCCGCCAGGCCGCCGTAGTGGGCGAGCCCGATGCCGGGCAGCGGGAACGGGCCGGAGTCGAGAGCGCTCCGCCAGCTGGAGGCCACGTAGTCCGCGGCGCGACGGGCGCGGGCGGCATGTCCCTCGCCGAGACCGGCGCGGGCCGCGGCCAGCGAGTACCAGGCGACGCCGGCGGCCCCCGTGTTGAGGCTCAGCGAGCCGTAGATCGGCTCGAAGTCCGGCCGGTCGGGCCAGGCGTTCCACCGGCCCGGCTGCTCCGACTCGCCGGAGTCGATCCAGCGGTCCACCTCGGCGATCGCCTCGGGCAGGCTCGGCAGCTCGGTGCCGGGGAACGGCGCCCCCTCGTAGTCGATGCGCGCCGAGCGGATCTCGATGGGCTGGGTCATGACGATGCTCCCGGGGTCGGTACGGCGCTGAGCAGCGCCTGGGTGTACGGATGCTGCGGTGCGGTGAACAGCGAGTCGGCGGCTCCGCGTTCCACCACGACCCCATCCTTCATCACGAGCACCTCGTCGCTGACGTGATGCACCACGCCGAGGTCGTGCGAGATGAAGACCATGGCGAGCCCGAGCTGCTGCTGGACGTCGGCGAAGAGATCGAGCACCTGGGCCTGGATGGAGACGTCGAGCGCCGAGACCGGCTCGTCGCAGATCAGCACCCGCGGGCTCCTCGCCAGCGCCCTGGCGATCGCGACGCGCTGGCGCTGTCCGCCGGAGAGAGCCAGCGGCGAGCGCCCGAGCAGCTCCTCGGCCAGGCCGACCCGGCCCGCGAGCTCGACGGCACGGCCTCGGCGCTCGGCCCCCGGGACGCCGCTGAGGGCCAGCGCCTCGCGCAGGATCGCGCCGACCTTCACCCTGGGGTCGAAGGAGCTGAGCGGGTCCTGGTACACCGCCTGGATGCCCCCACGCCGGCGCCGGCGGTCGCGCTCCGGCAGCGCGCTCCACGGGGCGCCGTCGAGCAGCACCTCCCCGCCGTCCGGCCGCTGGAGGCCGAGCAGCACCCGGCCCAGGGTGGTCTTGCCCGAACCCGACTCGCCCACGATGCCGAGGGTGCGGCCGGCCTTCAGCTCCAGCGAGACGTCGTCGACCGCGGTCAGCCTCGAGCCGTCGGGCTGACGGAAGGACTGGCGGATGCCGGTCGCCGACAGCACCACCCGGTCGCGGTCGACGGGCTCCCCGCGTCCGAGACGCAGCGGAGGAAGGGCGCTGAGGCGCTCTCCCTTGCGGTGCAGGGACGGCGTCGCCGCCAGCAGCGCCCGGGTGTACTCGTGCTTCGGGGCGGCGAGCACGGCCTCGGTGCGGCCGGCCTCCACGATCTCCCCGGAGCGCATCACCGCGACGCGGTCGGCGATCCTGGCGACCACGGCGAGATCGTGGCTGATCAGCAGCACCCCGGTCCCCTCGCCCTTCAGCCGGGCGAGCAGCTCGAGCACCTGCGCCTGCACCGTGAGGTCGAGAGCCGTGGTCGGCTCGTCGGCGATGAGCAGCCGGGGCTTGGCGATCGTGGCCGAGGCGACGAGGGCGCGCTGGCGCAGGCCGCCGGAGAGCTCGTGGGCGTACTGCCTGGCCCGCAGCTCGGGGCGCGGCACCGCCACGTGCACGAGCTCGTCGTGCACCGCCCGGCCGAGCTCGGCACGGGAGAGCCTGCCGCGCTCCCGTCCGGCGTGCACCTCGAGCACCTCCGAGATCTCCCGGCCGATCGTGCGCAGCGGATCGAGGGAGACCAGGGCGTCCTGGGAGACCAGGCCGACGCGGCTGCCGCGCAGGCGCTGCCAGTCGCGCTCGCCGAGATCGCGGGCATCCACCCCGTCCACGACGAGCTCCGCGGCCGAGACGAGACCCGGCCGCGGGATCTGGCCGAGCATCGCCCGCGACGTCACGGTCTTGCCGGAGCCGGACTCGCCGACCAGGGCGAGGCACTCGCCCGCGGCCAGTCCGAGGTCGATGCCGTGCACCACCTCGACGCCGTCGAAGGAGATGCTCAGGCCCCGCACCGAGAGCAGCTCCCCGCTCACGATCGGCGCCCCTCGAACCGGCGCTGCAGGAAGCGGCCGAACACGGTGGTGGCGATCACGGTGACGGTGATGGCGATGCCGGGGAACACCGCGATCCACCACGCGGTGCCCAGCGAGCTGCGGCCGTCGCTGAGCAGCAGGCCCCACTCCGGTGTGGGCGAGACCGGTCCGAGCCCCAGGAAGCTCAGCCCCGCCCCCGAGATGATGGCGGTGCCGATGCCGACGGTCGCGAGCACCAGCAGCGGCCCGAGCACGTTGGGCAGCACGTGCCTGAGGATGACCAGCGCCCGGCGCTGCCCGAGGGCCGTCGCCGCCTCGACGAAGGACGAGCCCTTCACCTGGAGCGTGGTCACCCGCACGATGCGCGCGTAGACCGGGACCGCGGCGATGGTGATCGCGATGATGACGTTCACCGTTCCGGGGCCCAGCAGCGCGATCACCACGAGGGCCACCAGCAGCTCGGGGAAGGCGAGGGCGATCTCCAGCACCCGCATGACGATGTTGTCGACCCAGCGCGGGGCGAGCCCGGCGAGCAGGCCGATCACGATGCCCGCGAGCACGGCGACCAGTGTCGCGGTGATGCCGAAGGAGAGCGACAGGCGGGCGCCGTAGACCACTCGGGAGAACATGTCCCGGCCGAGCGTGTCGGTGCCGAAGGGATGCGCGAGGCTCGGCGGCTGCCGCGACTCGGAGGTCGCGGTGGCGAGCGGGTCGGTGGAGGTGAGCAGCCCGGGGAACAGCGCCGTGATCAGCAGCACCAGCAGCACCGCGCCGGCGACGATCGCGGCGATCGGCATCCTCCGCCTGGTCGTGCCGGCGGCCGTGCCGGCGAGGAAGTTGGTGAGACTCATGCTCGTGACCTCATCCGCGGGTCGAGCAGGGGGGTGAGCGCGTCGACGACGAGGTTGATCACCACGAAGATCACGGCGGCGAAGATCACCAGCGCCATCACGACGGGCAGATCGCGGTTGCTGATCGCCTCGAGGGTCACCCGGCCGAGTCCGGCCCGGCCGAAGAGCTGCTCGACGATCACCGCGCCGCCGAGGAGGTTGCCGACCACGTACGCGGTGAGGGTGACCACCGGCAGCGACGCGTGCCGGAGGCTGTGGCGGGTGAGGAGCTGGAAGTGGCCGAGCCCGCGCGCACGTGCGCTGTCGACGAAGGGCTGCTCGCCCACCACCTCGAGGTCGTGCCGCAGCACCTGGCTGAGGATGCCGGCCACCGGCAGGGCGAGGGTGACCGCCGGGAGCACCAGCGCCCCGAAGCCCCGGCCGCCGGCCACCGGGAACCAGTGCAGCTGGAAGGAGAAGATGCTCAGCAGCAGCAGCCCGGTCCAGAAGGTGGGGGAGGAGATCGTGATCAGCTCGAGCAGCGAGGCGATCGAGCGGGCGAGCGGTCCCCGGGAGAGCACGGCGATGATGACCGCGATGAGCACGGCGATGAGGATCGCGAGGCCCGCGAGCTGGAGGGTGGGCATCAGCTGGGACCCGATCACGTCGACCACCGGCCGCTGCAGCCGGTACGAGGTGCCGAAGTCCAGCCGGACCACGCGGCCGAGATAGTCGAGGTACTGCAGGATCAGCGGGCGGTCGAGGCCCAGCTCATGGTGCATCCGGTCCTTGGTCGCCTCGGTCGCCGTCGACTGGACGCCCAGCATGATGTCGACCGGATCCCCCGGAACGAGGTGGAGCACCAGGAAGGAGAGGGTCGCGGCGCCCCAGACCACGATGAGCGCGCCGACGAGCCGGGGCAGGTACCGCGCGAACGCGGCACCTGCCCGGCTCGGTCGATCCAGGGCTGGAGCGGTCAACTAGCCCTTCGCCGTCCAGGCGTCGTAGAGCAGCGGCCAGCCGTTGATGTCGTAGCGCAGCCCGCCGATCGAGGTGCTCGACGCGGTGATGTACTTGGGCACGTAGACCGGCACGATCGCCGCATCGTCGATCGCCCACTTCTGCACCTTCGCGTAGAGCTCCTTGCGCTCGTCGGCGTCGGTGGAGGCGGCGGCGGTGGTCACCCACTCGTCGACCTGCGGGTCGTTCACGTACGAGGCGTTCTGGATCGGCGCGAACTTCGAGTACAGATGCAGCCTCAGGATGTCGCCCTCCGGTCGGATGAAGCTCCAGTCGATGATGTCGTAGCTGCCGCCCATCAGGTCGGCGATGTAGGCGCCGCTGTCCTCGGGGTTCGGGATCAGCTCGAAGCCGATCTTCTTGAGGTCGGCCTGGAAGGCGTCGGCCAGGCTCTTGCGGTCCTCGCGCGGGGCGGAGGTGGTGAGCCACTTGGCGCTCAGCCGCTGGCCGTCCTTGATCCGGTAGCCCTCGGAGTCGCGCTGGGTCCAGCCCGCCTCGTCGAGCAGCTTGTTCGCGAGCGCCGGATCGTACTTCCAGGTGCCCTCGAGCGAGGCGTCGTAGGCGTTCGGGGTGGTCGGGCCGAGCACGCTCCACGCCCGGTCGTACTGGCCGTCGTAGACCGCCTTGACCGCGGAGTCGATGTCGATGCCGCGCTGGAAGGCGAGGCGCACGTTCTTGTCGGCGAGCACCCCGTGCGAGTGGTTGAGGAAGATCGACCACGGCAGGCCGGGGGCCTCGGTGGCGTTCAGCTGGATGTCGGGGTCGCCCTTGAGGGTGGAGACGTCGGTCGGCGAGACGTTGCCCGCGATGTCCGCGTCCCCGCTGCCCACGACTCCGGCGCGCACCGCGTTGTCGGGGAGGATGGTGAAGCGCAGCTCGTCGGGGCGTGCCGCCCCCTTGTGGGTCGCGTTGTCCGGGGCCCAGTCGTAGTCCGGGTTCTTCTTCAGGTCGATCTCCTGGCCGTCGACGTACTTCTCGAAGACGTACGGTCCGGTGCCCACGGTGATGCCCTTGCCGCCGGCGACCAGCTTGTCGGCGCTCTGCTCGAGCACCTTGGGCGAGTAGAAGCCGAGGTAGGTGGTGCTCAGGCCCTGCAGGAACGGCGCGAACGGGCGGTTCAGGGTGACCTTGACCGTGTGGTCGTCGATCACCTCGGTGCCCTTGTACGCGTCCCCGCCGAGGAGGGCCGCCGCGTACTGCGACTTGGTGTCCGGAGAGGCGACGTGATCGAAGTTGGCCTTCACCGCGGCCGCGTCGAACTTCGTGCCGTCGTGGAAGGTCACCCCGTCGCGCAGCGTGAAGGTGTACTCGGTGCCGTCGTCGCTGATCTCCCACTTGGTGGCGAGCCACGGCTTGATCGTGCCGTCGCTGTCCTGGACCACGAGCGAGTCGAAGACGTTGCGCAGCACGAGAGCGGAGATGTCGGCCGCGGTGACGTGGATGTCGAGCTGCGATCCCGGGTCCTGATCGATGGCGAGGGTGATGGTGCCGCCGTCGACGGGGTCACCGGCGGCGCCGGAGCTCGTGGTCGAGCAGCCGGCGAGCAGGACGGCGGCGAGCGCAGCCCCGGCCAGCAGTGCTGCCGATCGTTTCGAGGTTCTCATGGTGGTGCCTTCCGCTGTGCGCTGTGGTGCGGGTCATGCCGCGGGCCGGTCGATGGACCGCGCGGCAGTGCGAGACTAGCCAGGCCGGGAGGGCGGCTCGTCGCGGATGACGGACGATTGCGGATAGCTGGACCGCCGGCCCCGGTAGTCTGGAAATGCCCCCGGCCCGGGGGCGGCTCGAGGAGGTTCATGAGTTACGCCGGACCGACGACGCCGGGAAGGCCGCGCGCGATGACGCACACCGCTCTCTCGCGGGTGGCGCTCAGGCTGTTCAGGACCGGCGGATTCCGGGCCACCTCGGTGGCCGACATCGCGACCGCGGCGGGGATCGGCCGATCGACCTTCTTCAACTACTTCGGCTCGAAGCAGGACATCATGTGGGGCTGCGCCGAGCGCCAGCTCGCCGCCCTGGAGCTGCGGCTCGCCGCTCACGACCCCGAGGGCGACCCCTTCGCCCTGGCCGGACGCACCCTGGTCGCGCTGGCCGAGGAGATCGAGCCGGAGGACGCCGACCTCACCGTCGATCACTCCGCCGTGCTCAGGGCGGAGCCGGAGCTGCTCGAGATCTCCAGGGGCTACGCCGAGCGCCGTGCCGAGCTGCTCACCGGCTTCCTGGCGTCGCGGCTGCCGGATACGGCCGAGACGCTCGCGCACGGTGCGGCCAGGGCGATGACCGGAGCGGTCGAGGGGGCGGTGCTGGCCTTCGCCGGCGGCGGCGGCCGCCGCCGCACCCTGAGCGAGTACATCGGCGAGACCGTGCTGCCGGTGTGCACCGGGTTCACGATGATCGACGGCCGCTCCGTCCGATAGCCGTCCCGGCGACAGCGGCGGGTTTCGTCGATCCGTCGCCGACGAGGTCGGCCGCGGTCGATGACACCGACCGCGGTTGCTGGCGCGTTCTCGCCGCGGCTCAGTGCGCCCGGAACAGCTGCATCGAGGTGGGGGCGAGCAGGAGCTCGTTCCCCGGAGCGTGCACCTCGCCCGCCGCGCCGTCGTCCGCGCTGTTCCACAGGAGCTCGTAGGAGGTGACGCCCTCGTGCTCGGGCAGGCACACGGTCTCCTCGTTCTCGAGCCCGTGCACGACGAGCAGGATGCGGTTGAACTCCTCGAACTCCGGGGTGGACGCCGCCAGATACTGCAGGGTGCGCTCGGTCGGCGAGTCCCAGTCCTCGAGGGTCATCGACAGGCCCTCCTTGTTGTACCAGTCCATCTGACTGGCGCTCGGCACGGTCTCGCCGAACCTCCCGTACCGGACAGGTCTCAGGGCGGGGTTCTCCCGACGCAGCCGCAGCAGCTTCTGCGAGACGGCGAGCAGGTCGTCCTGCCAGTCCTCGTGCTCCCATGGCAGCCAGGTGAGCTCGCTGTCGTGGCAGTACGCGTTGTTGTTGCCGCGCTGGCTGCGGCCGAACTCGTCGCCGGCGGTGAGCATCGGCAGGCCGGCGGAGAGCAGCAGGGTGCCGAGCAGGTTGCGGGCGGCCTTCTCCCGGTTGCGCAGGATCGTCGCATCGTGGGTCGGCCCCTCGACGCCGTAGTTGAAGGAGTGGTTGCTGTCCGTGCCGTCGCGGTTGTTCTCGCCGTTGCCGAGGTTGTGCTTGTGGTCGTAGGCGGTCAGGTCGGCGAGGGTGAAGCCGTCGTGAGCGGTCACGAAGTTGACCGAGGCCAGTGGCCCGCGCTCGGCGGAGAAGGTCTCGGCCGAGCCGGCCAGCTTGGCGGCCAGCGGTCCGATCCCGATCGGGGCCGCGCCGGCCGCCCTGGCCGTGCCGACGTCGGTCAGCCAGAAGCAGCGCACCCGGTCGCGGTAGTCGTCGTTCCACTCCGACCAGCCCTCGCCGAAGTTGCCGACCTGCCAGCCGCCCATCCCGACGTCCCACGGCTCGGCGATCATCTTGACGCCGGCCAGCGCCGGGTCGTCGACTATCGCCCGCAGCAGCGGATGCTCGGGGTCGAACTCCACCTTCCCGTCGCGTCCGAGCGTCGCGGCCAGGTCGAACCTGAAGCCGTCCACCTGCACCTCGTTCGCCCAGTAGCGCAGGCTGTCGAGCACCAGCCGTTGGGCGGCCGGGGTGGCGAAGTTGACGGTGTTGCCGCATCCGGTCACGTCGATGTACTCGCCCTTGGCGTTCTGCCGGTAGTAGTTCGCGTTGTCGAGTCCCCTCAGCGAGGTGGTCGGGCCGGTCGGGCCCTCCTCGGCGGTGTGGTTGTAGACCACGTCGAGGATCACCTCGAGTCCCGCCTCGTGCAGCAGCTTGACCATGCCCTTGAACTCGCGCAGCACGGCGCCGGCCCCGCCGAACTGGGCGTCCCGGCTGGCGTAGGCGGCGTGCGGGGTGAAGAAGTTCAGCGTGTTGTAGCCCCAGTAGTTGCTCAAGCCCTGCTTGATCAGCCGCTGCTCGCTGACGAACTGGTGCACCGGCAGCAGCTCGATCGCGGTCACCCCGAGGTCCTTGAGATAGCCGATGGCGGAGTCGTGGGCGAGCCCGGCGTAGGTGCCGCGCAGCTCCTCGGGCACCGCCGGGTTGAGCTTGGAGATGCCCTTGGCGTGCGCCTCGTAGATCACGGTGTGGTCGAGCGGGGTGTTCGGCTTGGCCGAGCCGGCCCAGTCGAAGGCGTCGTCCTGCACGTAGGAGCGCCATTCGCCGTTCGGGGTGCGGGTGAGGCCGCGGGCGTACGGGTCGATGAGGTGCAGCGCGGGGTCGAAGCGGTGGGTGGGCCCGGTCGGGCCGCTGGCGCGCAGGGAGTAGCGGACACCGGGCCTCAGCGACGGGGTGACCACCTCCCAGACGTCGCCCTCGCCCTTCGTCAGCTGCAGCGACTCGGCCACCCAGTTCGGGTCCTTCTCCGCGAACAGGCAGAGCTCGATCCCGGTGGCGCTCGCCGACCAGACCCGCAGCCGCCCGCCATCCGGGGTCTGCGTGACGCCGAGGTCGTGCAGGGGGTCGGTCGCGGGCATGCGTTCTAGAGTAGGACGTCCGGAATTCGTGCTTGTTACGGGAGATTCGTGAGGGGGCTGAGTGCCGTGGCCGTGTACCTCGATCACGCCGCCACCACCCCGATGCTGCCCGCGGCGATCGCGGCCTACACCGAGGCGCTCGGCGTCGTCGGCAACCCGTCGTCCATCCACAGTCCCGGTCAGAACGCGAAGCGGATGCTGGAGGAGGCCCGCGAGCGGGTCGCCTCGTCGCTGGGCTGCGATCCGATCGAGGTGGTGTTCACCTCGGGCGGGACGGAGAGTGTGAACCTCGCGGTCAAGGGGCTGTTCTGGTCCCGGTCCGCACTGGGCAAGCGCCGGATCCTGGTGCCGCGCGGCGAGCACCACGCGACCCTCGACGCCGTCGAATGGCTGGAGCGCTACGAGGGCGCGGTCGTGGAGTGGCTGCCGATCGACTCCGTCGGCCGCGTCGACCTCGCCGCGCTCGCCGCGGCCGTCGAGGCGAACGACGACGTGGCGCTGGTCACCCTGCTCTGGGCGAACAACGAGGTCGGCACCATCCAGCCCGTCGCCGAGGTGGTGCGGATCGCCGGGGACATCCCGGTGCACGCCGACGCGGTCGCGGCATACCGGCATCTGCCGATCGACTTCGCCTCGTCCGGGCTCGCCGCGCTCAGCGTCTCGGCGCACAAGATCGGCGGCCCGCTCGGCATCGGGGCGCTGGCGCTGTCCCGCGGCGCCTCGGTGGTCCCGCTGATCCACGGCGGCGGGCAGCAGCGCGACGTGCGGTCGGGCACCCAGGACGCGCCGGCCGCCATCGCCTTCGCGGTCGCGGCGCAGCACCGGCTTCCCCCGCTGGCCGAGCTGCGCGACCGGGTGATCGACGGGGTCCGGAAGGCGGTGCCCGAGGCGCTGCTGCGGGGCGACCCGGTGGATCGAGTGGAGAACAACGCGCACTTCACCTTCCCGGGCTGCGAGGGCGACTCCCTCCTGTTCCTGCTGGATGCCGCCGGTGTCGCGGTGAGCACGGGCTCGGCCTGCCAGGCGGGGATCCCCGAGCCGTCGCACGTGCTGCTCGGCATGGGCCTGAGCGAGGACGAGGCGCGCGGCGCCCTGCGGATCACCGTCGGCCACTCCACCACCGAGGCCGACGTCGACGCACTCCTCGCCGCTCTGCCCGAGGCCTACGCCAGGGCGCGCAAGGCCGGTCTCTCCAGCCGCGAGGTCTAGCCTCCGCCCTGCGCCGCGCCCGCGCCCACCCGCGCCCGACCCGTGCCAGTCCGGCCCCGCGTCGGCCGTACCCGCGGCGCCCCGTGCCAGCCCGGGGCGCCGCGTCCGCCGTACCTGCGCCGCCCTGTGCCAGCCCGGCGTCGCGCCTGCTCGGGCGCCGGCGCCCCGCCCACCGAGCGTGCCCACCCGCTCGGCGCCCGTGCCCCGCGCCTCCCGCGCCCACCGGCGCCAGTTCGCTGCACCCGTCGACCGCGGCCGTCGCGCCCGGCCGTCGTGCACCAACTGGCCCAGGTCCGGCTTGGTCTTACCTTCATTACACGTGTAAGCTTTTTCTTACAGGTGCGAAGGGCAGCGGACATGGATGCGGTGGAGCTGAGCGCGCGGCTCGCGGCGATCGCGAGCCCGCAGCGCATGCGGATCATCGCGATGCTCGACGGCGCGCGGCTCCACGTGAGCGAGCTCGCCCGGCGCATGGAGATGTCGCGTGCGCTGCTTTACATGCACCTGAGCAAGCTCGAGGAGGCCGGCTTCGTCGCCGGCCACCTCGAGGTGTCCGATGACGGCAAGGCCATGAAGTTCTTCGAGATCGTGCCGTTCACCCTCACTCTCACCGCGAAGGCCATCAGCGAGGCCGTCGCCACAACAGAAAGCGAACCGTCCTGATGGAAAACCTCTACTACCTGATTCCGGTCGTCGCCATCGTCGGAGGCATCACCTACGCGATCCTCAGCCAGTACTGGAAGAGGCGGTCGAACACGGACCCCCGCCTCGAGTCCGCTCTCGAGGAGAGCGTCACGGCGAACCGTGAGGTGCTGGCAAGGCTCGACTCCATCGAGACCCGGCTCGGGGCCATCGAGAAGACCCTCAACGACATCCCGTCCTAGGCTGGATATATGAAGGTGCTGGCGGCGATGAGCGGCGGGGTGGACTCCGCCGTCGCCGCCGCGCGTGCCGTCGACGCCGGACACGAGGTGGTCGGGGTGCATCTCGCGCTCAGCCGGATGCCGGGCACCCTGCGCACCGGGAGCCGAGGATGCTGCACCATCGAGGACTCGATGGACGCCCAGCGGGCGGCGAACGTGATCGGCATCCCGTATTACGTCTGGGACTTCTCCGAGCGCTTCAAGCTGGACGTGGTCGACGACTTCGTCGCCGAGTACTCCGCCGGGCGCACCCCGAACCCCTGCATGCGCTGCAACGAGCGGATCAAGTTCGCCGCCCTGCTCGAGAAGGCGCTCGACCTGGGCTTCGACGCCGTCGCCACCGGCCACTACGCCTCGATAGTGACGGATCAGGACGGCAACCGCGAGCTGCACCGCGCGGCCGACTGGGCCAAGGACCAGTCATACGTGCTCGGGGTGCTCACCTCCCAGCAGCTCGCCCACGCGATGTTCCCGCTCGGCGCGACGCCCTCCAAGGCCGAGGTGCGAGCCGAGGCCGCCGCGCGCGGGCTGAGCGTCGCGTCCAAGCCCGACTCTCACGACATCTGCTTCATCCCGGACGGCGACACCCGTGGCTGGCTGGCCGAGCGGGTCGGGGCGGAGCCCGGCGCCATCCTCGACCGTTCGGGCGCGGTAGTCGGAACCCACGAGGGCGCCGCCGCCTTCACCGTCGGACAGCGCCGGGGCCTGTCCATCGGCGTTCCGGCGCCCGACGGCCGTCCGCGCTTCGTGCTCGAGGTGCGCCCTTCGGCCAACGAGGTCGTCGTCGGCCCCAAGGAGGCGCTCGACATCGCGGAGATCGCCGGATCCCGGTTCAGCTGGGCCGGCCTGCCGCCGGCGGATCCCGGCCGGCCCTTCGACTGCGAGGTGCAGATCCGCGCGCACGCCGACCCGGTCGAGGCGGCGGCGGCGGTGCGGGACGGCGAGCTGGTGATCGTGCCGCGGCTGCCCCTGAACGGCGTGGCGCCCGGCCAGACCGCGGTGGTCTACCTCGGCACCCGCGTGCTCGGCCAGTGCACGATCGACCGCACGGTCAGCGCGGTGCCGGTCGGCGCCTGACCGCCCGCCCGCGCCGCGCTCGGCTCCGGCTCCGGCTCCGGCCGCGCCCCGCTCCCGCTCCGGCATCCCCGCTGCGGTTTGTCATCAGCGCGCCGGTTGTAGCCGCCGCGCTGATAACAAACCGCAGCGCGCTTGGGAGGAGGGAGGGCGCCGTCGGTGCTCCTGCCTATGCTGGGACCCGTGGCCGATCAGACCGAAGACCTCAGCCTCGAGCAGGCCGGCGAGGAGGCGGGTCGGCTGACGACGCGCATCCTCGAGCTGCGCGACG
>Ga0182749_1001715_pt1 | contig 16859 bp, 17 predicted proteins | sample eDN3rd37CKraftMG_FD_128875 | JGI IMG/M metagenome (GOLD analysis project Ga0182749, IMG submission 128875) | Enriched Miracle-Growth compost microbial communities from Emeryville, California, USA - eDNA 3rd pass 37_C Kraft MG (version 2) (version 2) ...
CACAAAGCCGGGCAGCATGATCTTGCCCTGCAGGTCGATCACATTCGTGTCGCTGCCGCGGAGCCGCATGATCTCGTCGGTGGTCCCCAAAGCGATGATGACCTCGTCCCGCACGGCCATCGCCTCGACAATCGTTCCCGGATTGTCGTTCATCGCCGTGTCGTCGAACGTGATGATCTTTGCGTTGGTGTAGATGGTGTCGGGCCACTGCACCAATTGCTCGGGAGCAGCCGTTCCGGCTTCTTGGGCGGTGGCCTGCATGGCAGGCGCAGCCAGCACCAGCAGCAGGGCTGCAAATGCACTCCGAGCCCCGCTCTTCGCGATATTCATACCTTCCTCCTCCTTGCGTCAGCATTAATGACGAGCTTTCAGGCCGGGCTTCCATCGGGAGGCGCGGCTTGGCGCAGTCATGCTCAACTGACCTGCAGTAATGATTTAGACGCTGCGCAGCCCAAGGTGCCGCTTCCACGCAGGTGCGGCTCCGCTACAGCGGATTTTTCATATCGATGCACAATCGGCCTCCTCCCTGCCGATATTCATTCGCCTCAACGCGAACTGGCTGAAGATGCTCGAGCCAGACTGGCAGATGATCATCTGCCGACCGGACACAGCGCTTGAGAGTCCTCCTCCCTCCTGCGCTGTTTACGCCGCATTATGCGGATCTCCCCGTTCCCATCTGCCAGGCACCGGATACTCCGGGGTACATTTATAGGCCCGGGGATTACAGTCCTCCCCAGCAACATAGGGACGGTACAATCGGCAAAGATGACCGAGAAGTATTGAAAGTGCCTAGCTCCCATATTCAATTTGTGATTTCCCACACCTGGATATCGAGGCCGCTCCGACAAATCTCTGCAGGAAGAGCAAGCGCTACGCCCAAGTGAGCCACTGCGATCCGGCGAGCACGAATTCACGCCGTCGATCTGGCGGCTCGCAGAAAATCGATGACGCGGTCGTTGGTCGCCGCCTCCGTCTGGGCGGCAACGGGAACGTCCCAATACTGCGCGCCGGGAATGCATTCCTCAAGGTAGCGTGCAGCCGAGGTGGCGTGGGATGCGTCGGCACCGGGAATGATCAATGCAGGGATATTCAGGCGAAGCAGGTCCTCCGGCTCGGCGCAGGGAGCGGTGTCCCGGTCAAGCAGGCTGCGGCACATGCCGGTGACGACGTATCGGTAGAGATCGATATCCTGCTCGGCATAGCGCTGCGCAAAATCCGGATCGCTGCGCAGCACCGAAACCCAGGGGCCTCCACGCGGGTCCGCCCCGAATGGCTTTCCTTCCTTGTGCGCGAGATCCACCACCGCGGCCAGGCCGTACTGGCGGACAAAGGCCAGATGCTCGGCAAAGCGCTGATGGCCGGCAATGCGGTAGCGTGCCCCCCCTACCGGCCAGAAGAGCACCATGCCCGACGTGGATTCCGGATAGGCAACACCGAAGGCGGCAACGGCGCTGCACCCCATGCAGCCCCCCATGAGGTGAGCCTTTTCAAAGCCTAGATGGTCGAGCAGCGCCCGGCCCTGCCGCGCATAATGGGCCCAGGTGATATGTTCCACCCGCCCGCCCGATTGCCCGGTCTCGCGGCGATCGAAGACAATGCAGGTGTAGTGCTGAGGTAGGTGATCAAGGAACTTGATCTGGGCATAGATGCTCTGCGTGCGCCATTTTTCGATGGTCGCATCGAACCCGCCGGGCGAATACATGAGCAAAGGCGGGCCGTCACCCAACACCTCGTAATGCGTCCTGATGCCGTCGACGATCGCTGTCGCCATGCCCAGCTCCCCCAGATTTGTCTACAATACTAGACAAGCCGTTCCGCCAGTAGCAAGAATGCTCGGCGGCCTGCCTCAAACACCTTCGCAGCCGAGCCGCCGCAGTGCCTCGTCGACCCAGGTCTTGGGGTCCAGCTTGCCGGCCTGGGTGTTGGCCAGTGTCTTGGCCTCCGCTTCGTTCTTTGATTTGGCGGCGGCATGGATGGCGGCCGCTTCGGCAAAGGGAACGCAGAGCAGACCATCATCGTCACCGATAACGAGGTCACCGGGCTCGATCACCATCCCCCCGAGCGCAAGCGGCACATTGATCTCGCCGGGACCATCCTTATAGGGCCCGCGATGCGTTACGCCGGCAGCATAAACGGGGAAATCATTGGCACGGATCCAAGCGGAGTCGCGTATCGCGCCGTTGATGACAACGCCCGCAGCACCGATCTTTATCGCGTGCGACAGCATCAGCTCACCCATCAATGCGTTGGTGAGATCGCCGCCGCCATCCACGACGATCACGTCGCCAGGTTCGGCGAGAAGCAGAGCCTTGTGGATCATGAGGTTGTCACCGGGCCGGGTCTTCACCGTGAACGCCGGCCCGGCCATGTAGCCGCCGCCGTGATAAGGCCTGAGACTCGGACCACCGGCGGCCATGCGCGACATCGCATCGCTCACGTTGGCCACGGGCAGGCCGCGGAAGCGATCGACCATCTCGGCATCCACCTTGCGTCGCCGCTCCAGAATTCTGAAGCCGATCGTCATGTTGAGCTCCTGTTCCACCGCATGAGTGATCGCCTTCAGAGCCACGGCATGAGTGATGCGTGGATCACGTCCGGCACGCCCTCGCCGCCGACTGACTTTATTGCCAGCGCCGCGTCTTTCAGGCCGAACCGATGCGTCGTGATCTTCTCCAGCGGGAAGCGCTGGGAGGCGATCTGCTCCAGCGCCAGCTCGCAGGCCCGGTAGCTATGGCCGCGCGCGCTCTTGATGGTGATCGCCTTGGTCGTCACCTTCTCCAGCGGAAAATTGGGAAACTCCTTCATCTCTCCCTGGATCAGGATCGTGCCTGCCTTGCGCTTCAGCGCTTCGACGCCAAGCAGGATCGGGATCGTGCCCGCACCGGCGGTGCAGTCGAGCGAGATGTCGACCCCTCGGCCGCCGGTGATCTCCATGATGCGGGCGAGCGGATCCTCCTTCTGCACGTCGATCACGTAATCCGCGCCCAGCGTCTTGGCGACTTCGAGCCGCGCAGCGTCCTTGGTCGTACCGGTAACGATAATCAAGGAGGCGCCGGCCTGCTTGCAGATGACCGTCTGCGAGAGGCCCTGCTGGCCCGGCCCCTGAATCAGCACCGTGGAATTATAGCCAACGCCGGCATCGAAGAGCGACCATTCGACGCCATTGGCCATGGGAGTCACCAGGCCGGCGAGCTCGGGCGTCACCCCTTTCGGCACATGATGGACGACCGCGTTCCAGGGCAGGTAGACATATTGCGCGAAGCCACCCCATAGATGCGGCGGCTTTTCCGCGGTCGTATAGCCGTAGCGGATGGCATCCGGATTCTTGCGCCAGTCGGTATTCTCGCAATGGCGGTACTGGCCCTGATGGCACCACTCGCACTTGCCGCACATCACATAGTGCTCGACAAAGACGAGATCGCCTTCCCTAAAACCCTTGCGGCGCGTGAACTCGCGGCCGGCCTTGGCGATATAGCCGATGTTTTCGTGGCCCATGATAATGGGATCACTGGTAGGCGGCGTCTTGTAGAGCTTAACGTCCGTGCCACAGATGCCGGCTACCTCCATCTTGAGCAGCGCCGCATCTTCGGGGATATCAGGCATCGGGAACTCACGCAGCTCCAGCCTGCTCGGCCCCGTCCTGACCATGGCCAGCACATTTTCCTCCATTTCTTAAGCTCCTCTACGTGCTGCCGGGCGCAGCCTTACTCGTCTTGCGGCAAGCCAAGAGCCATCTTTGACAATTGCCGCCCCGCGCTCCACTTTGTGTGCATGGCAATCCTCAAGCCCGAAGCCATGCCCAGATCCTCCATGCCGGACCCGGTCAACACCGCCGCTGTCCGCCGCATCAAGGCTTGGACGCGCGCGCGTTTCGCGCTTTCCGAAGACGTGGTGGTGTTCGTTGCCGAGGTGGAATGTGGGCTGCCGGGCTGCCCGCCGCGCGAGACCGTAATCACCTTTTGGACCGAGCCGGACCGACGGCATGTGTTCAAGATGTTCAAAAGGGTGGCCGAAGTGGTCGAAGAGGATCTGCCGCCTGCCTTCATGAAGAACGCGCTCATTTCCTCGGGCGAGGATTTCTCCTGCTGCTGAAAGCATCATGAGCGTCCCGGCTTGCCGCGCTTGCGGAGTTGAGCATCGAGGCGCGGGAAAATCCGCCGTGCATTCCCCTCGAAGATCTTGTAGCGGCTCTCCTCGTCCAGCCATTCCAGCTGGTCGATATATCGCTTCGTGTCGTCGTAGTGATGGTTGGTCTCAGGGTCGATCCCTTTGACCGCGCCCAGCATCTCGGAGGCAAAAAGGATATTGTCCACGGGAATGACCTTGGCCATCAGTTCCACGCCGGGAAGATGATAGACGCAGGTGTCGAAGAACACATTGTTCAGAAGGTGGTCCTTGAGCAGGGGCTTCTTCAATTCCTGCGCCAGGCCGCGGTAGCGCCCCCAGTGAAAGGGCACCGCCCCGCCGCCATGGGGAATGATGAATTTCAGCGTGGGGAAATCCTTGAACAAATCGCCCTGGATGAGTTGCATGAAGGCGGTGGTGTCGCCGTTGATGTAATGGGCGCCGGTGTAATGGAAGTTCGGATTGCAGGATGAGGAGACGTGAATCATCGCCGGCACGTCGAGTTCGCACAGCACCTCATAAATGGGATACCACCAGTTCCGGTCGGTGAGCGGCGGGTCGGTCCAGTAGCCGCCGGAAGGATCAGGGTTCAGGTTGACGCCGACAAAACCCAGATCGACGATGCGCCTCAACTCCGGGATGCAGTTTTTCGGGGGCACGCCCGGATGCTGCGGCAGCTGGCCGACGGCGGCGAAATTGTCCGGCAGGAGCATGGCGATGCGGTGAATGAGGTCATTGGAGATCTGCGTCCACTCGATACCGGTCGCCTCGGTGCCCACATGGTGCGCCATGCCAGCCGCGCGGGGCGAAAATATCGTAAGGTCGCTACCGCGCTCGCGCTGGAATTTGAGCTGGGGCTGGACCGATTCCATCAACATGTCATCAGTGATGCCAAGATCGACACTGGTCGGGCGGCGCATCGGATCGGCAAGTCCGGCAAGCTGCTTGTCCCTGAATCGGTGCAGCGCCTGCGGCTCGGTCGTGTAATGGCCGTGAATGTCGATGATCATAGCAACAACCTCTCATCGCTTTTCGGGAGATCAGGCCGACCAGCCCACAGCGTCTCAATCAGATCGGGTGGTACAATTCCTCGGCGGTGTAGACGCGAGGCGTGATCTTCTGCTGGGCCGAGTATTCAAAGGCCAGCGCGAGCGAACGCCGGTTCTGCTCGAAACCGTAGGGCGGCGGCGGTTCCGCGCCATCCTCCACGGCAATGCGCCTGGCCTCCTCGAACATGCCCATCAGTTCCTCGGCCAGCCAGGAATGATCGGCCAGGAGCTTCTTCTTCACCGTAAGGGTATGGTTGATCGGCACGATGCCGGTCTTCTCGATCCATCCATGGGCGGTCTGCTTGGCGTCGGGAATGACCGTCTTGATTCCTCTCGGGTCGACGACTCGCTCGCCCATAATGGCGGCAAGCTCGCCATCGAGCATGAGCTGGCGCAACCCTTTCGCCGAGGCGTTGCGCACACAATTCGACGGGTCTTCATATTCCGGCAGATGCGCGTCCTCCATCGTCACCCAGGTGATGGAGTCGAGGTCGACGCCATAGTCCGCGGCGAGAATTCCGCGCACCCACACGCCTGAGGTCTGGGCGTAGGCGCGCACGCCCACCTTCCGGCCCTCAAGGTCGGCAGGCCCCGAGACGTCGGTATCAATCGTGGAGACCAGATTCGTGTGCGGCAGCCTGCTCCACAGCGGGATGGCAAGGCCGATGAAAGGCCGATCGTAATGGCAGGCAAGGAGATGGGTAACGATTGCTATTTCCGAAACGTCGAGGTCGCCTCCACGCACCATGTGGCGGAACGCGTTCGGCAACGGCTCGAACTCCTGGAACCTGAGTTCGACCCTGTCGGATTTCACCCTGCCGTCCTTCAGCGGCGCCACGTGGTCGTGCATGCCCAGCGCCGTTTGTAGAACCAGTCGATCACTCACGTCCGCCTCTCCTCCCTGTCAGCGGCGTCCATCGTCTTTCCGCGCTCAGTCAGCAGGCGGAACCCAGAGGTCCTCGAACCCTTCCGCAGGCTCGAGCTGATCGAACCAATCAAAGCCGATCGCCTTCATGACGCGACTGTTGATCACGACGACGCGGGCTTCTGTCGAGGCAGTGTTGAAGCGCTTGTGGGCGCAATAGGGCGGGATATAGATGAAGTCCCCCGGCCCCCAGGAGAACTTCTTCGGCGTCTTGTCCCATTCCCAGACGAAGGTGTCCTTGCAGTCAAAACGCACATCGTAGTGCAGGTCATAGCCGGTACCCTCGATCACATAGGCCACCTCTTCGGTGAGATGACGACTTGTGCCGGTGGCGCCGCTCGGCGGAATGAACTGCATGTAGATGTCCAGGCAGCATTCCTTGGTGTTCATGCGCTCGTTGATGATATGCTTTATGAGCCCGTCGGCGGAGCGCTCCATGGGCATCTCGTGCCACTTCACCACGTTCATGCGGTTCTGGTATTCCGCACGGAACTGCTTTGAGGCTTCGAGCGCCTGCGTGTAGAAGTCGACATAGGTCTCGGTGTGCGCGCGGCTCTTTTCCGTCTCATCCAGAAAGGACGGGATGGCGGATGCGGAAATCGGCATCGATGTCATTCCTGTTGAAAGAGTTGGATTAAAGCTCAGTCGGCGGAGCGTAGTTCTCCTGCCCGGGCACCGGCGTTTTTGGCGGGTAATCCACCACCTTCTGGAAAATCAGATGCATGAACAGGAAAAGAGGCTTGGCCTTCATGATCAGGCAGATCGTCTCGTCATCGGGATCGTCCGAAAGGTGCTGATGGACGCAACCATTCTCTACGATCAGGGCGTCGCCCGCTTCCCAGTCGATGCGCCTGCCGTCGTGGATGTCATGTCCCCTGCCCTTCAGCACGAAGAAGACGGCACTGTTCATATGGCCATGCTTCTGGCCGTAGCCGCCGGGAGAGAACACATCGATATGGGTTTCGATCGACTGCGCGACCTTCGCGGCCTGCGGGTTGATGACCTTCTTCCCGAAGTTCTGCGGCCCGCCTTTCCATTTGAGATCGCTCGTGTGATAGACTCTGGGCTGCGAGAACAGCTCCTTCATCAGCTCGCCATAGGTGCCTTCGAGCGCGCGCACGAAGGTGCGCTTCTTGGTCCAGCGCTCCCAAACCACTTCACCTGGCATTTCGCCGCTGTTGTGGCCGGGGGCCGGAGCACCTGTATCCTCCGCCATGCTTTACTTTCCTCCCGAATTGGCGTCCTCCCGCTCTGCATCAGAACCGCGACAAAGGCGGGGCCGACGCCAGCGATCCAGCGTAGCTGCGGTCAGTCTTAATGGAAAGGCGCTGAGGCCGACCAATAGCTAGAAGCATTGGGTGCCATACGGATTCGATACTGGCGCTTCCCTCGGTATCTCTGATTTTGCTTCAACAGATCGATTTGAAAGGGAGAAGGACATCGTGAGATCCAAAATCAGCCTGGCATCGGCGGCGTTGACGGTGGCGGTCATGCCGGCCACCGCTTTCGCGCATACGGGCGCCGGCGGCGCCAGCGGCTTCATGCACGGCTTCATGCATCCACTGGGAGGTCCGGACCACATATTGGCGATGGTGGCAGTGGGCGCTCTCGCTGCTTATCTGGGCGGCCGGCTCCTCTGGCTCGTGCCCACGGCGTTCGTTACCATGATGGTTGCGGGCGGGCTCGTCGGCACGGCCGGTGTTGGCCTCCCCTTCATTGAACTCGGGATTGCCGCGTCCGTGATTGTGCTTGGTCTGTTGGTTGCCCTGCAGTGGAGCCTTCCGGCGATCGGCGCCATGGCGCTCGTAGGCTTCTTTGCCGTTTTCCACGGCCATGCGCACGGTACCGAGATGCCGGCCGACGTGTCGGGCCTTCAGTATGCGCTGGGCTTCATGCTGGCGACAGCCTTGCTTCATGCGGCCGGCCTCGGCCTCGGTCTTGGCACGAGCCGCATCGGCGCGCGTTCGCGCCTTGCTTACCAAACCGGCGGCGCGGCGATGGCTCTGGCCGGCGTAGGCATTCTTACCGGCTATCTCTGATCCGCACCCGCACTGTCAAAATCGAGGGCGAGGCGTTTGTCGCTTCGCCCTTCTGCTTGCTGCACAGCCGGTCCCGCGGCCGCTACACCTCGATCAGAACGTCGTCGCCCTCGATGATCACCTTATACGTCCTCACCGGGATCATGCACGGCGGAGCGACCACCGCCCCTGTCTTGAGGTCGAAGACCCCGTTGTGGAAGTCGCATTCTATCGTGTGACAGTCGCTGTCGATATAGCCTTCCGAGAGCGAGCCTGGGCCGTGCGTGCACTGGTCGTCCGTCACATAGAAGACGCCGCCCACATTGAAAACGGCCAGTTCGAGGTCCCCGGCTTCCACCCGGATGGCGCATCCGAAATCGACGTCATCGGTGGAGCAGAGCCTGATCTTCGTACTGGCCTCGGCCATCGCTTGCATCCTTCTTCGCTTGAGCGGCCTTGACCGCCACCGGCACACGAAGTTACACTCTTAAAACGAAACAATGTTCCGCATAAAGGAACATAACCTCATAAAAATAGTCGGTTCCCGCAGCGCGTCAAGCGGCTTCGTCAAGCCGATTCAGTCTTGCAGGAATCGTCATTTTTGAGAGCCTCGCCGTGCGACCGGCGTGCTTTTTCCAGATTTGCAGCTTCGGGAGGATTGACATGCTGAGGAAGGAACAGAACGATCTCTTGACGCAGACTGGCCCCGGGACGCCCATGGGCGATCTCTTCCGCTGCTATTGGATTCCCGCGCTTCTTGCGGAGGAACTGCCCGAAAACGACAGCCCGCCGGTCCGCGTAAAGCTGCTGAGCGAGCGGCTGCTCGCCTTCCGCGACAGCGAGGGCCGCTATGGTCTCATCGACGAGTTCTGCGCGCATCGCGGCGTGTCGCTCTGGTTCGGCCGCAACGAACACGGGGGGCTGCGCTGTCCCTATCACGGCTGGAAGTACGACCATACCGGCCAGTGCATCGAGGTGCCCTCCGAGCCTGCAGAGAGCGGCTTTTGCAACAAGATCAAGCTCAAGTCCTATCCCCTGATCAAGGTGGGCGACGTCCTGTGGACCTACATGGGCTCGCCGGACAAGCAGCCGCCCCATCCTGAATGGGAATTTGCTGTTGTGCCGTCGGAACAGACATTCACGTCGAAGCGCTGGCAGGAATGCAACTGGATGCAGGCCATGGAGGGCGGCATCGATTCAAGCCACGTCTCCTGGCTGCACAGCGGCAGCCTGGACACAGATCCCCTGTTCAAGGGCTCGCGCGGCAACAAGTACAATCAAAACGACAAGCGTCCCTTCTTTGAAGTGGTCGATGCGGAAGGCGGCCTGTTCATCGGCGCACGCCGCAATGCGGAGGAAGGCCACTACTACTGGCGCATAACGCCCTGGGTCATGCCCTCCTTCACCATGGTGCCGCCGCGCGGCAACCATCCGGTGCACGGCCATTTTTGGGTCCCGATCGATGACGAGAATTGCTGGGCCTGGAGCTTCGACTATCATCCGACCCGCGCGCTCACGCCGGAGGAGCGCCAGGCGATGAAGGATGGCAAGGGCATCCACGTCACCTATGTGCCCGGCACATTCCGCCCCCGCGCCAACAAGGACAACGATTACCTGATCGATCGCGAAGCGCAGAAAAAGGGCATCACGTACTCGGGCGTTGAAGGCATCGCCATGCAGGATGCTTCCCTGCAGGAGAGCATGGGTCCGATCATCGACCGGACAAAAGAGAACCTGGTCTCCACCGACAACGGCATCATCATGGCCCGCCATCGCCTGATCAAGGCTGCGAAAGCACTGCGCGAAAAGGGCACCCTGCCGCCGGGCGTGGACCCGAAGCATCATCGCGTCCGCTCGGCCGCCGTCGTACTGCCGGCTGATCAGTCCTACAAGGAGGCCGCTGCCGAGGCGCTCATCGCCGTGGCGGGCAAAGCGCCTGCCTCGGTGTGATCCTGTGGCCTGGCCAGTGTTGCCCGCCGGCCAGCACAAGTGAGGAAAAGATGCCATGCAGCTAGTTTTGAGCGAGAGCGCCCGCGTCACGACGGCGGAGGAATCCCGCTTCCGTATCGCCGATCCCAATTCCAGGCCACGCGTCTCGTGCATCATTGCGCTCGACGGGGAGAGCCTGGCCGCGCTGAAGGCATTGAAGGACCATCCCTGGAATGGGGCGCGCTTCTTTCGTTATGTCGAGGTGCGGCCCACGTCCTTGCCCAACGTGCACATCGACGCGGTCATCGAGGACATCGAGGGAGACCGCAAAAGCCTTTCCGAGGAGATCACCCGGGCCGACATGGTCGTGATGGTGACGACGGCCGGCTCCGCGCCCCACGCGGCCGAGATCATCGGCAATGCCTGCTTCGTGCGCGGCAAGCGGGCGACGGGTCTGGTGCTGGTGGCCGGCGAGAGCGGCAAGGGGCTGACGAAGACGCTTACGGCCATGCGTCCCTACGCCGCCATGCTCGTGGTCTCCACCGGCGAGGACTACATCGCCGAGATGCTGAGCGCGCTCAGGGCATAAAGCGGGACTGATCCGGCCGAGCCGGTCGCAGTGAGGAGCAAGAGGAGCTGTGATATGGATGCGATTCTGTTCTCCATTGACCGGATCCACCTGCAGATGCCAGCGAAAGCCAAGGACGCGCCGACGAAGAAGGCCCAGCGCAATCGCCTTTCCTCCGTCACCACCGCCATCCGCCTGCTCAAGGCGTTTTCGCAGGAAGAGGAAGAGATCGGCGTAAGCGCGCTGGCGCAAAAGCTCGGGGTCGCGAAGAGCACCGTACACCGGCTGGCCGTTACCCTTGTCTCCGAGGGGCTGTTGGAGCAGAACCCGGTGAACGAGCGCTATCGCCTCGGCATCGGCCTGTTCGGCCTTGGCACGCTTGTGCGCCGCCGCATGGACCTCTCCACCGAGGCGCGGCCCTTCCTTTTCGAGCTGCGTGAGCGCACGGGCGAAACGATCCTGCTCGGCATTCCGGCGGAAACCGAGATCATGTACGTCTACAATCTGGAGAGCCCGCAGGCCCTGCGCATGCGCTCCGACATCGGCGTGCGCCAGCCGGGCTACTGCACCGCCGTCGGCCGCGCGATCTTCGCCTTCGCGCCCGAAGAGACCGTCGAGCGGTTGCTATCGGGTCCCCTCGTGCAGCGCACGCCCAAGACCGTGACCGACCGAAAGAAGCTGAGCGCCATCTTCAAAGAGGTGCGGGAACGGGGCTATGCGATCGAGGACGAGGAAAGCGAACCCGGCATTCGCTGCGTCGCCGCTCCGGTGCGTGGCGCCGATGGCTCCGTGATCGGCGCGATAGGCATTGCCGGACCGTCACAACGCCTGTCGCTCGAAACGCTGCACGACCTGGAAGGACCGCTGCTCGAAGCGGTGGGGACAGTCTCAAGGCGCTTGGGCTATCTGCCCCGTTGAAAGCGCTGGGCATTCGGGAGGACGTATTTGCCGCAGATTACCTTGACTGGAACCGATATTGCCTGGCGCTGCGACGACGGCGACACGATCATGCGCTCTGCGCTGCGCGCCGGCATCGGCTTTCCCTATGAGTGCAATGTCGGGTCCTGCGGAAACTGCCGTTTCGACCTTATCGAGGGCGAAATCGAGCATCTCAGAGCGGATCCGCCCGGCCTCAATGAACGCGACCGCCTGCGTGGCCGACGCCTCGGCTGTCAGGCGCGTCCGCTTACGGATTGCGCCATAAAAGTCCGGCTGATGCCGCGCTACGAGAGCCGTTTCCGCCCGATACGGCAGTCGGCGATGCTTCTGGATACACGCGACATAACGCATGACATCCGCGAGTTCCGCTTCCGCATGGAAAGCCCGACACGGTTCATTTCCGGCCAATATGCGCTGCTTTCCTTGCCCGGAGTGGACGGCAGCCGGGCTTATTCCATGTGCAATACGGGCGAGACCGGCGAAGAGTGGCATTTTCAGATCAAGCGCGTACCGAACGGTACGGCTACCGGCTATCTGTTCGATGCGCTTTCAACGGGCGTGCGGGTGGGCATCGACGGTCCCTTCGGCATGGCCTATCTGCGCGAAGAGGCCGAGCGCGACGTCGTATGCGTCGCCGGTGGCTCGGGCCTGTCGCCCATGATCTCCATCGTGCGCGCGGCGGCTGTGTCCCCGGCCCTCGCCGGTCGCCGCATTGATCTGGTCTATGGCGGCCGCACCGCCCGGGACATCTGCGGCCGGGAGATGCTGGAGGAACTGCCGGGCTTTGGAACCAGGATCTTTTATCATCCCGCGGTGTCCTCGGTTGAAGAGGGCGATAAGGGTTGGGACGGCTATCGTGGCTTTGTGCACGATGTGGCGGAAGAGCTGTTCGGCATAAGGCTCTCGGCCTGCGAGGTTTATTTCGCTGGGCCGCCTGCTATGAGTGAGGCGATGCAAAAAATGCTCTTCACGCGCGGCGTGCCGCAAGAGCAGATGCATTTCGACCAGTTTTTCTAACCTGGATCGACAAGCCACATTTCGGCTTTTGGGAGAAGAAGATGCTGCGTTTATCATTGGGCTGCTGGAATTATGATCGCACGCGTGCCCTGATGGAGGGATCTGTTCGCCCGGATGGGATCGAGCTTATCTATCTCAACATGCCGGTGGAGGAGACCTTCTTCCGCATGCTGAGGCATCGCGAGTTCGACGTTTCGGAAATGTCCCTCTCTTCCTACGTGGTTTCGTGCTTCACCGAGGAACGGCCCTTCGTCGCCATTCCTGTTTTCCCTTCGCGTTTTTTCCGCCATTCCTCGATCTACGTGAACGCCGACGCGGGCATCCGGGAACCTGGCGATCTGCGAGGCCGGCAGGTGGGCTGCCCCGAATACCAGATGACGGCTCCGGTCTGGATTCGCGGCATCCTCTCCGACGAATACGGGGTGCGTGTGGAAGACGTGGTGCACCACACCGGCGGCCAGGAAAATCCGAATCGCCAGGAAAAGCTGGCGCTCGACCTGCCGCCCAGCATCCGCCTCGAAAAAATCGGCGCGGACAAAACGCTCTCAGCCATGCTCCGCGACGGCGAGATCGATGCCCTTTTCACGGCGCGCAAGCCCTCGACCTATGAAGGCCCCGACGGCCGGGTCAGGCGGCTGTTCGAGAATTTCATTGAAGTGGAGCGCGCTTATTTCCGGCGCACGGGCATCTTCCCGATCATGCACGTCATCGCCATCCGCCGCGAGATCTACGAGCGCGACCGCTGGATCGCCCAATCGTTGTACAAGGCCTTCTGCGAAGCCAAGCGCAGGGCCTATGAGGACCTCGTCGAGACGGCGGCGTTGAAAGCCACCCTCCCCTGGCTGGCCGCCTACGTTGAGGAGGCGCGCCGAGAGATGGGGGACGACTATTGGAGCTACGGTTTTTCCCCCAACCGCAAAACGCTCGCCACCTTCTTGCGCTATTCCTATGAGCAAGGCCTCTCCAAGCGCCTGCTGGAGCCGGAGGAAATCTTCGTACCGGAGACGATGGAATCCTACACCATCTGATCGCTCAAGCATTTTGCAGGCAAGTGTCCCTTCGACCAGATCAGGAAGAGATCACTTGCCGTCGCACAAATGCGGCTAAAACAACGAGATAGAGCGGGCGCGCGAACAAATGTGAGCGCATTCCGCTTTAAGCGATCACCGGAAAAGTGCGAGGAGCAGGGCCGTGAATGCCGCGGCGATGAGCGGCAGTGGCAAGGAGGAAGCCAGCCGGATCAGGCTGAAGCGGACGCCCATCAGCGGGATCTCGTAGATGATCACCCGGTGCAGCTCAAAAAACGGACCAGGCCGTAAGCAGCGTAATAAGCTGCACCAGGCCGGCGCCTGCTTCGTCAAGGACGACGACCAGCGGGAACGAGATCATCGGCCCGCCCGGAATCATTCCTCCGATGAGCATGGCGAACAACACGCCGCTTCAGCATATCTTTCGTCGGTCTTGCGTTGATCGCCCCGATCAGGACAGACCTCCTTCCTCGGCAGTCATCGCCCCAACCCGCCGGCCGAGATAGGTGGTCTCCTTCTCATAGAGCAGCGCCTTTACATCGGCAGCGTTCAGGCTCTTGATGATCTGGTCGACCTGGCCGGCAAGCGGCAGCATAAGACCTGCTCTTTGCGCAAGGTCAAGAGTAAGGTCCATATCCTTTTCCTGCCAGGTGAAGCGGGTCGTGTCCCAGCGGCGCAGTGTTCCGTTGGTGCCCGGGCATTCGAGCAGGATCTCACGCATGCGCTGCGCATCGATGCCGTAGCGTTTGGCGATGAGCAGCGCCTCGAAGTTTGCCACGCAATGCACCCAATGGAGCAGGTTGTTGCAGGACTTCGCCACCTGCCCCGCCCCGAGCGGCCCGACGCGCATAACTCCGCGGCCGCTATAACAAGCGAGTACGGGGCGGACGTACTCGATATCCGCCTCCTCGCCGCCGCAGAGCGACAGCAACGTTCCCTCGCGGGCCCCCGAGGACCCGTAGACCACAGGCGCATCGACAAGGTGCTTGCCGCGCCCGGCAAGCTGAGGGCCAAGATTCCGCACCGTGTCTGGATTGACAGTCGCGGCAATGACGATGACGGCCCCCTCGCCAGCCCGATCGGCGAGCTCTCGCGCCGTTGCGAACACCTGCTCGTCCGTGGCGACGGCAAGGATGAAAACGTCCGCCTGGCCGGCAAGTATCCTAAGGTTGGCGGCGGTGCCGATTCCACGTTCGGCGGCGAGCTCCATGCGCTCAACGCTGACGTCATGGCACGAGACGGCAAAACCCTTGTCACGAATGTGCCCGGCCATGGCGAGGCCCATCTCGCCTGTTCCGACAACTCCGACCCTCATGATCGCTCCTTAATCACCTGACGTCGCAAAAACGCGGCCAAAACAAAGAGCTGGAGCGGATGTGCGGGCAATCTGAGCTCATTCCGTTCCAACGCCGCTCAGCCAGCGTGCTGGGTAATCGTGTCCACCAGCGCCGGCACACCGCCCTTCACCTGCGCAATCGCCCGCTCCAGCGCTCCGCCGATATCGGCAGGGTCCTCGATCGGTCCCTCCGCATACCAGCCGAAGCCTCGTGCGAGCGTGGCGAAATCCGGCGCGGGATCGAAAAGATCCATGCCGATATGCGCGCGCTCCACGGGTGTCCCGCGCTGTCTTGCGACGGTGATCTGGTGCTCCCAGTCGTTATAGTAGGCCCGGTTGTTGTGCATCACGATCAAGAACGGCACCTTGTGCTTGGCGGCGAACCAGAGAGCGCCGACGTCAAACATCAGATCGCCGTCCGTCTGGCAGTCGACCACGAGCCTGCCGGAGCCCTTATGCGCCAGCGCCACACCCGTCGCCATGCCGATCTGCGTGCCCGTGCCAAGAGCCTTTCCTGGCCAGCGATAGGGCCTGTCGAAATCCCACAGCTTCAGCGCCCAATCCTCGAAGGCGTTGGTGGTGAGAACCCAATCCTCATGCCGGATCTTGTCCCACACCTCGCTTGCGAGCCTGGGCAGCGTGATGGGCCGGGCATCCCAATTCTCCCGCGCCTCCTCGCGCCATCGCGCGCGCTGTGCGTCGTGCATGGTGGCAACCGCCCACGAACGCTCCTCCACTCTCTTCGCCATCCGGGCGTCGCCGCCGATACGTTCCGCGCACAGTTTCGTCAGCGCTGGAAGCGCAAGCGCCGTATCGCCGAGCACGCGCTGCGCAACCTCCGGAAACTTCTGGTAGTCGGTCGCCCACTTGGAAATCTCGATATCGGCAAAGCCGATATCGAGCCACTGGCAGCCCTCGGGATAGAGCGGCTTCAGCGTCCGGTTGATGCGATCGTTGACATGGGTGGGCCTTTCCCAGTCGCGGCAGTCGAGCAGTGTGATCAGGTCGGCCTTCTTGAAGACCTCCTTGCTCATGCGCATGTCCAGTGGATGCCCGGTGGGGAAGTTGAGCCGCCATTGCGTGTCCACCACCGGCGCGCCGAGCGTCTCGGCTAAAGAGACCATGTCGGCATAGCCATTCCTGTCTCGGCCGACAAATTGCGGCAGGAGCACCGGCCATTCCGCCGCGACCAGCCGGTCTGCCGCTTCCACAAGGGCAGCGGAATCGGGCGCGATGCGGCTTGGCGCACTGGCCGATGCCGGATCGGGCAACCGCAGTGGAGCCGCGAGCGGCGCCTCCTGGATGCCGGCGTCGTAGCACATGTAGACCGGCCCGCGCGGCTCCGTCATCATGATGGAATAGGCGCGGGCGAAGCTATCCGGCACGCCCTCGATTCCGCCCGGCTGGTAATCCCATTTCACGTAATCGCGCACCTGCGTGCCCTGGACATTGGCCGTATGCGCCCAATCGACCCGCGGGCGGCGCTTGCCCTCAACCATCGGTCCCGTAGCGCCAATGACGAAGACCGGCGCACGATCCGTATAGGCATAGTAGATGCCCATGGTTGCATGCAGTAGGCCGACGAGATTGTGCACGATGACCGCGAGCGGCTGACCGGTGGCCTTGGCGTAGCCGTGGGCGATCTGCACAGCGATTTTCTCGTGCTGGCACAAGAGCATCGGCGGATCGTCATTGTTGTGATTGACGAGGGAATCGTGCAGCGCGCGAAAGCTCGCGCCCGGGTTGAGCGTGATATACGGGAACCCGTACTGCCGGATCAGATCGGCAATGACATCAGACTGCCAGCCAAGGGGTGCGATCTCTTCCAGAGCGCCCTCGTCCCGCTGCGCGCCGCCCAGGTGCTCCTGCATGCTCGCTCCGTTCGTTACCGGGCCGGAGGGGCGGCCGCGACCAGCCGCCCGCCG
>Ga0182749_1001718_pt1 | contig 16854 bp, 16 predicted proteins | sample eDN3rd37CKraftMG_FD_128875 | JGI IMG/M metagenome (GOLD analysis project Ga0182749, IMG submission 128875) | Enriched Miracle-Growth compost microbial communities from Emeryville, California, USA - eDNA 3rd pass 37_C Kraft MG (version 2) (version 2) ...
GGTTATCGGCGCGCGTTGCGTCGATGGTCTCGGCGGATTGTCTCGTGCTGCTTTCTGATGTCGATGGCCTTTATACCGCCCCGCCCGCCAACAATCGCGAAGCCAAACATATTCCGCTCGTCACCGAGATCACGCCCGCGATCGAAGCCATGGCGGGAGACGCGGGAACCGAGCTTTCGAAAGGCGGGATGAAGACGAAGATCGAGGCAGCCAAGATCGCGCTCGCCTCAGGCAGCGACATGGTCATCACAACCGGAAAGATCTTGCATCCATTGCGTGCGATATCCGCAGGGGCGCGCGTAACGTGGTTTATCGCCAAGTCTGACCCGGTCACGGCGAAGAAGCGCTGGATTTCCGGACAGCTCGTCCCGACCGGTCAGATTTTTCTTGATGCTGGCGCCGAGAAGGCCCTGGCGACGGGGAAGAGCCTGCTCCCGGCTGGGGTTACGCGAATTGACGGCTCGTTCGACCGCGGGGATGCCGTGATCATACGTGCGGCAGACGGGCGCGAGCTTGGCCGCGGCCTTATCGCCTATGCGGCGGACGACGCACGTCGTATCATAGGAAAGCACTCGAGCGAGATCGCCGCGATCCTAGGCTTTGAGGGCCGCGATACGCTGATCCATCGGGATGATATGGCGCTGACGAGGAAATAGCGATGAACAGACCGGAGCGCATCGATGACGATACGGCTGAGCTGATGCGCGGCATTGGCGAAGCCGCAAAAGCTGCAAGCCGCCGCCTTGCGATCGCATCGGCGGACGAGAAGAATGCAGCACTTTTGGGGGCTGCAAAGGCACTCAGAGCCGCTACGCCGCAAATTCTGGCTGCCAATGCCAAGGACGTGGAAGCAGCCAAGGCCGCGGGCCGCCCCGCTTCGTTCGTCGACCGGCTGCTTCTCGACGAGAAGCGCATCAACGGAATTGCCATCGGACTCGAGGAAATCGCTGCATTGGCCGATCCGGTCGGAACCGTCCTTGCGGAGTGGACGCGCCCCAATGGCCTCAAGTTTCAGCGGGTGCGCGTGCCGCTCGGAACGGTCGGGATCATCTATGAGAGCCGTCCGAACGTGACCGCGGATGCCGGCGCGCTAGCGCTCAAGGCCGGTAATGCGGCGGTTTTGCGCGGCGGTTCGGAAAGTCATCATTCAAGCGTTGCGATCCACGCGTGCCTCGTCGAAGGACTGCGGGCGGCGCGCTTGCCGGAAACAGCCATTCAACTCGTTCCGACAACCGATCGCGAAGCTGTCGGAGCGATGCTGCGCGGACTGAACGGCGCCATCGATGTCATCGTGCCGCGCGGCGGCAAGGGTCTCGTAGAGCGTGTTCAGGAGGAGGCGCGCGTTCCCGTGTTCGCGCACCTCGAAGGCATCTGTCACACCTACGTCGATCAGGGCGCGGATATGAAGATTGCCGTTCCGATCGTCCTCAACGCCAAGATGCGCCGTACGGGCATTTGCGGCGCAACCGAATGTTTGCTCGTCGATAAAAACGCCAGCAGCGACATGTTAAGTCCCCTGGTAAAGGCCTTGTTGGATAACGGCTGTGAAGTGCGTGGCGATGAGGAAACGCAAAAGGTTGATCCGCGCGTCAAGGCCGCTGCTGCGGACGACTACGGCAAGGAATTCCTCGAACCGATCATAGCGGTGAAGACCGTCGACGGTGTCGATGGCGCGATCGATCATATCGCACGCTATGGATCGCAGCACACCGATGCGATCATCACGGACTGCGAGGGAACGGCGGAACGGTTCTTGAACCGCGTCGATTCCGCCATCGTACTAGTCAACGCCTCGACGCAATTCGCCGACGGCGGCGAGTTCGGGTTCGGCGGCGAGATCGGCATCGCGACCGGCAAGATGCACGCGCGGGGTCCGGTTGGCGTCGAGCAGTTGACGAGCTTCAAGTACAAGGTGCGCGGCACCGGTCAGATCAGGCCGAAGTGAGCGCGACGGATGAGGCACGTCTGATTTGACGCGAAGAGTTCCGTTGCAGAGCTTTGGTTCGCTTCGTGTCCGCACGCCGTTGTGCCTTCCAGGTCAACGCATCGGCATCATGGGCGGCTCGTTCAATCCACCGCACGCCGGACACCAGATCGCGGCTGAAGCCGCCATGAAGCGGCTTGGGCTCGATCAGGTCTGGTGGCTGATTACGCCAGGCAACCCGCTCAAATCCCAAAATGGGCTATCTTCACTCGGCGGACGGATTGAGCTTGTGCGTCCTTTCGCTCGCGGCCCGAGAATGAAGATCACCGCATTCGAACGCGAACTTGGTACCGGCTATACGGCAGCGACGCTGGCGTTCCTGAAGCGGCGGCATCCGGGTGTGCGCTTCGTCTGGATCATGGGCGCTGACAACCTCGCGTCGTTCGATCGCTGGCAGCACTGGCGCCGTATCGCCGATCTCATGCCGATCGCGGTCGTCGACCGCCCGGGCTGGCGCTTGCCGGGCCTGTCGTCGAGAGCCGCGCTCGCGCTCGCGCGCTGGCGCTTACCCGAGTCGGACGCCCGCTCCCTCGCCAGCCGTGAGCCGCCTGCCTGGACGCTGCTGACGATCCGGCTTTCAGACCTTTCCTCGACCGCGTTACGCAAGAGCGCCGCGCCCGAATTGGTGAAGTTAGACGTAACAGATTGAAATTTATGACCATTTCACGACAATTTGCGTCCCGATTTCGTTTGCGGGCTGCCACAACGCCGTCTAGTATGCGGTCAGTCCGGAATTGGCCGGACCGTCTGACATGCGGGACCAATCAGCAAAGGATGCTTACCGCTTGATCCGAACCACAACCGAGGCCGCCCGCAAGGGCTCCTCTATGGCCCAATCCGCCGCCAAGGCGCCGGACTCGGCAGCGCTTCTCGACGATGTCGTCAGATGGCTCGACGACTCAAAAGCCGAGGAGATCGTTTCTATCCCCCTCGAAGGAAAATCCGCGCTTGGCGACTTTATGGTCATCGCCTCTGGCCGCAATGACCGGCACGTCGCCGCCATTGCGGAACAATTGCGCGAAAAGCTGAAAGCGCGCGGTGAAGCGCGCGTCAGGGTCGAGGGTCTCAATGCCTGCGACTGGGTTTTGATCGACACAAACGACGTCATCGTTCACGTCTTTCGGCCCGAGGTTCGCGAGTTCTATAACCTCGAGAAGATGTGGCAGGCGGAAATTCCGCCGGACGCTTCGCGCGGCGACAGCTCGCAGCACTGACACCGGTGCGGGTCGCAGAGTTTCAAAATCGGACGCGGCCGATTGCCTTTGGCCGCGAAGCGTTTGACTGATGCGCATCGCGATCTCGGCGGTCGGCAAGCTGAAGGACGCCGAAGAGCGCGCCATCGTCGCGCGTTACGCCAAGCGCTTTGACAGCGCGGGCAAATCGCTGAGCCTCGGCCCCATAGACATCCGCGAGTTTCCTGAGAGTCGTGCGGCCGATGCGAGCGAGCGCAAGCGCGATGAAGCTGCGCGGCTCATCAAGGAGATTGGTGCTGGCGATACGGTCGTGGTCCTGGAACCCACGGGTAAATCGCTAACCAGCGAAGCTTTTGCTGATTTCATCCGTGCCGCACGCGACGGCGGGTCCAGGGCGTGCATTTTCCTCATAGGCGGACCTGACGGTCATGGCGAGTCCGCGCTCTCCAGGGCGTCGCTGAAGTTATCTCTTGGTGCATTGACCCTGCCGCACGGGCTTGCGCGGGTCGTTTTGATCGAGCAGCTTTATCGCGCTGCCACCATTCTTTCAGGACACCCGTACCACAGAGCGTGACAATCGATGGCGCGTAAGCTTGCAAGCGAAGGAGTCCAAGCCGAGGCTGGTTTGGCCAAATATTGCTTTCCGCCAATCGTCACGGCGGACGCACGGATGCTGATCCTTGGCACCTTGCCGGGAGAAAAGTCGTTACAGCTCCAGCAGTACTACGGGCATCCCCAAAATCATTTCTGGCGCTTGATCGCGGCGGTGTTCAACGAACCGCCGCCTGCCGACTATGCGGAGCGCGTAAATCTTCTGAAGAGAAATCGATGCGCACTTTGGGACGTTCTCGAAAGTGCCGAACGCGTCGGCAGTTCGGATGCCGCCATACGTAATCCGACGGTAAATCCGTTCAATGAATTTTTTGCCGATTACCCGGACATCAAGACGATCGCCTTCAACGGCCAGAAGGCGCGCGAACTCTTTCGTCGCTACGTCGTGAAGTCAGGACAGGTGTCGGAGCAAGATTTCATGACGATCGATTTGCCATCGTCGAGCCCGCTCTACACTAAATCGCTCGAAGAAAAGCTCGCTGTCTGGAAGGCGAAGCTTGCTGGCATCTAAAAACGTCGAGCGAAGTAGTCGATCCCGAACTGCGGCAGAAGACGGCGCATGATGGCAGCGAGGTATGTCGGCGTCGTCACATAGTAGTGCCGGCGCGGACGTGCACTTTCCACCGCGTGAATGAGGCGCTTGCTGACGGCCTCCGGCTCGAGCTTAAAGGACATCTGCCCGCCGGCCTTCATGTTCTCCAGTCGCGTTCGATAAATGTCGCGATACGGCGAATTTTCGATGTCGATCGTCGCCAAAAGCCGTTCGATCGAGTGCTCGACAAAACGCGATCGGATCGGTCCCGGTTCTATGAGCGAAACGTTGATGCCGGAGCCCTCAAGCTCCAGCCGGAGCGAGGCCGTCAAAGCTTCGAGCGCAAATTTCGAGGCACAATAAGCACCGCGATACGGCGCCACGAGAAGCCCAAGCACGGATGAACAGTTGACGATGCGTCCGCCGCCGTTCTTGCGCATCGCCGGGATGAGGCGCCGTGTCAGATCGTGCGTGCCGACCAGATTGACTTCGAGCTGTTGGCGCAGGAGCGCGGGTGTAAGGTCCTCGACAGCGCCGGGCTGGCCGAAAGCCGCATTATTGAACAATGCGTCGAGGCGGCCTCGCGTCAGTTCGAGAGCCCGAATTGCGCAGGTCGCGATCGATTGCGGATCAGCCAGTTCGAGATGTAGGGCCTCAACACCTTCGAAATTCGTGAGCCGGGCGAGATCATCGGGTTTGCGAGCCGTGGCTATAACCCGCCAGCCGCGCTGCTTCATCGTCCGGGCCGCATCGAGGCCGATGCCGGATGAACATCCAGTGATGAGAATCGAGCGTGCCATGGCGGCCCCGAATCGTGATCAACGCGAAGGCGCTGTTACGGCTTCGTGTATATGCTCACGGCCATCACTGCAAACGTGCAAAACCTAGTGCTATGATTCGAAAGATAGTTGCTGCGGCCTCACTTCTTGAATTTCTCAAGAGCCCGCCATCGCCGTTGGCGAGCGGGTCCGCAAACGCCGAAAGCCAGCGCCGTCATGCCGCTGGCCATCGGGCGTGCCACGCGTTGGGCTTCCAACCGGATATCAAGCCCGCCGTGTTCAATTTGCTCCTTCGAGCAGGCGACGGGCGATAACCTGTGCCTGGATCTCGGCAGCGCCTTCGAAGATGTTCAAAATGCGCGCGTCGCAGAGCACGCGACTGACCGGATATTCGAGTGCGAAGCCGTTGCCGCCATGGATTTGCAACGCATTGTCGGCGTTGGCCCAGGCGACACGCGCGCCCAAAAGCTTTGCCATGCCAGCCTCGAGATCGCAGCGGCGTCCCGCATCTTTCTGGCGCGCCGAAAAATAGGTCAGCTGGCGTGCGATCATCGTCTCGACCGCCATCATCACGATTTTATTGCGGATACGCGGGAAAGAATAGATCGGTTTGCCGAACTGCGAGCGTTCAAGCGCGTACTTGAGCCCCAGGTCCATCGCGCACTGCGCAACGCCGACAGCGCGAGCGGCGGTCTGGATGCGCGCGCCTTCGAACGTGTTCATCAGCTGCTTGAAGCCCTGGCCCTCGACGCCACCGAGAAGGTTTTCGGCGGGCACTTCGAAATTATCGAAGGAGATGTCGTATTCCTTCATGCCGCGATAGCCGAGGACTTCGATCTCGCCGCCAGTCATGCCATCCGCCGGGAAGGGGTTTTCATTGCTGCCGCGCGGCTTCTCGGCGAGAAACATCGACAGGCCCTTGTAGCCCGGCTCGTTCGGATTGGTGCGGGTGAGCACCGTCATGATGTCGGCGCGCACCGGATGCGTGATCCAGGTCTTCTGCCCCGTGATCTTGTAGACGTCGCCGTCCTTCACCGCGCGCGTTTTGAGCGACGCTAGGTCCGATCCCGTGTTGGGTTCGGTAAAGACGGCCGTCGGCAACATTTCTCCCGAAGCGATCTTCGGCAAATATTTTTCTTTTTGCTCAGGCGTGCCGTTGTGAAGGATCAGTTCGCCCGCAATCTCAGCGCGGGTGCCGAGCGAGCCGACACCGATGTAGCCGCGCGACAGCTCTTCAGAGGCGACGCACATCGATTCCTTGCCGAGCGCCATCCCGCCGAATTCTTCCGGCAGCGCCAGGCCGAAGACGCCAAGCTCGGCAAGCTTCGCAATGACGTCGAGCGGAATGTATTCATTCTTGAGGTGCCATTCGTGCGCGTGCGGATAGACCTCATCGAGACAGAAGCGACGCATGAGATCCTGGATCTGAGCATGCGTTTCGTCGAGGCCGGTATCGCCGAAGGTCATGGCTTCGGGCTGCGCCGCGATCAATTCGCCGAGGCGCGCCTTCACCGGTTCTGACCCGCCCTCGGCTACGAGGTCCGCGATCGAATCCTCGAATTTGCGGAGGTCGGCCTTCGGAACGCCGAGAGCATCAGGGCGGATGATTTCGAGCTGGCTCATCGGGATGCCGCTTGCGATCTGCGCCCCATATTCCGCAAAGGCCGCGATCAGCAGGAGCTGCTCGAACTCTCCGAACCGGCCTTCGCCGTTAAGCCGCGTCGCCCAATCGTGCATCTGCCGGAGGCCTTCGACGGCGGTCGCGAGCCACGCAAGCCCGTGTGCGGTATGCTGCGCATTGTCGACGCTGCCGGCTTCCTGAACCTTGATGCGGACGCCCGCCTTTGCGGCCTGCAAGATGCGATCGGCGCCGGAAACGGCTTCCCCGCAGCGCTCAATGAGTTTCTCGGGGCCTGAGGACAATATGGTGGCTCCGGCCTTCAAGGGCGCGACGGACATGCGGGTCTCCTGAAAAAATGGCGGGGCGGCGGTTGGAGCAGAAATGCTGTTCGGCCACGCCGTGATCACATTACTGGCCGCGGAAATAAGTCAATTAACCGCAGACCGCAACCGGCGGTCGGACGCAGCCCGGGCACAAAGTCCCGAGCTCGGCCGAGCGCTGTCATTGGCCGTTGATTCAGCACCAGTACATCGCTGCTGTGTTCGAACTGCTGCCTGGGTTAACGCGCCTTCCCAGCAATATGGAACTTGAGGCATGGAGCTACTAACTTCACCCAACTTTTTCATATTCCGGAGAGTGGAATACCCATGAAGCGGATGCGCAGATTGTTCGAGGCCCTTTATCGGCTCTACGAGCATTCGGGCTTCGCAATGGCGGGCGCGGTGGCATTCTCGTTTGTCGTTTCGCTCTTTCCGTTTTGCATTTTTCTTGGCGCACTATCGGGCGTTTTCGGCGGGCGGGAGCTGGCCCAGGACGCAATCACCCAGCTTTTCGAGATATTGCCCGCGCCGGTCGCCAAAGGCATCGCGCCCCAAGTCGAGGCTGTCATGGGATCGCGGCGTATCGATCTGCTGACGGTCAGTGCGTTTCTGGCGCTTTTCTTTGCAACGAGCGCCATCGAAACATTGCGCGCGGCACTCAACGGCGCCTATCGCGTTCGCGAAACCCGGCCGTATCCGCTCTGCCTGCTGATCAGCATGCTTTTCGTTTTCGTCAGCGCGACGTCGACGTTGGTTCTGACATGGGCCGTCGTCGTGGGCCCGAGTGTCATTGGTCCTGCGATCGCGTCGCAGTTTCAGTCGGAGTGGGTCAAGACGCTGTTTGATTCAACCGCGCTCGGTCCCGGAGTACGTTACGGATTGGCCGGCGCCGTCATCGCGGCACAGCTGCTGGCCTTGCACTTGTGGCTGGCGGCGGGAAAGCGGCGGTTGGCTGACGTCTGGCCGGGGATCGTGTTGTCGATCGTCCTTTGGTTAGCCCTCGCCGGGCTCTGGTCGCATTATCTGGAGATCACCAATTACTCGCTGTTTTACGCCGGCCTGTCCCAATTGATGATCGCGCTGATCTTCTTCCAATTCACCGCGATCACGATTTTGCTCGGCGCCGAGTTCAATCGCGGAATCATTGAGATGAAGCGCATGCGCCGGGAAGCCGCCGAGCGGGCGGCCTTCGGATCCACTTCGCCGAGCTGAGTAGATGAGGGGCGTTTCCCCTCATCCGGCCTTCGGCCACATTCTCCCAAGGGAGAATGGAAAGGCAAGTTCAGCGCGGCTTCGGCCCGGCCTCGAGAACGTCCTCGAGTGTGCGAAGTCCGGTCGTCGGCGCGGAAACAAGCACCGCCATGTTGCCCGGTTTGTGCTCGTTCCGCATCATGCGCATGTGCGCCTTGGGAATCTGCTCCCACGACAGAACTTCCGACATGCACGGATCGATGCGCCGCTCGATGACGAGGCGATTGGCTTGGCTTGCCTGCATCAGGTTCGCAAAGTGCGAGCCCTGAACGCGCTTCTGATGCATCCACAAATAACGGGCATCCATTGTCAAATTGTAGCCGGTCGTGCCCGCGCAAATGACTACCATGCCGCCGCGTTTGACGACTTGGACCGAGACGGCAATCGTCGATTCGCCGGGATGTTCGAAGACGCAATCGACATTCACGCCCTTACCGGTGATGTCCCAGATGGCTTTGCCGAATTTGCGCATCTCCTTCAGCCACTCGGCGTATTCCGGCGAGCCGACTTTCGGGAGCTGCCCCCAGCAATTGAAGTCCTTGCGATTGATCGCGCCTTTGGCGCCGAGCTGAAGGACGTAATCCTTCTTATCGTCTTCCGACACCACGCCGATGGCGTTAGCGCCGGATGTGGCACACAGCTGAACGGCGAAGCTGCCGAGGCCGCCCGACGCGCCCCAAACGAGGACATTATGGCCCGGCCGCAAGACGTGCGGACGATGACCGAACAACATGCGATAAGCAGTTGCAAGCGTGAGCGTATAACAGGCGCTCTCTTCCCAGGTCAGATGCTTGGGACGTTCGAGAAGCTGTCGGTCCTGCACCCGGCAGAACTGCGCGAACGAGCCGTCCGGCGTTTCATAACCCCAAATGCGCTGGCTCGGCGAAAACATCGGGTCGCCGCCATTACATTCCTCGTCGTCGCCATCGTCCTGGTTGCAGTGAATGACGACCTCATCGCCGACCTTCCAGCGATTGACCTTGGAGCCGACGGCCCAAACGATGCCCGAGGCATCCGATCCGGCAATGTGGTACGGCTGCTTATGCACGTCGAACATCGAGATCGGCTTGCCGAGCGATGCCCACACGCCATTGTAGTTAACACCAGCAGCCATGACGAGAACGAGCACGTCATGGCTGTCCAGTTGCCACGTCGGCACGACCTCGACCTGCATGGCCTTGTCCGGCTCGCCTTCTCGCTCCTTACGGATGGCCCAGGCGTACATATTTTTCGGAACGTGCCCGAGTGGCGGAATTTCTCCGATCTCGTAAAGGTCCTTCTTGACCCCCGATTCGAGCGGCTGGGCGGCTCCTGCCGCCTGGTTTTTTGTTGCCATGTTCTGGCTCGACATAGGTGATGCGTCTCCCGACATTCCCGCGACGAGGGCCGTTCTGGCTCGTCTTCTTCGCGTGCGCCCCACCTCTGGCTGAGGGGACCGAAGTATGAAGCACGTTTTTGCGCTGCAATGAAGGGGTTGACGCTCAGAGTTAGCCGAGGATCAAGAAGTCCTTAACCGCACACGCGTACTGCTAGGCTCTACAAGACTTGGGGCGTTTTGCCACCCGCTTGTTCGCCGCACGTCCACCGTCTGGATGACCGATATGCAAGACCTACTGTGGCAGCTGAAAGATACTAACTCCTTCGCCTTATACACCTCGGCGGCATTAACGGCGGCGGTTTTCTGGTTTATCCGGGAAATCGTCGATGCTCCCGTCCTGGCATTGGTTTCGACACCAATCCTCATGGCCAGCGGTATCGTGGCGCCGATCGTCTTCCGAACAGAGATGATCGTGCTTGCCTACGACGAACAAACCAACCTTGTTGCGACGATCGCGGTCGGCATCCTGACGGCGCTGGTTCTAATCGTGGCTCTAAACTGGCTCTGGGCGCTAATTCTCGAACATCAGACCCGGCGAACCCGCCTGGCGCCCGTCGTTTCGCGCTCGCGGCCAAGACGTTAGCCTGATATTGGAAGATAGCCCTCATCACACGCGAAAGCGCGGCGAACTGCCGTTTTTGCCTTTCCGCGACATTCAGTTACCTTACAAGGCTTCAATTCACTGATTGTCCCTGAGCCGAGAGACGCCCTTCGTATGTCGGAAATCAAGACTTCTAGTCCAGCCAAAGGCCAAGCCGGCAAAACTGAACGTGACAAGCCTTGGCTGTTCCGGACCTACGCCGGGCACTCGACAGCGGCCAAATCCAACGCCCTTTACAAAAAGAACCTTTCGAAGGGGCAGACCGGCCTTTCGATCGCCTTCGATCTTCCGACGCAGACGGGTTACGATTCCGATCACGAGCTTGCCCGCGGTGAGGTCGGCAAGGTCGGCGTTCCCGTCTCGCATCTCGGCGATATGCTGACGCTGCTGGACGGTATCCCCCTCGACCAGATGAATACGTCGATGACGATCAACGCGACGGCCGCCTGGCTGCTATCGCTCTACATCGCCGTGGCGGATCAGACCGGGGCCTCACGAGACAAGCTGACGGGCACGATCCAGAACGACATCATCAAGGAATATCTGTCGCGCGGAACGTATGTGTTCCCGCCCGAGCCTTCGTTGCGGCTGATAAAGGACACGATCGTTTTTTCGACGAAGACCGTGCCGAAGTGGAATCCGACCAACGTCTGCTCCTACCACTTGCAGGAAGCAGGCGCGACACCCGTCCAGGAACTCGCCTATGCGCTCGCGACGGCGATCGCCGTGCTCGACACCGTCAAGGCATCGGGAGAGGTTCCGCCTGCCGAGTTCGGCAACGTCGTCGGCCGCGTCTCGTTTTTCGTCAATGCCGGCATGCGCTTTGTTACCGAGATGTGCAAAATGCGCGCCTTCGTCGAACTCTGGGACGAGATCACGCGCGAGCGCTACGGGGTAACGGACGCCAAGCACCGCCGATTCCGCTATGGCGTTCAGGTGAATTCCCTGGGGCTTACCGAGCCGCAAGCCGAAAACAATGTCTATCGCATCCTGCTCGAAATGCTGGCCGTGACGTTGTCGAAGAATGCCCGCGCACGCGCTGTTCAGCTGCCTGCCTGGAACGAGGCGCTCGGCCTGCCCCGGCCTTGGGACCAGCAATGGTCGCTCCGGATGCAACAGATCGTGGCCTACGAAACAGATCTTCTTGAGTACGGCGACATCTTCGACGGCTCCGTCGAAATCGCCAGAAAAGTCGCGGCGCTCAAGGACGAGGCCAAGGCTGAGCTTGCAACCATCGAGAAGATGGGCGGGGCCGTCGCCGCGATAGATTACATGAAGCGTCGCCTCGTCGAGAGCGGCACGGGCAGGCTTTCGCAAATTGAGAGCGGCGAAATGATCGTCGTTGGGGTCAACAAGTTCACCGAGACGGAACCGTCACCGCTGTCGGGCGGAACGGATGCGATCATGGTGGTCGATCCGGCCGTCGAGGTTGAGCAGATCGAACGCCTCAAGGCGTGGAAAGCCAATCGCGATGCCAAGAAGGTATCGAAGGCGATCGCCGACATCGAGGCCGCCGCAAAGGAAGGCCGGAACATCATGGAACCGTCGATCGCCGCCGCGAAGGCGGGCGTGACGACGGGCGAATGGGGCACGGCGCTGCGCAGGATTTTCGGGGAATACCGTGCACCCACCGGCGTTGCTCAAGCAGCTGTTGTCCGGGAAGGAGCGCAGCTCGAAGCCGTTCGAACGGCCGTCGACGAAACGTCAGACCGCCTTGGCCGCCGCATCAAATTCCTGGTCGGCAAGCCGGGTCTCGATGGGCATTCGAATGGCGCGGAGCAGATTGCGGTTCGCGCCCGCGACGTCGGCATGGAAGTCGTCTACGAGGGCATACGCTTGACCCCGGCTCAGATCGTCCGCGCCGCGGTCGATGAGGCCGTGCACGTGGTCGGCCTCTCCATCCTCTCAGGCTCGCACGTACCGCTGGTCAAGGACGTGATGGAAAGGATGCGCAAGGAAGGCCTTGATGATGTGCCCGTCGTGGTGGGCGGCATCATCCCCCCCGAAGACGCTAAGTCTCTCAAGGCCTTCGGCGTCGCCGCTGTCTATACTCCGAAAGACTTTCAGCTGAACGACATCATGGCTGACATCGTTCAGCTGGTCGACCGACATAGCCAGCAAGCCGCCTGACGCCTCTGGATTGCACCGCTCAAGGAAATTCCCCGTCTTGCTGCACGCTTGCAACGGCTCGCCGTCGGTGACGAAATCGCCATCACGGAATGGATGACACCGTGGGGGCGGGTCTGGTACACGCAGCGCGATTGAAGGAGCTTCAACGTGCGCGACGATGTTCGGCGACGGCTTGACCGAGCTATTTGGCTCGAACGGGCGAAATATGCAGCGATCGGATTGGGTGTCCTCGCTGCGATCGGCTTGGCGTTCGGGTACGAGACGCTCGACCTGAAGGTCGACAACAAAGAGGTTCCAGGCAGGGTGACGGACATTGAGCCGCTGGTCACCAAATCGAGTACGGCTGAGGCTCAAGGGGAGAACGTAATCGTCCAATTGGACCATGGTCCTCTGGTCCGGGTACTCGCCTATAAATCACGCGGCCTCAAGATCGGCGATAAGATCGAGGTCGTCGAGCATCACCACGCCACTGGTCGTGTGACGCATACTCTCAAATAGGCCGTATCGCGCGTTGACGCAGGCCGCAGCCTCGGTGTAGATCGCCCCTCTAGCCCGCTTCGGGCGCGAGCCTCAGTGGCGGAACGGTAGACGCGGCAGACTCAAAATCTGCTATCTGCAAGGGTGTGGGGGTTCGAGTCCCTCCTGAGGCACCAATAATTCCATTTATATCTTGATTTATCGCGATGTGCACACACGCCGCGACGTGCCCCGACAGTCCATGATCTCGGGAACTTCTGTTTCTTGCTTTTCGTTAATGTCGAAAACGGAAACGAGACCATGCGCATTCGATTGTCGAATATTCTCTTTCTCGTCCCGGCGCTCGTTATCGGGCCCATGCTACTGATCGTGCTTATCATCCACGGCATTATTCTCGATCGGATTCACGTCATGCGCCGCTGGTATAAGCAGAGGGCACGGCGGAGAGTTGCGCGAATCGGCGGGCTATTGCGTGTAGCGCGCTTGCGCTGACCTCCGAGTGGTGACAATTGACGATCATGCCCGATGCATCCAAATGCAATCGCATCACCTTCGACGACTTTCTGAAAGTCGATATCCGGATCGGTACGATTATCGCGGCCGAACCGTTCCCACAGGCGCGCAAGCCCGCCATCAAGCTGACGATTGACTTCGGCTCGGAACTCGGAACGAAGAGGTCGTCGGCTCAAATTACCAAGCATTATAACCCGGAAGGTCTTGTCGGGCGCCAAGTCATAGCGGTCGTCAATTTTCCGCCGCGCCAGATCGGCCCGTTCATGTCGGAAGTTCTGACGCTCGGCGTTCCCGATGAGAACGGCAACGTCATCCTGCTTCATCCCTCGCTGGCCGTACCGAACGGCGGCAGGATGTTCTGACACCGGCAGCACGCCCATTCACGGCACCAATCGGCTAGGCACGGCAACCGCTGACAAACAATTTCGCGCAAAAGCGTGCGTGCTTGACGATCTCTTCCGGCGTCGGCACCTCGCTTAAGCTAAGCATTGCCGTACGCTGTAAATCCATCGTCATCATTCCGCGGAGCGCTGCCACGGCCGCGTGAACGTCATCGAACTTGAGACGGCCGCGCTCGCGTTGCACTTCCAACCACTTTGCGATCGCCCCCGTCGTCTGAACCACCGCGACCTGATGAAATGTTGCCGCAAGCTCGGGAAAGCGGTCGCTTTCGCTGATGACGAGACGCACCAACGCAATCGTCTCTTTGTTGAGTGTCAAACTGCCGAACGCGAGCAGGATGTACTCGACAGCTTTCTCCAGTTCGTAATTGTCCAGGGCCTTCAGGTCGAAGTCGAGCATGAAGCGGGCAATACGGGTCTCGATAACAGATTTAAACAGGTCGGCTTTGCACGGGATCAGTCGGTACATCGTTTTGGTCGAAATACCCGCCCGTTGCGCGACGGCGCTCATCGTGGCTGCAGCATATCCATTGGCTTGAAATTCCTCGGCTGCCGCCTCGACGATCAGCGTTCGCGTCTCCTCATCCGACCGGATTTGCGGCCGACCGCGACATTTCCGGAGCACCGCTCCATTTTGTCCCATGATCGTTTTCCAAATTCTCGTTGACATTGAGTCTATAGTTCTTATTTTGGAAAATATCAAGTTTCCATATCACGGCTCCGTTAAGCCGGAGGCTCAGGCCGATGACGCTCCAGACCGATGACCTAATCGACGAAGACGAGACTTACCGCGAAGACGTGGCCGCCCTCCGGGCCAAATCTTTCGCGGAAAAAGCAGATACGAGCCTGCTTCCTCCCGCAGCGCCGCCAGCTGCGGCAAAGGCGCCGGCTTCGCAACCAGAGAACGAGCCAGCGACGACCCCACATCCGTCCCGGAAGTATCTGGTAGCGGCCGCGGCATTGGTGTTCCTTGTAAGCTCCGTCTATTTCGGTTGGCAGTATTGGACCACTTGGCGCTTCGAGGTCTCAACGGACGACGCTTACGTTCAGGCGGACAACACAACCATCGCGCCGAAGGTGTCGGGCTACATCGGCCAGGTGCTCGTCGGCGATAACGAGCAAGTGAAGTCAGGCCAGGTCTTGGCGCGTATTGATGATCGCGATTTCAAGGTTGCGCTTGAGCAGGCCAAAGCCGATGTCGCGGCAGCGACAGCGGCGGTTGCTGACAAACGGGCTTCGCTGAACTCACAGCAGTCCGTTATCGCCGCCGCCAAGGCAACAATCGACGTTGATCAAGCCAACGAGAAGTTCGCTGAACAGGACAACGCGCGCTACGCGCACCTCGCGTCCACTGGTTACGGCAGCGTCCAGAATGCCCAGCAGGCTGCGTCTCGCACTTCCGCGGCGCGCGCCACCATTGTCCGCGATAAGGCGGCGCTCGAAACAGCGACGCGCCAGCTCGACATCCTGAGGGCGGAATTGGCGGAAGCGGAAGCAACGCTTGCGCGCGACAAAGCCATCCAGAGCCAAGCCGAGTTGAACCTCTCCTATACGACGATCACCGCTCCCGTGGACGGCGTCATCGGCAACCGGACACTTCGCGTCGGACAGTATGTTCAAGCCGGCACGCAGCTCATGGCCGTCGTGCCGATCACCGCGGCCTACATCATCGCGAACTATAAGGAAACGCAGCTCGCGAATGTTCGCCCCGGCCAGCGCGTCAATGTCGAAGTCGACATGTTCCCCGGCGTCGAAATTCCGGCACGCGTCGATAGCTTAGCCCCCGCGAGCGGTCAGCAATTTGCATTGCTGCCCCCCGACAACGCAACCGGCAACTTCACGAAAATCGTGCAGCGTATCCCGGTCAAGATCACGCTCGATCCGTCGAATCCGCTGGCGGGGCAATTGCGTCCAGGCATGTCCGTCTACCCAACCATCGATACCAAACCGCACGACCAGAAGAACACATCCCTGGCCGCGAAATAAGCGAGCCGGCTTGCGCCGGAATCCTATGGGTCACCCCATGTCGAACAGTGCACAAGCGGCTTTCTCTGGTCCAATGGCTCAGAGCAGCGCAACCGCGTCGGCCGCGGAGAGAGCAAGTATAACGACCTGGGTTGCCGTGACGGCCGGCATGATCGGCGCGTTCATGGCAATCCTCAACATTCAGATCACCAACGCATCACTGCTCGACATCGAGGGCGGTATCGGCACCGGCGCCGACAATGGCGCCTGGGTTTCCACGTCCTATTTGATCGGTGAAATCATCGTCATTCCACTGACGGGATACCTCAGCCGCGTCTTTTCATTTCGCCGCTACATGATCGTGAGCACGTTCCTGTTCGCGCTGTTCTCGATGGCGTGCGCCTTCGCGCACGACCTCGGCTCCATGATCGCGATGCGCGGGCTGCAGGGCTTCGCCGGTGGCGTTCTGATCCCGATGGCGTTCACAATGGTTGTCACCAAGCTGCCGAAGCCGCAGCAGCCCGTCGGACTCGCCCTCTTCGCGCTCGCAGTGACTTTCGCGCCCGCCATCGGCCCGACGATCGGCGGCTACCTAACCGAGAACTACGGCTGGCAAACAATATTCTTTATCAACACGGCGCCAAGCATCGTAATGATCGTGGCACTTTGGTTCACGCTCGAACACGAACCGATGCAGCTCGGCCTTTTGAGAGAAGGTGACTGGATCGGCATCATCACGATGACGGTCGGCCTCTCGGCACTCCAGACCTTGCTTGAAGAGGGCAATAAGGACGACTGGTTCGGCTCGGTATTCATCGTCCGTCTCACCGTGATCGCCGTCGTATTCCTGGCGGCATTCATATGGATCGAGCTGACGATCAAAAAGCCGCTCGTCGATCTTCGGCTGCTTCGCAATCGCAATTTTGCAATCGGCACTATTTCCAACATGCTCGTCGGCTTTGCGCTGTTCGGCACTGTTTACGTGCTTCCGCAGTATCTCGGACAAGTCCAAGGTTATAACGCCGAGCAGATCGGCAACGTCCTCGCTTGGACGGGCCTGCCGCAGCTTCTCCTGATTCCGTTCGTGCCGTTTTTGA
>Ga0182749_1001720_pt1 | contig 16850 bp, 15 predicted proteins | sample eDN3rd37CKraftMG_FD_128875 | JGI IMG/M metagenome (GOLD analysis project Ga0182749, IMG submission 128875) | Enriched Miracle-Growth compost microbial communities from Emeryville, California, USA - eDNA 3rd pass 37_C Kraft MG (version 2) (version 2) ...
GCGAGGCGGTTGGTTCTCGCCGATGCGGGATAGACCGTCTTCTGCAGGCTGACGCCCGTTACCTGCTCCGCATTGTTGTCGAACAGCCCGGCTTTCAGGAACCCGTCGAGCGAGAAGCGATCGAACTCGAAAATCTGCCCGTCGACGCCGACCTGGATGCCATAGAGGTTGTTGGTCGCGCTTGTCGTCCAGAACGGTGGATAGACGCCCGCAGGGTCCCCGGCCGTGATGTGGAAAATATCGCAGGCGGGACACGCCTTCTTCCATGTCGGCTGGGTGATGTCCGCCGGGGTCAGTGTGCCCACCAGTTTGTCGTTCAACTGGAGCCAGCGAACTCCGGCCAGAACGGTGACGCGGCTGGAGAGACTCCACCGTCCGTTGATCTCGGCACTATAGAGGCTCGATGTGTCGCTCCATGTCATGCCCTGGTACGCGAAATCCTGCGTTTGCCAGAACGCGCCGGGCGCCCGCATCACCAGCCAGTCGGCGGGGCTGTCGGGGCCGATGGTGCTGCTGGCGCTGCCGGTGGAGGTGCTGAAATAGGAAGCCTCGATGCTGTAATCGGAGTCGTAGCGATACCGCAGGCTGATCTTCGGCCCGACGGAGAGCCCCTGTCGAAACTGGTTGCTGTTGAAGGCTTCGGTGCCCGGCGTCGTGAAGGTCGCGATGAAGGGCACGGCGCCCGGCACGCGTTCGACGAGCGTTCGATTGACGCTCGCCGTGCGTTGCAAGGCGATGGCCTCGATGGAGAGTATCCATCGCGCAGGGCTCTCCGGCTCTGCGGCGAAGGCCGCTGTCGGCAGGACGTGCAGAGCGAGCAGCGCGCCGAGGACGGAGGAGCCCAAAACTCCGTGCGCGTGACGAACCGATGCGAAATGGACTCCCACGGGTTCACCTGACGGCGGCGCTGCCCCCGATTGGACGACGGGCACAGAGAGCGGACGCCTCACGCACGCGCCCCCGGCCTTAAACCTTGGCCGGAGCGTCGGAGGAGCTCGCCGAGCCCCGCGCCGGAACCATCAAAGATAGGGTCGGCGCGTGCGGGCTGGTGGTGTGAAGCTACGCAGGCGGATGGATATTGTCGGCACGAGGCTTTCAGGGGGGCGGCGACACGCGCGCCGGAGGCGGCGCAGCGTGAGCGACGCAAGTCAATGCGCCGCCGATCCCGGGCGGTCCGATGCGACACGTGTTTCGCCGTCCCGAGTCCGCGGCGCATCAATCATGTGCTGCGCTGCGCACCCTGGACAAGCTTACATCTTCCCAAAGATCGCCAGCACCAGGACGACCTGCGCGGCGAAGCCGACGGCGAAGGCGAGCGTGCGCAGCACAGGGATTCCGAGCGCATAGATGATGACGTGTGCAAGCCGCGCCCAGAAATAGACGGCACAGGCGATGACCGTGCTCTGCGTCGAATGCCCAATCGCATCGAGGATCAGCACGAGGGCCGCGAAGACGACGAGGTTCTCGACGGCGTTGGTGTGCGCGAAATAGAGCCGCTGCGCCCAGGGCGATTGCGGCTTGTCGTTGCGCGAAGGGTTGGCCATGGCGCCCATCAGCCCGCGCACCATGATGCGGTCGAGGATGTAGGGTATCCACAACAGCCCGGTGAGGATCACCGTCAGCGTCAGCCACATCAGCTCTTTGGACATGTCCGCTTCTCCCCCGCGTTTTTCGGAGGGTGGAAGCTTAGAACAAGGCGCCGTCGGAGTCGCGGGGTAAGCTTGCGCCACGCGCGCGCCTCGGTTAGGCGACGGGGCGAAGGAGCTATACTAATGGCCGATACCGCGCTCGATTCCGGGCTGTTCCGCAGGGTGATGGGCCGCTTCGCCACCGGCGTGACGGTGATCACGGCAGAGGCCGACGGCGGCGTGCGCGGCATGACCGCCAACGCCTTCATGTCGGGGTCGCTCTCGCCGCCTTTGTGCATCATCTCGGTGGCCAAGAAGGCGCGACTGCATCGCACGCTCGAGACCGCGCACGCCTTCGGCGTCAGCATGCTGGCGCAGGGGCAGGAGGCGATCAGCCGGCATTTCGCCGGGCAGGGGCCGGCCGAACCGGAATTGCTGTTCGAGCACATGGCCGGCGTGCCGGTGCTCGCCAAGGTCTGCGCCGCGCTGGCCGCCGAGGTGGAGGCGCAGCACGACTGCGGCGACCACAGCCTGTTCGTCGGCCGAGTCACCGCGCTGCGCGACGACGAGCGGCTGCCGCTCGTCTTTCACGGCGGCAAATACGCGACGCTGCACTACAAGACGACGAAGGCGCCGGAAGCGCCGATCGATTTCTGGGAGCTCGACCACGACGCCACGTGGTGACGTACCGGCCGCTCACGTCCAGCTTCGGACCTTCACGTAAGATCCCGGCGCGTCCTCGATGGCGTTGAGCGTGCCGCCGCCGATCGCGCGCGCCGGCACGGTCGTTTCGTCGTGCGCCTTGAGCCAGGCGAGCCAGTCCGGCCACCAGGAGCCCGGATGCTCGGTCGCGCTCTTGAGCCAACTGTCGACGTCCGCGCCCTCCGGCGGGCCGCCGGTCCAGTATTGATATTTCGGCTTGGCAGGCGGATTGACGACGCCGGCGATGTGGCCGGAGCCGGCGAGCACGTAGCGCACCGCGCCGCCGAACAGGTGCGAGCCGTAGAGCACCGACTTCGCCGGCGCGATGTGGTCCTCGCGCGTCGCCAGATTGTAGACCGGCACCTTGACCTTGCCGAGGTCGAGCTTGACGCCGGCGATCTCCATTTCGCCTTTCGCCAGCCGGTTCTCGAGATAGCAGTTGCGCAGGTAGAAGGAGTGATTGGCCGCCGGCATGCGCGTCGCGTCCGAATTCCAGTAGAGGATGTCGAACGGGTAGGGCTTCCGGCCGCGCAGGTAGTTGTTGACGATATAGGGCCAGATCAGGTCGTTCGAGCGCAGCATGTTGAAGGCGGTCGCCATGCGCGACGCCTCGAGATAGCCCTGCTCCTTCATGTGCGCTTCGAGCGCCTTGACACGCTCCTCGTCGACGAAGACGGCGAGGTCGCCGGCATAGGTGAAATCGACCTGCGCGGTGAACAGCGTCGCCGACGCGACGCGGTTCTGCTTTTTGGCGGCGAGGAAGGCGAGGGTGATCGCGAGCAGCGTACCGCCGACGCAGTAGCCGATCGTGTGCATCTTCTTCTCGCCGGTCGCCTCCGTCACCTTGTCCATGGCGGTGATGACGCCCTCGCGCATGTACTCCTCGAAGCTCTTGTCGGCGAGGCGCGCGTCGGGATTGACCCAGGAGACGACGAAGACGGTGATGCCCTGTTCGGTGCACCACCTGATGAAGGATTTCTCCGGGGTGAGGTCGAGGATATAGAACTTGTTGATCCACGGCGGCACGATCAGCAGCGGGACCTTGAGCACCTCCTTGGTCACGGCCTCGTACTGGATGAGCTGCATCAGCTCGTTCTGGAACACGACCTTGCCCGGCGTCAGCGCGAGGTTGCGGCCGACCTCGAAGCCCGTCGGGTCCGACTGGCGGATCTTCAGGTGCCCTTCGCCGGCGCGGATGTCCTCCGAGAGCATGTGCATGCCGCGCACGAGGTTCTCGCCGTTCGAGGCGAGCGTCTCGCGCAGCAGCTCGGGATTGGTGAGAACGAAGTTCGACGGCGCCAGCGCATTGACGATCTGCCGGACGTAAAACTCCGCCTTCTGCCGCGTCTGCGGATCGACCTCGGCGGTCCGGACCAGCCGCTCGGCCCACTGCGCGGTGAGCAGGTAGAACTGCTTGAGGAAGTCGAAGAACTGGTTCTGCGTCCAGTCGGCATCGGCGAAGCGCTTGTCCCGGAAGTCCGGTGCAATGGTCGGCGGGGCCTCCTCGCCGGCGAGGCGCTTGGCCGCGCTGGCGTAGAGTTCGAGATAGGCGTGGCCGAGGCCTCTCTGCAGGTCGAGCGAGCGCTGCGGATCGGACAGCCAGTATTCGGTCACCCGGCCGATCGAGGTGATGGCATCGGCGAGATCGTCCGGCCGGTCCGGCTTGATGCGGCCCTGCTCGCGCGGCTTCATGTAGGCGGCGAGCGCCTTGCCGCCTTCCTCGATGAAGCGGGCGGCATTACGGGCGAGCGCCTCGTAGTCGACCGGCGTCATCGCCTCCGCCCCGGGCATTCCGGGGATCGGGCCTGCGCCTGCCTTGGGGGTGTCGCTGGTCCGCGTCTCCATCGCTCCGTCCGTACCCTCGGCTCCCTGATGCCGGCCTTGTGGTCGTGCGTGGCAGGCCCTTGTGTCAGACAAATAACGCGCCACGCGGCCGCCGGTCTCCTTGCTCCGGCCATATTAGCCGGATATCCGCATTATGCTATAATTCATTGAGTCTGCATCGATTTTGCGGTGCGACATGGGGCGCGCACAGGTCTTCATGGACGGCTTGAAACGATCTCTGGTCGCCGCGGCGATCCTGGGACTGATGCTGGGCGGCTGTTCGGCCGGCTCGGTGTTCGAGAACCTGCCGCAAAGCATGGGCGGGCTGCCGGCCGACGCGCCCGCTGCGCCGAAGGTGCCCTACAGCTATCCCGCCGTGCACGACATGCCGCCGGACCGCGCCGCCAAGACGCTCGACGACAACCAGCAGATCAAGCTCGAGGAGGACCTCGAGGCCATCCGCAGCCGCCAGATGCGGCGTGCCGGCGAGAACGCCGCCGCCGAGGGCGACACGACCGATACGCAGGCGGCCAATCCAGCCGCGAAGCCCGCCACGAAGCCTGCCGCAGGCAAAAAGAAACCGGCTGCGGCCAAAAAGCTGCCCGGAACGGCGCCTCAGGCTGGCGCTGCGACGAACCCGTGATAAAAGCCAACCGGGGTCACGCCGCGCGCTGGAGAGGGCAGTGACGGCCACCTGAAGGTCGAGAACCGATGGAAGAATTCTACCGCATCCGCCGCCTGCCGCCTTACGTCTTCGAGGAGGTCAACCGGGCCAAGGCCAAGGCCCGCAATGCCGGCGCGGACATCATCGACCTCGGCATGGGCAATCCCGATCTGCCGGCGCCGCAGCACGTCATCGACAAGCTCAAGGAGACGCTCGGCAAGCCGCGCACCGACCGCTATTCGGCCTCGCGCGGCATTCCCGGCCTGCGCCGCGCCCAGGCGGCCTATTACGAGCGCCGCTTCGGCGTGAAGCTCAATCCGGAGACGCAGGTCGTCGCCACGCTCGGCTCCAAGGAAGGCTTCGCCAACGTCGCGCAGGCGATCACCGCGCCGGGCGACGTCATCCTCGTGCCCGACCCGAGCTATCCGATCCACGCCTTCGGCTTCCTGATGGCCGGCGGAGTCATCCGCTCGGTCACCGCCGATCCGACGCCGGAATTCTTCGCCACGCTCGAGCGCGCCATCCGCCACTCGATCCCCAAGCCGATCGCGGTCGTCGTCTGCTACCCGTCGAACCCGACGGCGTTCACGGCCGATCTCGACTTCTACCGCGATCTCGTCGCCTTCGCGAAGAAGCACGGCATCTTCATCCTGTCCGATCTCGCTTACGCCGAGGTCTATTTCGACAACAACCCGCCGCCGTCGGTGCTGCAGGTGCCGGGCGCGATGGACGTGACCGTCGAGTTCACCTCGATGTCGAAGACCTATTCGATGGCCGGCTGGCGCATGGGCTTCGCCGTCGGCAACGACCGCATCATCGCCGCGCTCGCGCGCGTGAAGTCCTATCTCGACTACGGCGCCTTCACGCCGGTTCAGGTCGCGGCCGCCGCGGCGCTCAACGGGCCGGACGACTGCGTCAAGGAGATGCGCGAGACCTACACGCGCCGCCGCGACGTTCTGGTCGAGAGCTTCTCGCGCGCCGGCTGGGAGGTGCCGCCGCCGCGCGCCTCGATGTTCGCCTGGTCGCCCATTCCGGAGCCGTTCCGCGACATGGGCTCGGTCGAATTCGCCAAGCTGCTCGTCGAGAAGGCCGAGGTCGCGGTCGCGCCGGGCACCGGCTTCGGCGAGCGGGGCGAGGGCTTCGTGCGCATCGCCGTCGTCGAGAACGAGCAGCGCATCCGCCAGGCCGCCCGCAACATCCGCCGCTTCCTCGAGAACGCGCCCACCCAGCTCCACAACGTGGTGCCGCTCGCCACCCGCCGTTGATCGAACGCCAATAGCCAGAAGATGAATCAAAGCCTGAAAGTGGGTGTCGCCGGTTTGGGCACGGTCGGCGCCGCCCTCATTGCCCAGATCGTGCGCCAGCGCGCCATGCTCGCCGAACGCTGCGGCCGCGGCATCGAGGTCGTCGCGGTCTGCGCGCGCTCGCGCGGCAAGGACCGCGGCGTCGACCTGAAGAAGATGAAGTGGTTCGACGACCCGGTCGCGCTCGCGCGCGATCCCGGCATCGACGTCTTCGTCGAGCTGATGGGCGGGGTCGGCGATCCGGCCAAGGCCGCGGTCGAGGCCGCGCTCGCCGCCGGCAAATCGGTCGTCACCGCCAACAAGGCGCTGCTGGCCCGCCACGGCGTCAAGCTCGCAATGCTGGCCGAGAAGACCGGCACCGCGCTCAACTTCGAGGCGGCGGTCGCCGGCGCCATCCCGATCGTGCGCACCGTGCGCGAGGAGTTCGCCGGCAACACCATCGAGCGCATCTACGGCATCCTCAACGGCACCTGCAATTACATCCTGACCAAGATGGAGCAGGAGCAGTTGCCGTTCGACGTGTGCCTGAAGGAGGCGCAGCGGCTCGGCTACGCCGAGGCCGATCCGACCTTCGACATCGAGGGTCACGACACGGCGCAGAAGCTCTCGATCCTGGCGAGCCTCGCCTTCGGCACCCGCGTCGAGGAGAGCGCGATCTATGTCGAGGGCATCTCCTCGATCCAGCCGGCCGACATCGCCGCCGCCGACGAGCTCGGCTACCGCGTCAAGCTGCTCGGCGTCGCGGTGAAGACCGCGAAGGGCATCGAGCAGCGCGTGCACCCGACCATGGTGCGCAAGGACTCGGCCATCGCCCAGGTGATGGGCGTGACCAATGCCGTGACCATCGATCCGAGCGGCATCAACCCGATCACCTTGATCGGCCCCGGCGCCGGCGGCATGGCGACCGCCGCGTCGGTCCTGTCCGACATCGCCGATGTTGCCCGCGGCGCGCGGCTGCCGCCGTTCGGCCGGCCGGTCGAGAGGCTCAGCCGCGTCAGCAAGGCGCCGATGCAGCGCCACGAGGGCGGTTACTACATAAGGCTGATCGCGCGCGACAAGCCCGGCACCGCGGCGACCATCGCGAAGCGGCTGGCGGAACAGGAGATTTCGCTGGAGTCGATCGTGCAGCGCCACCCCAAGGGCGCCGCCAGGCAGGAGACCAAATCGGGCGCGGTTCCGGTTATCCTCATCACCTACGCCACCACCGAGGATGCCGTGCGCAAGGCGCTCGCGGCGGTCGGCCGCGACAAGGTGATCTCGGGCCGCCCGCAGGTGATCCGGATCGAGAAGAACTAAAAACCGCGTGCGGCGTTAGCGGCCGCACGCCGGAGCTTGCAAGAGGGGACATTCCATGACGTCGATTACCGTCCAGGCCGAGCTTGCGCTTGAGCGCATCCTCACGCTCGAGATCGTGCGCGTCACCGAGCGGGCCGCGGTGTCGTCGGCGCGGCTGCGCGGCCACGGCAAGGACAAGGCGTCCGACCAGGCCGCGGTCGACGCCATGCGTCGCGAGCTCAACAAGCTGCCGATCGACGGCACCGTGGTGATCGGCGAGGGCGAGATCGACGAGGCGCCGATGCTGTTCATCGGCGAGCAGGTCGGTACCAAGCAGGGCCCGAAGGTCGACATCGCCGTCGATCCGCTCGAGGGCACGACGCTCTGCGCCAAGAACATGCCGGGCGCCATCGCCACCATCGCCATGGCCAATGGCGGCACGCTGCTGCACGCGCCCGACTGCTACATGGAGAAGATTGCCATCGGCCCCGGCTATCCGAAAGGCACGATCGATCTCGACGCGCCGGCCGACGAGAACATCATGAGTCTCGCCCGCGCCAAGGGCGTGAAGCCGTCGGAGATCACCGCGATCCTGCTCGACCGGCCGCGCCACGCCGACATCATCGCCGCCGTGCGCAAGACCGGCGCCGCGGTCTCGCTCATCTCGGACGGCGACGTCGCCGGCGTCATTCACTGCGCCGAGCCGAAGACCGGCATCGACATCTATCTCGGTATCGGCGGCGCGCCGGAAGGCGTGCTCGCGGCGGCGGCGCTCCGCTGCATCGGCGGGCAGATGCAGACCCGGCTCATCATCAATACCGAGGAGCTGCGCGAACGCACGCTCAAGATGGGCATCAAGGATACGAAGAAGAAATACGAGATCGAGGACATGGTGCGCGGCGACTGCCTGTTCGCCGCGACCGGCGTCACCACCGGGCCGATGCTCAACGGCGTCAAGTTCGGCAAGGACGTGATCGAGACCGATACCGTGGTCATGCGCTCGGTCACCGGCACGGTGCGCCGCGTCATCGGCGAGCACCGCGAGCTGTCCAAGTTCCACCTCGATTGAGCGGGCCCTCGCGGGACGCGTACCGGAGCTGTGAGATGAAGCGGCTGATCGCCTTCGTGCTCGTCGCGGCCGCGCTCGCGCTGCCGGCCCACGCCCAGACGCCGCCGGCGCCGTCGCCGGACGCAATGGCGGCGGCCAGGGAGCTCGCCGCCATCATGAGCGGCGACTCCGTCTCGCAGCTCAGCGCCGCCTTGACCGGGCAGATCTGGCCGAACATCGAGCGCCAGCTCGGGCCGAAGGTCGACGCCGCCACCATCGCCGAATTGCGCGGTCAGTTCGAGCAGTCGCTGTCGGCCTTCACCACCGAGGTGATGCGCGATTCCCCGACCGTCTACGCGCGCCACTTCACGGCCGACGAGCTGCGCGCCATGCTCGCCTTCTACAAGTCGCCGGTCGGGCAGAAGTCGCTGAAGACGATGCCGACGGTGATGACCGAACTCGGCGAGCAGATGCAGCCGCGCATGCAGGCCTTCCAGGAAGACCTCCACAACAAGATGGAGGCCACCCTGAAAAAGCACGGCTACGCCAAGTAGCCGGCCCGCTTCCACGGTGTCGTCGTGGCCGGGACAAGGCCGGGCATGACGGCGGAAACGCGGTTCGCCGGGTTACCCTTGCGAGGCGCTGATTCGCGGGCCACATGCCCCGCACGGGGGAGTGATGACGGCACTGCCGCTGCCAAGGACGGAGGAGGACGCCTTCCTCGGCGTGGAGCGATCCGCGACCGGGCGCATCTGGCGTGACCGCCTCGATGCGCGCGGCCAGGCGCGGGCGCTCACCATCGCGCAGCGTCTCGGCCTGCCGGAATTGCTCGCGCGCGTGCTGGCCGGGCGCGGCGTCGAGCCGGAGGAGGCGGAGGCCTTTCTCGATCCGAGCATCCGCCGGCTGATGCCCGATCCGCACACCTTGACCGACATGGAAGTGGCGGCGACGCGGATCGCCGATGCCGTCGCGCGCGGCGAAAACGTCGCGATCTTCGGCGACTACGACGTCGACGGCGCCACCGCTTCGGCGCTGCTGTGCCGCTATCTGCGCTTCGGCGGCCTCGACCCGATCGTGCACATCCCCGACCGCATCTTCGAAGGCTACGGCCCGAACGTCGACGCCATCCGCAGCTTTCACGAGCGCGGGGCGAGCCTGCTCGTCACCGTCGACTGCGGCACCACCAGCCACGCGGTGTTCGAGGAGGCGAAGAAGCTCGGCCTCGACGTCGTCGTGCTCGACCACCACCAGGCCGACGAGGCGCTGCCGATCGCGCACGCCGTGGTCAATCCGAACCGCGCCGACGATCTCTCCGGTCTCGGCCATCTCGCCGCCGTCGGCCTCGTCTTCCTCACGCTGGTGGCGGTGTCGCGCGTCCTGCGCAGCCGCAATTTCTGGAGCGGCACGCGCGCCGAGCCGGACCTGCTGTCGCTCCTGCATCTCGTTGCGCTCGGCACCGTCGCCGACGTCGTGCCGCTGATAGGCCTCAACCGCGCCTTCGTCGCCAAGGGCCTGATCGCGCTGCGGCGGCGCGAGCATATCGGCGCCACCGCGCTCATGGATGCGGCGCGACTCTCCGGCCCGCCGGAGCCGTGGCATCTCGGCTTCCTGCTCGGACCGCGCATCAACGCCGGCGGCCGCATCGGCCGTGCCGATCTCGGCGTGCGGCTGCTGCTGGAGGAGGACCCGATCGAGGCGGCGCGCATCGCCGCCGAACTCGACCGCCTCAATCGCGAGCGCCAGCAGATCGAGCAGGCGACGCTCGCGGAAGCGGAAGCCGAGGCGCTCGCCGCCCTCGGCCTCGAGGAAAAGGGCGCCGTCGTCGTCACCGCCGGCCAGGGCTGGCATCCGGGCGTCGTCGGCCTCGTCGCGGCGCGGCTGAAGGAGCGCTACGGCCGTCCGGCTTTTGCGATCGCGCTGGAAGCCGCCGGCACCGGCTCCGGCTCCGGCCGCTCGATCCCCGGCGTCGATCTCGGCCGCGCCGTGCGGCAGGCGGTCGCCGACGGCCTGCTCCTCAAGGGCGGCGGCCACGCGATGGCCGCGGGCATCACCTTGCGCAAGGACGCGCTCGGCGCGTTCCGCGGCTTCCTCGAGGAGACGCTCGGCGCCGCGGTCACGCTGGCGCGGCGCGACGCGACGTTGAAGATCGACGGCGCCGTCAGCGCCGGCGGCTTCAATCTCGCGCTCGCCGATCTCCTGGCGCGCGCCGGGCCCTACGGCGCCGGCCATCCGGAGCCGATGCTGGCCTTGCCGGCGCATCAGCTCGCTTATGCCGATCCGGTGGGCGAGAACCACATCCGCCTGCGCTTGCGGTCGGGCGACGGCAAGCTCGTCAATGCCATCGCCTTCCGCGCCATGGGCCAGCCGCTCGGCCAGGCGCTTCTCGACAATCGCGGCCGCGCCATGCATGTCGCCGGCAACCTCGCCGTCGACCGCTGGCAGGGCGAGGAGCGGGTGCAGTTGCGCGTCGCCGACGTGGCGGTGGCGTGAACCGAAGCCGATGCCATTCACCATCGCCAACGCGCTGACGCTGGCCATCACCGCGCTGGCGATTGCCGGCGTGATCGTGCGGCCGTGGCGGCTGCCCGAGGCGACCTGGGCGGTCGCCGGCGCCGTTGCCGTGGTCGCGCTCGGTCTGGTGCCGTGGCCCGACGCGCTCGGCGCGATGGGGAAGGGGCTCGACGTCTATCTCTTCCTCACCGGCATGATGCTCCTGTCGGAGACGGCGCGGCGCGAGGGCCTGTTCGCCTGGCTGGCGGTCGAGGCCGTGCGGCATGCGCGCGGCTCGCGCCCGCGGCTGTTCTTCCTGGTCTACGCCGTCGGCACCGTCGTCACGGTGTTCATGTCGAACGACGCCACCGCGGTTGTGCTGACGCCAGCCGTGTTCGCGGCGGCGAAGCGGGCGAAGCTCGAGCCGCTGCCCTATCTCTTCGTCTGCGCCTTCGTCGCCAATGCGGCGAGCTTCGTGCTGCCGATCTCCAACCCGGCCAACATCGTGCTCTACGGCGGCCACATGCCGCCGCTGCTCGACTGGCTGAAGAGCTTCACGCTGCCCTCGGTCATGGCGATCGCGGTGACCTATCTGCTGTTGCGCTGGCGGATGCGGAAGGCGCTCGCCGGTCCGCTCGCCGACATGCCGCCGCGGCGACGGTTGCCGCGCAGTGCCGGCGTGGCGCTCGCCGGCATCGTGCTTACCGCGCTCGCGCTCATCGTCACCTCGTTTCTCGACATCAAGTTCGGTTGGCCGGCGGCGATCGGCGGCAGCGCCACCGTCATCGCCGTGCTCTTGACCGAGCGCGCCTCGCCCTGGCCGGTGATCCGCCACGTCTCGTGGAGCGTCATCCCGCTGGTCGCCGGCCTGTTCGTGCTGGTGCGCGCCATCGAAGGCACCGGGCTGATCGCCGATGTCACGCGGGCGCTCACGGCTTTGGCGCAGCACTCCGAGGTGCTCGCCGCGGCCGCGGCCGGCGGATCGATCGCCGTTGCTTCCAACCTGATGAACAATCTGCCGGTCGGCCTGATCGCCGCCTCGGTGCTGACCGGCGCGCAGCCGCCGCTCGCGGTGACCGACGCGGCGCTGATCGGCGTCGACCTCGGGCCCAACCTGTCGATCACCGGCTCGCTCGCCACCATCCTGTGGCTGCTCGCCATTCGCCGCGACGGCGAGCATGTCGACTTCTGGCGCTTCCTGAAGGTCGGCCTCGTGGTGACGCCGCCGGCTTTGGTGCTGGCCATCGCGGCAAGGCTCATCGTCTAGCCGACGAAGCCCCCGGCATATGCCCTCAGCCTGTCATCGCCCGCAAGCGGGCGATCCGGTGCGCCTGCCGCCTCGCCGGTGCCGACTGGAAGCCCCGCCCGCGCGGGGCATGACGGCGGGAAGGGGGTCACCGCAACGGCCGCGCGTGCGCCTCGTCGATGGGCACGATCTCGCGTCCGAGCGGCCACAGCGAGATGCCGGCGAGCTTGAGATGCGCCCAGGCGAATGGCAGGCCGATGATGGTGACCGCGAGGATCACGGCCGCGATCAGGTGCCCGAGCGCCAGCCACCAGCCGGCGAGCACGAACCAGATGATATTGCCGATGAGCGCGAACGCGCCGCCGAAGGCGCCCGGCGGCTTGTCGACCACGGTGTAGCCGAACGGTAGGAAGGTATAGAGCGCGATGGTCACCGCCGCCTTGGCCCATGGCAGGCCGATGATGGTGATGGCCATGATGACCGCGGCGATCAGCCAGCCGATGGCCATCCAGAGGCCGCCGCACAGGATCCAGAGAACGTTGAGCAGAAGGCTCACGGGCGACATGGGGCCACCTTCACGGTTTGTGTGGTACGTTTATACCGGGTACGGGCGCCGACGGCATCGTGCTTTGTCCGGGCTCAATTCGGTGCCAACGTGGCGATACGAATTCCGAAACACGAGTCGCGAACCGATATGGCGCGCGCCCTCCGATAGTTCCAAGCCCCGGGTGTGATGTTCAACGAATCCCGCAGCTCCTATGCCGCACTGGCTATCGCGGCGCTGCTGCCGATCGTGCTGTTCGCCTCGGTCATTGCCGTCGTGGTCGGGTTCCGCGAGCAGGACGCGCTGCGCGACCGGGCGCTCGCCAACGTCCGCGAGATCGCCAACGGCATCGACCGCTTCATCGCCGCCCAGCTCAAGGCGACCGAGGTAATGGCCCATGCCAATTCGCTGTCGCACGGCGACCTCCGGACTTTCTATAACTACGCACAGGGCCTGAAGCAGCACGAGCCCGACTGGGTGTCGGTGACCCTGGTCGACACCGAGGCCAATCAATTGCTCAACCTGTCGCGGCCGTTCGGCGCGCCGCTGCCCAAGGCGAGCGACATGGTCTCGTTCGAGAAGGTGATGCGCACCGGCAAGCCGGTGATCGGCGATTACGTCGTCCGTTCGACCGTCAACGGCCGCGCCTTCGTCGCGATCCGCGTGCCGGTCGAGGTCGACGGACGGATCAAATACGTCCTCAGCATCGGCCTCGATCCGAGCGGCCTGAGCAAGCTGTTCGCGGTGAGCGGCGCGCCCGGCGACTGGATCGGCGCCATCGTCGACCGCAAGGGCACGCTGATCGCGCGCAGCGTGCGCGCCGCCGACTTCATCGGCCACCCGGCCAACCCGATGGCGCTCGAAGCGATCAAGACCGGCCGGCAGGGTGTCTATCAGGGCAACACGCTCGAGGGGCTCGAGACGATGTTCGCCTTCTACACTTCGCCGCTGACCGGCTGGTCGGTGCATTACGCGGTGCCGCGCGACCAGTACCAGGCGCCGCTCCACCGCATCCTCTGGATCGTCGTGCTGAGCGGCCTCGTCGCGCTGGTGCTGGCCGTCGTCCTGTTCGTCCTCGTCGCGCGGCAGAACGCGCGGCAGCGCCGGGCGCAGCTCGTCGCCTTCCAGTCGCAGAAGCTCGAGGCGCTCGGCCAGTTCACGAGCGGCGTCGCCCACGACTTCAACAATCTCCTGATGGCGATCATGGGCAACCTGGAGATCGCCGCCGCCAAGCTCGGCGATCACCCGGCGAGCGCCAGGATCGAGCGCGCTTACGCGGCCGCGCGCCGCGGCGCCGACCTGAATGCGCAACTGCTCGCCTTCGCGCGCAAGAAGCCGCCGGAGACGACGGTCGCCTCGCTCAATGCGGCGCTCGAGAGCGCGGCCGAATTGCTGCGCACGACGCTCGGATCGACGATCGAGCTGCGTTTCGATCTCAGGCAGGACCTGTGGTTCGCCGCCTTCGATGCGGCGCAGATCGACCTGGCGCTGCTCAACCTCGCCGCCAATGCACGCGATGCCATGCCGCAGGGCGGCGTGCTGCAGATCGCCACGCGCAACGTGCCGGCGGGCAGCGAACGCGCGCCGCCGCAGCTCAAGGGCGTCGACCTCGTCGAGGTCGAGGTCCGGGACAACGGCCGCGGCATGAGCGCCGACGTGCAGGCGCGCGCGCTCGAGCCGTTCTTCACCACCAAGCCGCCGGGGAAGGGGACCGGCCTCGGCCTCAGCCAGATCCACGGCATGCTCGCGCAGATGAAGGGCGCGATCGCGATCGACAGCGTGCCGGACCGCGGCACGTCGGTGCGCCTGTATCTGCCGCGGGCGCTGCCGGGGACTGCGGCCACGACTGCTTCGGCGCCGGCCGCGGCGGCCACGCCGGCGGCGCGGCTGCGCGTGCTCGTCGTCGACGACGATCCGCAGGTGCTCGCGCCGGTCGCCGAGATGCTGCGCGGGCTCGGGCACGAGGCGATCGAGGCGACGAGCGGCGTCGAGGCCCTGCGGCGCCTCGAGGAGGATGCCGCGATCGACCTCGTCATCAGCGATCACGCGATGCCGGAGATGACCGGCAGCCAGTTCGCCGAGATCATGCGCACGCGCCGGCCCGACCTGCGCATCGTCCTGATGACCGGCTACGCCGAGGAGATCCCGCCGACGGCGGCGATCCGCGCGGTGATCCGCAAGCCCTTCACCAGCGAGACATTGGCGCAATACATCTGATTCGCGCGCCGGATTGCGGCCGGCGCTGACTCGCGCAGGAATTGTAGAAGCGCCGCGGCACCGGTATCCTTTAACTGTTTGTGGCGATTCGTGCTGCCAGGGTCCCCCGTGCGCGTGAGAGCGATTCCATCCGAGTGCTCACGCCTGTGCTTGCGTCAGCCAATGCGATGGCCAGCCAGAGGGAATCCGCCATGTCCTTCGACATCAAGACCGCGACGCCGAGCCTGTCGCCCGCCGACGCCGTGCCTTATGACGGCGATCCGCTGACTTACGAGACCGCGACCTGGAGCGAGCGCATCGTCACCGTGGTGGCGACCGCCATCGCCGTGATGGTCGTCGCCACCGTGACCGTGCTGATGGGCCTCGCCTAGATCACGGCTTGCCGAAGGCGCGGCGCGAGGCGGAGGTGAACTGCCGCCGCCACATCACGATCAGCACCGCGAGCGTGGTGAGCGCGAGCGGCACGGCGCCGAGGAACCAGCCGAGATAGCCGAGCGCGAAGAAGAACGCGCGCTGGCCGCGGTTGAAGTGCTGGCCGGCGTCGGCGCAGATCGCGGCCGCGCGCTGCGCGAAGGCCTTCGCGGCAGATGAGTCCTGCTCGGACGGCGGCGGCGCCGCGCCGATCAGGATGGCGAAATAATTGTAGAGCCGGTAGGACCAGGCGAATTTGAAGAAGGCGTAGACGAAGATGATGGCGAGCCCCATCATCTTCAATTCCCACAATTCCCGCGACGGCTCCGTGCCGAAGGGCAGGACCGCGATCATCGGCAGCACCGCCTCCGGCGCGCGCAGCAGGCTCAGCGTGCCGCCGACGGCGATCAGGCTCGTGGAGGCGAAGAAGGCGGTGCCGTTCTGCAGCGCGGCCGAGACCTGCGCATCGACGATGCGGCCTTCGCGGCCGATCATGTGCTGCATCCACTCGTCGCGATAGACGTTCATCAGCGCGTTGAGGCCGCTGCGGCCGCGCGCCGTGCGCTCGATCACGTAGGAATAGCCGATCCAGGCGATCAGGAACCAGGCGAGGGCGAGGAGGTCAGGCAGGCTCAGCGCCATCATGGCGGGTCTCTCTGGCGAATCCCGCGGCGGCGGGCGGCAGCATGCTGCCGGGATCGCCGGCCGGCTTCAACCGTGCTTGAGCGGGCGGCCCGCATCTGCCAGTTTCCCGGGCAGAAGAGGGAGACGACATGCCGCAGACCATCACCACCGGCTACAAGGCGCTGTGCGAGGCCGCCGAGCGCGAAGTCGAGACGCTGGCGACCGAGGAGGCGATCAAGCTCGCCGGCCGTGACGACACCGTCCTCGTCGACATCCGCGACATCCGCGAACTGCAGCGCGACGGCAAGGTGCCCGGCGCCTTCCATTGCCCGCGCGGCATGCTGGAGTTCTGGATCGACCCGCAGAGCCCGTATCACAAGGCGGTCTTTGCCGCGGACAAGAAGTTCGTCTTCTTCTGCGCCGGCGGCTTGCGCTCCGCGCTGGCGGCGCAGACGGCGCAGCATATGGGGCTCAAGCCGGTCGCGCATATCCGCGGCGGCTTCGGCGCCTGGAAGAAGGCCGGCGGTCCGGTCGACCCGCCGGACGAGACGAAGGCCTGACGCATTCACCGCGCTGCTGCGGCCGATCAGCACAATTCGTTTGCGCGATGGGGCGCCGGTGCGGAGAGTTGGGCGTGCCGCGCGCACTGCGAGCTCCCTCTCCCCGTCGGGGAGAGGGGTGGGGTGAGGGGGCTCCTGACTCTCGGCTCTTGTAACCGCTCAACTGACGCGCTTCGCGCGTCGACCTCTCCCTACGGGAGAGGTCACCCGAACGCGGTGCGGCGATTGAGCGGAATTGCGTTGCTGTCAACGGACGTCTGATGCTGACCCTCGTCATCGGCAACAAGAACTACTCCTCCTGGTCGCTGCGGCC
>Ga0182749_1001724_pt1 | contig 16840 bp, 9 predicted proteins | sample eDN3rd37CKraftMG_FD_128875 | JGI IMG/M metagenome (GOLD analysis project Ga0182749, IMG submission 128875) | Enriched Miracle-Growth compost microbial communities from Emeryville, California, USA - eDNA 3rd pass 37_C Kraft MG (version 2) (version 2) ...
CTGCGCACCGGCGGCGACGGCGGCAGCATGACCACCTCGGGCAGCCCGCCGACCGAGAAGCTGCTCGCCCTCTTCTCCGGCGTCGTCCGTCTCGACCAGGAGGGCAAGGCGGAGATTTCGTTCGACCTGCCGCAATTCAACGGCACGGCGCGCGTGATGGCTGTCGCCTGGTCGAAGAGCGGCGTCGGCAGCGCCTCGGAGGACGTCATCATCCGCGACCGTGTGGTGCTGACGACCAGCCTGCCCCGTTTCCTCGCCCCCGGAGACCAGTCGCGCCTGCTCGTCGAAATTGCCAACACTGACGGGCCGGCAGGCGAATATGCGCTGACGGTCCTGGGCAGCGATGCTGTCGAGGTCGACACGCAGGCCGTGCCGGCAAGTGTGACGCTTGCGGCCGGCGGCAGGACGAGCGTTTCCCTGCCGCTTACGGCGGGTGAACCCGGCACGGGCAGCATAAATGTTTTGCTGGCGCATGAATTCGGGCTGAGGGTGGAGAAATCCGTCAGCCTGCCCATCCGGCCCGGAACCGCGCCGGTGAACACCCGGCAAAAGATCCCGCTCGCCGCCAATGGCGGCAGCCTGCGCATCGACGGCGGGTTGCTGGGCGACAGCTTCATCGAGGGCGCTTCGGTCTCCGTCAATGTTTCCAATGCGGAGGCTTTCGATATCCCGGCCCTGCTAATGTCGCTCGACCGCTATCCCTATGGCTGCGCGGAGCAGACGACGAGCCGGGCGCTTCCCCTTCTCTATGTGAGCGAGCTTTCCCGGGCAGCCGGGCTGGAGGACGATCCTGCGGTCAAGGGCCGAATCGAGGATGCCGTCTCGCGCGTGTTGTCCTACCAATCCTCGTCGGGCAGCTTCGGGCTTTGGGGCCCCGGTTCCGGCGATCTCTGGCTCGACGCCTATGTCACGGATTTCCTGACGCGGGCGCGCGAACAGGGCTTTGCCGTCCCGGCGCTCGCCATGGAGCAGGCGCTGCAAAACCTGCAGAACACGCTCGCCTATGACACGGATGTCGCCAGCAATGGCGGCCAGATCGCCTACGCACTTTACGTGCTTGCGCGCAATCGCAGGGCTTCGGCGGGAGACCTGCGCTATTATGTCGACACGCGGCTGAACGAATTCGCCACGCCCATGGCGCGGGCGCAACTTGCCGCAGCGCTTGCGCTCTATGGCGACGTGCAGAGGGCGCAGACCGCCTTTGCCTCAGCGCTTCAGCTCGCGCAGGCTTCCGGGAGCGCGCTGAACGCACGTTCCGATTACGGCTCGGCCCTGCGCGATGGGGCAGCCATGCTGGCGCTCGCCGCCGAGAGCCGGCCGGAGCCCGGCTTCGTGCCGCAGATGATCAGCCTTGTTTCCGAGCTTCGCGACCGTGCCGATTACCTCAGCACCCAGGACCAGGCCTGGATGCTGCTTGCCGCCCGCGCGCTCGAGAACGCCAGCGGAGACATCCGGCTCTCGGTCGACGGCGCGCCCCATTCCGGCACCTTCGCGCGCCGGCTCTCCGGCGAGGAGGTCTCGGCCACGCCGTTCACCATCGCCAATACCGGCGCCGAGGCGATCGACGCCATCGTGACGACGGTCGCCTCGCCACAGGTGCCGCTGCCCGCCGGTGGCCAGGGCTTTGAGATCAAGCGGACGTATTTCCGCCTGGACGGGACCGAGGCGAATGTGTCCGAGGCCCGCCAGAACGACCGGTTCGTGGTGGTGCTGGAAGTCACCGAGGACAATGCCTGGCCGTCGCGCGTGCTTGTTTCCGACCTGCTTCCCGCCGGCTTCGAGATCGACAATCCGCGACTGGTCGACAGCGCCCAGCTGCAGAATTTCGAATGGCTGGGGCAGACGGACGCGGTCCATACCGAGTTCCGGGACGACCGGTTCATCGCCGCTTTCGACAGGAGCGGCGACAGCGAAAGGACGTTCCGGCTCGCCTATGTGGTCCGCGCGGTCACGCCCGGCGTCTACATCCACCCCGCGGCAAGCGTGGAGGACATGTACCGCCCGCAGCTTTCCGCGCGCACCGCGACGCGATTCACGGAGATCGCGGGGGATTAGAAGGCGGTCGAATTTACTCATGCCTGAAAGCTGGTGCGAATTTTCACCCCCCTCTGCCCTTCCGGGCATCTCCCCCTCAAGGGGGGAGATTGCGCTGGCCGCTGTCGCCGGTTCCCTTCCTGCAACGCGCGCGATTGGCGAAAATGCCGATGCCAGCCAATCTCTCCCCTTGAGGGGGAGATGGCCGGCAGGCCAGAGGGGGGTGCAAACGGACGCCGAGTTCGCCGCTCGGCCTAATCCGGCCGGAAGTGCCTCGCGATTGCCATGAAGATGATGCGCAGCTGGCGGATATGGGCAAGCCGGGCAGGCACCAGCGCGGTGGTGCTGGCCGTGACCTTCACTGCGAGCGTTTACGCCCTTCACCGCCTCGACCAGGCCTATCCGCCGCCGCTCGAAAGCGTGGGGGCGCTCTCGCCGGAGGTGGTGGACCGGAACGGTGCGCTTTTGCGCGTCTATGCGTCGCCCGACGGGCGCTGGCGGCTCAAGGCGGATATCGACAAGCTCGACCCTCAGTTCCTCAGAATGCTTGTCGCCTATGAGGACCGGCGGTTCTGGTCGCATTCGGGCGTCGACCCGATCGCCCTTGGCCGCGCCGCCGTACAGCTCGTGCTCAACGGCCGCGTCGTCTCGGGCGGTTCGACCCTTTCCATGCAGCTTGCGCGGCTGATCGAACCCCGCGAGGAGCGGAGCTTTGCCGCAAAATTCCGCCAGATCGCGAGGGCGCTGCAGATCGAGCGGCGGCTTTCGAAACGGGAGATACTGGAGCGCTACCTGACGCTCGCGCCCTATGGCGGCAATCTGGAGGGCGTACGCGCGGCGAGCCTCGCCTGGTTCGGCAAGGAGCCGCAGAAGCTCACGCTTTCAGAGGCAGCGCTTCTCGTGGCCCTGCCGCAATCGCCGGAAGCGCGGCGGCCCGACCGTCATCCCGATACGGCAAAGGCCGCGCGCGACCGCGTGCTTGCCCGCATGGCGGAGGCCAGTGTCATCGCCGAGGGCGAAGTGGAACGTGCCTCGCGGATGAAGATTGCGAAGGGGCGCCTGGCAATGCCGGCTTATGCCGCGCATGTTGCCGACGAGGCGATCCGCGCCGAGCCCAAGCAGTTGCGCCACGAACTGCTGCTCGACCGCGGCGTGCAGGCCTCGCTGGAGGCGGTGGCGCGCGAAGGCGCCAAGCGGCTTGGCCGAAAAGTGTCGGTGGCCATGATCATGGCAGATGCCCACACGGGGGAGGTGCTCGCGCGCGTTGGATCGGCCGATTATTTCGATTCCGGCCGCGCCGGCTGGATCGACATGAGCGTGGCGCAGCGTTCGCCGGGCTCGACGCTGAAGCCGTTCATCTACGGGCTCGCCTTGGAAGACGGCCTCGTCATGCAGGAGACGATGATCGAGGATCGCCCGGGCAATTTCCACGGCTACCGCCCGCGCAATTTCGACATGGAGTATCAGGGCGACGTCACGATCCGGCAGGCGCTGCAGATGTCGCTGAACGTGCCGGCGATCCGACTGCTCGATGCGGTGGGCACCGCCCGGCTTCTTTCCAGGCTGAAGCGCGCCGGCGTGGAGCTCACGCTTCCGAAGGGGCAGGCGCCGGGGCTCGCCATCGGGCTCGGCGGCGCGGGGTTGACGCTCGAAAAGCTGGTGCAGGCTTATACGGCGCTCGCCAATCGCGGCGAAGCCTCGAGACTGCGCTATTTCCCCGAAGCGGAAGAGAGGGCTCCCTCGGCGGCAGTGCTGACACCGCAGGCGACATGGCAGATCGCGGACATGCTCGCGGGAGTCATGCCACCCCAGGAGGCGCCGCGGCTCGGCATCGCCTACAAGACCGGCACCTCCTATGGCTATCGCGACGCATGGGCGGTCGGCTATGACGGGCGCCATGTGCTGGGGGTCTGGGTGGGACGGCCGGACGGCGGATCCGTGCCGGGGCTTACCGGCTATCTGGCGGCGGCTCCCATCCTGTTCGAGGCCTTCTCCCGTTCCGGCGTGGGGATCACGCCGCAGCCGCGCGCGCCGGCCGGCGCAGTCCGGCTTGCCGCCGCCGAACTGCCCGTGCCGCTTCGCCGGTTTTCTTCCCCGTCGGCAGCGCCCCGGCCCGGCGCTGCCACGGAGCCCGCCCCGGAAATCGTCTTTCCGCCAGAAGGAGCACGAATCGATCTCGGCTTCTCCGAAGGTGCGGGAGCATCACCGCTCGCGCTCAAGATCATCGGCGGGCGGGCACCGTTCCGCTGGCTCGCCAATGGTGAGCCGCTGCCTGAAAATTTCCGGCGCCGCACCGCTTCATGGATGCCGGACGGCCGCGGCGCCTCCACGCTCACGGTGATCGATTCCGCGGGACGAAGCGCAAGCGTTCACGTGTTCCTGGAATGACCAGGCGCCCCTTTTTGCGATTTCTAACCAGGCGGCAGTCAGCCGCCCTAGGGGTTTGATTTAGCCGCATGATCTTGTCCAAAAAGTCTGCAACTTTTTGGGATCATGCTCTAGCGGAGGTCTCGTAGAGCCTGGATCCTGTCTGCGCATCAACCCCGGCGAGGCTCACATCATAGCCCCAGAGCCGGCAGATATGGCGCAGCGTGGATTCGCGGTTCTCCTCGTCCAGAAGCACCCCGTTCTTCACATTGTGCTGCAGGCGAAGATTACGGTCGCCCAGAAGGTCCACATCCACCACCTGGATATCCGGCTGGCTAACGCCGATGTCGTAGCTGCGGGCAAGCGCCGTACGGATCGCCTCATAGCCGCGCTCGTTGTGGATCGAGGCCACCTCACAATAGGGGTCGCTGGATTTGTCCTTCAGAAGGAAAAGCCGGAAATTGCGGATGAGCGTGGGGCTCAGATATTGCAGGATGAAGGACTCGTCGCGATGGTTCGCCCACGCATCGAGCAGCGTGTCACGCCAGTTGCCGCTGCCGGCGATATCGGGAAACCATTCCTTGTCCTCCGGCGTAGGATTGTCGCAGATGCGCTGGATGTCCTGCATCAGGGCGAAGCCCAGCGCATAAGGGTTGATGCCGGGGAAGCGCGGATCGTCGAAATCAGGCTGGAAGACCACATTGGTGTGGCTCTGAAGGATTTCCAGCATCGCCCCTTCGCTGATCTTCCCCTGATCATAGAGCCGGTTCATGATGTAGTAATGCACGAAGGTGGCGCAGCCCTCGTTCATCACCTTGGTCTGCCGCTGCGGGTAGAAATATTGCGCGATGACACGGACGATGCGCAGGAGCTCCCGCTGCCAGGGCTGCAGGATCAGGCTGTTCTTTTCGAGGAAATAGAGAAGGTTTTCCTCGGGCAGGTTCAGCTTCTTCTTGCGCTCGGCAACCTCGGCTTCGACCTCGTCATCGTCTTCCTCCGACGTGCGCGGCGGCAGGGTTCTCCAGAGATCATTGAAAGTCTGCTCCTCATATTCCAGCCGCTCACGGGCGCGCTCGCGCTCCCTTTCAGAGGAAAGGCGCGGCGGCCGGCGATAGCGGAACACGCCCTGATCCATAAGTGCGTGCGCGGAATCGAGGATGGCCTCAATAGCCGCGGTGCCATAGCGTTCCTCGCATTTGGCGATGTATTTCTTGGCGAACTCCATGTAGCTCAAAATGGCGCTCGCATCCGTCCACTGCTGGAACAGATAATTGTTCTTGAAAAAATGGTTGTGGCCGAAGGAGGCATGCGCGGTCACCAGGGCCTGCATGGCCATGGTGTTCTCCTCCATCAGGTAGGCGATGCAGGGATTTGAGTTGATCACCAGCTCATATGCGAGGCCGCGCCGCCCGGAGCGATACAGATGGTCCTCGAAGACGAAGCGCTTGCCGAAGGACCAGTGCTGATACATCAACGGCATGCCCACCGAAGAGTAGGCGTCGAGCATCTGCTCAGAGGAGATTATCTCCAGCTGGTTGGGGTAGACATCGAGATGCAGCTCATCGAGGGCAATCTTCTCGATGGCGTCGTAGGTGCGCGACAGGGTCGCGAAATTCCAGTCCGAGCCGGTGAAGAGAAGCGTCGAGCCGGCGGCTTTCGTGGCACACATATTTCGATCACCTACGCGTCTCGGATGCCGACTGGCGGGCGAAGAGCTTGCGGAACACCGGATAGATGTCCGACGGCCTTGCAATACGCGTCATCTGGAAATTCGGCCATTTCTCACCGACCATGCGGTACGAGCGCCAAAGCGACGTGCCGTTGTCGGTCGCGCCGAAGATCTCCGTCTCACGCTCATCGATGATTTCCACATAGGCGTAGTATTGGCAGAGCTCCATCAGCTCATCCTGGAGCATCGAGGCGCAGCGTTCCGAATCGCCGGCGATGTTGTCACCATCGGAAGCCTGGGCGGCGTAGATGTTCCACTCGCGCGAGGGATAACGCTCGGTGATGATGCGCTGCATCTCCTCCAGCGCCGTGGAGACGACCGTGCCACCGCTCTGGGTCGAGTAGAAGAAGGTTTCCTCGTCAACCTCGCGCGCTTCGTGGGTGTGGCGGATGAACACGATGTCGATGCGTTCGTAGCGCCGCTTCAGGAAGAGATGCAGGAGCACGAAAAAGCGCTTGGCCAGATCCTTCTCGCGCTCGCCCATGGAACTGGAGACGTCCATGAGGCAGAACATGACGGCGCTGGCATTGGGCAGCGGCTGCTGCTCGAAGCGGTTGAAGCGAACGTCCACGGGATCGACGTAGGGAATGCGCCTGCGCTTCCGCTCCAGCGCCTCCAGTTCAGCACGCAGCGCTTCTAGCTGCCGCCCGACGGCCCTCTGGTTCGGCTCGGCTTCCAGGCGGGCGATCTCGTCCGCCAACCGCTCGACCTCCTGGCGTCTCGGCCTGTGGAGAGCGATGCGCCGGCCGTAGCTGTTGCGCATCGTACGGCCGACATTGATGTTCGTCGGCGAGCCGGTGGTGGCGAACCCCGCGCGGCGCGGCTTGTAGGCTATCGCCTCCTTGAGATTGAGCTTCACCATGTCGGGAAGTTCGAGGTCTTCGAAGAAAAGATCGAGGACCTCCTCCCGCGAAAGCACGAACTGGAAGTCATCGTCCGCACCCCCGCGTCCGGCACCCGTGCCGCCCCCTCCCCCGGAAGCACCCGGCTTGGGAAGGCGGTCGCCCGGTGCGAACTCCTTGTTCCCGGGCAGGATATATTCGCGCTCGCCGCTGGATCGATCGGGCCGGAAGGTTGGCTCGCTCGTGCCGCGCGCCGGCATCGGCACGCGATGCTCGGCGTCGACATCCGTGATCTTGCCGGCCTTTACCTGCTCCTTGATCGTCCGCTTTAGTTCCTCACGAGCCCGCTTCAGGAAGCGCTGCCTGTTTCCCAGGCTCTTGTCCTTGGGATTAAGCCGGCGATCGATATAAATCGGCATCAGGGAACCCGCGCATCATCAGCCTGCCTTGTTGACCCGCATATACCAGTCGACGAGGCGCCGGACCTGACGCTCGGTATAACCGCGCTCGACCATGCGCTGGACAAATTCCGCATGCTGCTTTTCGGTCTGCGAATCCTTTTTAGAGCCGAAGCTGATTACCGGCAACAGATCCTCGACTTGGCCGAACATGCGCTTCTCGATCACTTCGCGCAACTTCTCGTAGCTTGTCCACGATGGATTGCGGCCGTTGTTCTTGGCACGCGCCCTCAGGGTGAACTTCACCACCTCATTGCGGAAATCCTTGGGATTGGCGATGCCGGCGGGCTTTTCGATCTGCGACAGCTCGCCATCGAGCACCTGCCGGTTCAGGATCTGGCCCGTATCGGGATCCTTGAAATCCTGGTCCTCCAGCCATGCATCCGCATAGGCGATGTAGCGGTCAAACAGGTTCTGCCCATATTCGCTGTAGGATTCCAGATAAGCCTTCTGGATCTCGTGACCTATGAATTCGGCGTAACGCGTAGCGAGTTCCGACTTGATGAAGTCGAGGAAAGCGGTCTCCTTCTCCTTCGGGAACTGCTCGCGCCGGATCGCCTGCTCCAGGATGTACATGAGATGGACCGGATCGGCGGCCACCTCCTTGGTGTCGTAGTTGAAGGTCTCGGAAAGCACCTTGAAGGCGAAGCGCGTGCTCACCCCGGTCATGCCTTCGTCCACGCCGGCGGCGTCGCGATACTCCTGCACCGATTTTGCCTTGGGATCGACATCCTTCAGGTTTTCGCCGTCATAGACCCGCATCTTCGTGTAGAGCGAAGAATTCTCGTGCTCGGTCAGGCGCGTGGCGACGGTGAAACGGCTGAGGATCTCCAGGACCTCAGGAGCGCAAGGCGCGCTCTTCAGCTCGCTTTCCCGGAGAAGCTTCTCATAGATCAACTTCTCCTCGGTCACGCGGAGGCAGTAGGGCACCTTCACCACGAGGATACGGTCGAGGAAGGCCTCGTTGTTCTTGTTGTTCTTGAACTGCAGCCATTCCGATTCGTTGGAGTGGGCGACCACGATGCCCTGATAGGGGAAAGCGCCGAAGTTTTCGGTACCGTTGTAGTTGCCTTCCTGGGTGGCCGTGAGCAACGGGTGCAGCACCTTGATCGGCGCCTTGAACATCTCGACGAACTCGAGCAGGCCCTGGGTCGTCCGGTTCAGCCCACCACTATAGGAATAGGCGTCTGGATCGTGCTGGCTGAAGTTCTCGAGCTGGCGGATGTCGACCTTGCCGACCAGCGAGGAGACATCCTGATTGTTCTCGTCGCCGGGCTCGGTCTTCGCGATGCCCACCTGGCGCAGGCGCGAAGGCGTCAGCTTCACGACGCTGAACTTGGAAATGTCGCCGCCCACCTCTTCGAGGCGTTTGGCGGCCCAAGGGGAAATCAGGCCTGTGAGCCGGCGGCGGGCAATGCCGTACTTATCTTCCAGCAGGTCCGCCATGCGATCGGGATGGAAGAGTCCCAGCGGCGATTCGAAGATCGGGCTCACCTTGCCGCCCACTGAGAGCGTGTAGATCGGCCGCTGCTCCATCAGCTTCTTGAGCCGCTCGGCAAGGGAGGATTTGCCGCCGCCGACCGGGCCAAGGAGATAAAGGATCTGCTTGCGCTCCTCGAGACCCTGCGCGGCATAGCGGAAATAGCCCACGATCCGTTCGATCGTGTCTTCCATGCCGTAGAAGTCCGAAAAGGCAGGGTAGATCTTTATCGTCCGATTGGCGAAGATTCGCCCCAGCCTTTCGTCCGTACTCGTATCGATCAGGTTGGGTTCGCCGATCGCATCCACCATCCTTTCGGCGGCGGTGGCATACATCGATTTGTCATCTCGGCAGGCGAGGAGATATTCCTGGAGGCTCATCTCTTCCCGAGCCGTGCTGCTGTAAATCTCCGAAAAGAGATCAAAGACGTCAGATTCGCTCCTGTGCATCGCACCTTCTCCCGACAGGCCGGTTGGTTGCAACGGAGATCGCTGCCTGTCGGCTCCTGCTTGGAGTGAACGGTTTCCCCCACCCAAAGTTCCTTCCGGAACCCCCGAAGCCAGCTACCCGTGCATCGCCGTGCGCAATCGCCATCCAAGCCGAACGATAACACGAGAGAACGCTTCAAGCTCGGCTATTGAAGCACCCTGAACGCACACGGCGCAGTTGTCCCCACGATTATGCTCACTCTGTGACATGAATGGGGCTGGAAGCGAAGAAATGCGCCTTTCGCGCGCTGCAACAGGTTGCCGGCGCAAACGAATCAGCTGGGCGGTTGCGAACCTATGATGCAGTCCTCCTCGCGGCGGCGACGCACAAGATGACTCCAAAAGTGACCGCGACCATCGAGAGGCTCACCGCCTCGCCCAGAAGCAACCCTGCCATGCCGAGCCCGAAGAAGGGTTGCAAAAGTTGAAGCTGGCCGACGGCGGCAATGCCTCCCTGGGCGAGCCCGCGGTACCAGAAAACGAAACCCACGAGCATGCTGAAAATCGAGACATAGGCCAGCCCGAGCCAGGCGGGCCCACGAACTTCTTCAAGGGAGGACGGAAAGGTGAACGCCGTCAGGGCCAGCATGACCGGGAGGGAAAGGACCAGCGCCCACGAGATCACCTGCCAGCCGCCCAATTTGCGGGAGAGCTTGGCGCCCTCGGCATAGCCGAGGCCGCAAACGAGGATCGCCAGGAGCATCAGCAGATCGCCTCTTGGAGACGAGGAGAACCCTTGCGAGAGCGCGAAGCCCGACACCAAGAGCGCACCCAGCGCGGAAAAGAGCCAGAAGGCGGGACGCGGCCGTTCGCCGGCGCGCAGCACGCCGAAGATCGCGGTAGCCAAGGGCAAGAGGCCGACGAAGATGATGGAATGGGCAGATGTTATCTGCGTCAGCGCCAGGGCCGTCAGCAGGGGGAACCCTACCACCACGCCCAAGGCGACGATCGCCAGCGGCAGGAGGTCGCCGGTTGCAGGCCGCTTCTCGCGGAAGAGAAAAAGCAGCGCTGTTGCGAGGAGCCCGGCAATCGCCGCCCTGGCGACGGTCAGAAACACCGGATCGATATCCATCACCGCGGCCCGCGTGGCGGGAAGGGAGCCGCTGAAGATGAGGACGCCTATAAATCCGTTGATCCAGCCGCTCGCCCGTTCCATCGCATTCTCCGCATTGTTTTTCTCTCCATGCGCAAGAGGCGGTGGTCTTTCCAGAGACGGAGCAGTACAATTCAGAGAAACTGTCCGCATACAGGAGCAGTATAGTATGGACCAGGCTGTGCCGGCAGGGGCGAACGGAAGCAGGCTGACAACCGAGGTGATGCAGACGGTTCGCAACCGCATTGCCTCCCGGGGGCTGCCGCCCGGCGCGCGCCTCCCCTCCATTCGCGCCTTCGCAAGAGCGCTGCAGGTTTCGAAGTCTACCGTGGTCGAAGCCTATGAGAGGCTGGCGGCGGAGGGACTCATCCGCTCGCGGCCCGGTTCGGGCTTTTACGTCACCGCGCCGCTTGCGCCGTTGTCGCTCGCGGAAATCGGGCCGAAGCTCGACCGTGAGGTGGATCCCCTCTGGATCTCGCGCCAATCGCTGGAAAGCGGCGAGCACGTGCTGAAGCCAGGCTGCGGCTGGCTTCCCGCATCATGGATGCCCGAGGAGGGAATGCGGCGCGCGCTCCGCGCGCTGTCGCGCGCCGAAGCCTCCACCCTGATGGATTACGGCACGCCCCTCGGCCAGCCCGTGCTGCGGGTGCTGCTTGCCCGCCGCATGGCGGAGCGCGGCATCGAAGCCTCGCCCGAGCAGATCATCCTCACAGAATCGGGAACCCAGGCCATCGACCTCCTCTGCCGGTTCCTTATCGAGCCGGGCGATGCGGTGATCGTGGACGATCCCTGCTACTTCAACTTCCACGCTCTTTTGCGGGCGCACCGGGCAAAGGTGGTCGGCGTGCCGTACACGACGAACGGGCCCGACATTGCGCGGTTCGCCGAGGCGCTTCGGGAACATCGGCCGAGGCTCTATATAACCAATTCCGCCCTGCAGAACCCCACCGGGGTGACGCTCTCCCCGGTGACGGCTCACAAGATCCTGAAGTTGGCGGAAGAGGCCGGGCTGACCATCATCGAAGACGATATCTTCGCCGATTTCGAATGGAAGCCAGCTCCCCGGCTCGCGGCTTTCGATGGTCTTGAGCGGGTGGTGCATCTCGGGAGCTTCTCGAAAACTCTCTCGGCTTCGGTCCGCTGCGGCTTCATCGCCGCGCCCAGCCGTTGGATCGAGGACCTCGCGGACCTGAAGGTCGCCACCAGCTTCGGGGGCGGCCGTCTCTCCGCCGAACTCGTTCTCATGCTGCTCAAGGACGGGAGCTACCGCCGGCATGTCGATGGCCTGCGTGCCCGGCTGGCCAGCGCCATGGAAGAGACGATCGCGCGCCTCAAGCCGCTCGGCATCGAGCCATGGATAAAACCGGAGGCAGGTCTCTTTCTCTGGTGCAGGCTGCCTGAAGGGGTGGATGCGGCGACGGTGGCGCGGCGGGCGCTTGCGGAAAATGTCGTGCTTGCGCCCGGAAACGCCTTCAGCCTGTCGCAATCGGCCAACGGCTTCCTGCGCTTCAACGTCGCCCAATCGGGCGATGAACGGATATTCCGGGTGCTGGAGGGAGCATTGCGGAGTTGAGAAATCAATCGGCCGGCGCGAATACCGCAATCGCCTTCGGATGCACCTTGAAATGTGCCGGGGTGGAGGTGACGATCTCGCCATCGGCGTTGACGGGCATCGGCTTCTTCGTCTCGATGTCGAATTCGATGCACTTGGCGGTTCGCACTTCCTTCCACGCTCCATGCGTGCCGGCGCGGAAGGATCGCAGCATCAGCGCCAGTTTCCAGAGATTTTTCATCTCGAGGCTGTAGAGGTCGAGATGGCCGTCATCGATCTCGGCGTGCTCCTGCACGACATTGCCGCCCCCATAATGCACGCCGTTGCCTACGGCGATCTGGTAGGTGTCGGCCTCGATGGTCATCCCCTTCTCCCTGATGCGCGCCTTGAACCGCCGGGCCTTCGCGAGCACCTTGATCGCGGCAAGGGCATAGCCCAGCCGGCCGAAGCGCCTCTTCAGCACCGGGTCGAGACCCTGGGCCAGCTCGCTGCTGAGGCCGATGCTCGCCACGTTGAAGAAGGCGTGTCCGTTGACCGTGCCGACGTCGACCCGCCGTGTCCGGCCCTGGACGATCACATCGGCGGCACCCATCAGATCCATCGGGATGCCGAGCGTACGGGCCAGGTCGTTGGCGGTTCCAAGAGGGATAAGGCCCATCGGCAGGCCGCTTTCCATGACCGCCAGCGCGGCCGAGGAAACGGAGCCGTCGCCTCCGCCCACAACAACGAGATCAGCCCGATCCCGCAGGCGCAGGATATCGCGGGCGATCTCCGGAAGCGCGGAGAACGGCTCGAAGGTGACGGACAAGCCGCCCTCCCGGAGGCGCTGCATGACCGGCTCGATCGCTTCCTGGCCGCGGCGGGCCTTGTTGTTGACAAGAAAAAGCGCGCGCCTTTGTTGTCTTTCGTTCATGTCCGACCTGCGATTTCAACGCAGCGGACATAGGAGCCCCAGGTTCCGATTTCGACAGCAACAAAGCTGATTTGCGGCTCAGCGCGCATTAAATCTTCGTAAGAGAGGCGATTGAACCTTCCTTTCAGAGCTATAGACGCTCCGCCTCCAAGGCCATCGAGACCGAGCTTCGAGCCGATACGAAAAGTTTTTTCAAGTTATAGTTGTGGCCTATTTAAATATAAGCGGTGAATCGCGCCATAAGGGCTGCGTCAGATCGAACTGCCGCAACCAAGGCGATCAAGATGCACCAGGAAGACAACAATACACCGGCGCAACGAAAGAGGCTGTTTCGCTGGTGGTGTGACTTCAGTCAGGCACAACGAGGTAGCCGACGGGCGGAAATGACGCTGCGCGGACGTTCGTACGCGACAACGTGCAAACGGCTCCCCCTGAAGCTGGGCGAGGAAAACCGGTCCTCCCGCCCCCCGGACCGACTTAGTCCAGCCCCGCCGCTTGGCATCTTTCGCGAGAAGCGGAGGCGTCGAAGCACGTAGAACGGCGCATGAGCAATAGCCGGTCCTCCCGCCCCCCGGACCGGCTTGGTCCAAGGCCCCGCTCAGGCAAGCGATTGTCTGGAGACGGGGCCTTGGAACCCTCGAACAACGCCGCATGCCTGCGGCAGCAGATGTCGGTCCTCCCGCCCCCCGGACCGACGTTCACCAAGGCCCTGCTCCGGCGAGCGATCGCTAGGAGCGGGGCCTTGGAACCTCGAACAATGCCGCATGCCTGCGGCAACAGATGTCGGTCCTCCCGCCCCCCGGACCGACTTTCCCAAGGCCCTGTTCCCGCACGCAATTGCCGGAGCAGGGCCTTGGACTAGCGGTTTGATTTAGCCGCATGATCTTGTCCAAAAGGCTGCAACTTTTTGGGATCAGATCATGCTCTAATGAAAAAGCGTTGCGCTACTACCCGTTGGACAAAGGTCCGGCTATCGTCGCCAGCCCACATGACAACGGACGGCCCATGACCGCGGCGAGCTTCGCACTTCTGATTCTTTCCACCGCGATTTTCATCGCTGCGGCCAGTTCGGCCAAGAACTGGGCGATTTCGGACAACAGCGTCGTCTGGCTCCTCCTCACGCTTGTCCTCTACACGATCGGCAACCTTATTGTGCTGAGACTTATCCGCGATGTTGGTATGGCGGTCGCGCTCAGCCTTTCAGCTGTCGTGCAGTTGGTAGCGGTGAACGCGGTGGCGCTGTTCTTCTTCGGGGAACGCGTAACCCTGATACAGGGCGCGGGGCTCGTGCTGGCGATCGTCGCCGTTGCCTTCATAAGCCTACCGCCGGGGGAATAAGCCTCCCGGGCAGTGGATGATCAGCCTCGTCCAACCAGCGGCATCTTCGTCGCCATGACGGTCATGGTCAGGACATTGGCATCAAGCGGCAGGCTGGCCATATAAACCACCGCGCGTCCCACATGGTCGACCGGTATCGTCGGTTCCGGCGCGATCTCTCCATTCGCCTGCAACACGCCGCCGCTCATTCTCGATGTCATGTCCGTCGCGGCATTGCCGATATCGATCTGTCCGCAGGCTATGTCGAAGGGCCGTCCGTCCAGCGCAGTGGACTTGGTAAGGCCGGTAATGGCGTGCTTCGTCGCCGTATAGGGCGCGGAATGAGGGCGAGGCGTCTGCGCGGAAATCGATCCATTGTTGATGATGCGCCCGCCGCGCGGCGACTGCGCCTTCATGAGACGCATGGCCTGCTGGGTGCAGAGAAATGCGCCGGTGAGGTTGACCGCGAGGATCGTGCTCCACTGTTCGAAGGTGATCTCCTCCATGGGAACCGCCGGCAGGCCCATACCGGCGTTGTTGACGAGAAGATCGAGGCGGCCGAAGGTGTCTCTCACCTCGGTAAAGAGCGCGTCGACAGAGTTGGGATCACCGATATCGGCGGGAATGGGTTTGAGCATCCCTCCCGTTTCGGCGGCGATCTCCCGGGCGGCTGCCTCCAGGATATCCCTGCGCCGGCCGGTAATGACAACAGCATAACCATCAGCGCTTAGAGCCTGTGCAATGCCACGTCCAATCCCGGTGCCGCCGCCCGTCACGAGCGCGATTTTACCCCCACCCGAACGTCCTTCAGCCATGCGTGATCATTCCCCCGTTCGTCCCTCGATGCATCGATGGAGCGTTTCCTCCATCCCGAAGCAGAACGCCTCGATGGCTCTGCTTCAGCACCGATCGGCCTTCAACTTCCGTGAAGTAAGGGCATCCGCCACGCCGCAAGTCAACGCGGTTTCAACCGGCTCCAGCACGAGCCGACGAGACTTTAAAAAGCGATACGGATTCTGAACGGTTTTGCGGAATCATGGTGCTGCCGGACAGGATTGAACTGTCGACCTCTCCCTTACCAAGGGAGTGCTCTACCACTGAGCTACGGCAGCATCGCGTTCGGGCGGCCTTCTGCCATATCGATTGCCTCAGCGCAAGCACTAGCTCCATTATATATAGGACGATGTGCAGATCGTTTCGCAGCGGGCAGGGTGCGGTGCAGACTGAAAGGACTGGCGTGTGACAACGAAGGAAAGGACAGAGACGAAGAAAGAGCGCGAAAAACGGCTTGCCGCCGAACTTCGGGCCAATCTGGCGCGCAGAAAGGCACAGGCGCGCTCGCGCCGCGGCGGCGGTGCCGACGAGCGGACCGAGGGAATCCCATCCGCCCGGAAAACTGAGCAAAAGTGAGTTCGGCCGCCGGGAAACGGGGGACGCATTTTCTTGAACCGGGCGCGGGCTTGCTCTAGGAGAGGCAAGACTTGCGACCGTCAACGCCGGGATTCGTCTTCCCGGGAAAGAGATATTCATGGACCGCATACGTATCCGCGGAGGCAGCGAACTCAATGGCACCATCCCGATCTCGGGAGCGAAGAATGCCGCGCTGCCGCTGATGATCGCCTCGCTTCTGACGGACGATACGCTGACGCTGGAAAATGTCCCGCACCTTGCCGATGTGGAGCAACTGATCCGTATCCTCGGCAATCACGGGGTGGATTATTCCGTCAACGGCAAGCGCGAGAACCAGGATAAAAGCTATTCGCGCACCATCCATTTCACCGCGCGCAGCATTGTCGATACCACGGCTCCCTACGAGCTCGTGTCCAAAATGCGCGCAAGCTTCTGGGTGATCGGGCCGCTTCTGGCGCGGATGGGTGAGGCGAAGGTTTCGCTGCCGGGTGGCTGTGCCATCGGCACGCGCCCGGTGGACTTCTTCATCGAAGGGCTGAGGGCGCTCGGTGCGGAAATCGAGATCGACAGCGGCTACGTCGTCGCGCGCGCGAAAAACGGCCTCATCGGCACGCGCTATCGCCTGCCCAAGGTCTCGGTTGGCGCAACGCATGTCATGATGATGGCCGCGTCGCTGGCCAAGGGTGAAACGGTGCTGGAAAATGTCGCCAGGGAACCGGAAGTCGTCAATCTCGCCGATTGCCTCAACGCGATGGGGGCGAAGATTTCCGGCGCCGGAACCCCGACCATCACGATCCAGGGCGTGACAAGCCTCTCCGGTGCGCGCCACCGCATCATCCCCGATCGCATCGAGACAGGGACATATGCGCTTGCAGTGGCCATGGCAGGCGGAGACGTGCTGCTTGAAGGCGCCCGCGCAGACCTCCTGGAGGCGGCGCTCGGCACCATTGCGCAGACCGGAGCGGAGATCACGCTCACCAATGCGGGCATCCGTGTGAAGCGCAACGGCGCCGGCATCAGCCCGGTCGATGTTACGACCGAGCCCTTCCCGGGCTTCCCGACCGATCTTCAGGCCCAGTTCATGGCCTTGATGACCAAGGCAAAAGGCAGGTCCCGGATCACCGAGACCATCTTCGAGAACCGCTTCATGCATGTGC
>Ga0182749_1001726_pt1 | contig 16836 bp, 15 predicted proteins | sample eDN3rd37CKraftMG_FD_128875 | JGI IMG/M metagenome (GOLD analysis project Ga0182749, IMG submission 128875) | Enriched Miracle-Growth compost microbial communities from Emeryville, California, USA - eDNA 3rd pass 37_C Kraft MG (version 2) (version 2) ...
GCCACCGGTGCGGTGCGGTCGGCGGCTCTCGGTCGCGCGTCCCGCCGTTCCGCTGGCCCGGGCGCGGCGCCCCAGCCCACCCTGTTCTAGCGGCCGGTGCTCTACGCGCCCGCCCTTCGGAGATCGCGCACGCCCTTCGGAGAATGCACCCGCCCTTCGGGACGTGGTCCCCGCAATCCGATGAGACCCGCGGGAATCCGACTCGTCGGGGCTCAATTCCTGAGCTTCCGAAGGGATGGCGTGGAACGGAGGCTGGCCGAAGCCGGCGCGGATGGGGCACAAAATGCGGTCGGACCGGCACGGGATGCCCCCAGTATCGGGGTGATATCGGCGCACAGCATAGATTTCGGGGTACAGAGTCGTCCATACTGATCCTCTGCCCGTCGGCGAAGGAAGGTGCGCATGTCTCTCGGCTTGCCCTCGCACCTCGCCTCCGGCACGATCACCCGGTCCTTCGGGCGCGCCCTCCACGCGATCGGGCTCACCTGCCTGGTCTCGGCGCTGCTGACCGCGATAGTGTTCCAGGCGGCAGACCCGGGCGCCGTGCTGTGGCCGGCGATGATCGCCGTGCTGCCGATGGCGGCCCTCCTGCTGATCAACCGCCGGCGCCGGAGCCTGTTCGCCGCGGTCAGCTACCTGGCCGTCGGCGCCGCGTGCACCTACTGGTACGTCATCACCTTCTCGTCCCAGGCGATCGCCGGCGACTCCTTCTCCGAGTCCTCGATCAAGGTCGCCCTGCTGCTCGTCGCCGGGCCGGGGCTCGGCCTGATCAGGGCGGCGCTGTGGATGGGCGCCGGATATCTCGTGGCCGAGCTGGCCGCCGCCGCGGCGATCCTGCAGAGCGGCGCGCGGTGGACCTTCGACCTGACGACCGCCATCGTCTTCGGCACGATCCTGGTGATCCTCATCGTGTCGCACCTGAGCCTGCGCCGGTTCCGGAGGGCTCAGCCGGTTCTGCATCGCTCGGTGCGCGACGAGCAGGTGGCCACCATGCGTTTCAGGATCGAGGCCAAGGCCGCGGCACTGATGCATGACACGGTGCTCAGCCATCTCGCCGCCCTCGGCAGCGCCCGGGACGGGGAGCTCGATCCCCAGCTGAGACGTCAGATCACCCGAGACCTCGAGGTGCTGATCGGCGAGGAGTGGCTCGACGACGACGAGAGCGGCCAGGAGGGCGAGTCGGGAACCGACTGGCAGCAGAGCGGCCTGCGGCAGGCGATCGAGGAGTCCAGGGCGCTGGGACTCGAGGTCGAGGCGACCGGCAACCTGGCCGCAGTCTCCTCGCTGGGGCGGGAGGCATCCATCGCCCTCGGGCAGGCGGCGAAGCAGTGCCTCGTGAACGTGCTGCGCCACTCCGGCACCACCCGGGCGGAGGTGGTCGTCTACGGCGCGGACGACGAGGTCTCGGTCATGATCATCGACGCAGGCAAGGGCTTCTCCGTGACCGAGACCGGCGCCGATCGGCTCGGCCTGCGTCAGTCGGTGCGCAGGAGGATCGAGCTGGTCGGAGGGAAGGTGCAGCTGTGGTCGACGCCCGGCTACGGCACCTCGATCATGATCAGGATGCCCATGGCCGGCCACGGCGGGGAGGCGGCGGCCCGATGACCGTCAGGGAGCGCACCAGGCAGCAGCTCGATCCGGCCGGTTCGATCGGCACCGGCGTGGTGACCTCGGTGATCGCGGCCGGCGTCGTCGTCTTCTCCGTCGTGATGACCCTGATGGGCGTCGCGGAGATCTCGTCGCCGCCGCTCGCCGGCCTGGCGCTGGCGGCGGAGGCCGCCGCCGCCGCCACCCTCGCCGTCGCCTCGGGGCCGCGTCGCGCTCCGTTCGGACGGGAGCCCTTCATCCTGGCCGTGTCCCTCGGCTGCATCGCGATCGCGCTCTCGGCCGCGAGCACCTGGTCGTCCGACGCGGGGATCCGCGACGACTGGGCGGCGGTGGCGGTCGGGGTGATCCTCATCGCCTGCGGTCCGTACCGCCCGGTGCGGGAGCTGCTGATCGGGGGCAGCCTCTCCGCGCTCCTGGTGGGCTTCGTCACCCTGCTCCAGTACCGCTGGTATGTCACCGAGGCTCCCGCCGCCGCCTTCATCATCGTCGCCGTCACCCCCCTGCTGGCCATGTGCTTCGCCGGCGCCGTGTACTCCGGCTCGGTGGTCCGCTCGATCGAACGCTGGCAGCGCAGGGCATCGGCCGCCAACCTCAGCCTCATGCGGGAGGTCCACGGCGGAATCGCCCGCTCGGTCCAGCAGGACCGGGTGACGATCCTCAACCGCGACGTGCTGCCGTACCTCCGGGAGGTGCTCGCGACCGGCGAGGTCGACGAGGAGACGCGGATGAGGGCCAGGCAGATCTCGGATTCGATCAGGTCGGTCATGGTGAGCGAGGCCGATCGCAGCTGGCTGGAGACCGTCCTGGACGAGGTGGCCGGGCCGGGAAACGGGCAGCGGATGACCGTCGACGACCCGGAGCACCTCGCCTCCGGCATGGCGCCGGACCAGCGCATCGCCCTCCGCGCCTTCCTGGTCGCGCTGCTGACCTCACCGAGGCAGAGCTCGCCGAGGCTGCTGATCACGGTCGGCAGCGAAGCGGGGCTCTGCGAGGTGCGGCTGATCGCGACGCTCGGGGCCTCGGAGCACCTCCACCGGCTGACGCTGGCGCCGTACCTCGCGGTCATGCGCGCGGTCTTCAGCCATCTCGAGCTCGATTTCTCCCGATCCGCCCTGACATTGGAGTTCAGCTATGAGCAGCACTGAGACCGGCCCGACCACCAGGGTCAGGCTGGCCATCCTCGACGACCACGAGGTGCTTCTCGACAGCGTCAGCAGCTGGATCTCGAGCAACGCACCGGACTTCGACCTGGTGCTCAGCGCGCACAGCTGGCTCGAGCTGGTGCACAGTGACAACTTCCCGACCGAGCTCGTCTTCATCGACTTCCAGCTCAAGGAGCCGGTCTCCATCGAGGCCCGCGTCCGCACCTGTCGCGCGGCGGGTGCCAAGGTCGTCGTGCTGAGCAGCCTGGACACCAGGGAGGCGAGGGGGCGGGCGCTGGAGGCCGGCGCATCCGCCTTCGTCCCGAAGTCGGTGCCGATGCGCGAGGTCATGGACACTGCCCGGGACGTGATGGGGATCGCGCCGGGCCGCGAGTTCCAGCGCGAGTGGCGACCGTTGCCGGTGGGCGCGCTCAATCCGGTGCGGCCGAGACTCAGCGCGGGGGAGACCGAGGCCTTTAAGCTCTACGTGGCGGGTCACAGCACCATGGAGGTCGCCCGCGAGATGAACGTGCAGTACGAGACCGCCAAGACGTACCTGCGTCGGGTGCGGGAGAAGTATGCGAAAGTCAACAGACCGGCGAGCAGGAAGGCGGAGCTGATCCGCCGTGCAGCCGAGGACGGATACCTTCAGTAGTGGCGAAGCTCTATTTCCGATACGGGGCCATGAACAGCGGCAAGAGCACCGCCATGCTCCAGGCCGCATACAACTATGAGGAGCGCCACCAGCAGGTCCTGCTCGCGAAGCCGCGCATCGACACCAAGGGCGACAACGCGATAGTCTCCCGCCTCGGCGTGACCAGGCAGGTGGACTTCACGATCTCGCCCGACGACGACGTCTCCGAGCTGTTCGCGCGCGAGCGGGCCAGGGTGCTCGAGAGCACCGGGCTCGACGTGAGCTGCCTGCTGCTCGACGAGGCGCAGTTCCTCAGCGAGGAGCAGGTGGACGACCTGCTGCGGATCGCGATCCTGGACGACGTCCCGGTGCTGGCCTACGGCATCCGCACCGACTTCCAGACCGTCGCCTTCCCGGGCAGCCGCCGCCTGCTCGAGATCGCCCACTCGCTGGAGGAGCTGAAGACGATCTGCCGATGCGGGCGCAAGGCGATCTTCAACACCAGGAAGGTGGACGGCCGTTTCGTCTTCGACGGCGACCAGGTCGCCATCGACGAGGGAGCGGTCACCTACGAGTCGCTGTGCGGGACCTGCTATCTCGAGGAGAGCGGCGGCGTGCTCGGCAGCGACCGGCGGCGAGTGCTGGTCGAGCCGCTGGAGACCGCGTACGGCTCGGGCCCGGACGCCGACTTCAGCTGAGCATTCCCCCTCGTCAGCGCGTCGGTTCGTCATCAGCGCGGTAGTCGTCACCGGCGCGCGGATGACACGACGGCGCGCTGACCCGGCAGCTGGCGGAATGCCCGGCCCGGCGAGCGCGTTGGGGCTGTGGTGACTCTCCGCCGCGTCCCACTGTCCGTGCTCGATGTAGCCTCCCGCACCGCCGATCAGAGCAACGCGGATGCCGTGGCCGGCTCGATCGCGCTGGCCCAGGCCGCCGAGCGGCTGGGCTACGAGCGGTTCTGGCTGGCCGAGCACCACGGCATGCCGGGCATCGCGTCGAGCGCCCCCGCCGTGCTGATCGCCGGGGTGGCCGCCCGCACCGAGCGGATCAGGGTCGGCAGCGGCGGGGTGATGCTGCCGAACCACGCGCCGCTGGTCGTGGCCGAGCAGTTCGGGACCCTGCGCGCGCTCTACGGCGACCGCATCGACCTCGGGATCGGCCGCGCACCGGGCACCGACGGCCCGACCGCGATGGCCCTCAGGCGCAGCGAGGCGGGGCTCTCCGCCGAGGACTTCCCGCAACAGCTGCTCGACCTGATCGGCTTCTTCGAGGGCTCCTTCCCGCCCGGAAGCCCGATGTCCAGGATCATCGCCGTGCCCGGCCGCGGGGACCAGCCGCAGCTCTGGCTGCTCGGGTCGAGCGGCTACAGCGCCCAGGTCGCCGGCGCACTCGGCCTGCCGTTCGCCTTCGCCCATCACTTCGCCGGCGACAACACCGAGGCCGCGCTCGACCTCTACCGGCAGAGCTTCCAGCCGGGCACGCTGACCGCGCCGCACTCGGCGATCGCGGTGGGGGTGATCGCGGACGAGGATCCGGCGGTGGTGGACGCCCAATCCCGGCCGGGGCTGATCGGCTTCCTGCGGATGCGCCAGGGCGGCAAGCCCGAGCCGATCACCGTCGCGGAGGGCCTGGCCTACGAGTACAGCCCGCTGGAGCTGCAGTTCGTGGAGGCGCGCAATCGCCGCCAGGCGGTGGGGAGCCCGGAGCACGTGCGCTCCCAGCTCGCGTCGCTGCTGGAGAGCACGGGGGTCGATGAGCTGATCCTGGCACCGGGGTCTGCGGAACTGGCCCACCGCATCCACTCGATCGAGATCGTCGCCGGGCTGTTCGCCGACTGACCCCCAACCACAGCGGCTTTCGTCAACCAGGGCCGCCCAGGTCGGCGCCCGTGGCTGAGGAGATCGATCGCTGGACGTTCTCGGGCGACGCAGAAGGCCCGGATCCATATCAGTGGATCCGGGCCTTCACTCTGTCGGGGTAGCGGGATTTGAACCCACGACCTCTTCGTCCCGAACGAAGCGCGCTACCAAACTGCGCCACACCCCGATCGCTCGAACACTCTCGTGCGCGAACTCATCAAGAATAGCTGAAATCGCGAGCGACCAGTGTCAGCAGGCTGGCCTCCGGCGGGCAGGCGAAGCGCACCGGGGCGTAGATCGAGGTCCCGAGCCCGGCCGAGACGTCGAGATAGGCCACCCGGCGGGCGTGGCGCCAGAGGCTGAGACCCTTCACCTGGTCGCGCGGGATGTCGCAGTTGGTCACCAGGGCGCCGAAGCCGGGAACGCAGACCTGGCCGCCGTGGGTGTGGCCGGCGAGGAGCAGCTCCGCCCCGCTGGTGACCAGGCTGTCGAGCACCCGGCGATACGGAGCGTGGGTCACACCGACGGTGACCGGATCGGGGCCGCCTTCCTCGTCGGTCCAGCCGACGTTCTCGCGCATCTCCTCGATCGCGCCGGTCAGCTTCTCGAGCCGATCCCAGCCGATGTGGGCGTCGCCGGTGCCGATGAACTCGAGCCGATTGCCCTTGATGGTCATCGCCCGGGCGGCGTTGTCGAGGCCGAGCCAGCCGAGTCCCTCGAAGAAGGAGTTCAACCGCGCGGTGTCGAGGTTCTCCGGCTCGTGCCGCTTCTCGGACGGTCCGGTGAAGTAGGTGAAGGGGTTCTTGGCCACGGGGCCGTGGTAGTCGTTGGAGCCGTGCACGAAGACGCCGGGGGTGCCGCGGAACGGCTCCAGCGCGTACTCCAGCCCCTCGTTGCCGCGCTCGTGGCCCAGGTTGTCCCCGGTGTTCACGATCAGGTCCGGCTCGTACACCGCCAGGCCGCGTACCCAGTCCTGCTTCGCCCGCTGCCACGGCGCCATGTGCAGGTCGGACAGGTGCAGCACGGTCAGGGAGCGGGCACCCGGCGCGAGCACCGGCACCAGCTCTCGGCGCAGCGTGAACCGATTGCGCTCGACCAGCGAGCTCCAGGCCAGTGCCCCGGCGCCGAGGACTGCCAGGCCCGCGAGCGCGGAGCCCGCGGTCCTGGCGGCCGGGGTCAGAGTGGGCACACGCCGGTCCCTGGATCCGAACCGGTGGGCGTGCCATAGACGGTCAGCGTGACCGGATCCGTCTTGGACGCGCCGACACCGGCTGCCGGGTTCTGGGCCTTCACCTTGCAGAGGTCACCTGGGGAGTCTGGAGCGACCCAGCTGTAGCTGATGTTGGATGCTGAGAAACCAACGGAGGGGCTCGTGAGATCCTGGACCGCATCATGCCTGGTCTTCCCGACGACGTTCGGCGTCGTGGTGGAGAGGCTCCCGTCGCTGGTGTACACCGTGATCGAGGCGCCGTTCGGAACCTTCGTTCCGGCCGCGGGATCGGTGCGGGTGACCCTGCCCACGGGCAGGGCCGATGGCTCTGCGCCGCCGTCCTGGTAGCGGAACTTGAGGCTCTCCAGCACCCCCTTGGCCTGCTCGGCGGACTGCCCGGCCACCTGGGGCACCTCGGCGTTCGAGCCGCCGAGGACCGCGGCCGACGCCTTCGGGAAGGCGTCGCCGCCGTATTTGGCGTTGGCCGATTTCATGACCGCCTTCAGGATGTTGAATCGCGAGGACGAGTAGTAGTTCTGCCGGGTGATCGGGTTCGTGTACTTCTTGAGGCTGACCAGTCCGTTGACGTTGCCGGTCCAGACCGCGGTGGCCACCTTGCTCGTGGTCCCCATGATCCAGTCGTGCTCCGCGCCGTTCGAGGTCCCGGTCTTGCCGCCGATCGGGATGCGGTCACGCGGATTGCCCGGAGAGCTGGTTCCGCTGGCCATCGAGCCGGACATCGCGTCGAGCACGCCGGCGGCGACATCGGTGGTGAGCGCCTGGTCGCAGGTCTTGGCCTGGCCCGGCAGCTCCTTGCCGTCGGCATCCACGATCTTGTCGACCATGGTCGGCTCGCAGTGCAGGCCGCCTGAACCAGCGGTGGAGGCGATCGTGGCCACCGCGAGGGGAGACTGCTCGTTGGCTCCGAGGACCGTGTTCGGGTTGACGTGCAGCTCCTTGCCGTCGGCCCGGTGGGCGCCCATGGAGGCCGCGGTGTCGCGGATGCTGCACAGGTCGGACGGGCTCTCCGCCATGTGCATGAAGGCGTTGTTGACCGAGCCGATGAGCGCCTGCTTGACCGTCATGTAGCCGCCGCGGCTGTTGCCGTCGTTGCGGAGCTGGAAGCTGCCCCCGACCTGTCCGGGGTCGCAGGCGGCGCTGAACTTGGAGGGCTGATAGGTCTGCGGGCCGCGGCCGTCGACGATGTCGTTGAGCCCGTGACCCTGCTGCAGCCAGTTCGCCAGGTCGGGCACCTTGTAGGTCGAGCCGGTGGGGAAGCCCGTCGAGCCGCCGTACCAGTAGTCGCTGGCGAGGTTGACCGCCGACCTCGACGGATCGCTCGCGGCCTGGAGCGAGTCGTCGAAGATCTTGTTCTGCGCCATCACCAGGATCCTGCCGGTGCCGTTCTCCAGCGTGACCGCGGCGGCGCCCAGCTGGAACCGGTTCTCGGTCGGCGGCGCCTGCTGGTTGAGGGAATCCTGGGCCGTGGCCTGCAGGTCGAGGTCGATGCTGGTGTAGACCTTGTAGCCGCCCTTCTCCCAGTTCGCCTTGCGCTCGGCGGCGGTGCTGCCGAGGGACTCCAGCGCCGGCGGAACGCCGTAGGTGCCGGCGGGAGGCTCGGCGGAGATGAGCTTGGTGACGTAGTCGCAGGGCAGCGGCGCGTTGGGGGAGACCCGGCAGCCGTTGGACGACGAGCTGCGCTTGATCACGTCGGCGATCTTGGTGGCCACCGCCTCGTCGTGCTGCTTCTTGTCGATGTAGCCCAGCTCGAGCATGTTGTCGAGGATGATGTTGCGACGCACGGTGTTCGTCTCGTAGGTCTTCTCGCTCTGCAGGCCACGGGTGCTCGGCTGCTGCACGATCGCGATCAGCGCGGCGGCCTCGGGCAGGGTGACGTCCTTCGCCGAGACGCTGAAGAACTCCTGCGCCGCCGCCTCCACCCCGTAGGTGTTGCCGCCGAAGCCGGCGATGTTGAGGTAGGCGAGGAGGATCTCCTTCTTGGTGTAGCGCTTCTCCAGGCCGATCGCGAGCTTCATCTCCTTGAGCTTGCGGTCGATGCTCTGGGCCTGCGCCTGCGCTATCGCCTTCTCGCGCTCCTTCTCCGTCGGCAGCTCGAGCGCCTGCTGGATCAGGATGTTCTTCACCAGCTGCATGGTCAGGGTGGAGCTGCCGCTCTCGATGCCGCCGGCGCCGAGGTTGCTGATCACCGCGCGGATGACCGACTGGATGTCGACCCCGCCGTGCTCGTAGAAGCGGCGGTCCTCTCCGGCGACCGCCGCATCCTTGAGGAAGGGCGAGACGCTGTCCCAGTCCACCTCCTTGCGGTTCTGCTTGAAGAGCGTGGCGATGAGCTCCGGCTGCCCGTTGCGGACGCCGTAGATCTCGTTCTGCTGGGAGATGGAGCCGAGCTCGAGGTACTCGGGGAGGTCGTCGAAGATCGAGATGCCGCCCTGTGCCGTCGCGCTGGTGACGGCGACCGCCGGAGCGACCATCGCGGTCACCAGAACCCCGGCGACGACGCTCAAGCCGACCAGTCCGGCGAGGGCCCCGAGCACGCCGGTAGGCTTCGTATTCTGGGGTGACATGCACTCCAGGGTACGGGATGACTCCGGATCCGAAGCTGAAGGGACGCCGAGATGGCCACCTGGGAGTACCTGACCACCCCGCTGATCGTGCACAACACGACGGCGATCCTCAACAGCTGGGGCTCGCAGGGCTGGGAGCTGGTTCAGGTCGTCACCGGCCCGGAGGGCGGGCTCGTCGCCTACTTCAAACGCGAGGCGGCCTCCGAGGCCGAGGGCGCCTGAGATGGGCAGGATCGACGACCGGCTGGCCGAGCTGGGCCTCGTCCTGCCGGGAGTGTCAGCGCCGGCCGGCGCCTACGTGCCGGCCCTGGTGAGCGGCAACCTCGTGTTCACCGCGGGCCAGCTGCCCTTCGTCGACGGCGCCCTGCCCGCGACCGGCAAGGTCGGTGCCGAGGTGGACCCGGATGCCGCCAAGGCCTACGCCGCGACCAGCGCCCTGAACGCGCTCGCCGCCGCGGCATCCGTGATCGGCTCGCTCGACCGGGTGACCCGGGTGGTGAAGGTCGTCGGCTTCGTCGCCTCCGACCCCTCGTTCACCGGGCAGCCCGGGGTGATCAACGGGACGTCCGAGCTGCTCGGCGAGGTCTTCGGCGAGGCCGGCGCCCACGCCCGCAGCGCGGTCGGCGTCGCCGTGCTGCCGCTGGACTCGCCGGTCGAGGTCGAGCTCATCCTCGAGTTCGCCTGACCCGTCGCCGCCATTGTCGCTGTTCCGGTCCGTTGCACATGCAACGACCGCGACAACCGACCGGAACAGCGACAATGACGGGGTACGGAGCCCCGCGCTAGTCGTCCGAGCCGGCAGCCAGCCCGGCTGAGATCGCCTGCATCACGCCGTCGTCCGCGAGCGTGGTGGTGTCGCCGATCGCCCGGCCCTCGGCCACGTCCTTGAGCAGGCGGCGCATGATCTTGCCGGAGCGCGTCTTCGGCAGCTCGCTCACGATGTGCACCTCGCGCGGGCGGGCGATCGCGCCGATCTGCTGGGACACGTGGGCGCGCAGGGTGATGCTCGCCTCGTCCGTGGTCTGCCCCGCCACCTGATCGGCGCGCAGGATCACGAAGGCGACGACGGCCTGGCCGGTGGTCTCGTCATCCGCTCCCACCACCGCCGACTCGGCGACGATCGGGTGCGACACGAGCGAGGACTCGATCTCGGCGGTCGACAGCCGGTGGCCCGAGACGTTCATCACGTCGTCGACCCGGCCGAGCAGCCAGAAGTCGCCGTCCTCGTCGAGGCGCGCGCCGTCGCCGGCGAAGTACTTCGGAGCGGTGCCGTCGCCACCAGGGAACTTCGACCAGTAGGTCTCGACGAAGCGCTCCGGGTCGCCCCAGATGCCGCGCAGCATCGACGGCCACGGCTCGGTGACGACGAGAAGGCCGCCGTTGCCGTTGCCGACGGGCTCGCCCTGGTCGTCCAGGACATCCACCGAGATCCCGGGCTGCGGAACCTGGGCCGAGCCGGGCTTCAGGCTGGTCACGCCGGGCAGCGCGGAGATCATGATGCCGCCTGTCTCGGTCTGCCACCAGGTGTCGACGATGGGGGCGGTGCCCGCGCCGATCACGTCCCGATACCAGATCCAGGCCTCGGGATTGATCGGCTCGCCGACGCTGCCGAGCACCCGCAGCGAGGAGAGGTCGAAGCCGTCGGGGATCTGCCTGCCCAGCTTCATGAAGGAGCGGATGGCCGTGGGCGCCGTGTAGAAGATCGACACCCTGTACTTCTCGATCAGCTCCCACCACCGGCCGGCGTGCGGCGTCTCGGGGGTGCCCTCGTAGAGCACCTGGGTCGCGCCGTTGGCCAGCGGCCCGTAGACGACGTAGCTGTGGCCGGTGATCCAGCCGATGTCGGCGGTGCACCAGTAGACGTCGGTCTCGGGATGCAGATCGAAGACGTTGCGGTGGGTGGTGGCCACCTGGGTGAGGTAGCCGCCGCTGGTGTGCAGGATTCCCTTCGGCTTTCCGGTGGTGCCCGAGGTGTAGAGGATGAACAGCGGATGCTCGGCCTCGAAGCCCTGCGCCTCGTGCTCCGCCGAGACCTTCGCGATCTCCTCGTGCCACCACAGGTCGCGGCCCCCGGTCCAGTCGACGTCGTTCTCCCCGCGCTTGACCACGAGGACGTGCTCGACGCTGGACTGCCCGTCGAGCGCGAGTGCGTCGTCCACCGCGGGCTTCAGCGGGCTGACCTTGCCCTTGCGCCATCCGCCGTCGGCGGTGACGACCAGCTTGGCCTCGGCGTCATCGATGCGCGAGCGCAGGCTCTCCGCGCTGAAGCCGCCGAAGACGACGGAGTGCACCGCGCCGATGCGGGCGATGGCGAGCATGGTGACGACCGCCTCGGGGATCACCGGGAGGTAGACCGCGACCCGGTCGCCGGCGCCGACGCCGAGCTCGGTGAACAGGTTGGCCGCCCGCTTGACCTCGGCGGTGAGCTCGGCGTAGCTGATCGCGCGGCTGTCGCCGGGCTCTCCCTCCCAGTACAGGGCGATGCGGTCGCCGTTGCCGGCGATCACGTGCCGGTCGAGGCAGTTGTATGCGACGTTGAGCTCGCCGTCGGCGAACCACTTGGCGAAGGGGGCGCCCGACCAGTCGAGCACCTCGGTGAAGTCCTTGTGCCAGTGCAGCCGCCTCGCCTCGTCGCGCCAGAACCCGAGGCGGTCGGCCGAGGCCCGCTCGTAGACCTCTGCACCGACGACCGCGTTCGCGCGGAAGGCGTCGGTCGGAGGAAAACGGCGTTCCTCGTGCATCAGGTTGTCGATGGAACCAGTGGACATCATCATCCTTTTCGCCAGGCGAGAACGGTCTTCGATCGATCTTATCCGGGACTGAACATGGCGGTCCGGCCTGTGACGGAGGGCTACAGTCTGTGGGTTGGCTGGGGGCTGAAGATTGTCTCTTGCGCGGGACGGCCGCTGGGATACACTAAACGCGTCGAATGCAAATTCGGTGTGCAGCGCGTACGGATTCCCCCCAATCCAGCGGTGCCGTGGCGGCGTCAGGTTCCCCCCAACCGGCGCCGCCCCTCTTCGTTAAGCGGCCCTCCACAGCGCTTCCTTGCGGTGATTCATCCACCGATTCCTCGTCGGGAAAGCGGGAGCGGATGCGGGCTTCCTAGCCTCGTCGGGTGTCCGATTCCCCGCCCCGATTCGCCGCCCGCCGCCCCGGCGCGGAGCCGGACGCCCGGTTCGCCGCGTCGGGGTTCCGGGCGTCGGGGTTCCGGGTGTCCGGGCTCTCCGCGTCCGAGGCCGCCGCGTCGAGCCCTCCGGCTTTCGGGGCTGCCGCGTCCGGTCCTGACGCTTTCGAGGCTGCGGCGTCCGGCCTTGTCGCTTTCGAGCCTCCCGCCTCCGCGGCCGACCCGGCTCCGAGGCCCCGTCGCCACGAGGAGTTCGGGGTGCTCTCCGAGCTGGTCGCCGAGCCCGCGGTCACCGACGTGTTCCTCAACGGCGGGGACGGGGTGTGGGTCGACCGCGGGGACGGTGCGCGGCGGGAGCCGGGCATCCATCTCACCGAGTCGGAGTCCCGCGAGCTGGCCGTCGGGCTGATGGCGGCGGGGGGCCGGCACATCGACGAGGCCAGCCCGTGCATGGACGTCCGGGTCGGCGACGGCATCCGAGTGCACGCGGTCCTTCCGCCCATCTCGACCTCCGGCACACTGCTGTCGATCCGCCTTCCGCGACGGGAGCGGCTGAGCCTCGATGACCTGGACGGAACCGGCCTGTTCGACCCGGTCCGACTCGAGCGAGTGCTGCCGCTCGTGGCGCGGCGCGAGAACCTGCTGATCACGGGAGCGGCGGGCAGCGGCAAGACCACGCTGCTCGCCGCCATCCTCTCGGCGGCGGAACCGACGGACCGGATCGTGGTGATCGAGGACGTGGCCGAGCTGCGCATCGCCCATCCGCAGGTGATCTCCCTGGAGGCCAGGCAGGCGAACCTGGAGGGGGCGGGAGCGCTGGGACTGGAGCGTCTGCTGCGGGAGGCGCTGCGGATGCGGCCCGATCGGCTCGTGGTGGGGGAGTGTCGCGGCGCGGAGATCCGCGAGCTGCTTGCGGCGCTCAACACGGGCCACGACGGTGGAGCCGGCACCCTCCACGCCAACTCCCTCCAGGACGTGCCCGCCCGGCTCGAGGCCCTGGGGGCCCTGGCCGGGATGAGCCCGGAGGCGGTCGCCCGGCAGACCATCAGCGCGATCGGGGCGATCCTCCATCTGGAGCGCACGCGGAACGGGCGGCGGCTGGTGCAGCTGGGGCGGTTCGGGCTGGACGAACGGGAACGGCTGATCGCGATAGCCGATGGCTGAGCGGCCTGATCTCGAGGCGGCGACCGTGCACCGCCTCGGAGTGCTCCTGTCGGCCGGGGTGCCGCCGGCGTCCGCCTGGGGCTACCTCTCCGCGCGCGACGGCCGGGTCGCCGCGATCGCGGCCAGGGTCGCCGGCGGGGCCCCTCCCACAGCGGCCATCCTCGCCGAGACCGCCGAGCGAGAGCCCGGCTGGCGCGGATTGGCCGCGGCCTGGCAGGTGGCCACGGAGGCCGGTGCCCCGCTCGCGCCGTCGCTGCGCGAGTTCGCCGCGGCCCTTCGTGACATCGCCGAGAGCGATCGCGCGGCCAGGGTCGCTCTCGCCGGGCCCGCGTCCACCGCGCGCATGGTCGTCTTCCTTCCCCTGATCGGCGTGCTGTTCGGCCTCGTGCTCGGTTTCGACACGCTCCGCACCCTGTTCACGACGCCCTTCGGCATCGCCTGCCTGATCGTCGGGGTGCTGCTCATGCTGCTGTCCCGCTGGTGGAGCCGGCGGCTCGTGGCCAGGGCGCGGCCGAGCGGGGCGCTGCCCGGGCTGCGGCTCGATCTCGTGGCGATCGCGGTCTCCGGCGGCGGTGCGCTCGACCGTGCGGTCGCCGCGGTCGACCTGGCGCTCGAGCGATGCGGCCTGGCCGGCGACGGCGCGCCGGCGGTCGAGGAGGTGCTCGCACTGTCTCGGCGCGCCGGAGTGCCCGCGGCCGAGCTGCTCCGCGCCGAGGCGGGTGAGGCGAGGCGCGAGGCCAGGGCGGCCGCGCAGCACGACTCGGCGAGGCTCGCGACGACCCTGATGCTGCCGCTCGGCCTTTGCGTGCTGCCCGCCTTCATGCTGCTCGGGGTCGCGCCGCTGCTGCTCTCGGTCGTCTCCTCCACTCTCGGCGCCCTGTGAGCGGCCGTGCGCCTGGCTCGCGCTCGACCGTGCGCCTGCCCGGTTCGACCGTGCGTTTGCCCGGACTCGACCATGCGCCTGCCGCGACTCGACCATGCGCCGCTTTGTTATCCGTGCGCTGGTTACAACCGCCGCACGGATAACAAACCTGCGCGGCGATGGCCTGCGATGGCACGCGAGGTCGTCTCGTCCACACTCGGTGCGCGCTGGGACGGTCCACCGTCATGTGCTGGAGCCACCCGAGACCCGTGCGCGCCGGTGATGCTCGAATGGCGTGCTCCCCCACCGAGGAACGCGGCTCAGCACAGTCCCGACCACAGACAAGACGACCACAGACAAGACGACCACAGACAAGACGACCACAGACAAGACGACCACAGACAAGACGACCACAGATAAGAGGTATGACATGAGGGCACTGAGGCGGCTCATCCGCAGCGACATCATCCGTGGCGAGGCGGGCGCGGCCACCGCCGAATACGCGATCGCGACGATGGCGGCTGTCGGCTTCGCCGGGCTGCTGGTGGCCATCCTCCGCAGCGACGAGGTGCGGGGCATGCTCATGGGCCTGGTGCACCGTGCGCTGGAGTTCGCCGGCTGAGCGCGGCAGCGTGACGGCGGAGTTCGCCATCACGCTGCCCGCTGTCGCCCTGGTGCTCGCCGTCGGCCTGGCGGCGATGAGCCTCGGCGCCCGGCAGCTGCTGGTGCAGGAGGCAGCCGCCACCGCCGCGCGGACCGTGGCGCGAGGCGAGGGTGCGGATGCGGCGCTGTCCAGGGCGGCGGCGATCGCACCGGGGACCCGGGTCTCCCTGACCGACCGGGCCGGGCTGCACTGCGCCATTGTCTCGACCGATGGCTCGCTGCCCGGCCTGCTCGGGGCGGTCACCCTCAGGGCCAGCAGTTGCTCGTTATGAGGGCCGAGCGATGGGACTACGGGCGGAGCGCCGAGAGAGGCGGGACCACGAGACGAGAGGCGATGAGTCCGTGACGGCCGAGAACGCGATGAGGGGGGAACGCGGCTCGGGTTCGGTGCTCACCGTCGCCGTGCTCGGCGCCATGCTCAGCGTGGCTGGACTGTGCGCCTCGGCGGGCGTCGTGCTCGTCGCGGCGCAGCGGCTCTCCGTCGCCGCCGATCAGGCTGCGCTCGCCGCGGCGGATGTCGCCTCCGGCCTGCTCCCCGGCGTGCCGTGCGAGGAGGCGGCGCGGGTCGCCTCCGCCCATTCCGCCTCCATCGACGGCTGCTCGATCGAGGGGCAGGTGGCCACCGTCGAGGTCGTCGGCGCGGCGCTCGGCGTGCCGCTCGAAGCCCGTGCGACGGCGGGTCCACCGGGCACCGATGACTGAGCGCGGCGCGGCGGTTGTGGACGTGAGCACTGCCGGACTGTGTATCGTGTGCCTGTTAGGGCCGCATCCGCCGCCCCTGGTCGCTGCCCGTTCCACCGATGGACGACATCCCGTCTGCCCCGGCGGCGCCCGCTCTCACCACAAGGAGTCATGTGTCAGGCACGAGGAAGCTCGTCATCGTCGAGTCGCCGGCCAAGGCGAAGACGATCGCCCAGTACCTGGGGGACGACTACGAGGTGCTGGCCTCCGTCGGGCACATCCGCGACCTCATCGAGCCCAAGAACCTGCCGCCGGAGCTGAAGAAGGGCTCGCTGGGCAAGTTCTCGATCGACGTCGAGAACGGCTTCATCCCCTACTACGTGGTCTCCGATCAGAAGAAGAAGACCGTCGCGGAGCTGAAGCGGGCCCTGAAGAACGCCGACGAGCTCTACCTCGCCACTGATGAGGACCGCGAGGGCGAGGCCATCGCGTGGCACCTGCTCGACGTGCTCAAGCCGAAGATCCCGGTCAAGCGGATGGTCTTCCACGAGATCACCAAGGAGGCGATCCAGCGCGCCCGCGACACCACCCGCGACATCGACAGCGCCCTGGTGGACGCCCAGGAGACCCGCCGCATCCTCGACCGCCTCTACGGCTACGAGGTCTCGCCGGTGCTCTGGCGCAAGGTCGGTCCCGGACTGTCGGCCGGCAGGGTGCAGTCGGCGGCGACCCGGCTGGTCGTCGACCGCGAGCGCGAGCGGCTCGCCTTCGTCGCCGCCAACTACTGGGACCTCTCCGCGGTGCTCAGCACTGTCGCCGAGCCGGCATCCTTCCCGGCCAGGCTGGCGAAGCTCGACGGCAAGCGGATCGCCACCGGGCGCGACTTCGATGACAGGGGTCGGCTCAGGTCGGAGGTCGTCGCCCTCGACGAGGAGTCGGCGCAGGCCCTCGCCGCGGCACTGCGCGAGCCCGAGGTGGCCGTCACCGTCACCTCGGTGGAGTCGAAGCCGTACACGCGTCGTCCGGCCGCGCCGTTCAGCACCTCGACGCTGCAGCAGGAGGCAGCCCGCAAGCTGCGCTTCTCGGCTCGGCAGACCATGAGCGTGGCGCAGGGGCTGTACGAGAACGGCTACATCACCTACATGCGCACCGATTCCCTGAATCTCTCGCAGCAGGCCGTGAACGCGGCCCGCTCGCAGGCCGCGGCGCTGTACGGGCAGGAGAGCGTCTCCGACAAGCCCCGCGTCTACGCGAGCAAGAGCAAGAACGCGCAGGAGGCGCACGAGGCGATCCGGCCGGCC
>Ga0182749_1001731_pt1 | contig 16817 bp, 15 predicted proteins | sample eDN3rd37CKraftMG_FD_128875 | JGI IMG/M metagenome (GOLD analysis project Ga0182749, IMG submission 128875) | Enriched Miracle-Growth compost microbial communities from Emeryville, California, USA - eDNA 3rd pass 37_C Kraft MG (version 2) (version 2) ...
CGATCTGAAGGCCGTGCCAGATTTTGCAATGGTTGAATACGTTGATCTGCGGACTTTAGTAGTGGGGAGGGGTCTATCGATTCCGGTAACAGGGGAAAATACAGGGAAAATTCGTCGAACAAGGCAAAACTACGTGCTGAAAGCTCGAAAAACGCAATATTCATAGGGTGTTTTTAAATTTTCAGTCTTCAAAAATAACAGGGAAAAATTTTCAAAGAACAGGGAAAACGATCGAAATAACAGGGAAATATCCCTGCATTTGGGTAAGCGGTGCTTTTTGACATGCTTGTTCTACCACTGATGATCGCGATCTGTTCTGGCCATTGATTTGAAGATGGAGAGAACGAGATGTCGGGGCAGCATCGGGCGTGGAAGCGTCAGAGCGAGGCATTCTGGCGGGCGCATCATGAGAGGTGAAAGAGTAGCGACTTGAATCAACGCGAGTATTGCGAGGTTCATGGTCTTCCGCAGAAAGCATTCGAGAACTGGCGCCAGAAGTTCAGAACTGAGCCGCCGCCCGAGCGCAAGCTCCTCTATCAGCGCAGCGGGCTAGTCACACCGCTAGTCATAGCTTTAGTCATATGACGAGTGAGCCGCTGTCGCGGTCGATTGTTTCACCGGCCCGTGACGGTCATCGGCGGGCGTTCAGCGAGGACGATAAGTGTCGGATTGTTGCGGAAGCGACGCGACCCGGTGCCATTGTCTCCGCTGTGGTGCGGCACTACTCGATGAGCCGGTCAGGCAACGTCTGGGACAATGCTGCGATGGAGAGCTTTTTCTCGTCACTGAAAGCCAAACGGACAGCCCACAAGGTCTACAGGACGAGGGAAGACGCCAGGGCCGACGTGTTCGATTACATCGAGCGCTTCTACAATCCCCGGCGACGGCACTCGACACTTGGCTATATGAGCCCGTCGAGTTCGAGGAAAAAGCTATGTTGGCTTAACCTAGCGTCCGAAAACCGGCAGCAGGCCACACAGCTCAAAGTGAGATTGGCTTCGTTTTGCAAATTACGTTGTTAAACGGGAATGCTTGCTCAACTTGATTCGGATTTTTGAATGGTTCTTTCCGGCCAATAAACTTGCGATATTTGCCTCATAGATCACTGCCCGACGTGTAATTATATCACTGTCCGCTGTGCAAGGTGCGTTCTCCGGAATTCACCTCGCAGGGAGGTGAGCTAATCGTAGGCAAGCTTTCGTTGACATGCGGATTCTCTTTATGGAATAATCCTAACTAGCTGGTTAGTCATAGGATAATCGAATATAGTGAGGATTGAGCTTATGGGCGACGACGAGGAGCTCTTGAGCCGACTTTCTCTTAAGGTGACCGCGAAACATTGTGCTCTGCTCGTAATCGATGTGCAGAACGATTTCGCTGCGACGGGCGGGTTTTTTCATCAGGTCGGAGCCGACGTCGGGCATCTCCAGCGTGATGTCATCCCGTCTATCAATCGTTTACTGCAATCCGCGCGTCGTGCGGGCGTAACGGTTATTTTCATCAAATCCTACTATGATGCCCAGTATCTCTCTGCGCCGATGCGCGAGCGGAATGCGCGTCTTGGCATGACAATGCCGCGCTGCCTGGCGGGCTCGTGGGGCGCCGAGTTTTGTGGCGTTGCGCCGGTCGACGGCGAAGCCGTTATCGTGAAGCACCGCTATAGCGCCATTCTCGGAAGTAACCTGCGCGATGTGCTGAAAGTGCGTGGTATCCAAAGTCTGCTGCTCACGGGCATCGCCACCGATACCTGCGTCGAATCGACGGCGCGAGACGCCTATTTTCTTGATTACTATGTGACGTTGGTGGCCGACTGCTGCGGAGCGGCGAGCGCGGAGGACCACAACGCAACGCTTCCACGTTTCAACCGCGACTACGGGTTGGTGGTGAATGCAAGCGACGTCATGGCGATCTGGGAGGGGGGCGATACTCCAGAATCCCGGGCGCGTGAAGACGTTTCTGTTGCGAATTGATGGCCAACGGTCATGTCAATCTATCGGTCGGTCTTGCGCCCTGCATTGTTCAGCCTATCGGCGGACCGGAGTCATCAGATCGGACGTGCCGTGCTGCGTTGGGATTTTCCGTGGAAAATCGTATCGAGGCTGTCGGGGTTGTCGCAGACCTATCCTGAACTGAAGACGATATTTGCCGGGGTGACACTGGACAGTCCGGTCGGGTTGGCGGCAGGCTTTGATAAGGACGGCGATCTGATCGGGGCGCTGTCCTGTCTCGGATTCGGGTTCGTCTCGGTCGGATCGATCATGCCGGAACCGCGTTACGGCAATCCGTTCCCGCGAATCGTGCGCTGGCCGGAACGCGAGGCGATTCTGGATTCGATGGGCGTGCCGAGCCGGGGGCGTGCCTATGCCGTGGAGCGGCTCAAGACAAGATTGAAAAGTCGCGTGCCAGTGTTTGCCAATGTCGGCAGCTTTTCCGCGGAAACGCTGGCTGACAGTGTGCTCGCCGTGAGGCCCCACGTCGATGCGGTCGAGATCAGCCTGATGTGCCCGAACGTCCTTGCGGCCGGCGAACATTTTGATGAGTTGGCGATGCTGCGCGGTGTGCTGGAGCGCGTGCCCGACAAGCGCGGTTCGCTGATTGTCCGTGTCCCCAACGACACCACCTCGGCCCATGATCGTTTCGCCGAACTGGTCGAAATCTGCGTCGAAGCGGGCGTTGGCGGGTTGAAGGTTGGCGGCGGTTACGCCGTGCCTGAGTCCAGGCTCGGCTCAGGGCGCGGCACAGTTCATGGGCGCGTCATTTTCGAGCGGGCGTTGGAGAACGTCGCGCGTGCCGCGGGTTTTGCCAAGGGGCGGATTCCGATCAAGGGAAATGGCGGCATCAGCAGCGCGGAGGATGTGCTCGCCATGCGCCGCGCCGGCGCTGTTTGCGTCGATCTTTATTCGGCTTTCATCTATCGCGGTTGGACGGTGGCGCGTGATATCAATCGGGAATTGGCGAAAGGATTGCCCTCTGTGGCAGGAGCGGCGCCACATGCTGCCCCACGCAATATGACGGACGCTGCCTAATGATCTATCCTCCGGGTGATCGTCAGCAGATGGGGCGTGCATGATCAATCAGCACGTCTGGACAACGCTACCATGTACGTTCGATGGCGGGCTCGCGTCGCGCGCCGCCATCGGACTTCTCGCGTTGGCAAATGACGGGGTGATCGAGAGCGAACTGCGCGCCTTTCTCGGACTCGACGGCGTTGCTGTCTTCGTCAGCCGCATCAAGCCGATTCCGGACACGATGCCGCCGTCGCTTCGGATGATGGAAGATGAACTGCCGGATGGGGTTGGGCGCTTGCTGCCGGGTAAGCCGCTGGATGTGATCGCGTTCGGTTGCACATCCGGCGCGATGGCCATCGGTTCGGAGCGGGTCAAGGCGAAAATCCGCGGCGTTCGTCCTGGTACGCCCGTCACCGATCCGGTGAGCGCCAGCCTTAAGGCATTTGCGTGTCTCGATGTGCGCCGTGTTGCGCTGCTGACGCCCTATGTGGACAGCGTCAACGAGATGGTCGACACTTATCTCGCCGAGCAAGGGCTCAGAGTTATCGAGCGCGGCAGTTTCAAGCAGACGTCCGAGACCATCAATCGTATCAGCGAAGACGATGTTGCCCGCGCGGGAATCGAACTCGGCTCACGCGACGTGGATGCCCTGTTCATCTCATGCACCGGCCTGCGTTGCTCCGCGGTGATCGAAACCGTGGAGCGCACGATCGGAAAGCCGGTTGTTGCCAGTAATCAGGCGCTGGCTTGGGATTTGCTTCGTCTCGCCGGGGTCAAAGACCCAATTGCCGCCCGTGGACGATTATTGGCTGAAACGGCGCACTGATTGGGTGGAAATCAGGAAGAATGATCGTTGCGTTGGAAGAACATTATTTTGATCGGGCCTGGAACGATGCGGCTGATCGCCCTCGGCATATGCCGCGGCCACTGTCGCCGTTCCTAGCGCGGATGGAGGATCTGGCGGAGCGGCGCCTTCGTGAAATGGATGCCGCCGGGATTGATGTCGAGGTGCTCTCGCACGCTCCGCCAGGTGCGCAAGGCGTTCGCGCCGATTCGGCAGTGGCATGGTCGCAGGCGGCCAACGACCGGCTCGCCGCGGCAATCCGGGCCTACCCGACGCGGTTCGCGGGATTTGCTTCGGTGCCGACGGTCGATGCGAAAGCCGGCGCCGACGAATTGGAGCGGGCGGTGACGAAGTTCGGCTTTAAAGGTGCGATGATCCACGGCCTGTCGGAAGGACCGTTCCTCGACGACAAGCGGTACTGGCCGATCTTTGAGCGCGCCGAGGGGCTCGACGTTCCGCTTTATCTTCACCCGGCGGATCCGCATCCGTCGGTGGTCGAAACCTATTACAAGGGATATGAGCAGACACATCCCATGTTCCTGCGGGCGGCGTGGGGCTTCACGTTCGAAACCGGAACGCAGGCCATGCGGCTCGTGCTCGGTGGCGTGTGTGATGCGTTTCCGCGGCTGAAGCTCATTCTGGGGCATCTCGGTGAGACGATTCCCTATGTGATCGATCGGGTCGACGAAACCCTGTCGCGCGACACACCGATGAAAAACTTCCGCGAGTTGTTCACGCGCAATTTCTTCGTGACGACCAGCGGCTTCTTCTCAGACACCGCATTGCAATGCTGTCTCAAGGTGCTCGGGCCGGATCGCGTCATGTTCTCGGTCGATTGGCCTTATGCTTCAAACGCTGCCGGTATCGAATGGATCAAACGTACGCCGCTCGATGCATCGATCCGCAAGAAGATCATGTCCGAAAACGCAAAACGCCTGCTGCGGCTATAAGGTTATGCCGGAGCAGGGAAAGACCGACCGTTCCAAGATGATTGTCGATAAAGACGTGCCGATCACCGTCAATGACGGCCATGTGCTGCGGGCGAATATATACCGTCCCGCGGCGGAGGGCCGTTATCCTGTCCTCATGGCGATGGGAATTTACGGTAAGGATGTTCATTTCGCAGATGGCTATCGTCCGCAATGGGACAAGCTGCTGACGCTCAATCCGAATATCGCGCGCAACGGTTCATCTGGCCAATACCTGCGCTGGGAACTGATCGATCCGGAGCGTTGGGTTCCGGATGGCTATGTGGTTATTGCTGTCGATTCCCGCGGCAGTGGCAAGTCGCCCGGCTATCTCGATCCGCTGTCATCACGCGAGACGCAGGATTTTCACGACGCGATCGAATGGGCCGCGGCCCAGAACTGGTCCAACGGCAAGGTCGGGCTGATCGGCATCTCGTACTATGCGATCAAGCAGTGGCAAGTCGCCGCTTTACGCCCGCCGCATCTGGCTGCGATCTGTCCATGGGAGGGTGGGTCCGACATCTATCGAGACTGGAGCCACCACGGCGGCATTTTCAGCAACGTGTTTCCGGAGGCGTGGCTGCCGCGTCAGGTTCTGCCGAACCAAAATGGCAATGGGGCGACGCCGCACCGGGACCGGGAAACTGGTGGCATCACCACGGGAGAGCCGGTATCGCCGGAGTTGCTGGTGTTGAACCGCGCCGATCATGTGGGCGATCTCCTCGAACATCGTCTTGACGATGCATGGTATCGTGCGCGCAGCCCGAACCTCGCCCGCATCGAGGTGCCGCTCTATTCCGCTGGTAACTGGGGCGGCGCGGGATTGCATCTGCGCGGCAATGTCGAAGGCTATCTGCGGGCCGGTTCCAGGCAGAAGTGGCTGGATATGCATGTCGGCACGCATTTCGAGAGTTTCTATCTGCCGCGCTATATTGAGCGCCAGAAAAAATTCTTCGCTCATTTCCTGAAAGATGAAGATAACGGCTGGGCGAGTGAGCCGCCGATCCGCCTCGAGATCCGCGAGCCGGGCGGTGTGACGGTTCGCAACGAGCGAGAATGGCCACTGGCACGCACGGAATGGCAGCGTTTCCATCTCAATGCGCAAGAGCGCAGCCTTTCGCGAGACACGCTTGGCAGTGAAACGCGGGCCGACTATACCGCGCTGGGTGATGGGCTGGACTTCAGCACCGAGCCGTTTGCCGAAGCCACTGAGTTCACCGGTCCGCTGATGGTCCGCCTCTGGGTGGCGTCGACCACCAGCGACATTGATATTTTTGTATCCCTACGCATGTTTGCGCCGGACGGAACCGAGGTGGTGTTCGCTGGCGCCAGCGATGTTGCGCCGGTGGCGCGCGGCTGGCTTCGTGCGTCGCACCGCAAGCTCGATCCAGCGATGTCGACGGCCTATCGCCCCTATCACGCTCATGATGAAATTCAGAAGCTGGTGCCCGGTCAGGTCTATCCGCTTGACGTGGAACTCTGGCCGACCAGCATCGTATTTCCCAAAGGCTATCGGATGGTGCTGACATTGCGTGGGTGCGATCTGGAACTGGGCGGCACACCGGGTCGGATTCTCCACAACCACCCGTCGGACCGGCCCCCGGAGGAGTTTGCCGGCACTGTTACGGTCGCCAGCGGCCCGGATCGCGAATCTTATCTTCTGCTGCCATTGATCCCGGCAGCCAGGGACGCGACGCCATGAAGCTTCCGCAGTTCGAATATGCATCGCCGCGATCGTTAGATGAGGCCATTGCTCTGCTGGCTGCCAACGACGGCGCGAAAGTCTTGTCCGGAGGACAGAGCCTACTTCCGGTCATGGCATTTCGGCTATCCTATCCGTCCATGCTGGTGGATTTACGGCAGATCGAGGGGCTTGATCGGATCACGCTCTCGGATGAGGGTGTCAGGCTTGGCGCGCGGGTGCGATGGTACGATATCGAAATCAACCGCGATCTGCAAAACGCTCACCCGCTCATTACGGAAATGATTTCCCACGTCGCACATTTTCAGGTGCGGCATCGCGGTACGGTTGGTGGGAGTCTGGCCCATGCGGATCCGTCGGCGGAGATGTCGGGACTGGCGGTCGTCTGCGATTGCGACATCGTCGTGCGCGGAAGCGCGGGCGAGAGAATTATCGCTGCTGCCGACTTCTTCAAGGGCTCTCTCGAAACCGCGCTCCGGCACGACGAGATTATTGTCGAGGTTCGTTTCCCACCATGGAAGCCGCAGCGACGGTGGAGTTTTCAGGAATTTGCGCGTAGGCGCGGCGATTTTGCCATCGCCGGAGTCGCTGCCTATTTCGACCTCGACCCGAATGGACGTATGTCCGACGCGCATGTTGGCGCGATTGGCGTGGCCGATACGCCGCAGCGCTTGCCGACCGTCGAGGCGTGCCTGAACGGACAGCGTATGACCGGCGAGGCCATAACTCAAGCCAGGAATGCCGCACGTAGCGCTATTGCGGAACCGCTCCAGGATATTCACGCGCAGGCCGACTATCGGGCGGCGCTGCTTGGAACACTTACGGAGCGCGTGCTGCAGAACGCCATGGGAGTAAATCAGTCATGACGCAAGTTTGCTTTGAGTTGAATGGCGAAAGCGTCAGCGCGGATGTTGAATCGCGCCTGACGCTCGGTGACTGCATCAGGCATACGTTGAGAAAGACCGGAACGCATATCGGATGCGAACATGGCGTTTGTGGCGCATGCACGGTGATTGTCGACGGTGACGCCGTGCGGTCCTGCTTGATGCTTGCCGTTCAGGCGGACGGCAGAAAAGTCACAACCGTTGAAGGGTTGTCAAACGATGAGGAACTGACCCCGCTGCAATTAGCATTTCGTGAGCATCATGCTTTGCAGTGCGGTTTCTGTACGCCGGGATTCCTTACCACGGCGCATAATCTGTTGATGAAGGAGCCCTATGCCAGGGAAGAACGGATCCGCGAGGTCCTGTCCGGCAATATCTGCCGCTGCACGGGATATATCTCTATCGTTCATGCGGTGATGGCCGCGCGCCCAGCTTATCAAAACCGTCCGCAAGAGGCGAAACAATGAACGAGCATGTTCCGTTTGTCGGTCGTCCGATCCAGCGGGTTGAAGACCTTCGGCTGTTGCGTGGCAAGGGCCGCTATGTGGATGATGTCGAGCGTCCGGGACAGTTGCACGCAGCGGTTTTGCGCAGCTCGGTCGCGCACGGGATTCTTCGGGGGATAGAGGCAAGCGCGGCGCGGGCGCTTCCTGGCGTCCATGCGGTCATCACCGCTGCCGATCTCGGCAATATCGTTCCGCGTATTCCAGTCCGGCTGTTTCCTAATGAGGCAATGAAGCCGTTTCATCAGCCGGTGATCGCGTCGGACAAAGTACGATTTGTTGGCGAGCCGATCGCACTGGTGGTCGCAGACACGCCGGCAGTTGCGGAAGATGCGCTCGAGTTGATTGCCGTCGATATCGACCCACTGTCGGCTATATCCAAGATGACAGCAAGCAAATGCCTCGCTCCTCTCTTCGATGCGTGCGAGACAAACCGGGCCTTCGATTATCGCGTTCGCCGCGGTGATGCCGCCGCCGTGTTTGCAACGGCCGACTACACCCGTCGGGAGCGTCTGTATGTGCATCGGCATACCGGCGTTACCATGGAGACCCGCGGCGTCGTATCGGAATGGGACCCGGTCGCCAAAAGAATGACCAGTTGGGGTGCGGCCAAAGTCCCGTTCGCCAATCGTAAAATTCTCGCGACGTTGATGGGGTTACCGGAAGAAGCGGTCGATATGATCGAAGGCGACGCCGGAGGAAGCTTCGGTGTTCGCGGTGAGTTTTTTCCCGAGGATTTCCTCGTTCCGTTTGCCGCAAAAATGCTCGGGCGGCCCGTGAAATGGATCGAAGATCGGCGGGAACACCTGCTCGCGGTAACCCATGCGCGGGACATAACGTGCGATCTGGCGATTGCCTGTTCCAAAGACGGTCATGTGCTGGCTATGCAGGCGGAGCTTTACGTCGATGTCGGGGCTTATTTCCGAACGTCCACGACGATTACGCCGCGCAATGTCGGCCAGTTTATCCCGGGGCCTTATCGCGTACCGCATTATTCCGCCGACGTGGCAGTGATGGTGTCGAATAAGTCGCCTTCAGGAACCTACCGTGGTCCAGGCCGGTTCGAAGCGGATTTTTTCCGTGAGCGGATGTTCGATCTTGCCGCGAAAGATCTCGGTATTGACCGGGTGGAGTTTCGCCGCCGGAATTTACTGTCGGAAGGGGAGCTTCCCTCTGCGATGCCCGCGATTGAGCCCGATCCGATTGTGACGGAGTTGGACAGCGGTATTTATGAGCACGTTCTGGATCTTTGCCTGGACAAGATAGGCTGGCAGGAGAAGCAGGTATTACAAGGTAAGTTGATTGACGGTCGCTACCACGGCCTCGCAGCTGCTTGCTTCGTCGAAGGCGGTGCCGCAGGGCCGCGCGAAAACGCAAAGATGGTGCTTGAGGATGACGGAACAGTCTCAATCTATGTTGGCTCGTCTGCGGTCGGGCAGGGTGTGCAGACTATTCTCATGCAGATCGCAGCCGATGCGCTCGAATTGCCGATGGAGCGGCTACGGCTATTTCATGGTTCGACCACCTATGTGAAGGAGGGCTGGGGTTCATATCACTCTCGTTCAACCGTCATGGGTGGAAACGCCATCCTTATCGCTGCAAAGGAGCTGATCGGTCAGATCAAGACGGCGGCTGCGGGTGTACTGCAATGCGCTCCGGACCAGGTGACCTACGCGTCCGGTGTCGCAACGTCGGCACAGGGAGGCAGCGTCGAGTTGAGTGGGTTGGGCGGCGGCATTAGTTATGAAGCCACGTTCTCCAACAACAAGCACACTTATACCTATGGCAGCCATGCCGTTCATCTGACCGTCGACCCCGGCACCGGCCGTATCGATATTCTAGACTATGTTGGTTTCGAAGATGCTGGACGGATCATTAACCCGCTGACATTGCATGGCCAGTCAATCGGGGCGATCGTACAGGGGCTCGGCGGGACACTGCTGGAACAGTTCGTTTATGATTCCGAGGGGCAACTTCTTTCCGGTTCGTTTGCCGATTATCTGGTTCCGCTCGCCACGGACTTCCCCAATATCCGGACGGAGCCACTGGAGTTGAGGCCTTCGCCAAATCATCCTCTCGGCGCAAAAGGCGCCGGCGAAGGCGGAACTATCCCGGTAGGAGGGTTGGTGTCTAATGCGGTTGCCGCAGCGTTGCAGGAACTCGATGTCCAGCCGCTGTCGCTTCCGCTATCTCCCAACAGAGTATGGCGGATGATCGAAGATGCAAGGATGAAAAAGCCATACTCTTAAAGTCATGTTTTTGACGTTCAGCCGCGGCTGCCGTTTGGGCTATGGATTTTCAGCCGACAACTTCGAGGGTTAGCTGGATTCCGACGTTCAAAGAAAGGCATGGGAATTGACGGCATGACCTAGTCTTGCTGTCTGGATTTTTGACGGACTGGTTAGTTATATTTGACATGTGGCTCCCGGTTGGGAGACACTCATAAAAAAGGTTGCAATGATCGGGAGGATGCAATGGCGAAGGTAAAGATCAATCTGACCCGCCGGCAATTCGTTGGCGGGGTATCCGCTGCTGTGGCGATGCCGAGCATCGTCCGCGCGCAGTCCGCTAAATCAGTAACCTGTGTCAGCGATTGGATTCACAACGGGCCGAACGCGGGTTTTCCGATCGCAATCGAGAAGGGCTTCTTTGCGAAAGAAGGGCTCGATGTGACATTGAACCAGGGTAAGGGTTCGGCGAGTACCGCGCAAATTATCGCTAGCAACGCTGCGCAGTTTGGATTTTCCGACGGCTACGTCGTCGGCAACAGCGTCGCAAAGGGTATGAATATCAAAATGGTTGGCGCCGTGTTCCGGAAGAACCCGGCGGCTGTCATTCTCCTTGAGGACTCTCCTATCCGAGAGCCGAAGGATCTGATCGGCAAGACGATCGGTATTTCGACCGGCGCGGCACAGTTTCAGCAGTGGCCGGCCTTCGTCAAGGGCGCGAAACTGGAGATGAGCCAGATTCGCGTTGTCAACGTTGATCCGGCCGGTGCTGGTCCGGCACTGGTGTCCGGCAAGGTGGATGCAATTGCCGGATTCGCTCAGGGTTACGTTCCGGGCATTGAGGTGCAGGCCAAGAAGAAATGCCGTCTATTCTGGTATTCCGACTACGGCGCGAAATCGGTCAGCAACGGCATCATCGTCAATCAGGAGTTGCTAAAAGAGCAAGAACTGATCCGTGCATTTTTGCGGGCGTCGCTTCGTGGGTTCCTCTACGGCCGCGCGCATCCTGACGAATTGGCGCAGATCTTGAAGAAGTACAGCCCATCTATCGATCCCGAGGTTACCAAGCGGCAGGCGGAACTGTCGTGGCAGACATGGGTCACACCCAATACCAAGGGCAAGGAACTGGGCTGGATGTCAGAGCGGGACTGGAAGGATACCGTCGAGACGCTCAAGAATTATGGTGGTGTGACCACGCCGCTCGAGGCATCCCAGATCTACACGAACGACTTTGTCCCGAGCGGCGCCGAATTCGTTCCACCTCAGAACGCCTGACGCTCGCTGCGATACGGCAGGGTGCGGTCGCTCGCAACCTGCCGTTTATCTTCAGGAGTTGCGGGGCGGAGGCCGATACGGAGTGGAGTTTCATCAGCATGACGCAATTGGCAGTTGAAGCCAGAACGACCGCGAAGGTTCCGCCGCGAGCTGCAGATCAAAGCTATCTTGCGGTGGACAATCTCAGCAAGATTTATGTCGCCGACGAAGGGACGGTCCGCGCGCTCGACAGGGTTTCGCTCGAGCAACGGCGTGGCGAATTCGTGTCGATCGTCGGCCCCAGCGGCTGCGGTAAGAGCACGCTGTTGATGATCGCAGCCGGCCTAACCTCATCGTCTGACGGCGAAGTTCGGATCAACAACAAGCCGATCATCGGACCGCGAACGGATGTTGGGATCGTATTCCAGAATCATGTGCTGCTCGACTGGCGTACCGCGCTTGAAAACGTGATGCTGCAGGCAGAAGCGCGCAAGCTGGACCGCGCGACGTCTGAAGCGCGAGCCCGTCAATTGCTTAATGCTGTCGGGCTTGCGGGATTCGAGGATAAATATCCGAAATCTTTGTCCGGCGGCATGAAGCAGCGTGTTTCAATCTGCCGTGCGCTGATCCATGACCCGCCGCATTTGCTGATGGATGAGCCGTTTGGCGCACTCGATGCGTTGACGCGAGATCAGCTGGTACTCGACTTGCAGAGGATCTGCGCCGAGCGCAGCATGACGATTCTGTTTATTACGCACAGTATCGCCGAAGCGGTTTTCCTGTCAGATCGCGTGATAGTTATGACGCCGCGGCCCGGAAAGATCGACCGTGTCATCGACATCGATCTGCCGCGGCCCAGAACCTTAGCCATGCGGGACTCATCGAAATTTGTCGAATACAGTCGTGAGATCCTTAATATTTTCCTTGCGCGTGGCGTGCTGCGTGAAAACTAGCAGATAGAATGTTGCATGCGATGGTTGATAGGACAATGACCGTATCGATCGAGCAGATAGAAGAGAAAGTTAAACGGGAGAAAACCGCTCTTCGGACGCGCGAACGTAAGGCTGAGCTGGTTTATCCAATACTGGTCGCCGTCGGTTTGCTGCTGGTGTGGGAGGCCGGCTCGCGGGTTTTTGGGGTGCCTGAATATCTGTTCCCAATGCCGAGCGCGATTATTGGTACCACCGTCAAGAACTGGATGTTGTTACTGAATGAAACTTGGGTCACAACGGTCGAAATCCTCCTCGGATATTTTGCGAGTATTCTGATCGGCGTGCCGTTGGCGCTGGCGATCTTTCACTGGCCCGTTTTCGCAAAGTCGATCTATCCGCTGCTGATTTCGACCCAGGCGATGCCGAAGGTTGCAGTCGCTCCGCTGCTGGTCGTATGGTTCGGGTTCGGTTTGCTGCCGAAGGTACTGATCGCTTTCCTCATTGCGTTCTTTCCGATCGTTATCAATACAATCGTCGGCTTGGTGTCGCTCGAACGTGAGAAGATTCATCTGGCTCAGTCCATGGGATTGTCGCGCTTTGACACGTTCCGGCTGATCCGTCTTCCGCATGCGTTGCCGTCGCTGTTTGCCGGCTTAAAGATCTCGATTACCCTCGCGGTGGTTGGCGCGGTGGTCGGCGAATTCGTCGGCGGTGATAGCGGATTGGGCTATCAGCTCATGGTAGCGAATGGTGCCATGGATACGCCGTTGCTGTTCGCTGGTATTCTCGTGCTGACCTTGCTCGGTCTGGTGCTGTTTTGGCTCGTCGAGGCGCTGGAACGGTGGGCCATACCATACCAGGAGCGCACGAACAGCATGGGCGTTTCCTCTTGAGACATTGCCGCGCGAAGTACGCGAATGCAGCAAGGGGCATGGTTTGGTCCTGATCTAAACCGGCTTGGGCCTTGCCGACGGATAATTTGGCTGCTCGAACTCTTTTTCCGGTTGCCAGAGTCTGATATGATTAACCAGTTAGTCAGTTAAGAAGCCTGAGAACCAACGAGGAGTAAATGACATGAGCGTAGCCCGACACCCGCGTCCGAAGGAGCTTGAAGGGGTTTCGCTTGAGGCGATCTTGGACAAGTATGTGGCTCGTTTCAGAGACCGAAAATCGGATTGGGCAGCCTTTGAGGATGCGAAAATCGAGGGTTTCAAGCGAGCGCAGCATCGTTTCATCGGTGCCGGCGGTTCCGGAAAATACAATGACAATGCGGCGATTCCTGCCGGAAACTTCACGCTGTCGATCATGTATGTCGAGCCTGGTCAGGGTAACGCAGCACACACCCATGAAGTCGAAGAGGTTTTCTTCGTGCTGAAGGGGTTCTTGGATGTCTTCGTTGAGGATGAGACCGGTCGGCGGCTCACCACGCGACTGGGGCCGTGGGAATGCATTTCGACGCCGGCCGGGGTTATTCACGGCTACGAGAACAACAGTCTCGAACCAGTCTATTTCCAGGTGATGATCGGACGTGCCAAACCGGAAACGATGGGTTACGCTGATGAGAAACTCTATGAGCGTCGCGACAATCACTTGAAAAAGTCGGCGTGAGATCGGGCTGCCCCGTCCTTGATGTAGGGTCGGGAATCAGTCTGACGTTCTGTTGTCTGCGCCTTTTCGTCGATCAGATCGCGGGGGATTAGACGGCATAGTTGTCTACGCTATTCCAGAATGGTAGGCGGTGACTGGTTGCGGCGCTATAATGAATACTGCAATCATCGTTGGTCGCTCGCTTCCCACTCGACAGGATTTTGCGCTTGACTAAAGCTCTGCGGCGAAGCCGGACCGCTGAAACGTCCGGTGCTCGATCCAAGACCAGACCGTCGAAACCCGCCATACGAGCACGTTCGCAGAGGGGGAGACGGTTAGTGCGTGATGGGGTGCGCACGAAAGAACGCATCCTCGAAATTGCTGGCGAGGAGTTTGCAAACCGCGGTTATGATGGCGCGCGCGTGGACGAGATCGCGCGCCGCAGCAAGGTGAGCAAAAATTTAATTTATCACTACTTCAACAGCAAGGATGCGCTATTCGTTGCTGTTCTAGAGCAAGCCTATCAAGATCTCCATGAGCGGCATCGGCAAATAGCGCTTGATGATACGTCGCCGCTAGAGGGCGTACGCCGCCTGGTCAAGGAAGTCTTTACCTACTGGAGTCAATCGAGGCGGTTTATCGGTTATCTCAATTCGGAGAACTTTCATAAAGCCAAGCACATCAAGAAATCTCAAAACGTCCACAACGCTTACGTGACTCTAATCGCGACCATCAAACGCCTTCTGGCTGATGGTGAAAGAGAAGGGGTTTTCCGGGCCAAGGTCGACCCTGTGCAGCTTTACATTTCAATATCGGCAATGGCCTATCACTACTTCTCTAATCAGCACACTTTTTCTGTCGTGTTCAAGAAAGATTTCACTGCGACGAATATGCTGGCGCAACGTTTGCAACATATCGAAGAGGTCGTAATAGGTTATCTTCGCGATAAAACGTCCTCGGGTTGATCTTTCCTTTCGCTCTGTTGAGGTTATCGGCCAATCACTCGACACTTGGTTATATGCGCCCCGTCGAGTTCGAGGAAAAAGCTATGTTAATTTAATCTGGTGTCTGAAAAACCGGCAGCAGGCCAGTGGATACGCTTTTTTGTTTGGAAGGATCGTCTTTGTCTTTATTCGTTGGTCCAAGCAGCAGCACGATCTGGGCGACCTGCCGCCAGAGTGTGATCTCGTAGCGTCGCAGGCGATCGAATGCTTCGCCGCTGCGGTTGGAGAGCCGCAGGAAGGTGTTGGCGAGTGTCTTGACGTCGTGCGGCGTGGGTTGCGGCGGGGATGCAGCGTGCGGTTTTGGCTGGACCAGAACCAGATTGCCGTAATCGCCCTGCCGCAAGCGGCCGAGTTCGGCCGGATCCGGATCGCCGTGGCAGGTGGGAGTGCCCTGCAGCGCGAAGAGCCCGCTTTCGATGGCTGAGGCCCGCCGCAACCGCCACAGCAGCGAGACGAGGCGGGCCACCAGTCCCCGGTCGATGGCCGAGGCGGGACGATGGGCCTGCACGATCTGTCGTTCGAACGAACGGTAGTCGTCGAGACTTTCGAACACGTCGACAATGGTCCGGGCGCCCAGTCCATGGCGTAGCGCATTGCGCCGCGATCGCCGCTTGCCGGCAAGGCGGCGCGGGCCGGTGCTACGGCGGGCATTGAGCCGGTTGGCGGCAATCTGACGGGCGGCAGCCATCTGTGCCTCACACCGGCTTGGCATCGGCGACGGGGAAGGGGATCGAGGTGCTCACCGGCGAGTGTGTCCTGTCATTGCGGTCGGCCTTCTGTGCGGTCTGCGATTCCTCCCAGAGCCCTTGCGTAATCGGCAGCGGATCGATGCCCATATCCATCCACCAGGCCACCTCGTTGCCGCTCTCGTGCAATTGCCGGTGATGGATGCGGCAGAGCGGCACCGTGAACTCGTCACTGACCTTGCGGCCGAGCGCCCGCGGTTGCGCGAACTTCAGGTGGTGGGCGTCGGACGGGGTGCGGCTGCAGAGCAGGCAGGGTTGCTGGCCGACGAACTTGAGATGCGCCGGCACGCGCCGGCGGATCGAGCGGTTGATCAGCATCGGCGAGACGGAAGGTGCATCATCCGTCTGTGGGCTCTCCGGTGGAGGAGGCTCGGGAAGGGTGGCTGGGCGCTCTGCCGGAGCTGGAAGAAGGACAGGGCCAGCTAGCCCGGAGCCAGCCAGTCCGTCAGCGGCCTGATCGGCCTGAACACCGGCAGAGATGGGGCTGGGCAGGGAGGAGCTCGGCCGGCGAGGTCGGCCCCTCGATCGTCGGCCCTGATGATCCCGGGCTTTGTGTTGCCGTTAGGCCCGATGGCGAGCCGCCGATCTGCGACCCCGATGGTTGCAGTGGCGAGGCCTCGGAGGGTTGCGAAACCGATCCCGGGTCAGCGGCATCTGTCCTCGCCGCAGGCGGCTCAGCGGCGTCGGCTCTCGCCGCAGAAGAAGATGAAGCCTTCGGTGCCGACCGACGCTCCGCTGCCGAGGTTGCTGTCGTCCCTAGTGGTGCGCGTTGACGCAGAGCCTGCGCCATCTCCGGATCGATGATGGTCCTGGCTCGATAGGGCACGTAGAACCGCCCGTTCGGGCCCAGGCGCTGCGCTGTCTGCCGCCGCTGCGAGGCCGCAAGCGTCGGGAGAGGACCGTGGGACCCATGCTGCGCCCCCTCATGCAACCCGGAGGTCGGGCTGCTGGCACCCATGGTCCCGTCCGCTCGTCTGTCCGCTTGCCTCTCTATTTGCCTATCCACTGGGCCATGCAGCTGCGGATTCCGTTCGGGATGAGCGGAGGAAGCCCGAGCATGAGGAGACCGGTCGTCGGTTAGACGGCCATAGCTCTTACTCAGATAAAGCGACAGCCCGAACGGCTTGCCGAAGGTCGCCAGCGCCCGCTTGGTGGCG
>Ga0182749_1001733_pt1 | contig 16810 bp, 13 predicted proteins | sample eDN3rd37CKraftMG_FD_128875 | JGI IMG/M metagenome (GOLD analysis project Ga0182749, IMG submission 128875) | Enriched Miracle-Growth compost microbial communities from Emeryville, California, USA - eDNA 3rd pass 37_C Kraft MG (version 2) (version 2) ...
GGCCTGTCGCGGGCCCTCGGATCTCCAGGGCACCGTACCCTGGAGAGGGAGGTCTCCGCCGCTCTCCCTGATCCCCGGTCCGGACCGGTTCCCGCAAGAGCGATGGGTGGGATGATAAGGGAGGGTCGGAGGGGTGTGGATAAAATCAGGGGAAGAAAATTTGCGATTTTGAGGTAGGCGGTTGTTTTTGCAGGTGAACTTTTTTCATGGGCAGGGGGTGAGGGGCGAAATCCATCCACACCCTGATAGGCTTTCCCGGATAGGTCTGCGCCCCTTCGCGCCCCCCTCTGTCCTGCCGGACATCTCCCCCACAAGGGGGGAGATCAGCCGGCCGCCTGCGCCTCGCCCATACTGCAGCGCCGGCGATTGGCGAAGGCGCTGATGACAGCCGATCTCCCCCCTTGTGGGGGAGATGTCCGGCAGGACAGAGGGGGGCGCGAAGGGGCGGAGCTGTCCCCAAATTAGCAACGCTGCGCTAACCCCCTCTCTTGCGATTTCAACATCTTAGCTGGAGCGTAGCGAAAGCTAAGTGTTAGAAATTGCAAGAGAGGGGGTATTGTCCAAGCCCCTCCAGCCCGGCCTACCCGCCCGTTGCGCGGCGATATTTCGCCACCACCTCGCCTATCATGAGCCGGACGGTGGCATCCATCGGATCGCCATCCGAAGGAAGGGTGCCGATCGGGCGGCCGGTGGCCTGTGCGAGCAATCCAGGCTCGGGCGGATGCGTGGCAAGGTTGACGCGCAGCCTGGCTAGAGCCTGCTGGATCGCAGGGCGCGGCCAGTAATAGCGGATGCGGTCCGAAAGGCCGTAGAGCATCATCCGCTCCTCGCCGGGGCCCGGCTGCACATAGGCGCGCCAGTGGCGCGGGTCGGCCCTCATTTCTTCAAGCACGGTTTGGACAAGGCGGGAGGGCTCGGGAACGCCAAGCTCCGCCTCGATCCCGGCAAGGGCGAAGACGGCCTGCCGGTAGGCGAAGGTGAGTTCCGGCCCGACCTTGAGAATGGCGAAATGCGCGGCGACGAGGGCGGAAAGGGCTTCTTCGCTTTGATAATCCGTCGAATGGGCCTCGAAGGCGAGGCCGGGAAGGCCGGCGACGGACGAGCAAAGCGTTTCGGCTTTCGCCGGATCGAAGACGAAGACCTGCTCGTTGCCGAAATCGACGCCCGGCTGCACGACGAGAGCGATGACGCGCCCGAATGCGCCCTCAAGCCCGCGCGCGGCGAAGGCCTGCCGGTGCAGCTCCACCGTATGGGCCGCGGCTTCGGGCGCCGTCACCGCCAGACTGTCCAGCGCGTCCGTCTCGCCGCCGGGGATCGGCACTTCGGTGCCGATGACATAGGAAAGCGCCCTGCCCGCGGCCGCCTGCTCGGCTACCGCGCAGAGATCGGCGGCGCGGGCGGCGATGGTTTCCTCGTCCAGCCGGTCATCATCGGCGCAGGCCATCGAGGCATCGAGATGGATCTTGGTGAAGCCGGCGCGCACATAGGCTTCCACCATGGCGCGCGCCTTATCCATCGCCGGCCCGGCGGGCTCGTCCTTCCAGGGATTGGGGCCTAGATGATCGCCGCCGAGAAGGATGCGGCGGGGATCGATCCCCTCGTGCTGCGCAAGGCCTTCCACGAAGGTGCGGAAGGCGGCCGGCGTCATGCCCGTATAGCCGCCGAACTGATTGACCTGATTGGAGGTCGCCTCGATCAGGATCGGTGCGCCATCGCCCCGGTAGGTGGCAAGGATGGCCCGAAGCGTTTCGGCATGCGCCGTGCACCAGGAGGGGATGGCGCGCGGCCTCGCCGCGCGGTTTTCCCCAACGATTTCCGCAAGGATGCTCATGCGCTCTCCAGGAACGCCTGGATTTCGGCGAGGCTGGAATTGCCCTCCATGGGGCCGACCTTGCCGACGGCGAGCGCGCCTGCCGCATTGGCATAAGTGAGCGCGTCGCTCAGGCTTCGCCCGCCGGCGAAGAGGGCGATGAAGGTCGCGCAGAAGCAATCGCCCGCGCCGGTGGGATCGACGACCTCGACCTTGTGGGCGGGAAGCGCGGCGATTTCGCTGCCGGAAGACGCGCCGATGCACCCGTCTTCCCCGCGCTTCAGCACCACCGCCCTTTTTCCCTGCGCAAGGAGCCGGCCGGCATAATCCGCAAAAGCCTCGCCCGGAAAGAGGATTTCGGCGTCGGCGTCGCTCGGCAGGAAATAGGCCGAAAGCTGGGTCAACTCCGAGACCGCGTGGAGATAGCCTTTCTCGCCGAGGAGCTCGTTGCGGATGTTGGGATCGAGCGAAATCGCAATGCCGTGCAGCGCCAGGGCGCGGCAGACGGCGATCACCACGACGCGCATGGCGGGATCGGCGAGCGCCGAGCCGGAGACGTGGAAGACATCGACGCCGAATGCATCGAGCGCCGCCAGGCATTCTTCCGGGCCGGGCAGGCGGGCGGCGGCAGAACGGGCGATGTTGAAGACGAAATCGCGGCTGCCATCGCTGTTGTAGGCGACGAAGGCCGAGCCCGTGGGGACGCCCTGCACCACCCTGACCAGCCGCCCGTCCACGCCCGCCGTGGAAAGGCGGTGCCTGATGACGGTGCCGAAGGCATCATCGCCCACCGCGCCGGCAAAAATCGTGCTCGCCCCGACACGGGCCGCCTGGTCTATGAAGATGCCGGGCGCGCCGGAGGGAAAGGGGCCGCGATAGTCGATGGGCCGCAGGTGCCGCGTATCCTTCTCGGCGGCGACGAATTCCACCAGAAGTTCGCCGATGGCGCCGATGCGCACCGGCGGGCGGCCGCCGCCCTGCCCCTCTTCAAGCACTGTTTCTTGTTGCACGTAAAATTACTTCTCTCTTCGCGTTAAATTTGTTTTGACTTCATCGGGCCCCAATGGCATCGCCTTGGGGCAAGAGACAGGCCGCGCGCCTCTTCTTTCGAGGACAAGCTAGGGTGCCCAAGCGCATACGGACGATGGAGGAATTCGCCGAGGCGATCGGCCTTTCGCGTCCGACCGTCTCCAAATATTTCCAGGACCCTGGCTCCGTGCGGCCGAAGGTGCGCGAGCGGATCGAGGCGGGGCTGAGCGAGACCGGTTTCCGGCCGAACCTCTTCGCGGTCAATCTCAACCGGCGGCGCGCAAAAATCATCGGGCTCCTTTTTCCGAGCTCGCTGGACCCCTTCTATATGGACCTGCGGCGGCGCATCGAAAGGGAGGCCTCGCGCGCCGGCTATCTGAGCCTTGCCTTTTCCTCCGAAGGCAGCGCGGAGCTGGAGGCAAAGGCGATCGAGATGCTGACCTCGCTCAACGTCGCCGGCATCATCATGGCCCCGGTCGGGACCGGCAGGGAGCCGGAGAAGCTGAAGGCGCTGGCGCGCAACATCCCGATCGTCTTCGTCGATGCGCCCTTCGACGAGGAGGAGCCCTTCGTCGGCACCAACAATGCCCAGTCGGTGGCGCTCATCACCGATTACCTGACGCGGCTCGACGGCAGCCCCTGCTATTTCGACATGCCGGCGGTGAACTCCAACGCGGCGGCGCGGCGGAACGCCTATATCGCGACGATGGAGCGGCGCGGGCTGGAGCCCGTGATCGTGCCGACCGGGGACGAGATCACCTGGGATTTCGAGCGCTTCGCCTACGAGCAGGCCGGCCGCGTGCTGCGCGAGGGCGGCTTTCCGACGCGCAGCGTGCTCTGCGGCAACGACCGCGTGGCCTTCGGCGTGCTGGCGGCGGTGCACCAGGCGGGGCTGAAGGTGGGCATCGAGCCCGGCTGCGATCTCAGGATCGCGGGCCACGACAACCATTCCTTGAGCGAATATATCTGGCCGCCGCTCACCACGGTTTCGCAGAACACGGCGGAGATGGGGCGTATCGCTATTCACCTTCTGCTTTCCAAGCTCGACCCGTCCAAGGCGCAGGGTGGGCTGCGGCCGGAGGGCGACCAGATCCTCGTCAACGCCGAGCTCGTGCTGCGCGCTTCGGCTTAGCTCCCTGCCGCCATTCATGGGCGAATACCCCCTCTTTTGCGATTTCTAACACTTAGCCTTCGCTTCGCTCCAGCTAAGATGTTGAAATCGCTTTCTCCCCCACCAAGGGGGAGATAGGCGCTTGCGCCAGCGCTTCTGTCATTCGCCAAGGCTGGCGATTGGCAGAGAGATCGATACAGGCGGTATCTCCCCCTTGGTGGGGGAGAAAGCAAATTCCTGGGCTTGGCGAAGCCAAGTCCTTGGAATTTGCAAGAGAGGGGGTACGGAGCCATGGCACATCATCGCCCGCCCACCATCAGCTTCACCACCTCATCATGCGTGGTCCCGGAGATGCGGCGTTCGCCCGCCATCACGCCGCGCCGGAGCACGACGATGCGGTCGGCGACGGCGAAGATGTCCTGCAGATTGTGCGAGATGAAGATCACGCCGCGCCCTTCCGCCTTGAGCTGGTGGATGAGCGCGATCACCTTGCGCTGCTCCGGCACGCCGAGGGCGGCGGTGGGCTCATCCATGATGAGGATCTGCGCGTCCCAGTAGACCGCGCGCCCGATCGCCACCGCCTGCCGCTGGCCGCCTGAGAAATTGGAGACCGGCGCTTCGAGGCGGCTCACATGGAAATCGAGCCGCGCCATGGTGGCGCGCGCGGCCTCCGCCATGGCCTTGCGATCGAGCACCGGGACGATGCCGAAGAGCCGCTTCATGGGCTCGCGGCCGAGGAAGATGTTGGCGCCGATGGAGAGGTTATCGGCGAGCGCCAGATCCTGGTAGATCGTCTCGATGCCCCGGTCGCGCGCCTCCTGCGGCGTGGTGAAGGTGACCGGCTCGCCGTTGAGCAGGATGGCGCCGGAACTCGGCCGGAAGACGCCGGAGATCGTCTTGATCAGCGTCGTCTTGCCCGCGCCGTTGTCGCCGGCAAGCGCCACCACCTCGCCCCTGTGGACGGACATGGAGAGGCCGTTCAGGGCCTGGATGGCGCCGAAATGCTTGGAGAGGTTGCGGACCTCCAGGATGGGTGTTTCCTGCGCGGCGCTACTCATCGACCCGCCCTCCGCTGAAGCGGCGCTGCGCCTGGTCGATCAGCACGGAGATGATGATCACCACGCCGACGCTGATGAACTGCCAGAACGGCTCCACATTGATGAAGACCAGCCCGTATTGGATAACGGCGATGACCAGCGCGCCGGCGACGGTGCCGAAGATTGTGCCCGAGCCGCCGAAGAGGCTTGCCCCGCCGATCACCACCGCCGCGACGCTGTCGAGGAGGAGCGGCTCGCCGGCCTGGGCGGCCCCCGCATTGAAGCGGGCGGAATAGAGCACGCCCGCAAGCCCGGCGCAGACGCCGGAGAGGACGTAAAGGCGCGTGAGATGCGACTTGATGTTGATGCCGGCGCGCCGCGCCGCCTGCACATTGGCGCCGATGGCGTAATTGTGCTGGCCGAACCGTGTCTGGGTGAGGAGGTAGTGCATGACCAGCACGAAGACGATCGTGACGATGACGATGTAGGGGACGCCGTGGAAGCGGCCATTGCCGAGGGTGGAGAAGAAGGAGTTGCCCTGCACCGGCACCACGGTTCCGCCGGCGAAGAGGAAGGCGACGCCGCGCGCCACGCCGAACATGCCGAGCGTGCCGATGAAGGGCGGCACGCGCAGCCGCGCCACGAGCAGGCCGTTGATGAGGCCGGGCACGGCGGCGATGGCGACGCCCGCAAGCGCGCCGGCGAGCACGGCAAGGGGCATGCCGAGCGAAGGCGTCGCCCAGTTCACCACATGGGCGGCGACGACGGCCGCAAGCCCCATGATGAAGCCGAGCGAAAGATCGATCCCGCCGGAGATGATGACGAAGGTCTGCCCGCTTGCGAGCAGGAGAGGCGCGACGGCGAAGATGGCGATCGACTGCAGGTTATAGGGGTTGAGGATGAAGGTGCCGCCAAAATCGTAGCGGGCGTATGCCTCGAACGCGAGAATGAGCGCGGCGAGAAAGACCACGCCCTGAGGTCGGCTATCCGCTGCACCACGGTCTTGGCGCGCTCGGAATGGTCGGCCTGCGGCGCGGCGTGATCGCGCGGGGCGGCCTGATGGCCGGCTTTCTGGACGTCTTCTGTCGAGCTCATGCCCTCTTCCGGTCTGGCGTGTCAACGAGCGGGAAGCCCGGGAAACCGGGCCGCCCATTGCCGTGATCAGTCGGAATAGATGAATTTGGCCACTTCCGGATCGGAGACGTTCGACTTGTCGATGACGGTGAAGCCGGTGCCGATCAGCGTGGGAATGGACTGGCCCGTGAGGTGCGCGAAGGCGGACACCACGCCGTAGAAGCCGATCTCGGCCGGGTGCTGGGCGATCGCCACGTCCACGAGGCCGGAATTGATGTTGTCGACGATGGACGTCGGCGCATCGAAGGCCACGACCCTGATATTGCCGGTCTGGCCGGCCTGCTGCACGCCGTTCGCCGCGCCGAGCGCCGAGAAGAGATTGGCGCCGAACACGCCCTTCAGGTCCGGATTGCGGGCGAACATCGCCTGGAGCTGCGAGGCGGCGTTGTTGGCGTCGTTCTCGTTGAACTGCGTCTCCAGCACCTCGATGTTGGGGAACTTCTCCTGCATCTCCAGCTTGAAGCCCTCCTCGCGCTGGTCGGTGGTGGAGATGCCCGGATTCACGTTCGAGACATAGACCTTGCCTTCGCCGCCGATGGCCTCGCCCAATGCGCGCGCCGCCATGCGGCCGCCGAGGATGTTGTCGGAAGCGATATAGGAGAGCGGGAAATCGGCCTCGCCGCTGCCCGTCTGGTACTGGCCGTTGCCGATGAACGTGTCGACGGTGATGACGGGGATGCCGGCGTCATGCGCTTTGCGCAGCGGCTCTATGAGCTGGTTGGTGTCGGTCGGCGCGATCAGGATCGCATCGGGATTGCGCGCGATCACCGCATCGAGGACCGGGACCTGCAGTGTCGGGTTGAACTCAGGCGCGCCCTGGAACATGAGCTCCACGCCCAGCGCATCGGCGGCGGCCTGCGCGCCCTTGTGCATGGTGATATAGAAGGCGTCCGTGGTAAGGCCCGGAATGAGCGCGATGGTGAATTTCTTGTCCTGCGCGCCGGCGGGGATCGCGAGGCCAGTACCGAGCGCCACCGCGCCGATCGCGGCGGCCTTGAGAATCGAACGACGTTGCATGGATTTTCCTCCCTCCATGATGATGTGCCCAAGCTTTCGCTGACCGGGCCTCCCGCCCGGATCTTCACGCAACCAGTTCAGCGCGCGCAACGCGAACAGCGGCAACTTCGGATTCTGAAGATGATATCATGCGGCCTGTCGCCAATGCGGGCCGGTCCAAAACCTCCTCCTCCCTTATACCCTGTCGCTCCCGACCTGCCATATTACCCTTTGGGCTATGCGGGCTGAACGGCCTGCCGCCTGGATTTGGCGTCACGCGCCGCCCGCCTGTCAATACCTTTCTGCGCGGCAACTATAATTTTACGTGCAGAAACTTTGGGTGCCGGGCCGGCCTGTGCCGTCCGCGGGTCCTCCTCTCGGAACCTGCCCTCACTCAATTCGTTACCCGATGAATTCAGCTTGGCGGACAAGGGCATGAAGCAGGATGCCAGCTCTGATCTGCATCCCGGGGGCGCGCCGGTTCGGTGGGCCTTCTTTTTTCGCCTTTTCCTGCTGGCTGCCGCCGTTGTGGCTGCGGGACTGCTGGTTTGGAACCTCTCCAACCTGCTGCTGCTTGCCTTCGGCTCCATCCTGGTGGCGGTGCTGGTCAGGTCCTTCGCCGCCCTTATCGAGCATCATACGCCGCTTCGTCCCGGAGCTTCGCTTGCGGCGGCGACGATTGCCATCGCGGCGTTCATGGCGGGTTTTGCGATCCTGCTCGGCTCTCAGATACAGACGCAGTTCGCCCAGCTTTTCGAACGCCTGCCGGATTTGATTCAAGCGCTCGAAGACCGCCTGGGCGTGGAGAACCTGGAGGAGAGGCTTGCCGAGCAGATCCAGCAATCCCTTGAGCGCACCTCTGTCCTGTCCAATGTCGCCGGCATCTCTTCCGCGCTGTTCGGCATTGTCGCCAATCTCGTCCTCGTCGTGGTGGCCGGCATCTATCTCGCCGGTGATCCCCGGACCTACCGCAAGGGGTTCTTCCTGCTCTTCCCGAGGCGGGCGCGCCGTGAAGCCGCGGAAACGCTCGACGTCCTCTACCGGGCGCTGCGCCTCTGGCTGCTTGGACAACTCCTGAGCATGTTCCTGGTCGGCGCGGTCTCAGCCGCCGGCCTCTGGCTTCTCGGGATCCCCTCGGCGCTCGCGCTCGGCGTCATCGCCGGCCTGACGGAGTTCGTTCCGGTGATCGGCCCCATCCTCGGCGCCGTCCCGGCGGTGGCATTGGGACTTGCGGAAAGCCCCGCCACCGCAGCCTGGGTGGCGCTGCTCTACCTCGCGATCCAGCAGCTGGAAGGCAATTTGCTCATGCCGCTCATCCAGCACCGGATGGTGCGCCTTCCCCCGGCGCTCACTATCTTCGCCATCATCGGCTTCGGCCTGCTGTTCGGCCCGCTCGGCATCCTCTTCGCGACGCCGCTCCTGGTCGTCGTCTTCGTTTCGGTGAAGAAGCTTTGGGTCCGCGACACGCTGGATGAGGAGACGGATCTGCCGGGCGAGGAGGAATGAGCGTTCTTGTGTTCTCGGGAGGCATTCCGTCTCCAACTGCGTTCACCCCCCTCTGGCCTGCCGGCCATCTCCCCCTCAAGGGGGGAGATTGGCCTTCATCGAAGCCGCGCATGGGCGATTAGCGAAGGCGCCTATGACAGCCAATCTCCCCCCTTGAGGGGGAGATGGCCGGCAGGCCAGAGGGGGGTGCGAAGGGGTGCGAACCTATCCGACTTGAGTGCTGCCCCCTCACCGGCCGCTTCGCGGCCACCTCTCCCCCACTTCGTGGGGGCGAGGAAGGGTGCCGAGCATCTCACCTCAAGCGCGATAATCCAGCCCGATATCCAGCACCGGCGCGCTGTGGGTGATCCAGCCGACGGAGATGAGATCGACACCGGCGGCGGCGATGGCCGGTGCGGTCTCCCGCGTTACCCGGCCCGAGGCTTCGGTGATGGCGCGGCCGCCGGTAAGCTCCACCGCGCTGGCGAGCTCATCCGGCGACATGTTGTCGAGCAGGACCGCATCGACCTTGAGCGCCAGGACCTGCTCGAGCTGGGCGAGCGTATCCACCTCCACCTCGATCTTGACCATGTGGCCCGCATGCGCGCGCGCCCGCTCGATGGCCGGACGGATGCCGCCGGCGATGGCGATGTGGTTGTCCTTGATAAGGATCGCATCGTCGAGCCCGAAGCGGTGGTTCGATCCGCCGCCGGCGCGCACGGCGTATTTTTCGAGCGCGCGCAGGCCGGGCGTCGTCTTGCGCGTGCAGACGATCTCAGCCTTGTGGCCCTTGATGGATTCCACGATCGAGGCAGTCGCCGTGGCGATGCCGCTCAAGTGGCAGAGGAAGTTGAGCGCCGTGCGCTCGGCCGTCAGCAGGCCGCGCGCGGGCCCGCTGACACTGGCGATCACATCGCCCGGAGCGATCGCGCTGGCGTCCGGCCGCTTGACCTCCATCGCGATCGCCGGATCGATAAGGCGGAAGGCGAGCGCGGCGACATCGAGCCCGGCCACGACGCCCGGCTGGCGGGCGGTGAGCGTCAGCTCGGCATTGAAGCCGGCGGGCACGACGGCATCGGTCGTGAGATCGCCGGCGCGGCCGAGATCCTCGAGCAGCGTGGCGCGCACCAGGGACTCGAACATGACCGTGGGAAGCGGGGGAGTGTTCATCATGCGCTCCGGGCCAGTGGCAGGGACGTTTCAGAAACCAGATTTCGCGCAGCTGCGAAGGCCTGTTCCAGCGTGAGACGCGAATGCAGCGCGCGCTCGTTTCGCCGGGGAAAATCGGTGCGGTGATGGGCGCCGCGGCTTTCCTCGCGGGCGAGCGCGGAGACAGCCATCATCAGGGCTATGGCAGCGGGATCGGACACGGGACCAGCACGCTCGGCAAGCGGCAGAAGGGCGCCAATCGCTTGCCGCATGCCTTCCCCGTCGCGCACCACGCCCAAGGCGCGGGAGACGATCGGGCGCACGGCCGAGGCGTCGGCTTTGCCGGGCGCATGGAAGGGAACCGGCCGAAGGCGCGTGCGATCAACCTTGCCGGCGATGCTTTCCGCCACCCAGCGGCCGGATATGGCAGCCTCGATGAGCGAATTGCTGGCGAGCCGGTTGGCGCCATGCAGGCCCGTGGAAGCCGCCTCGCCGCAGGCCCAGAGGCCGGGGACGGAACTGCGGCCTTCCCCATCCACCGCAACGCCGCCCATGTGATAATGGACGGCGGGGCGGATCGGGATAGGCTCGCGCGAGGGATCGATCTCGGCAGCCCTGCAGGACGCGTCGATGCCCGGGAAGCGCTGCGCGAAGCGGGCGCCGAGCGCTGCCCGCGCATCGAGGTAGACGCGATGCCCGGCCGCAAGGTGCCGCGAGACCGCGCGCGCCACCACATCGCGCGGCGCAAGCTCTGCGCCGGGCGTGCCTTCGAGAAAGCGGCGGCCGTTCTCGTCGATCAGGATCGCCCCCTCCCCGCGCACCGCCTCGCTGACAAGGCTCATGGGGCGGGCCGGGCCGTCGAGCGCGGTGGGGTGGAACTGCACGAATTCGAGGTCGCGAAGCTCCGCGCCGGCTCGCGCGGCCAGCGAAAGGCCCTGGCCGAAGGAGCCCAGAGGCGTCGTGGTATCCTCGTACAATCCGCCAATGCCGCCGGTGGCGATGACCACGCGGCCGGTGGCGAGGAGCACCGGGCCGGACGGTCCGGCGGCGATGACGCCGAAAACGGCGCCGTCATCGGTGAGGACCTGCCGCGCCTCGAACCCTTCCAGCACCGTGATGGAGGGGGTGCGGCGTACGGCTTCCACCAGCGAGCGCATGATCTCACGGCCGGTGGCGTCACCATCCGCATGGACGATGCGGCGGCGGCTGTGGGCGGCTTCCAGCCCGAGAAGCAACGCGCCGTCAGGGTCCCTGTCGAAGCGCACGCCGAAGCGCATCAGGTCTTCGATGGCGCGCGGCGCTGCGCGGACGATCTTGCCGACGATCTCCGGGTCGCAGAGGCCGTCGCCTGCCGCGAGCGTGTCGGCGAGGTGCAATTCGGGGTCGTCGTCCGGCCCGATGGCGGCGGCGACGCCGCCCTGCGCCCAGCCGCTCGAGGTCTCCCGCCCGAGGGATGCCTTGGAGAGCACGACGACGGGCTGAGGCGCAAGATGCAGCGCGGTGGCGAGCCCGGCGAGGCCCGCGCCGATGATCACCGGCCGGCCGGCGAGGTCGTGAAGATCGATGCCGTTCATCTGACCGCGAGCATCCGCTCGACCGCGCGCCGCGCCCGCTCGGCCACCTGGCGGTCGACCGTCACGACGTGCTGGTTCTCCTCCAACGCCCGGCGGATGTTGGAAAGCGTGATGCGCTTCATGTGCGGGCAGAGATTGCAGGGGCGGACGAACTCCACATCCGGGTGCGCCACGGCGACATTGTCGCTCATGGAGCACTCCGTCATCAGCACCACGCGCCGCGGCTTCTCGCGGCCCACATAATCCGACATGGCGGCCGTGGAGCCGGAAAAGTCCGATTCCGCGATGACCTCCGGCGGGCATTCGGGGTGCGCCAGCACCACCACGCCGGGATTACCCTCGCGCAGCTCGCGGATATCGGCCGCGGTGAAGCGCTCATGCACCTCGCAATGGCCCTTCCAGGCGATGATCTCGACATCGGTTTCGGCCGCGATGTTCTTCGCCAGATATTCGTCCGGGATCATGATCACGCGCGGCACGCCCAGCGATTCCACCACCGCGCGCGCATTGCCGGACGTGCAGCAGATGTCGGACTCGGCCTTCACCGCCGCCGACGTGTTGACGTAGGTGATGACCGGAACGCCGGGATAATGCCGGCGCATCAGGCGGACATCCTCCGCCGTGATCGAGTCGGCGAGCGAGCAGCCGGCGCCCATGTCGGGGATCAGGACGGTCTTCTCCGGATTGAGCAGCTTCGCGGTCTCGGCCATGAAATGGACGCCGGCAAGCACGATGACATCGGCATCGGTGTTCACGGCCTCGCGGGCGAGCGCGAGGCTGTCGCCCACGATGTCGGCGACGCAATGGAAGATCTCCGGCGTCTGGTAATTGTGCGCCAGGACGACCGCATTGCGGCGGCGCTTCAGGTCGAGAATGGCTTCGATGTCGCCGGTGAAGGCCGGCCATTCGACCGGCGGGATCACCCGCTTCACCTTCTCGTAGAGCGCATCGGTTTGCCGGGTAATGTCGAGCATGAGCTGCCTCCTCTTATGCTCTATCTGAGCATATCCCATATATGCTTACTCTGAGCATAAGTCTTGTCAAGCCCGAATGACGGGTAATTTTGTTCCCGCGGCGGTGCGTTCCATCAGGACGGCCGGACGGAAGCGGAAGAGCTTCGCGGGCCGCCCGCCCGTCTCGGACGTGGTCTCGCCCGTCTCCTCCACCAGTTCCTGCTGCTCGATAAGCCGGCGGAAATTCTGCTTGTGGACCAGGCGGCCGGCAAGCGCCTCCACCGCCCGCTGAAGCTGAAGGAGCGTGAAGACGGGGGGCATCAGCTCGAACACCACGGGGCGGTATTTGATCTTGGTGCGCAGCCGCGCGATGCCGGTGGCGAGGATGCGGCGATGATCGGCGATCATGGAGCGGCCGGGGACGGGCGATGGGCGACCGGCCTCCTTGCTCCGCAGCGCCTCCTCGACCAGCATGGCCTCGTAGAGCAGCTCGTATCGCTGCAGCACCAGCTCCTCGTTCCAGGGACGGCCGCCCTGCCCGAAGGCGATCGCCGCCCGCTGCCGGCGCGTTTCGCGAGCCTCGCCGCCCGGTTCTTCCGTCCAGGCCGCGAGCCGGGGCAGGATAAGGTCCTCCACGATCGCCGGCGTGCCGTCGCGGTGATCCTCCCAGGGGAAATAATCGTACCAGCTGCGCCAATCGCGCGGGGCCTGCCCTTCCTTCCGCTCGTCATGGGTCAGTCCCAGATAGCTGATGGAGATGGCGCGCGCGGGCGCTTCCGCCATGCGGTCGCGGTCGGCGAAGGTGTAGAGCTGCTCAATATAGCCGAGACGGTGCCCGGTCTGCTGCTCCACCCAATCGCGCAAGCCCGCCTGGAGCGACCGGTGGCCGAGCGCGAACGGGCCGGACGGCAGGGCGCTCCCCTGCTGGATGGTGAGCGCGCGGGGGCTGTTGTCGATGACCGCGGCGACGACGGCGATGAGATCGACCTTCACTTCATGGCGCTGGTGGGGATCCTGCGTCACATCCATTGGTTCCGGGAATATCCTGCTCCGACCGAATATCGCTAAGCATGTACCAGCAGCCGCTGCCCGGCGAAACCGACCGTTGCGGCTTGGTCGAGGAATGCGCAGCAAATTTTCCTTCGCAAGCGCACAAAACTGTGCGAAATGGCCGCCAACAGCAGTTGCCTCTGGAGGAAAAGTCATGAGCGCAACCGGAGCAGCGCGGTCGATCACCCCGCCGGACATCGTCAAGGCGAAGGGGAAGACGCCGATCGTTTGTCTCACCGCCTACACCACGCCCATCGCGCGGATCCTCGATCCGCACTGCGATGTCGTGCTCGTGGGCGACAGCGTCGGCATGGTGCTGCACGGCCTTCCTTCCACGCTCGGCGTAACGCTCGACATGATGATCATGCATGGGAAGGCGGTGCGGCGGGGGCTGGACAAGGCGCTGATGGTGGTCGACATGCCCTTCGGCTCCTATGAGGAGGGCCCGGCGCAGGCCTTTCGCAACGCGGCACGCGTGATGGCCGAGACCGGCTGCGCGGCGGTGAAGCTCGAGGGCGGCGAGAGCATGGCCGAGACGATCCGGTTCCTGACCGGCCGCGGCGTGCCGGTGATGGCCCATGTGGGGCTGACGCCGCAGGCCGTGAACGCCTTCGGCGGCTATCAGGTGCAGGGCCGGGGCGCGGATGGCGACCGCATCATGCGCGACGCGCGCGCGGTGGCCGATGCCGGCGCTTTCTCGGTGGTGCTGGAGAAGGTGCCCGAGCCGCTCGCTCGCCGGATCACCAAGGACGTGTCGATCCCGACCATCGGCATCGGCGCCTCGCCCGCCTGCGACGGGCAGGTGCTGGTGGTGGACGACATGCTGGGCATGTTCACCGACTTCCGGCCGAAATTCGTCAAGCGCTATGCGGAGCTGGCGGAGACGGCGGAAGCCGCAGTCGCAGCCTACGCCAAGGAGGTGCGGGAGCGCCGGTTCCCGGCGCCCGAGCACGTCTTCAGCGACGCGCCCAAGCCCGTGAAGGGAGGCGAGGCGGCGTGAGCATTCCGATCGTCCGCACGGTGAAGGACTTGCGTGCCGAGGTCGCCCGCTGGCGGCGCGAAGGCTTGCGCGTCGGCGTCGTCCCGACCATGGGGGCGCTGCACGAGGGACACCTAAGCCTCGTGCGGGCCGCATTGGGCAGGGCGGACCGCGTGATCGTCACGCTGTTCGTCAACCCGAAGCAGTTCAACAACGCCGCCGACCTCGCCGCCTATCCCCGGACCGAGGAAGCGGACGCGGCGAAGCTCGCCCCGCTCGGCGCCCACATGCTCTATGCGCCGGATGGTGGCGAGATGTACCCGCAGGGCTTTTCCACCACCGTTTCGGTGGGCGGCGTCAGCGAAGGCCTTTGCGGCGCGTTCCGGCCCGGCCACTTCGACGGCGTGGCGACCGTGGTGACGAAGCTGTTCCTGCAGACCGGGGCCGATTTCGCCTTTTTCGGCGAGAAGGATTTCCAGCAGCTGCACGTGGTGCGGCGGCTGGTCCGCGACCTCGACATTCCCATCGGGATCGTCGCCTGCCCGACGGTGCGCGAGGAAGACGGGCTCGCCCTCTCCTCCCGCAACACGCGCCTTTCGGCGGAAGACCGGCGGATCGCTCCAAGGCTCGCTGAAATCCTCCTCGCAACAGCCCGCCGGCTGACGGCGGGCGCGCCGGTCGACGGGACGCTTCAGGAAGCGCAGAACGCAATTCTGAAGGCCGGCTATCAAGAGGTTGAATATCTTGAATTGCGGGCGGAAGAGGACCTTGCGCGGCTCTCCCAGCTCGACCGGCCGGCGCGCCTGCTCGTCGCCGCATGGCTGGGGGGTGTTCGCCTCATCGACAATGTGCCGGTAGCGCCCGCGCGTTAGCCGAGGCATCGCATATATACTCCCCTCACCGTCTCGGGCTTCGCCCGAGCCACCTCTCTCCCACTTTCGTGGGGGCGAGGAACCGGCGGCCGAAACGCTCGGCGCAACCTGCTTGACAAGCCTGGGCGCTCCCCGCAAGATCACGCCTACTCACCAGGGGGGCCCGGACAACGGGCTGAGATACCGCTGGCTTTTCAAGCAGCGCGGTGACCCTTTGAACCTGATCCAGTTCGTACTGGCGTAGGGATGGTGCGACGGCTTCCGGGGCCGGCCACGAGATCAAGGGGTCCTTCTCCCTCGGAAAGCTTCTCCCCTCCTCCTTCGACAAGAACTGGGTCTCCAACGCGAATGCAGAGGAGCCTCGCCATGGATGCCCGGAACACCCCAAAGCCCGAGATCACCACAGGTCCCCTTCCCGCCTCCCGCAAGATCTACAAGCCCGGGACGCTTCACGCCGATATCCGCGTGCCCATGCGCGAGATCGCCGTGCATCCGACGGCGGGCGAGCCGCCGGTGACGGTCTACGATTCCTCCGGTCCCTACACGGACACGAACGTCACGATCGACATCGAAAAGGGCCTGCCGCGCATGCGCGAGGCCTGGATCGAGGCGCGCGGCGACGTGGAGCGCTATGACGGCCGCGTGGTGAAACCGGAGGACAACGGCTTTGTCACCGGCGACCGGCTGACGCCGGAGTTTCCCGTGCGCAACCGGCCGCTCAAAGCCAGGGACGGCAGGGCGGTCACCCAGCTTGCCTATGCCCGGGCGGGCATCATCACGCCGGAAATGGAGTTCATCGCCATCCGCGAGAACCTCGGGCGCGAGAAGCTGAAGGAGAAGCTCGCCCGTGACGGCGAGAGCTTCGGCGCGGCGGTGCCGGATTACGTGACGCCGGAATTCGTGCGCGACGAGGTGGCGCGCGGGCGGGCGATCATCCCGGCCAACATCAACCATCCCGAGTCCGAGCCGATGATCATCGGCCGCAACTTCCTCACCAAGATCAACGCCAATATCGGTAACTCCGCCGTCACCTCCTCCATGGCCGAGGAGGTGGAGAAGCTGGTCTGGGCGACGCGCTGGGGCGCCGACACGGTGATGGACCTCTCCACCGGCCGCAACATCCATAACATTCGCGAATGGATCGTCCGCAATTCGCCCGTACCGATCGGTACGGTGCCGATCTATCAGGCGCTGGAGAAGGTGAGCGGGATTGCGGAGGATCTCACCTGGGAGGTGTTCCGCGACACGCTTATCGAGCAGGCCGAGCAGGGCGTCGACTATTTCACCATCCATGCCGGCGTGCGGCTGCATTACGTGCCGCTCACGGTGAACCGCGTGACGGGCATCGTCTCAAGAGGCGGCTCGATCATGGCCAAGTGGTGCCTCGCCCACCACAAGGAGAGCTTCCTTTACGAGCATTTCGAGGAGATCTGCGACATCTGCCGCGCCTATGACGTCTCGTTCTCTCTGGGCGACGGCCTGCGCCCCGGCTCGATTGCCGACGCCAACGACGCGGCGCAGTTCGCCGAGTTGGAGACGCTGGGCGAGCTTACCCAGATCGCCTGGGCCAAAGATTGCCAGGTGATGATCGAGGGGCCGGGCCATGTGCCCATGCACAAGATCAAGGAGAA
>Ga0182749_1001734_pt1 | contig 16807 bp, 18 predicted proteins | sample eDN3rd37CKraftMG_FD_128875 | JGI IMG/M metagenome (GOLD analysis project Ga0182749, IMG submission 128875) | Enriched Miracle-Growth compost microbial communities from Emeryville, California, USA - eDNA 3rd pass 37_C Kraft MG (version 2) (version 2) ...
CCTACAGGAGGTCAGGATGAAAAAAATTCTCGGTGTCTACAGCGCCCCGCGTTCCCACTGGGTTGGCAACGGCTTTCCGGTGCGATCCCTATTCTCGTATCAGAGCCACGGCAAGCAACTGAGTCCCTTTTTGTTGCTCGACTACGCGGGCCCGCAGGACTTCGCGCCCGCGACCGCGCCTCGCGGGGTCGGCTTGCATCCGCATCGCGGATTCGAGACCGTGACGATTGTCTACAAGGGTGAAGTGGCCCATAGGGATTCGACCGGCCAGGGCGGCACCATCGGACCCGGCGACGTGCAATGGATGACGGCAGCATCCGGAATCCTGCATGAGGAATTCCATTCGTCTGAATTTACGCAAAAGGGCGGTGTGCTGGAGATGGTGCAGCTCTGGGTCAATCTGCCTGCCAGAGACAAGATGGCGTCGCCCGGATACCAGGCGATTCAGAGCGCGGATATTCCTGTCGTCGATTTGCCTGACGGTGCGGGACAGGTGCGTGTGATCGCTGGCGATTACGATGGCCATGCGGGCCCTGCACAGACATTTACTCCCATGAATGTATGGGATATGCGCCTGTCGCAAGGTGGCTACAGCACGCTGACGCTGCCTGAAGGCTGGACAGCTTCGGTTGTGGTGCTCCACGGCACGATACAGGTCAATGGTGATGCCATTGCCCGCGAAGGCCAGATGGTTGTACTGGATCGCGCCAATTCGCATGTCTCGCTTGAGGCCAACAACGATGCGGTGGTGTTGCTGCTCAGTGGCGAACCTATCGACGAACCCATTGTCGGGCATGGCCCCTTCGTCATGAACAGCGAAGAGGAAATTGTGCAGGCGTTTGATGATTTCAGGCGGGGGCAACTGGTTGCCAATGCCGCGGCAATCGCCTGATTCGAGGAGATGGTCCGCCGTAAGGCGGGCCATCTGGAAACCGGGTGCGAGGCGCCCTGAATGCTGAAGGAGATAAGACATGAATTCACCAGCCAACTTCAACGGCCAGCGTCCTGTCATTGATGCCAGTGATGCGGTAATGCTATTGATTGATCACCAGAGCGGTCTGTTCCAGACGGTGCGCGACATGCCCATGCCAATGCTACGCTCCCATGCGGCGGCGCTGGCAAAAATCGCGTCCCTGTCCAAAATACCGGTCATCACCACAGCCTCGGTGCCGCAGGGCCCGAATGGTCCGCTGATTCCGGAGATTCACGCCAACGCTCCCCATGCACAATATGTGGCGCGCAAGGGTGAAATCAACGCCTGGGACAATGCGGAATTCGTGGCGGCAGTGAAAGCGACAGGTCGCAAGACGCTCATCATTGCAGGCACCATCACCAGCGTCTGCATGGCTTTCCCCGCCATCAGCGCGGTGGCGGACGGCTATAAGGTTTTTGCTGTGGTTGATGCGTCGGGTACTTATTCCAAGATGGCCCAGGAAATAACGCTGTCCCGCGTGATGCAGGCAGGCGTAGTCCCCATCGACACCGGTGCTGTGGCTTCCGAACTGCAGAAGACCTGGAACCGCGACGATGCCCAGGAATGGGCCGAAGTCTACACGCACATCTTCCCCGCCTATCAGTTGCTGATCGAGAGCCATGCGAAGGCACAAGATGTCGTGAAAAACAGCGAGATGCTGGATTCCCAGCGCGGGTAGCCGCTGGTGAGGATCTTTTCCCTCCGGCGCCAGCCCGGGACCAGGAGGCAGCGACGTCCGCGTGACGTTGCCGCCTTATTCATGCCGGCAGCATTGTAAAACGCGCAAAATTGCGTCACGCTTGCGGCTGGACAGGAGGGGAATATGGACAACAAGATTACCCACAGGATGATCGAGGCGTTCCGTGCGGCCATCATGAGCGGCGGCATCAGCGCTGGCGCAGACACATTGGGCATGTCTCAGCCATCGATGAGCCGCCTGCTGGCGGATCTCCAGAAAGCAGTAGGTTTTCCTCTTTTTGTGAAGCATGGAAGGACGATAAGGCCCACGGATGAAGCACTTGCGCTGATGACGAAAGTGCAGCAGTCATTTCTCGGTCTTGAGGAAATCTCAAGATTTTCCGAGCAATTGCGCAAGCAGAAAATGGGACGCCTTGCGATTTGCGCCATACCCTCCATCGGACATTCAATCATGCCTGAGGCGATTGCCTACCTGCGAGGCAAGTATCCAGACGTGATCATCAGCCTGAGCGTGGCCTCTTACATCGAGGTTGCGAGAAGCGTGAAGAACCGCCAGGCGGATATTGGTTTTACCGCCGACACACTTTCCATGGGCGGCCTTGAAACCGTAGCAAAGTTCTCGGGCGATTGCGTCTGTGTCGGCACGCCTGCATGGCTATCGCCTGATGCTGGTTCAATAGAGCAGAAAGACTTGGCAGGCAAACCTTTTGTCGGTTTTACAGGCACGTTCCAGAAGCGGCTGGAAGCCTGGCTGGCTACGACAGGGCTGGAGCTGGATGTCATGATCGAGGCCTCGCTTTTCCATTCTGTCAGTGAGCTCGTGCTGCGCGGCCTGGGCGTTTCCGTGGTTGATCCGCTCACGGGTGTCCTGCACCAGCGTCGTGGTGGAATCACGCTGCCGCTGCAGCCTGCATTGAGCTATACCGTGTATGCAACTGCGATGAGTGATACACGCCTGAGCCAGCCGGCGCGTGATCTTCTGCGGTATGTCGCCTCTGCGACGAAGAAAGCCGGAATACATAACACCCATGAATAGATAGGCAAATTTTTGAGCATGGATTAGTCATCACGCGGCCCTTAACATTCTTCTATACCTACAAATCAACACGGAGACTGTTATGAGGCCACACTGGCTGACCAGGAAAGGACTTGCCGTCTGTCTTTCTTTCGCATCGCTCGCTGTTACACAAGCAGCACACGCAGCATATCCGGACAAGCCCATTCGCTTCATCGTCAACGCCGCACCAGGCGGTGCTGCGGATACGACAGCGAGAATCCTCTGCAATGAATTGACGCAACGTCTTGGGCAGCCAGTGCTTGTCGAAAACAAGCCCGGTGCGTCAGGAGCCATCGGCTTGAACGAAATTGCAAAGGCGAAGCCGGACGGCTACACCATAGGCGGTGCGAATCTCGCGACCTTTGTGGTTGCGGCGCTGGCGGCCAAGAACCTCCCTTACAGCACATCGAAAGATTTCACACCCATTGCCAGGCAGTGGACGCAGCCCAATATGCTTGGGGTCACGCCAAGCCTTCCGGTGAAAACCGTGAAAGAACTGGTCGAGTATGCGAAGGCCAATCCCAAGGCAATATTCTATGGATCGACGGGAACAGGTACTTCGCTGCATGTGGTGACTGAACTGTTCAGGAGCAGTGCAGGCATTCAGATCGAGCACGTTCCATACAAGAGCGCCCCCGCTGCCGAGTCAGATCTCGCAGCCGGGCAGATCCAGATGATGATCAGCAATTTCACCTCGATGGAGCCTCAGGTGCAGGCAGGCCGTATCCGTGCGCTCGCCATTACGGGACCGAAGCGCTCGCCGCTATTGCCCGATGTGCCGACCATCGCGGAAGCCGGGTATCCCATTGTCGAGATGGAGACCTGGGGTGGCGTCGTGGGTCCGGCTGGGCTGCCTGGAGATATTGTGCGCAAGCTTAATGCCGAGATAAATGCGGTATTGGCTGATCCCAAGATCATTAAGCAGCATGAAGGCCTGGGAGCCACTGTCGCGCCGGGAACGGTGAAGGAGTTTGCCGACATGATCCGCGCCGATAACGAAAAATGGGGCAAGGTAATCAGGGACAACCATATTTCGCTGGAATAGCGGTATTCCTGATCGTTTCCGCACAGTAATACTCAGGGGAGCGGGAAAGAGGCGGCGCATCACCAGCACATCGCGTGCGCGGCCTCGGTAAACCCGAAATATCATGGCAAGCAAGGAAGAAGTCATCGTAGTGGGGGGCGGAGTAGTGGGTGCCGCTATTGCCTTTGGAGCAGCCCGTTCCGGAGCTCCTGTCATTTTGCTGGACCAGGGTGATATTGCGCATCGCGCATCCAGAGGCAACTTTGGCCTGGTCTGGATGCAGAGCAAAGGCGATGGATTTCCCCGTTACGCCAGATGGTGCCGAGAGGCGGTTGATTACTGGCCCGGATTGGCCCGCGAGCTGCTTGATCTTACAGGTATCGATGTTGATCTTCGCCAGAATGGCGGATTCTGGATTGGTTTCAGCGAATCGGAAATGCGCGCCCGTGAGGTCATGCTGGAGCAGCTCAGGAATATAGGGCCGGGCATTCCATATGAAATGCTTGACCATGCCGAACTCAGAGCACGCCTGCCGGCGATTGGGCCGACTGTGGCGGGAGGCAGTTTTTGCCCGCTGGATGGCCATGTGAACCCATTGAAGCTGTTGCATGCGTTACATGCGGGCCTCAAGGTGCTGGGTGTCGAGGTATTCTCCAGCGTGGATGTCGTACAGGTGAATCACCACCAGGATAGGGGCGGCTTTCAGGTCGGGAGCAAGGACGGGCGAAGCTGGAACGCACCACGGGTGGTATTGGCCGCAGGCCTGGGAAACAAGGACCTGGCGGCCCAAGTTGGGCTGCATGCGCCTGTGGCGCCGAATCGGGGGCAGGTCATGATCACTGAAAGACTTAAACCCTTTCTGCCCTACCCAACCAACAAGGCCAGGCAGACCGCAGAGGGTACTGTCCAGCTGGGCTATTCCATTGAAGACGTGGGTATGGATGATGGAACAACGGTGTCTGCAATTGAATGGATTGCGAAGCGCGCGGTTGCCACTTTTCCCATTCTTTCAGATGCCCGTCTTGTACGGGCATGGGGCGCGCTGCGAGTCATGACGCCCGATGGCTCCCCCATTTATCAGGAGTCGTCATTATGTCCGGGCGCATTCGTCGCCACCAGCCATAGCGGTGTATCGCTGGCGGGTACGCATGCTTACGTGGTCGGGCCCTGGATGGCGGGGCTGGCCGCAGAGCCAGAAGACATGGCCGAATTCGCTGGCGACAGATATCTCGATCCGGGCAGGAGCTTCACCAATGCGCACTAGCCGTAATTCCGAATGTCATCCGCTGTTTGCAGCGGATTCCTCGCCGCAGTCTTGCACCGTCACATTGCGGTTCGAGGATGAGCTGATTTCTGTCCCTGCCGGTACGTCAGTGGCCGCAGCACTCTTGTTGAAGGGGGCGGGGAATTTTCGTACGACGCCGGTGAAATCGTCGCCGCGTGCGCCTTATTGCATGATGGGCGTCTGTTTTGAATGCCTGGTGGAAATAGACGGCAAGCCCAGCCGCCAAGCCTGCCTGACGACTGTCAGCGATGGCATGGTCGTGCGGCGCCAGCAGGGTGCTTCGGAGCTGTCTACGCTTATCGAGGGAGATCAGAATGGAAAATAGTACTGTCGACCTCGCCATTGTTGGCGCAGGGCCAGCCGGACTGTCCGCAGCCATTGAGGCCCGCAGATGGGGGTTGAGCGTTGTGCTGCTTGATGAGCAGGCCGCTGCTGGCGGCCAGATCTATCGCGGCGTGGATGCCGCAAATGAAAGGCGCCGCTCTGTACTCGGCGAAGACTACGCAGCCGGGGCCGCCCTGACCAAGGCCTTTGCCGAATGTGGCGCACAGCATATTGCCAGCGCGTCTGTGTGGAATGTCGGGCGGGACATGAAGATCAACTATCTCGTCCAGGGACGCAGCGCATCGCTCGAGGCGCGCCATATTCTCCTGGCCAGTGGGGCGATGGAGCGGCCCTTCCCTCTGCCAGGTTGGACGCTGCCGGGTGTGATGGGTGCGGGCGCTGCACAGATTCTGTACAAGAGCACGGGTGCGTTGCCGACGGAGCCGGTCGTCCTCGCTGGCTGTGGCCCGCTGCTTTATCTGCTGGCTTATCAGTATCTGCAAGCGGGCGCGACGATAAAGGCGATCATTAACACGACGCAACGATCAGACTACATCAGGGCTGCCCGTCATCTGACGGGTGCCTTGAGGGGATGGCGTGATTTGCGCAAAGGGATGCGCATGCTTGAACAGCTGCGTCGAAACCAGGTACCCGTCTATGCGGGTGCCCGGGATTTGTCGATTATGGGAGCGGAGCGGGCAGAAAGTATTGCCTTTAATCACAAGGGAAAGCAGCACCGCATCGATTCAGCCCTGGTGCTGCTCCATCAGGGCGTTGTTCCCAACACGCAATTCAGCTGGTCGCTTCGGGCCAGACATGCGTGGAGCGACACGCAGCTGTGCTGGATACCGGAAACAGATGAGTATGGGCAGATAGACGATTCTGGCATCTATATTGCCGGAGACAGTCGAGGCATTGTTGGTGCGAAGGCGTCCGCCACGCAAGGCCGGATTGCCGCTGTTGCAGTGGCTGCTACTTTGCATCGCATAGAGGCTGGCGACCGCGCCGCCCGGGAAAAAGCCCTGCATGCTGACTTGCGCAGCCAGCTTCATATCAGGCCCTTCCTGGAGGCTCTCTACAGGCCGCTGGATGCTCATCGTATCCCGCAGCAAGACTCCGTGGTTGTCTGCCGCTGCGAGGAAGTTACCGCAGGGCAGATCAGGAAGTACACCGAGGTCGGCTGCCAGGGGCCGAATCAGACCAAGGCCTTTGGGCGCTGTGGCATGGGGCCCTGCCAGGGCCGTCTTTGCGGCCTGACGGTCACCGAACTTATTGCGCAGGCGCGTGAGGTTTCGCCCGCCGAGGTGGGCTACTACAACATTCGGCCTCCGATCAAGCCAATAACGATAGGTGAGCTGGCGGCCTGACACCACTGTTTGAACTCAACAGAAGAAAGGGAAGTTTGATATGACTGATATTGTCCGCATTGCCACCGACAAGCGCCGCAGTCGCGCTGTGGTCTACAACGGCATCGTATTCGTCGGAGGCCAGACTGCTGATGATCGCAGCCAGGACATTCGGGGCCAGACCCGACAGACACTGGCAAAGTTAGAGAAGTTCCTTGCCGAGGCAGGCACCGACAAAAGCAGGCTGCTTACCGCGCAGATCTGGCTCAAAGACATCAGGAACGACTTCGCGGGAATGAATGAAATCTGGGATGCATGGACTGCCCCTGATGCGGCCTCTACGCGTGCAACAGCGCAGTGTGAGATGGCTGCGCCGGATGTGCTGGTGGAGATCATTGCTACGGCTGCGGTTGGATAGAAGAGCCTACCGGCCCATACCGGATGAATGGGCCGGCATGAGCGGCCTCCACGATGCAAACCTGATCATCGTCGCGGCATTCTGGAGCCTCCTGGTGGAGGCCTGTTTGAGGGCAGCGTAGCGGATAGCTTTCATAAGTGGTCTTAGATTCTCTTGAAATTCAGACTGCCTACGGCACTTGCAAAGCGCTTGATCTCAGATGCCTGGAAGCTTCGCATTTTATCCGGGTTATAAGGCATGATCTCGCCTCCATTCTTGCGTACGAACTCTGTGGATTCGGAGTTGCTCAGAACCTGCAGTAGCTCATCCGAGATGCGTTGTACACGCGGATCCGGCGTGTCTGAGCGCACCCACAGCGAAGTCCAGCTATAGTGCACGGCACTGTGATAGCCGCTCTCGACAAGCGTAGGAACATCCGGCAACTCTGGATGGCGGTCTGTTCCGGTGACGGCTATGGCTCGCATTTGTCCTGCGTTGACGACATTGACGCTACCCGGGGTATCGATTACAGCTATGTCTATCTGGCCACCGATGACATCGGTTGTGGTTTGGGATAATCCCTTGTAAATGACATCCTGCCACTTGAAGCCTGCCTCATCCAGGAATGGGGCGATACCAAGCTGGTAGCCTGCGGAATACGTGCCCATGTTCATCTGTGGCTGTTGTTTGCCGCGGGAAACAAGGTCTTTCACTGTATGCAGGGGCGATTTGTTAGGTACGACGAGCACTGCCATGGAGCGAGTCAGGCCGCACAATGGGCGAAGATCCTTGACTGGATCGTACGGAAGCTCACGGTAAGCAGAGACATTGACAGCCATTGGAGAATTGCTGCCCAACAGTATGGTGTAGCCGTCCGCTGGTGCGGTTTGCAGCGCACGCACAGCGATGGCGCCGCCTGCTCCGGCTCTGTTTTCCACGATGACTGCTTGTCCGATACGATCAGCAAGCTGCTGCCCAAAATAGCGCGCATACACATCCGAACCGCTACCCGGTCCGAAGGGAACAATGATCTTTATTGCCTTCGATGGAAAATCAGCAGCGCGTGCTCTTGTGCCCAGGGCCAATGCTGGCGCTGCGCCTAGCATTGCCAGGACGCGTCGGCGGTTTTGATTCATTTATATAGTCTCCGTATGCTCAGGTTATGGATGTATGGTAGCGAGCCGGGAGGGAAAGGTCGTATGCCTGTTTAGGCATGTCAATAACATAATGTAATACCTTGACTGCTGTACGGCACTCTTGTTCATACGGGTTTATGCGTCCATAGCATTTGTCAGGTTCTCTCTTAGCAACGCGATGAATTGCGCAGCAGCATCGCTCGCAGCTGTGAAGTTCGAACGGATGAGGCTCACCGTGATTGGAATATCCTCAACAAGAGGGCGTACGACGATGTTGCGCCACCCATGAGATGCCACAGAAAATTGATCCACTATTGCTACACCGAGATTTTCATTTACGAGAGAGCAAGCGAGTTCGGCCCTCGGAACCTCAATAGCAGGATTGATTACGCAGTCATACCGTTCAGCCGCTGAGAGCATCAATTGCCCGAAGGGAATCGTACGGGCGTATAGAATCAATCGATGATGTGCAAGATCGGTCAGTGAGACGCTGTGCTGGCTGGCCAGAACATGGCCTCCTGGAATAGCGCAGACCATTCTTCCCCGTATCAGCGCCTCACTGTGAAGATTGGGATTTTCTATTGGCAGTACCGATACGGCAATATCTATTTTCCCGCTCAGTAGTTCCATCGGAACATCCTGGATCAGGGTCGTATGAAAGTCGACGTGAACTTCTGGATGGCATTCAAGAAATTTTCGCAGCATGCCAGGGATGAGGCTTAGGCCCAAACTTGGGCTGCATGCAAGCTTCAGGGTACCTGCGGTGCGATTGGCAAGATTTCCAACAAAGCTGTCGACCCGTAGAGCCGCGTCGTAAACGTGATTGACTTCATCAAAAAGGATCTGGGCCTGAGGTGTAGGAAATAGCTTGCCCGCCGTTCGTTTGAAGAGTTTCACGCCTAGTGATGACTCTGTATGGGCCAGCAGGCGGCTAACGGCGGGTTGCGAGATGAACAACATTCGGGCGGCGCCACTGGTGGATCCCGTAATCATTACAGCCCTGAACACTTCCATTTGGCGCAGCTTGAAACGCATGATCTACCCCATATAAGCAATAACACCTGGTTATAGTACTGCTCGAGTTGGCATAGGACAGAACGCAAGCCTCCTTTTAGACTTCATGGGTACTGGCTGAGCTTGAGCTTGGCTTTCGCGAACACATGGATGACGAGGAGTGCCATGCAGATTGGGTTCATAGGTTTGGGAGCCATGGGGCTGCCCATGTTCAGAAATCTTTCAAAGTGCTATCCAGAATCTATAGGTTTTGATCTCTCAGAGGGCGCGAGAGCACGTGCAGGCTCGGACGGGCTGAAGATCGCTTCGGATTTATCAGCGCTTCGAGGTGCGCAGGTCATTATTACCATGCTCCCAAATGGTACGGCGGTGAGAAACTGCTTACTTGGCCAGTCTGCAGATATTCCTCTCGTTCCGGGGCTTATCGGATCCGGTAGCACCGTTGTCGACATGAGCTCAAGTTCTCCGCTCGATACGGCTTCGCTGGCCGGCGACCTTGCTGGATATGGCGTGGCTCTGGCGGATGCCCCTGTCTCAGGTAGCGTGCCCAAGGCTACAGCAGGAACACTGTCTATCATGCTGGGTGCTTCTGACGAAGTGGCGCAGCGCATTACGCCCATCCTGGAGTCGATGGGCAAGACGATTATCCGAACTGGAAATGTGAGCACAGCCCACTCAATGAAGGCGCTGAATAATTATGTTTATGCCGCTGGCCTGATGGCAGCTAGCGAGGCCTTGATTCTGGGCAAGGCGTTGGGGCTGGACCTTCAAAAGCTTGTCGATGTACTGAACTGCTCAAGCGGCCGCAATGTGGCGACAGAAACAAAGCTGCGCCAGCATATGCTTGAAGGCGGTGATTTTGCAGGGGGCTTCGGGCTGAGGTTGATGGCCAAGGATCTAGCGATCAGCCATGGGCTGCAGGAGCGCGTTGGCTTCCAGCCAGAGCAGCTGGACCTGTGTTATCGCACCTGGAAGGAAGCTTGCTTGAGCTTGGATGAGCATGCAGACAATCTCGAGATTGCCCGCTTCCTGGAGAAGCGTCTCGCGGGAGATAAAGCTGAAGTGGCTTAGAGAGCACGTATTGCTCTCTTTGATTGATCCTCAATTCTCTGCTGCCTTGGGCCGATGACGGTCGGCCAGCAGCATCATAGGTGCATACATGGATATTGAAATACGGAAACAAGCACTCTACGTTGAAAAACTTCACTCAGACGGCGGAGAGCAGACTGATAAGCCGCTCAAGCTGGCCGTTGCCTATGCTGTGGTTCGTAACCCATATGCCGGATGTTACGAACCGGATTTGATCCCTTTCATGAAGGATCTGAGATCTGTAGGCTTTTCACTGGCCAGTGAGCTGTCTGATTTCCTGGGGAAAGACAATGTCGAAGTCTATGGAAAGGCTGCTATTGTGGGCGTCAACGGAGAGGCCGAACACGGTGCTGTCTGGCATGAGGCGGGTGGATGGGCTATGCGCGAGGTCTTGGGCCATCCCAAAGCAATGGTTCCCGCTTCACAAGTAACGGCTGCGGCCGGGTTCAGGCTCATCATGCCGCTGCACTATATTCACGCGTCCTATGTGCGCAGCCATTTCAATTCCATCGAGGTAGGCACTGTCGATGCGCCGCGCCCCAACGAGATACTTTTTGCGCTGGGAATGGGTACGGGTGGCCGTCTGCATTCAAGGCTAGGCGGGCTGCTCAGGGAAGATGTGTCTGTGAACGACGGTCAGCGTTAAGGACAGCGAACCCTATTCCCCCCATAGCGAAGCTATTGGGGCGGCCCAGATCTTGTCGCCCAGAGGCAGCGTCTCCGTGCCATTGTACAAAAGCACGCCCAGCTTGAACTGGTCCCCTGCGATCCCGGAAAGCTTTTTCAGGCCATGCAAGTCTCTTTCCTTGACCGTGGCTGCGGCTTTGACTTCTACGCCGACAAGGCTGCCGGCGGCGTTTTCTATCACGATATCGACCTCGACCTTGTCGGCATCCCGGTAGTACAGCAGACGATAGTCGCCTTCGGATGTGGCTGTGTGCTTGAGCAATTCGCCAAATACAAACGTTTCCTGCACATTTCCGAAGCGGGTGCGACCCTGCTGGATCTCCTCGTCGCTCAAGTCACCAAGACTACCGGGGTATCCAGCAGTGCTTCTGCGATCCGTGACTCAGTGCGGCGCATGTCCAGGGAGGGCGTTGTCATGATGTAATTGTAACGTAAATTATGGATTATAGTCCCGTAAATTACGGAATAAAAAATCATAATAGATTGAAATATAAGGGGTTTATTCAGTTTGTTGCACGAGCGTAAAAGCGGTCTTCCGAGGCAGTTGAGCTTGCTGCGATTTTTGCAGCCGCAGCCGCAGCCGCAGCCGACGGCGGCTTTCCGGGATGCAGCAGCAAGTTGCGGGAAGGCTCTGACAGCGGGAAGGCGCTAACTTGAACAACGGCAGCCAAGCTGACAACATATTGCCTATCGATGAAGGCAGACCAGGCCTTCCTGAACCTGCGCGTGAGCCGCCAATATGACTTTGATTGCGACAGAAGAACACCTGCTGGATGCAGGCCGGGGAAGAATATACGCCAAGCGGTGGCGGGTGGGCCCAGACCATGATGATGCTGAGCGGTCGCCGATTGTGCTGTTACACGATTCCCTGGGCTGCGTTGAGTTGTGGCGTGATTTCCCCGAAAAGCTGGCACAGGCTGCCAGCCGTGATGTGATCGCCTATGATCGCCTGGGCTTTGGACGTTCCGATCCGAATCCGGAAAAGCTGCCCCCATTGCAGTTTATTCACAACGAAGCGGATGATGGGTTCCGATACTTGCACGAGGCGTTAAAACTGCGCCGTTTCATTGCCTTTGGGCACAGCGTGGGTGGCGGCATGGCAGCTGGCTGCGCTGCACGGTATCCGGATCTGTGCGAAGCATTGATTACCGAGTCTGCACAGATGTTTGCGGAAGACCGGACCCTGCAAGGCATTCGCGATGCGAAGCTGGCGTTTTCTTCATCCGATCAAATGTCGCGATTGGCCCGATACCACGGCGACAAGGCGCCATGGGTGCTGGGTGCATGGATTGATTCGTGGCTGGCTCCGGAGTTTGCCGCCTGGAATGCAGAGGACGACTTGTGCGGCATACGGTGCCCCATGCTCGTTATTCATGGCGACAGCGACGAGTATGGCTCTGTTCGCCATCCGCAGTACATTTCGGAAATCGTTGGCGAGCAGGCCACTGTGTGCATTCTCGAAAATTGCGGCCATATGCCGCATCGTGAACAGATGCCTCAGGTGCTGGAGCGGGTTGGCATGTGGCTGGATGCCGTTGTGCCGACGGGGCTCAGCCTCAAGGGTGAGGCATGAGGTTCGTGCGTTACGGCACTGGCGTACTGTCATACGTTTCGGGAATGGTGGGCCTTTCTTCTTTTGATCCACAAATAGAGCCCGCTGACCAGCACAACGATCAGAATGATGTCCAGCCCCGCCCAGATCAGTTTGAGGGGCAGGCCTGCGTAGCCTCCAAAATGCAATGGTCTCGAACCCTCGAGCGCCCATCAAAAGGCGGCCACCCGCCTGGGTTTCACGCTAGACAACTACACACTGTCGATGAGCGGGGTCTGCCAGCGCTGCCGTTCAAAATCCAGGCCCAGATAGCCGGACGGTCAGCGTGAGGGTATCCTGACCAGGATGTATCTTCTGTTGGAGAATACTGCCTGCAGCGAGCCCCCTAGGGCTTGCTTGGCCGCCGCCAGTTCGTTCTTTGGAATGGCCAGGTAAAACGGCGTGCGTGACATGAGCGCTTCCGGAAGCTCATCCGCCTTGATTTCCTGAACCCGGTTTGCCGAATAGTATTGCGCTGAAAATGGAGGCCTGGACATATAGAGAAGAGGTGTGTCAGGCTCGTTCTGTTCCATCACATAGCGGACCAGACTGCGTTCGGTATTTCTCAGATCGGGCCTGATCCAAACGACAGCGCTCAAGCCAAGTACCGTCACAGGCACGATTGCGGCTACCCATAGCAGTCTGCGCCTGGGCAGGCGTAGCGCGATGGCGGCGCTGTCCAGAAAGCTGGCGGTGATGACGCTGAGGCTGGCGAGCGACGGAAGCAGATAGGTCCAGAGGATATTGGCCGAGAAGGTAAAGAACAGTGGAGTGAACAGCGCGCCAGTCACCCAGTAGCTGAAAAGCGGGGCAGTTTTGAGCGTTCTCAGTATGGTAGCGATTCTTGAGGAAGGCCTGCAGCCAGGCAAGGCCATCAGCAGCATCAGCAGCCCCCAAGGAAATGTTGCCTGCAGCCAGTAGATCCATATCGTTCCGTAGGCCTGTCGGTGAGCGGTTCCATACAGATCGCCTCCCCAGCCAGGATCGAGAAAGCGCCGAAAATGCTCGCCAACGATGAAGTAGTCCAGGAAGCCAGGGGTCTTGATCTCGGCCAGCACGTACCATGGCAGGCTGAGTGCGGCGACCAGCGCAAACCCTTTGCCCCAAGGCAGCAACCGTGTTCTGGATAAGGCCTTTCTATTCAGGCTCTGCCAGGCCACGACAGGAGCGAAGCAGAGGATAAGGGCAAGCGGCCCTTTGGCCAGCAAGCCGATGGCTAGACCCAGGAAATAGCCATACCGCCACAGACCGGATGGCGGAGCCGTCACATGGCTGGATGACTGCGCCCATTGCTTGCCGCTATCCGGCAAAGGGGACTGGGCTGCGGCAACGACAGCGAACGAAATCAATGAAAGCGTGGTGCCCAGCGCGAGGAATGAGTCGGTCAAAACCGCTCCGGCGCAAAGGTAGACAAGCGCGCATGTGCTGTAGACGAGGGCAGCCAGCTTCGCAGTGCGCAGCCCATATAAGCGCCGCAGGCCAAAAATAAGAATGATGTCCGACAATATCAGGCATAGCCAGGATGGGAGGCGGGCTGCAAATTCCGAAAAGCCAAATGCCTTCATGGACAGGGCCTGTGCCCAGAAGGAAAGTGGCGGCTTGCCCCAGAATGGAACCCCAGGCTCGAACCAGGGCGTGATCCAGTCGCCTGTTTTGGCCATGGTGCGGGCAATCCCAGCGTAGCGTGGCTCGCTGGTGTCATAGAACGGTACGATAAGCATGGATATCAGCGGCAGCAGCAGGACTGCCGCCAGCAGAGCCCATGTGCCTGCATGATCGCGCCTCATACCGGTTAGCGTCCGGCCGCGGTCGAGGCGGCTCGCTGAGCTGGCCTTTCTGCACTGGCGCGCCGGATGATGTCCCGGACAAGGTAGACCGGACGTTGCTTGGTTTCATAATAAGTCTTGCCGACATATTCTCCCAGCAGCCCTATCGACAGAAGCTGGGCGCCACCCAGTATCGTGATGATGGAAACCAGCGAAGGGAAGCCTTGCACTGGGTCGCCCAGCACAAGCGCCTTGATCACGATCCACATTGTGTACAGCACGCCGCCGCATGCGGCCAGGGCACCGCTGGCCATGGCGATGCGCAGCGGGGCCGTCGAGAACGATGTAATGCCCTGGAATGCAAGATTGAGGAGGCCAAGGTAATCCCATTTGGAGACGCCCGCTGCGCGGGGTGGACGGTCATATTCTATGACCCGGGTAGGCAGGCCTATCCAGGCGAATAGTCCTTTCATATAGCGATTGCGTTCGGTCAGCTGATTCAGCGCATCGACTGCCTTGCGGCTGAGCAGACGAAAGTCTCCCGTATCGGGAGGAATATCTACATCGCTGATGGCGTTGAGCAGTCTGTAGAACCGGTAAGCGCTATAGCGCTTGAGCCAGCTCTCGCCTGCCCTGGAGCGACGGCGCATGCAGACGACATCCGCGCCATCCCTCCAGGCTTGTAGCATTTGTGGAATGAGCTCGGGAGGGTCTTGCAGGTCGGCGTCCATGATGACGACGGCATCTCCCGAAGCGTTGTCCAGGCCTGCGGTCAGGGCTGCCTCTTTCCCGAAGTTTCGGCTCAGGAAAACCGCAGTCACGCACGGGTCTGCCTGTGCAAGCTGGCTCATCTGGAAAGGTGTTGCATCGCTGCTGCCGTCGTCCACCAGCACCAGTTCATAAGTGATGTGCAGGCCGGACAGGACAGCGCTAAGCCGCTCGTGCATAAGCCCGATGACTTGGTGCTCGTTGTATAGCGGAATGACAACTGACAGCATGGCCGGATCATTGCGGTTGACCTGAGGATAAAGGTTAACGACTGACGGATTCATGGAAGACTACCTTTTTGTACAGAATGAAGTTCATTGCGGCCACTGTGGCTGTGGCGCAGGCCTGTCCCAGGACAGGATCCAGCTGGGCAACGGATATGAAAAAAGCGAGCGTGGCGGCATTCGCGCACCAGCCTAGCAACAGCGTGCAGGCATAAGCCGGGGCGGCCTTTTCATGGCTTCGGGCACCGAATGCCCAGTGAAACTGAAGCATGTAGTTGATTACGGCGCCCACAATTGCGCCTGCGGTGCTCGCCCGGACCGGAGACATGTCCTGGTATACAAGAATGGCCATGACGGACCAATGAACGAGCGTGGCCAGGCCACCGGCAATCAGGAACCGGATGGCCTGGCCGTGCAGCACGTTGAAGCAGGATCTTGGCAGCCTGTTTTCAGGACAGGCCTGTATGAGAGGAGGAGGGTTGGATGTCGGCATTGCCCTGACGTATTGATTCGGTCAGGCAAGGATACGAGTGCCGGCAACAAAGAATCATCAATTGAAAATCAACAATCTATCAAGAATGCGATTTCATTGCCAGTGTTTAGCCCATGCCGGCATTGCTCCCTCGTGGCGGACTCAGGCTGATTCTTGTTCCGTTCTGATCAGTCTGCTCGATGTTCAGGTTCCAGCCCAGCCGTTCGGCCATCAGCGTCACGATATACAGACCCAGCCCGCTGGGGGCGGCGCTGACAGAGGCTATCTTTTTCCTGCCGAGCAATATGGCTTGCTGTTCCGCACTGAGGCCCGTCCCTTTATCCTGTATGTCTATCCGGGACTGCAGAATGGTTACCTTGATGTCGCCCGATGTATGCTGGAGCGCGTTCTGGACAAGATTGCGAAGCAGCATACTGACCATGCCTGGGTCGCTCCGTACCTGGAGGGGGGCATGAACCTCCAGCGTGATGCGCTCGCCGGCATGATGGCTTACCTTCAAGTCTTCGATAACCTGCTCCAGAACAGCATGGACCAGGATGATTTCATTGGCCTGGCCTGTTTTCTCGCGGCGCGCCAGCTTGAGCAGGATATTCACGTTATCCCGCATTTCGTCGCACGATCTTCGTATGCGCAAGAGCGTCGCCTGGTCATTGGCGCTGAGCTGATTGCGCATCTCAAGAACATCCAGCGCGCCCGACATCACTGCGATAGGGGTGCGAAGCTCGTGGCTGGCCAGGCTGAGCAGGGACTGCTCCCGCCGCACGAATGATTCAAGCTCATCCAGGAACTGGTTGAACGTTGCCGCGATGGCGTGCAATTCCGCATCCGTATAGTCTGTCTCCATGCGCGGCATGCTTTTCCCGACGGGCGTGTGACTGATGCGTTCCGACAGCAGCCTCAGGGGGCGGACGATGCGGCGGCTGCTGAGGACGGC
>Ga0182749_1001737_pt1 | contig 16771 bp, 9 predicted proteins | sample eDN3rd37CKraftMG_FD_128875 | JGI IMG/M metagenome (GOLD analysis project Ga0182749, IMG submission 128875) | Enriched Miracle-Growth compost microbial communities from Emeryville, California, USA - eDNA 3rd pass 37_C Kraft MG (version 2) (version 2) ...
ATCGGCGGCACGGTTTACGGCCTTGTCAGCCACATGGCGCCGATCGATGTTCCGTTGATCGGCGTGCTGCGCCCATGGCATTGGGTATTCATCATCGTGGGCGCGCCCGGCCTGCTCTGGGCGCTGGTCGTGTTGACCCTGCGTGAGCCGCCGCGTCGTGGCATGGTCCTGTCCAGGAAGAAGGCCGTTCCGATGACGGACGTGGCGAAGTTCATGGGCCGCGACTGGCGGACCTATACCGCGATCATTGGTGGTATGGCGGTCAAGTCGCTGATGGGTGTCGGCAGCGCCCAATGGGTGCCGACCCTGTTCCATCGCGAATTCGGCTGGAGCCTCAGCAAGATCGGCCTGACGCAGGGCACGATCGTGCTGATTGTTGGCCCGCTCGCGCTGATCGCGGGCGGCAAGCTGTCCGAATGGATGCACCGCCGGGGTATTGCCGACGCCGATATGAGGATCGTCTTCTACTGCTCGTGCGCCATGGTCCCCGTGTCGGTGTTGCTGCCTCTCTGCGGTAACCCGATGATCATGCTGGTGCTGTTCGCGATGACGACGATCATCAGTTCGATCGGCTATGGTCCCGGCACGGCAGCATTCCAGCTTATCACGCCTAACCAGATGCGCGCGCAGGTCAGCGCCATCTACATGTTCTGCTACAATGTCGTCGGCCTCGCCCTCGGTCCGCTGATCATAGCATTGTTCACCGATTTCATGTTCAAGGACCCGCAGGATCTGAAATATTCGATGGCGCTATGTGCCGCCATGCTGGGCCCGCTTGCTTTCATCCTGATCGCACAGGGCCTGAAGCCTTATGCCCGTGCCTATGCACGCAGCCTGACAAACTTCGCCTGACGACCGAAAGGCTATGCGGGGCGGGCGCCTCCCGCCTTGCCGGAAACAAGCCGTCCGATCACTGGAGAGAGTTGCATGAAGATCATCGACGCGCAAATTCACGAACCCCATATCGGCGGCACCTTGAAGGCGATCATCCCACCCGACATGCAACTCGCGCCCGAGATTCAGACCTATATCGATGTTGAACTGGCCAGGGAGGCGATCGACTGCGTCGGTGTCGACAAGGCGTTGGTCTTTGCACCGCAGGCGTTCAATGCAGAAGCTGTGAAGCGCTATCCGGACCGCTTTGCCGGAGTGCTGGTCTTCGACCATATGGCCGAGGATCTGGAAGAGCAGATTGCCACATTCCGCGCAACGCCGGGCATGCTCGCATGTCGCGTGCTACTGACCAATTACGTTCAGATCTGGCGCGACCCCGCACCCGAACTGAAGCTCAAGCCCGATTGGGAGAACGGCGCGTTCGACCGTTATTTTGCCTATGCGGAGAAATATGATCTGCCGATGTTCATCGGTGGTCAGGACTTTGGCTATAAGGCAGCCGAGATTGCCGAACGCTATCCCGGCCTGACGCTGATCATCGACCATTTCGGCATCACCCAGTCGCTGGCGAAACCGATCGAGGGGGATCGCTGGGCGGCCTTGCCCAAGGTGCTGGAAGCCGCGCGCTACCCCAACATCTATGTCAAATGCTGCGGCGTGCCGGTGATCTCTCGCGAAGGCTATCCGTACAAGGATGTGTGGCCCTATTTCCATCAGGTGCTGAAGGCCTTCGGGCCGGAACGGTGCATGTGGGCAAGCGACTATACCCGGATGCGCTGGGGGGTCTCGACGCCGCCCGATGCAACCGGCTTTTCACCGCGCAAGGACTGGAAGTCCTATGCCGACACCCTCCACTTCCTGCTCTACAGCAATGAAATCTCGCAGGCCGACAAGGAACAGCTGTTCGGCGGCGCCGTCCGACGCGCACTCCGGTGGCCGGATGCGGCCCCGCTCACCGATGCACGGCAGGAATCAGCAGCATCGTCCATCGCCTGATGCCGGGCAGCGGCCGGCATTGTCCCGTCCGCGCAGCCTGGCCCTTCAGCCCGATATCTGACGGCCCGATCTATTCCGTTGCGAACGCGCTATTTTCAAGGAGGCATCTGTGCCGGATTCCGATGGCGGCCCAATTCCCGAAGTTGCCCGTCCGCTGGGCGATCATTCACCGATGCGCCCACTGCCGATGCCGGCCGCCGTGCCCTTGACGGAGGGGGTTATCCAGCTTCCCGACGTCGATCTCTGGTATTCGGACACCGGCGGTTCCGGCGAACCGATACTGCTTGTGCATCCCTTCACCGGCAGCGGCCATATCTGGGGCTATCAGCAACCAGTGCTGGCCAGGGCCGGCTATCGCGTCATCACCTATTCCCGTCGTGGCTATCGCGGGTCAGGTACCGGGCCGCTGGAGACGCCGGGGACAAGCGCGGAGGATCTGCGCGCTCTGGCTGATCGGCTTGGGCTTGACCGCTTCCACATATTGGGCAGTGCCGCCGGCGCCTTCATCGCCGTTGCCTTTGCGATCACATGGCCGGAGCGACTGCGGACGCTGACTGTCGCCTGCTCTATGGTACTGCCGCGTGAAGACGAATTTGCCCAGCTCCTCGCCACGGTCAGGGTCGATGGCTTTAGCGAAATGCCGGCGAGTTTCCGCGAGCTTGGCCCCTCCTATCGATCGCTCAATCCCCGAGGGGTGGAGCAATGGGAGGCGCTTCATGCGCAGTCGCGTGAAAGCAGGCCGCCGGTCAACCAGCCGGTCGGCGCAGCAATCACATCCGATGCACTGAACGCGCTGCACCTGCCGACGCTGGTGTTGTCTGGCGATGCCGATCTTTTTTCACCGCCGCCTGTCGCCCGCGCCTTCTGCCGGCTCGTCAACGGAAGCGAACTGGCCGTGATGACCGAATGCGGACATTCCGGTTACTGGGAACGGCCCGACCAGTTCAACGCCGCCCTCCTTGATTTTCTGACCCGTCATCGCGGCTGAAGCCACCCTCAATGGTCGGTCGAACGATCGGCCAGCAACACATGTCGCCGGCCTTGCGGGAGCGACGCGACCAACCAGGAAGGACAAGGGATGCATCGATCGCACTCACCGACATCCGCAGCGGCTTCAGAAGGCGCGGCAAAATCTCCCCTAACTGCCCAGGCGACAGCTCCCGACGCCGATCCGACAAGGCTGGAGCGGCTGCAGCAACGGCTTGCGGCACTTGAATCGATCCGCGCGATCAAGCGGCTGCAGATCGCCTATGCGCAATTCGCCGAGTTCGGTTTGTGGGACGAGATGGCCGCCTTGTTCACGCACGGCGGCGTGCTTCAATATGGCGACGTACGGGTGCAGGGCACTGCGGCGATTTCGGACTGGTTGCGGATGACCTTCGGTGGCGGTCGCGATGGGCTTGCCCCGGGGGCGCTTCACACCTTTCTCGCCCTTACCCCGGTGATCAACCTGTCGACGGATGGGCAAAGCGCTATGGGGCGCTGGCATGAACTGTCGATGCTGGGCAAAGGCCCCGGCGATGCGCATTGGGCAGGCGGCATTCAGGAAAACACATATTGCATCGAAGATGGCGTATGGAAAATCTCCTGCCTGCACCATTACCCGATGTATGCCGGGCCTTATGAAAGCGGCTGGCGCAATCTTGAACCCCATCTCGCGGTCGTTCCCTACCATTTCACCCCTGAAGAGGCGGGCACGCCGATCCCGATGCTCGACAATGCGCCGGGCGGGATACAGCTGGACGTTCCGGCTATCGAGCGACGGCTGGCCCGAATGCGCGACGAAGATCTCGTCCGCAATCTTCAGAATGCTTATGGCTATTACATCGATCAGAAGATGTGGACCGATGTCACCGATCTGTTCATTACAGACGGCACCGTCGAGATGGCCGGCATTGGCATCTGGCAAGGTGAGCAAGGCATTCGCCGGCTGCTCCAGCGCGATGGTGCATCCGGCCTCCGACACGGCGAAGTCAATGAGCATCTGCAGCTCCACACGCTGATCACCGTCTCGCCTGATGGCCGTGAGGCATGGGCGCGCGGGCTGGATCTGGGTATGCTCGGCCGAAACAAGGCGTGGGCGCTGTGGACGCATGCCACCTTTTCCAACCATTATGTGAAGCAGGACGGCGTCTGGCGTATTGCGGCGATGCGCCTGTTTCCCAAGCTGCGTTCCGACTATTATCAGGGTTGGGGAAAGAGCCGCCTGCCCGAGCCTGAACCCAGGAGTGGCTATGAGCCAAACCAGCCCTCCAATCTTCCCGCACTGACCGAAGCGTTGATCCCCGCGTTCGACTTTCCGAACCCTGCCACTGGCCGCCCGATCGGCTTGCCCGCCGGTATCCAGGCGATTGGCACCAATCCCACGGCCCTGGATGCAACGAGGGCGCCGCCGGGCCAAGGGTCTGGCAATATCGCAATCGAAGAGCTGGAACGCCACCTTGCAGTTGAAGAAGCCTATGACGCGACCGAAAATGTATCGAGCGCGTTCGGTGACTTTCTAGATGATTTCGACTGGGATAATTCGGCCGCTCTCTTTGCCCGCACGGGACGTCGGAAAAAATATCAGGTCGGCTTCTACATTGGGCCTGAACGGATCAGACAGGCGGATCTTACCGGCTTTGGCCGGCCCACACCGCCGCGCATTCATATCCAGGTCCACCTTCGCACACAGCCGGTGATCGACGTTGCGTACGATGGACGCTCAACCAGCCTGCGCACACGACTTTTCTCGTTCAACAGCATGAGAGACAAGCCAGGCTGGTTTCAAGGCGGCATGTATCCCAATGACAGGATGGTGCTGGAAGACGGCGTCTGGAAGTTCCAGCATCAGGCGATCAACGAACTCTATTTCGGCTCGAACGGCTATAAGGGCGGCTGGGCCGATGTGCCGGAGCCGAATCCGAACCAGTTCGCGCCCGATCGCAAGCCGACGATCATGGACAAGCTTCGTGATGCTTTTCCGCCGGATGTGCATACCGTCGATCTCGGCGTGCGTGGGTTTGGCTTCGCACCGGGGCCGGAATTCATCGAATGGCCGGGCATCAAGCCGATGTGGTTTCACTATATCAACCCGGTCAGCGGGCGGGTTCCGCCAAACTACTGCCCTGACGAATCAAGCTGCTATCAGATCAGGCCCCTATTCGTAGATCAGTAGGATAGACGACATGGAAAAGGGGCAGTCGCGCTGGCGCCGCCCCTCTTTCTTCTTCCGATACCGGATCAGGTGATCGATCCGGCTGCCTCCGCGGCAGCCTAAGCCGCGACTACCGGATCGTCGCCCCATCTGAGCGCCCGACGGACTGCCCCGCCCAGGAGCTGTTCCTTGTCAGACTGAGAGATTTCGTCAGAATACAAAAGGAAATGGAGCGTGTCGGCATAGGACTTCCAGTCCTTGCGCATCGGCCGGCCGTTCTTGCCCGGTGGTGTCGATGTGCCCCAGCGCATCCGGGTATAATCGCTTGCCCACATGCACCGTTCCGGCCCGAACGCCTTCAGCACCTGATGGAAATAAGGCCATATGTCCTTGTACGGATAGCCCTCGCGCGAGATCACCGGCGCCCCGCAGCATTTGATATAGACATTTGGATAGCGCGCCGCCTCAAGCGTTTTCGGCAATGATTTCCATTGATCGCCCTGTATCGGCGTTGCCATTGACTGGGTGATGCCGAAATGGTCGATGATTAGCGTCAGGTCGGGATAGCGTTCAGAGATTGCCCCCGCAATATATCCAAAGTCATGGCCGCCGATGAACATCGGCAGGTCATATTTCTCCGCATAGGCGAAATAGCGGTCGAAAGCCCCTGCCTCGAACTCCGGCTTGAGTTTCATCTCTGCCGTGGGATCGCGATAGATCTGGGTGAAATTGGTAAGCAGGACACGGCAGCCCAGCATTCCGGGCGTAGCGCGGAACGTGGCGATCTGCTCTTCGAGATCGTCGGCCATGTGATCGAATATCAGCACCGCGCCAAAGCGATCCGGATAGCGTTTGACGGCTTCGGCGTTGAATTCCTGATGTGCGAAGACGACGGCCTTGTCGACGCCGACGCAATCGATGGCTTCCCTCGCCAGTTCCACCTTCAGGAAGGTTTGCACCTCACGGCTCAAGGTCAGGTCAGGTGGAATCGTGCCGGTGATCCCGTCGATGTTGGGATCGTGGATCTGGGCATCGATGATCTTCATGAAATTCTCTCCAATATCGTGCGCATATTATCCGGAAAGCAGGGCGCGACGGGCCCGCAGCTGTCAGCCGACATACTCACTCACGCTGCGGGCATAGGAACGCGCATAGGGTTTCAGCCCCTGCCAGGTCAGGAAAAGCACCAGGGGACTGAGGGCGACCGAGCAAAGAACCATCGAATATTTGAGGTCTTGCGGATCGTTGAACAGATAGTCCGTGAAAAGGGCAATGACGAGCGGACCAAAGGCAAGCCCGATTACATTGTAGCAGAACATGTAGATGGCACTGACCTGCGCGCGCATCTGATTGGGTGTGATAAGCTGGAATGCCGCCGTTCCCGGACCATAGCCGAGCGAACCGATGATGGTATTGAGCCCCAATAGCACGAGCATGGTGATCGGATCACCGGCAAGCGGCAGAAGGATCGAGAGAGGAATCGTCGCACAGGTGGAATAGAAGACGATGCGCATGTCGGCATCATCGCTGCCCCGCCGGTGCATCCATTCGGAAAGCTTGCCGCCAAGGACGAGGCCGATCGGCTGAAGCACCAGCAGGACAAGACCCTGAGTGAGGCCAATCCTGCTCAGATCCCAGTGAAATTCGCGATGGAACAGCGCCGGTACCCATTGGGCGTTTCCGACGGTCATGAGTGATCTTATGGCCATGCCGCCAATGATCGCCAGGAAGGTGCGCCAGTCGCCTGCCATGAACCTGACGACTTCGATCATGGGTATGGCCTTCCTGCTGGTCGCGATCCGGCCGCGGCGCGGCGGCTCCCTGAGCGTGAGGACCATCAGTGCCCAGAGGAATCCGGGCGCGGCAACGATGATGAACACCCACTGCCAGGCGCGGAGCACGCCGATCAGGGGTAGCGGGATTGGCGGCCACTGACTGACCAGCGCGAACACGCTGCCACCGACGAGCAGGGCAAACCCGCCGCCCAAGCTTCCGCCTATGGCGATCGTGCCATTGGCAAAGGCCACTTTCTCGCGCGGGAAGATATCGTTCACCATCGACCACATCGCAGGCGCATAACCCGCCTCGCCGATGCCGATGCCCAGCCGGGCCAGGAAAAGCTGGATATAATTGCCCGCCAGACCGCAGCACATGGTCGCAACGCTCCACGATGCGATGCACCAGCAGATCAGGTTGCGCCGATTGGCAGTATCGGAGATACGCGCCAGAGGCAGGCCGGCAATCGCGTAGGTGAGCGAGAAGGCAGCGCCAAGCAGCAGCGCTGCCCTGGTATCCGAGATGGCATAGTCCGCCTTGATCGGCTCGATCAGCAAGGCCAGCACCTGCCGATCGACGATCGTGAACATCACGACGATGCCGAACACGAATATCGTATAATAGGAGGCTGCCGTGCTCGGCCGGGGTTCGGTCAGCCTTGTTGGCTGACCGATTGTCACGGCTTCTGCATGTGTCGCGTCTGTCATTGAAACATCCTTACCGGATGCCGGAAGAGGCTTCCCCGCCGGCAGCTCAGAATTTCTTGCCGATGGTGAGGAGCCATTCGCGCGGCGGAGCCGGCTGGCCATTGATCGACGGATAACCAAGATCCTGGTAGATGAAGAAATTACGATAATAGAATTTGTTGAATATATTGGTTACGCCGATGGCAACATTGAACTGATGCTCATCGTTCGTGTAGGTAATCCGTCCATTGAACAGCGAATAACCTGGCTGATTATAGGCGGTCAGCGTTGGACTGTAGACGATGCTGCCCTGATAGAACCAGTCCAGCCGCGGTGTGATATCGCCTTGCAGGCCCGGCACCGAAATCTTGTACTGGATGCCCGCATTCGCCGTCCATTCCGGGATATTGTTCAACCTGTGGTTGGCGTTTGCCGGCCGCGCCTCAAGATCGGGCGCCGTGAACTTGGAATAGCCGAACGAGCCGTTGATCATGAGTTCATCGATCGGATTGAACTCGATCTCGCCTTCGACACCCTTCACCTTGCCGGGCGCATTGACGAAGAAGGTCCGGCCCACACAGGCATAACCCTGTGTTCCCGATGGAGCTGACTGGCAGACCGTAACGCCGGGCGCACTGGGAGAATCGACCACGACGAAGCCCCCCGGAATCCGGTTGCCGTTCGCGTCCAGCTGATACTCCTGCCCATTGATGGAGATCGTCCTTTGCTTGTAGTCGGTATAGAAGAAGGCACCGTTGAAGCGCAGGCGGCGATCGAACAGATCGGTCTTGATCCCCAGTTCATAAGCCTGGGTCTTGTCCCCGGGATATTGCACGGCCTGGTTTGCCTGCAGCGGGCGCGTGTTGAAGCCCGGCAGACGTGAGCCAGTGGAAGCCGATGCATAGACCAGCGTGTGATCGGTGATCTGATAGTTCGCGCCCAGCTTCCAGTCGGCGTGTTTGTCACCGATGCCAAGATCGAAGATCGTGTTACCTGCCGATGCGATCGTCAGGCTTGTTGAATTTGAGTTGGTTCCATCCAGCACGGCCATGAAGGATACCGGCTTCCTGTCATCGGAGTAGCGGGCGCCCGCCGTGAGGCTAAGTCCGGAGAGGGGACGAACCGTGACATTGGCATAGGCCGCCTTGCTCTCGGGCTTGAACCGGTTGTGCTGGAAGAGCTGCACACCGCCCCACGGTGTCGACACGGCGACCTCCAGACGTTCCGTACCCCTGTAATAGAAGAGGCCGGTAACCCAGTCGATCCAGCCCTTCTTGCCAGAGATGCGCAACTCACCGGTATAGCTGCTGGTGCTGGCGGCGGAGGCATCGTTCTCGAGGCCGAGCGGCGTACCGTCGACGTCATAGGGATAGACCGCCTTGAACTCGCGGTATCCGCCGACAAGGGTGAGGTCGATATCATCGTCGATGCCATAGACGGCCTTGCCCGAAATGCCCCAGTTGCTGAAAGGGCTCTTCGCCGCATAGCTCTGGCCACCTCGGAAGGGAGAACCATTATAGAAGCTGTTGCCGGGAATCGCCGTTCCGGAAGCGATTGGATCGGTGTAGGTTGCGTAGGTCGCATAGCGATCATTGGGGATCACGAACCGACTGTCATAAGCGAAGGTCGGACCGCCCGGCACGGTATAGTGATCGAAGAGCGTTCTGGCGTTCGCATTGTTCGCCGCCCTGGCGGCATCGATCGTCAATATCCTGTCGGCTGCCTGATCCGATTCATCCTTCGTATAATCGCCCGTCAACGTGATCTGGAGGTTCGATGCCGGCTCCCAGAGCGCCTGTCCGCGAACCGCGCGAACATCCTGGCCGCCAAGATGGCCGATCACGCAGCTTGAATTGGCCGGATTCGAAAACTGGGTGTCGGGAACCAGAAGCCCATTCGAAAAGGGGAAGCTGCCGGCAAGCTCAGGCGTGCCGTTCTTGATCATCTGGCAACGGAAATCGAGCTGCTTTTCGTAGCCACGACGCTTCTGGGACAGGCCGGAGACTGCAATCGCCACCATATCGCTGAGCGGCATGTTGAAACCCGCGCGGAAATCACGGCGGTTATAGCTGCCGACCGTCACCTCGGCATAGCTCGATGCATCCGTCAGGCTGGGCTTCCTGCTGACGATATTGATGGCACCGGCAAGCGCATTGCGTCCGAACAACGTGCCCTGCGGGCCGCGCAGCACTTCAACATGGTCAAGATCGAGCAGATCGAGCAGCGACCCGTAGACAAGCGGGTAATAAACATCGTCGATATAGAAGGCGACGCCAGGTTCGCTCGCGAAGCCGGTATCATATTGACCAATGCCGCGGATGAACGCCGACAAGCCGGGACCATAGACGCCCCCCGTCCTTCGAAATGCTGCATTCGGCACCACGGCACCGAGGTCGGCGGAATTGGTGAGGCCGCGTGCCTCCAGCTGCCCAGTCGTCACTGCGGTGACCGCGATCGGCGTGCGCTGAAGAGCTGTCGCCTGGCGCGTCGCAGTGACGATGATGTCTGCGATCCCACCAGAGCTTCCGATTTCGGCATCAGCGGTGGCGACCTGCGCATTGGCGGCGGGACGCTTGTGGTTCTGAGGGGCTTCCGGGGCTGCGCCGGACTGTGCCGCAGCGCTTTGCGCCACGGCCAGGCTCGCCATCGATACGGAAACCACCATCAATTTCCTGAACATTTAAATCCCCTCCGTTTATCTGATTTAGTTGAGCAATTTGGTCAGGCCTTGTTTGAAACGGCAGTGATAGCTATTGTGGAAGGCAGTAAATTCGGTCCGCGAGCGTGCTGCCGCATCGCATCCAGGCACTTCAGTCCGACGATCCTATTGGCATAGGCAGACGCCGGTTTTTGGCGAACGAGGCTGATGGCTGGAGCTTGGAAAAGCGCGCGCACAGTCCTCCCTCTCCAAGTTCAGGATGTGCCGATCCGCGATCGCCCACCTTCATTGTGGTTGCAGGCTAGTCAGCCGGAACTGTGTGTGAATACAGCCATTCGCGCAGCCGATCGGTGCGCATTCACCGAAATTCAGCAGAGACAGCTGGCAGACGGACTCACAGGGCCAGCACATGAAGAGCGGTGCGACCGCGTTAAACCCAGCGTTTTTTTGGAAGGATTGGCGTTCCATCTGCCCAACCGGCTTTCAGGACTCGCCACAAATGCTGCTGAGACAAGCAGCCCATGGAAATGTTGAGGGCCGACGAACGGAAGCGGTTCTGTTATAGGAACGGCAGCGCTGTGCCAGCGCTCCTCAAGGAACACAAAGCAGAAGCATCGCACTTCGAGAAGTACCGTCGTCGTTATTATCGGGGGCCGCGGCTGCCCTCAAGGCGCATTGCCCGCACCCCTCGCGGGACAGCCGTCGGGAACCCAAAACCATCATTCAGTATCAGGCGGGTTAACAGCCTGTGCTGGCACATGCGCAGGCTGTTTTGCTTTCCGGTGTCGCAATCATGAAAACCGCGACACCAGATGCGAATGGTACAGGTCAGGATTTGGCCAGCGCCTCTTCCAGAACCGATGGATCGATAAGCTGGGAAAGCTGCTCACGCGACCTGGCAGTGCGCCCGTCCATTGCAGCCAGCCATTTTTCCTCCAGCGCCATTACGTCCAGCAATTGCGGGTCCAGCAAGGCCGGATAATCATGATGGGGCCATGCGCGCTTTATCACATCCATCGGATGCCCGCCCGATTTATGGATCAGCGGCCAAGCCAGTGACGGATCGTTCCGGATCGCCGCCGATGCATCGATGATCGCCCGAACGAAGGTGACGATCTTGGCGCGTTTTTCAGGATCTGAAAGATTCGCGGCACTTGTGTTGAGATTGAACATCTCGTGATAGATGCCCTTGCCGCTGAATTCGATGACGTCGTCGCCAAGTGCGGCAACGGCATCTTCCATATAAGGCTCCCAGATGGTGACGGCATCCACCTCGCCAGCGGCAAGCGCCTTGCCCATATCGCTGAGCGGCAGGATGCGCACAATTTCCACATCATCGCTGCCAAGGCCCGCGGATTGCAGCAGCCGGTGCAGGAAATAACCGGAAGAGGTGTTGGAGATGGTGGCAATCCGCTTGCCCTTGAGATCGGCAACGCTTTCAATACCTGCCGAACGGCGCGCCGCGAGCCGGTAAAGCCCACGCGCCACGGTGAGGATGATGCGCAGATCAGGGCTGCCCACGGAATAGCGCAGGCCCTGCGTTTCGGCATGGGTTGCCACATCCGCCACCCCCGGCTCGGCAAAACCGGGAATGCCTTCCAGCTCGAACAGGTTGGCGATGCCACCCAGTTTAACCGTTGCCTCACCTGGATAGAAGCTTTCTGCCGCAAGAAGGACAGGGGCGATTTCAAAGGTGAACTTGTTGCCATGAATGGCAATGGAATCAGCCTGGGTCATCTTCTTTTCTCCAAACGGTCAGGTGTCAGGCGATGCGCCATCTCAACATGCGGCGGATGGCACCATTGAACAGCTTGCTTCATCCGTCTGCAAAGTTCGGTTGTTGTGGAGCAGAAGCTGGTTGCTTCATCATCCCTCTCCAAGGTCAAATGGCCTGTACGGCAACCATTCATTGATCTGTGCTGCTTTACAGGCCAGTCCCTTGTCAGAACCGCTTGGTAAGCGTGAGTGACCATTCACGCGGCGGTGCTGGCTGACCGTTGACGTTAGGGAAGCCGATGTCCTGATAGACGAAGAAGTTACGCCAGTAGAATTTGTTGAACAAATTCGTAACCGCCAGCGCCACCGTCACGTCGCTTTCTTCGTGCGTATAGGAAATACGGGCGTTGAAAGTCGAATATCCGGGCTGATTGGTTTCCTTGCGGGTCACGCTGTAGACGATCGGCCCCATATAATACCAATCGAGACGCGGGGTGATCTTGCCGCCCAGCCGATTGGCCAGAATCTCGTACTGGATACCGGCACTTGCCGTCCAGTCGGGGATCTGGAGCAGCTTCTTGTTGGCCGTGTCGGGACGAGCAGACAGATCGGGTGAGCTGAAGTTGGTGTAGCCCAGCGATCCGTTGATGCTCAGCCCGTCGATCGGATTTGCCTCGATCTCCGCTTCTATGCCCTTCACCTTGCCGGGGATATTCACATAGAAAGTGCGTGAAGTGCACACATAACCCTGCGTGCCGGCAGGCGCGGTCTGACAGGCGGTGACACCAGCCTGACCCTGGCTTACCTCCACCTGACCGCCGGGAATGCGATTGCCATTCGCGTCCAGCAGATATTCCGCGCCGGAAATGGTTTGGATGCGGGTTTTGTAGTCGGTGTAGAATGCAGTGGCATTCAACCGAAGGCGGCGGTCGAACAGATCCGTCTTGATGCCCAGTTCATAGCTGAGCGTCTCCTCCCCCGGAAACTGTCCAACCTGGCTCGCCTGGAAAGGCCGTGCATTGAAGCCCGGAAGCCGTGAACCCGTTGCCGCTGATGCGAATACCATCGTTCGGTCGGCAAGTTCATAATTGACGCCCAGTTTCCAGTCGAAACGCTTGTCGGCGAGATTGAGATTGAAAATCGTGCTGCCGGTCGGCGACACCACGAACTGGGTGGAACCGGCATTGGTGCCATCAAGAACGCTGTAGAAATCGACAGGCTTCTTGTCGTCCGAATAACGACCGCCCAATGTCACGCCCAGCTTGTCGAACGGCCTGACGGTGGCATTGGCATAAACAGCCTTGCTGTCCGGCGTATAGTTATTGCTCTGGTAACGCAGCGTGTTGTTGTAATTGGACGTGCCGGCAAACCGCTGTGTGCCATCACCGGTATAATAGAAAAAGCCGGCAACCCAGTCGACCCACTTATGCTTGCCGCTCAACCGTGCTTCACCAGAGAAATTATGCTGGCGCACGTCGTTCCGGTTGTTTTCAAGCGCAACAGGCCCGCCATCGACATCATAGGAGTAAGTAGCACTGATCTTCCGGTAGCCGCCGATAAGCGTCATGTCGATATCGTCGGTCAAACCATAGATCAGCTTGGCCGAAATACCCCAGCTGCGGAACGGACTGTTGGTGGGATTGCTGATGCCGCCCCGGAAAGGAGAGCCGTTGTAGAAGCTGTTGCCCGGCACCGTGGCACCCGCTGGCACCGGATCGGAATAGGTTGCATAGGTGGTATATGGATTGCCGGTGACGAAGCGGTTGTCGAACGCGAAGACCGGGCCTCCAGGTGCCGTCCAGCGATCGTAAAGCGCGCGCGTATTGGCATTGTTGTTCGCGGTCGTCGAATTGACGCTGATCAGCGTATCGGCCGGAAGGTCGGATTGATCGTCCAGATAATCGGCCGTCACGGTCAGTGACATATTGCTTGCCGGTTCCCAGTAAAGCTGCCCGCGCATGGCGCGCGTGTCCTCGCCACCCTGATGGCCGATGGTGCAATTGCTGGGCGGGCGAATCTGCGAACCGTTGATGAGGTCCGGACTGGAATAAGGGAACAGGCCGGCAAGTTCCGGCGTTCCCCGCCGTTCCATTTCGCAACGGAAATCCAGCACCTTTTGATAGCCCGTGCGTTTTTTCGACAGGCCCGAAAGCGAAAGGGCCATGGTGTCGGTCAACGGCAGGTTGAGGCCCAGGCGAAGGTCGCGGCGGTCATAACGGCCTACTGTTGCTTCCACATAACCCGACGTCTCCGTCAGGCTGGGCTTCTTGCTGACAAGGTTGATGGCGCCCGCCAGCGCATTACGGCCGAACAATGTGCCCTGCGGGCCGCGCAGAACCTCCACATGGTCGAGATCGAGCAAGTCGAACATCGAACCGAACAGCAGCGGATAATAGACATCGTCGACGTAGAAGGCGACCGCCGGTTCCTGTGCCAGGCTGGTATCGAGCTGGCCGACGCCACGAATGAATGCCGAAACGCCCGGGCCGTAAACACCTTGAGAGCGGCGGAAGGACGCATTGGGAATCATCGAGCCCAGGTCGGCCGTGCTGGTGAGCCCGCGGGCCTGCAGCGTGTCCCCCGTCACCGCAGTGATGGTGATTGGCGTGGATTGAAGATTGGTCGCCTGCCGTGTGGCGGTAACCACAATATCGCTGATGCCGCGCTGGCCCGGATCGGCGCTGCCAGCCAACGCCGCCGGCGCCGCCGGGGTCGCGTCCTGTGCGAACGCCGCGTCGGTCACTGCCAGGCTGATGAGCGACACTGTCGCCATTGAAAGCTTGCGGATCATATTCCCTCCCCATTGCCGATAATTTGATCCTGTTCACATGTCGCCTACCCCTCGGCCGGGGTGGAAACTTGCCTGAAACGGCAGCGATAGCTGGTACGTCACGCCGGATCGGTACAAGGCGGCATCAGAATGCGACCAGATCGGCACCTTTCAGATCGAGCATTTCACGGGCTTCGTCAGGCGTGGCGACGGACTTGCCCATCTCTTCCAGGATATTGCGCATCTTGCGAACCTGTTCGGCGTTGCTATGCGCCAGTTCTCCGCGCGCAATGAACAGGCTGTCTTCCAGGCCAACCCGCACATGCCCGCCCAGCAACATGCTTTGCGTACAGAAAGGCAATTGATGGCGTCCCGCCGCAAAGGCGGAAAACAGATAATCATCACCAAAAAGGCTGTCGGCAATGGTCACCATATGCGCGAGATTGCGCGGATCCGGGCCAATGCCGCCCAGAATGCCGAACACCCCCTGGATCAGGAATGGTGGCTTGATCAGCCCGCGATCTGCGAAATGCGCAAGCGTATAAAGATGGCCTATGTCATAGCATTCATATTCGAACCGTGTGCCGAATGCCTGCCCGACCTCCACCATGATGCGTTCGATATAGGCATTGTCATTGTACATGATCCGCCCACGCGATGACTCGACATAATCGCGTTCCCAATCATGATGCCATTCGGTCACGCGCGCGCCTGCCGCACTGAAATCGAAGATCAGCGGCCCCATGTTGAGTGAGCAAAGCTCCGGCCGGGCAGCCCTGGCGCCTTCCAGCCGATCGTCGAGTGACATTGTGGCGCTGCCACCGGTGGAAATGTTGATCACCGCATCCGTTGCAGCCCTGATCTTCGGCAGGAACGCCATGAAATCCCTTGCCGACGGACTGGGCCGCCCATCCCGGGGATCGCGCGCGTGAAGGTGAAGGATGGATGCGCCAGCCTCTGCCGCATCGATAGCAGCAGTGGCTATATCGTCCGGCGTGACCGGCAGATAGGGCGACATGGATGGCGTATGGATCGATCCTGTGGGCGCACAGGTGATGATGACCTTGTTGGCCTTGCGCATGATCTGTTCCCTAAAGCCCTGCTTCGCAGAGATATTTGAGATTGAGATATTCCATCAGACCATGGCTGGAACCTTCGCGACCAAGGCCTGACATCTTCACTCCGCCAAACGGCGCCACCGGCGTGGAGATCAGCCCCGTGTTGATGCCGACCATGCCGCTTTCCAGCGCACGGCTGATGCGTGCGATGGTCCTTGGGCTTGTGGAACAGAGATAGGCCGCGAGCCCAAAGGGTGTGTCATTGGCCATTGCGATAGCCTGTTCAGCCGTATCGAAGGGAATGACGCCGGCCAGTGGTCCGAATGTTTCTTCACGAGCAAGCGCAGCATCGCGCGCAACATGCCGAAGCAATGTCGGCTTTGCCATGCGTCCACCGTCGGAAGCGCCGCCACAGATGATCTCCGCGCCGCCCGTCACTGCATCGTGCAGATGTTCGTCCATCTTGGCGACAGCCGCGACGTCGATCAGCGGACCGATGTCCGTCCCTTCCGCAAAGCCGTCGCCCACTGTCAGCCGTGCAACGCGCTCGGCAAAGGCGGACATGAAGGCGTCGTGGATACCGCGCTGAGCATAGATGCGGTTGGCAGCGATGCAGCTTTGGCCGCTATTCCGGAATTTGGCGACCATCGCGGTTTCAACCGCAGTTTCAAGGTCGGCATCATCGAAGATAAGAAGGGGCGCATTACCGCCGAGTTCAAGCGAAAGCCGCTTGATCCCGGCAGCGCTTGCAGCCATCAACCGTGCGCCGATCTCGGTGGAGCCGGTGAAGCTGATCTTGCGCACGACGCGGGACGAGGTGAGCAGATCGCCGATCATGCCGGCACGACCGGTGATGATGTTCACCACACCCGCGGGTATTCCCGCTTCCTCCGCAAGGACGGCAAGAGCCAGCGCGGTAAGCGGCGTCTGGCTGGCGGGTTTTGCAACCGTGGTGCAACCTGCAGCAAGTGCCGGCGCCAGCTTGCGAGTGAGCATTGCAAGCGGGAAGTTCCACGGCGTGATGATGCCGCAGACACCAACCGGCTCCCTGTCGACGATCAGGCGGCGGCCGGGCACTGG
>Ga0182749_1001738_pt1 | contig 16765 bp, 18 predicted proteins | sample eDN3rd37CKraftMG_FD_128875 | JGI IMG/M metagenome (GOLD analysis project Ga0182749, IMG submission 128875) | Enriched Miracle-Growth compost microbial communities from Emeryville, California, USA - eDNA 3rd pass 37_C Kraft MG (version 2) (version 2) ...
ACGGCGCCGTGCTGGGTGAAGGCGGCGTCGACCCGGTCCGCCTCGTGGAAGGCCAGGTGCGATCCGGCCTCGTCCCAGCGGATCTCGGTGCGATAGGCGTAGATCGCACGGCGGTCGCCGAAGGACGGCCGCAGCGTCAGGTACACCCCCTCGATCCAGGACACGGCCGGACGGGCATAGGAGCCGAGCTCGTCCGGCGCCACCCCGACCGGCGGGGCCGGCCGCGCGGGCGCTGCGGGGGCGGCCGGCCGCGGCTCGGCCCGGCGCAGCTTGACGCCCAGCGCCTCCTCCAGCCGGACCAGCGTCGCCAGGGTGAAGGGCCGGCGGCCGGACAGCGCCTTCTCCAGCGTCGACAGGCTGATCTTCGCCTGATCGGCCAGGAACTGGCGGGAGATGCGGCGGCGCGCCAGCTCCTCCCGCACCAGCCCGGCGACGGCGCGGCTCTGCTCCTCCGACAGCTCGTGCTCCGCAGGATGCGTCGACAAGCCGACCAAGGCGCCCTCCTCCGCACAAATCCGCACCGGTCCGCACAGGGCTGTGCGCAGCAAGACCTATCCCGGCCGCCGCCTGCCGGACAAGCCGGATCATCACCGTGGCCGGACAGAACCCGCCGGACCGACAAGAAAACCAGGCCGGACGGGAGCCGGCCGAGGCTTACGGAGGGTTCGATGACATCCATGAGGAGGGAAGCGCCGGCAGGGCTGCGGCGGGCGATCCAGTTCCGCTTCGGGTATGCGGCGCTGCTGCTTTCGCTGCTGCTGGCCGTGCTGGCCCTGGCCGTCGGGGGGCGCGCCGCCCGGGCCGAGGCGGCGCCGGCGCTGGTGACGCCGGCCGAGATGCAGTCCGGCGCGCTGCTGTTCCGCGCCAATGAGAAGGGCCGTTATGTCGAGGCGCCGCGGCTCGGCACCGATGTCGACCTCTCCGTCAGCGGGCCGACCGCGCGGGCCCATGTCACCCAGGTGTTCCAGAACCCGACCGACCGGTGGGTCGAGGCGGTCTATGTCTATCCGCTGCCGGAGGACGGCGCGGTCGACACGCTGAAGATGGTGGTCGGCGACCGCGTCATCACCGGCGACATCGCCGCCCGCGAGGAGGCGCGCCGCACCTACGAGGCGGCGAAGCAGGCCGGCCAGACCGCCGGGCTGGTCGAGGAGGAGCGGCCGAACCTGTTCACCACCTCGGTCGCCAATGTCGGCCCGGGCGAGACCGTGCTGATCCAGATCGAGTACCAGGAGAGCGTGCACCAGTCGGGCGACCGCTTCTCGCTGCGCGTGCCGCTGGTGGTGGCGCCGCGCTACAACCCGGCGCCGGTGACTCAAGGCGTCGACTTCAAGCCCGGACAGGGCGGCTGGGGGCAGACCACCACCGACCCGGTGCCCGACCGCGACCGCATCACCCCGCTGGTGCTGGACCCGCGTGATGACGCCCCGGTCAATCCGGTGACCCTGACGGTGCGGCTGCAGGCCGGCTTCCCCCTGGGCGAGGTGGTCAGCGCCAACCACGCCGTCGACATCGAGACGCAGGGCCCGGACAGCCGCGTGATCACGATGAAGGGCCCGGTCCCGGCCAATCGCGACTTCGAGCTGAGCTGGAGCCCGGCGGCCGGCGCCGCGCCCTCGGTCGGGCTGTTCCGCGAGACCGTCGCCGGTGAGGACTACCTGCTGGCCTTCGTCACTCCGCCGGTCCTGCCGCAGGCCGAGGACAAGCGGCCGCGCGATGTGGTGTTCGTGATCGACAATTCCGGCTCGATGGGCGGCGCCTCGATGGACCAGGCCAAGGCCAGCCTGCTCTACGCCCTCGGCCGTCTGTCCCCCGCCGACCGCTTCAACGTGGTCCGCTTCGACGACACGCTGGACGTGCTGTTCCCGGACGTGGTGCCGGCGGATGCCGAGCATCTCGGCACCGCGACGTCCTTCGTCTCCGGCCTGGAGGCGTCGGGCGGCACCGAGATGGTGCCGGCGATGAAGGCGGCGCTATCGGATCGTGGCACCGGCGGCGCGCCCCGCCTGCGCCAGGTGGTGTTCCTGACCGATGGCGCCATCGGCAACGAGCAGCAGCTGTTCGACACCATCGCGGCGATGCGCGGCCGGTCGCGGGTGTTCATGGTCGGCATCGGCTCCGCCCCCAACACCTTCCTGATGAGCCGCGCGGCCGAGCTGGGCCGCGGCACCTTCACCCAGATCGGCGCGCCCGATCAGGTGGAGGCGCGGATGCGCGCCCTGTTCGAGAAGCTGGAGAGCCCGGTCGTCACCAACCTCTCGGCCCGCTTCTCGGCCGGCGGCGCCGACGCCACGCCGGAGACGCTGCCCGACCTGTATCGCGGCGAGCCGGTGGTGCTGGCGGCGAAGCTGGCCTCCCTGTCCGGCACGATCGAGGTCAAGGGCATGATCGGCGACCGGCCCTGGATCGTCACCCTGCCGGTGGCGCAGGCGGCCGAGGGCGAAGGCCTGTCCAAGCTGTGGGCGCGGCGCAAGATCGCCGATGCCGAGGTGGCGCAGACCCTGGGCCAGATCGACGCGGAGCAGGCCGACCAGCGGATCCTCGCCCTGGCGCTGCGGCATCATCTGGTGACGCGGCTGACCAGCCTGGTGGCGGTCGACCGCACGCCGCGCCGGCCGGACGGGGCGACGCTGAGCCGCAACGACATCCCGCTCGACCTCCCCGCCGGCTGGGATTTCGACAAGGTCTTCGGCGCCAAGCCCAAGCCGGAGTTCCGCGAGGCCGCCCTGCTGCTGCCCGCCACCGCCCGCACCGACGCCCCTACCGCCGCGGACAAGCCGGTGCCGGTCGAGGAGGTGGTGCTGCCGCAGACCGCGACCGACGCCGAGCTGCGGATCATGACGGGCCTTCTTCTGCTGCTGGCCGGGCTGGCGGCCTTCGCCTTCGGCCGCCGGTCGATGGGAGGTCGGGCATGAACGCGATCCTGCCGCTGTCCCACCCCCTGGCTGGGCCGAACCTGCCCCGCCAGCCTCGGCAGCGCCAGCCGAAATCCCGCCTCGTCGCCCTCCTCCTCGTCCTGGCCGGGCTGGTGCTGGCCGGCCAGGGCGTCTGGATCCACGCCAAGGCGATGCTGGCGCAGCTGCTGCTGGACCGCGCCTTCGCCGAGACTCTGGCGACCGGCCGGGCGGTGAAGCCCTGGCCCTGGGCCGACACCTGGCCGGTGGCGCGGATCGAGCTGCCGCGGCTGGGCGAGAGCGCCGTCGCCCTGGCCGGCGCCAGCGGCCAGGCGCTGGCCTTCGGCCCCGGCCATGTGCCGGACACGCCGGAGGCCGGCGACCCCGGCACCGCCGTCTATGCCGCCCATCGCGACACCCATTTCCGGATCCTGCGCGAGGTCAAGCCGGGCGACGAGATCGACGTCATCCGCCGCGACGGACGCCGCGTCGCCTTCAAGGTGACCGGCACCCGGGTGGCGCTCTGGGACGTCTCAGGCATCGATCCGCGGGCACCCGGCCGCAACCTGGTGCTGGCCACCTGCTGGCCGTTCGACGCCACCACCCACGGCCCCTACCGCTATCTGGTCGAGGCGGAGGTAATCAGCCCGGCAAAGGCCGTCCCGCCCGGCCCGTTGGTCGCCGAGGCGGCTACAGGCCCGCGACGGTGAGGGCGTTGCCGAGGGCGGCGAAGGCGGCGGTGTTGTCGAAGATGCACCAGGCCGGGACGCCCGCAGCCCGGTGCTCCCGCAGCCGCCGACGCATCCCGGCCAGCACGGTCTCGTCATAGTCCGAATAATAGATCCGTGGCGAGCCGTGCAGCCGGTAATAGACCAGCCCACCCCAGCCGCCCGGCTCCCCTGCCCCTTCAGCCCGGGCCGGATCGGCGGCGACGCGGGCGACCCGCAGCCTCTCCAGCAGCCTCTCCGCCTCCGGCTGGAACCAGCTGGCGTGGCGCGGCTCGCAGACCGCCGGCCCATCGATCCGGCCGTGCAATTCCCGGAAGAACGCCTCCACGGCCTCTGCCTCGAAGGCCAGGCTCGGCGGCAGCTGCACCAGCAGCGCGCCGAGCTTCGGCCCCAGCCCCGCCACCTCGCCGGCGAAGCGGTCGAGCAGGTCGCCGCAATCCTTCAGGCGGCGCTCCTGCGTCACGGTCCGCGGCAGCTTGACCGCGAAGCGGAACTCCGCCGGCACGCTCGCCGCCCAGCGCTCATAGGTCTCGCGGCGGTGCGGACGATAGAAGGAGGTGTCGATCTCGACGGCGTTCAGCCGCCGCGCATAGCGCTCGAGATGGGAGCCTTCGGCCGGGAACCGGCCGGCATAGCGCGACGGCACACTCCAGCCTGCGGTGCCGATATAGGTCGGGGCGTCGGTCATCCTGCAGATAACGCCCCGGCGGGGATTTCAGTCCGCGGCCAGAGGTGCGAGGCTGGCCGCGAACCGAACCGCTTCGGAGCCCGCCATGCTCGACCACGTCTCGATCACCGTTTCCGACCTCGCCGCGGCGGAGCGCTTCTACGACGCGGTGCTGGCGGCGCTCGGCGTCGCCAAGGTCGGTTCCGATCACGCCGCGGCCTGGATCGGCTATGGCGAGCGCTGCGACGCCGGACACCCGGACCGCAGCTATCTGTCGATCCGCCTCGGCCCGAAGCCCGAGGACGCGCCGCGCCGCCACTGGTGCTTCAAGGCGCCGAACCGCGCGGCGGTCGACGCCTTCTGGCGCGCCGGCCTGGCCCAGGGCGGCCGCGACAACGGCGCCCCGGGCCTGCGGCCGGAGTATCACCCGAGCTACTACGCCGCCTTCCTCCTCGACCCCGACGGCAACCGGATCGAGGCGGTTTGCCACCGGGACGGGTGATCCGACGGGAGAACTGGCGCCGGGCACCAATGCAAGGGGCGGCGGGATTTCCGCCGCCCCAGGCGGTCAATACCGAGGCGCTCAGGTATGGGCCCAGGAGATCGAGACGATCCCCGACGTGTCCTGGAACCGGTCGCTGTGCAGCCCGGGGGACGAGCTGGTCAGGCTCAGCGTGTGCTTCTGGCCGGCCTGGGTCAGGATGGTCAGCGACAGACTGCCCGACCCCGCCCCCTTCGGTCCCTGGCCATAGGCGTAGAAGACCGAGTTGATGATGCCGTCGTTCTGCTGGTAGGTGATCCACTGCACATTCGCGCCGTCCGGCCCGACGATGCAGCCGCTGAGGTCGGTGCTGCCGTTGATCGCCAGCTGACTGCCCTGATACAGCGGGTTGGACGGGTCGCTGATCGAGGCGGCATAGTTGCCGCAGGCGTTGTTGCCGGGCCAGTTCACCACCGGCAGGCTGTCGGGTTGAGCTTCCACCAAAGTATCGGCCATGACATAATCCCTTATGAAATGAACACAGGAACCAGCTTTATTTAGGATCTGCAGTCAAGCAGCGCAATTTATTTTATTTTCTTCAAAACTACCAAGAATTGTGCCGAAAGCAGGTTACGGCCTGGCTTGAAGCGCCGGTAGTGCCGATGGCCGTCCGCAGCGCTCCCACGGCCCGATCGGCGCCACCACCCTACAGCCCCACCGCGCCCCGCGGGGCCAGGGACAGGCGGCGGGCGGCGGCGATCAGGGTGTCGAGCAGCGCCTGCTGCCGCTCCTCCGGCGTGTCGAGCGGCGTGACCAGGCACAGGGTCGCCACCGCCTTCGCGTCATGGTCGACCACCGGCGCTGCCAGGCAGCAGGTGAAGCGGTCGACCAGCTCCCGGGTGACGGCATAGCCGCGCGCCCGCGCCGCCTCGGTCTCGGCGACGAATTCCGCCGGGTCGATCCGCCGGCCCGAGGGCAGTGTGAAATCCTCGTCCGGGATGAACGCGGCGATCTCGGCTGCGCTCAGATGCGCGACCAGCAGGCGGCCGGAGGCGGTCCAGGGGATCGGCAGGCGGATCCCGACCTCCGAGGTGATGCGGAAGGTGCGGCGCCCGGGCTCGTTCAGCATCACCACGTATTTGGCGCCGTCGAGCATGCAGAATTGCGCCGTCTCGCCAGTCTCGGTCGCCAGCCCCAGCACCTCGCGCCGCGCCCGGCTCAGCAGGTCCACCCCGGCGACATAGGTCTGGGCGTAATAGTGCACGGCGCGGCCGAAGAACACGGCGCCGCCGTCGCCCACCGGCTCCAGGATGCGCGCCGCGGTCAGCCGGCCGACCAGCTCGTAGAGGGTCGAGCGCGGCGCGCCGATCGCCTTCGCCAGCTCGCCCATCCGCACCGGCGCCCGGCGCTCCTGCAGATGCTCCAGGATCGCCACCACCCGGTCGATGCCGCGCTCCCGCCCCGTCGCCTCTGCCATCACGCCCCCTTCGCTGCGTTCGGTTGCATTCGTCCCGAACCGAGCCTATCGTGCCATCTGTCCGGGATACAAGATCATTGTCCAATATACCGGACAGCATCGAACATGGAGGCTGAGATGCGCATCATCGCTCGGACCTTATTGTCCGTCAGTGCCGCCGCCCTGCTGCTGGGGGCCGCCGGCGGCGCCTTTGCCGCGGACAAGCTTCAGGAGGTGCTGAGCCGCGGCAAGCTGATCGTCGGCACCGGCAGCACCAACCCGCCCTGGCACTTCAAGACCGAGCAGGGCGACCTCGCCGGCTTCGACATCGACATCGCCCGGATCATCGCCAAGGGGCTGTTCAACGATCCGACCAAGGTCGAGTTCGTGGTCCAGTCCTCCGACGCGCGGATCCCGAACCTGACCACCGACAAGGTCGACATCACCTGCCAGTTCATCACCGTCACCGCCGCCCGGGCGCAGCAGGTGAACTTCACCATCCCCTACTACCGCGAGGGCGTCGGCCTGCTGCTGATGAAGGACGGCAAGTACAAGACCTATGACGAGCTGAAGGCGGCCGGCAGCGGCGTCACCGTCTCGGTGCTGCAGAACGTCTATGCCGAGGACATGGTGCATGCGGCCCTGCCGCAGGCCGCGGTCGACCAGTATGAGAGCACCGACCTGATGTACGAGGCGCTGAACTCCGGCCGCGCCGACGCCGCCGCCACCGACATGTCGTCGCTGCGCTGGTTCATGAAGCAGAACCCGGACCGCTACACCGACTCCGGCTATGGCTGGAACCCGCAGACCTATGCCTGCGCCGTGAAGAAGGGCGACCAGGACTGGCTGAACTTCGTCAACACCGCGCTGCACGAGGCGCTGACCGGGGTCGAGTTCGACACCTACGCCGCCTCTTTCGAGAAGTGGTTCGGCCAGCGCCCGCCGGCCCCGGCCATCGGCTTCCCGGCCGAGATGCGCTGAAGCTTCCAGTCCCCTTCCTCGTCATTCCCGCGAAAGCGGGAATCTCGTCCCGCTCCTGTGGCGCAGAGATCCCCGCTTCCGCGGGGATGACGGGGTTGGAGCGGGATGGCGGGTTGGGACGTCGTGCGACCGGCAGAGGACACAGGGTGGATTACCAGTTCAATTTCGGCGTGGTCTGGGACAGCCGGAACCTGCTGCTGAGCGGCCTGGCGCTGGGGCTCGGCCTGGCGGCGGTGTCGATCCTGATCGGCTGCGTCATCGGCCTGATCGGCGCCTTCGCCGCCACCTCGCGCAGCCGGGTCGCCCGCGGCCTGGCCTCCGCCTATGTCACCTTCTTCCGCAACCTGCCGATCCTGGTGATCCTGCTGTTCGTGTTCTTCGCCCTGCCGCGGGCGGGGATCCGCCTGGACAAGACCGACAGCTTCGTCGCCTCGCTCTCGGTCTATGCCGGCGCCTATCTGGTCGAGGTGTTCCGCGCCGGCATCCTGTCGGTGCCGAAGGGCGTGGTCGAGGCCGGCACGGCGCTGGGCCTGCGGCCGATGCAGATCCGCCGGCTGCTGGTCTTCCCGCTGATGCTGCGCAACATCCTGCCGGCGCTGGGCAGCAACTTCATCTCGCTGTTCAAGGACACCTCGCTGGCCGCCGCCATCGCCGTGCCGGAGCTGACCTTCTATGCCCGCAAGATCAACACCGAGAGCTTCCGGGTGATCGAGACCTGGCTGGTGACCAGCCTGCTCTACGTCTTCACCTGCACCGTGATCGCCTTCCTGCTGCGCCGGCTCGAGGCGCGGCTGCGGCTGCCCTGAGGAGCCGGCGATGGATGCGTTCCTGCAGCAGCTCTGGATCGCCCGCCGGGCCCTGCTCGACGGCGCCTGGCTGACGGTGCAGATCTCGGTCGTCTCGATCGTCATCGGCACCGCCTTCGGCGTGCTGGTCGGCCTGGCCCTGACCTACGGCCCCCGCTTCCTCCGCTGGCCGACGCGGCTCTATGTCGACTTCATCCGCGGCACGCCGGTGCTGGTCCTGGTGCTGGCCGCCTTCTACATCCTCTCCGTCATTGGCATCCAGCTGACCGCGGTGCAGGCCGGGATCTTCGCGCTGGCCGTGTTCTGCAGCTCGCACGTCGGCGAGATCGTGCGCGGCGCGCTGGAGGCGATCCCGAAGGGCCAGATCGAGGCGGCGAAATCGCTCGGCCTCAACTTCCGGCTGACCATCCTGCTGGTCCTGCTGCCGCAGGCGCTGCGCCAGATCCTGCCCAGCTGGGTCAACACCGGCACCGAGATGGTCAAGGCCTCGACCCTGCTGTCGGTGATCGGCGTGACCGAGCTGCTGCTGGCGACCAAGGAGGTGATCAGCCGCAATTATATGAGCCTGCAATTCTACCTGTTCGCCGCGGCGATCTACTTCCTGGTCAATTTCGCGATCGAGCGCCTGGGCAAGTCGCTCGGCTGCCGCATGGCATTGAAGGGCGCGCGCTAGCTGCGGCGAAGCGGACCGGAACAAACCGCGGCGCCGCGGGTTGCCATGCCGTTCCGTTCCCTGCGAGACCACCCGATGACCCGCGTCCTCCTGCCGATCGCCCTCGCCGCCGCCCTGCTCGCCGGCGGCTGCAGCAACATGAACCGCGAGGCGCGCGACACGCTCGGCGGCGCCGGCCTCGGCGCGGCGGGCGGCGTCGCCCTGACCGCGCTGACCGGCGGCAGCCTGCTGGCCGGCGGCGTGATCGGCGCGGCGGCGGGCGGCGTTGCCGGCAACCTGAAGAGCAAGGGCTATTGGTAAGCCGCCCCGGGAACCCGGCCCTTGACGCGGCAACCACGGCCCGCGATACAGGAGGCATGTCCGTGACCGTCACCCGCATCGTCGTCAGACGCGACCGCATCGCCGGCGGCGGGACACCCGGACTCTGCGTGCGCTGAGCAGCAATCGGCGCCAGCGATCCATATAGCCCCGCCGGAAACGGACGGGGCTTTTTCATGGCCGTCGCCTGCCCCGTCCGACCATTCGACACCGTTCAGATGGAGCTCGCAGATGACCCAGAACATCTATGACGATCCCGGCTTCTTCGCCGGCTACAGCCGGTTGCGCCGCTCGATCGAGGGCCTGGACGGCATGCCGGAATGGCCCGCCATGCGCGCCCTGGTGCCGGAGCTGAAGGGCGGCCGCGTGGTCGATCTCGGCTGCGGCTTCGGCTGGTTCTGCCGCTGGGCGCGGCAGCAGGGTGCCGCCGAGGTCCTCGGCCTCGACGTCTCGGAGAACATGCTGGCCCGCGCCCGCGCCACCGATCCGGACGCGGCCGTGACCTATCGCCGAGAGGACCTGGAGCGGCTGGAGCTGCCGGCCGGCGCCTTCGATTTCGCCTACAGCGCGCTGGCGCTGCATTACCTCGAGAACCTCGAAGGCCTGCTGGCGCAGGTGCACCGGGCGCTGGTGCCGGGCGGTCGGCTGGTCGCCTCGGTCGAGCACCCGATCTACACCGCCCCGTCCGATCCGGGCTGGGTGCGCAGCGCGGCCGGCCGCGAGGTCTGGCCGGTCGACCGCTATCTCGACGAGGGGCCGCGCGTCACCCACTGGCTGGCCGAGGGCGTGGTCAAGCAGCACCGCACCATCGGCACCTATGCCGGGCTGCTGCACCGTGCCGGCTTCACCCTCGCCCATCTCGAGGAATGGGGCCCGACCGCGGCGCAGATCGCCGAGCATCCCGAATACGCGATCGAGCGGGAGCGGCCGGCCTTCCTGCTCTTCGCTGCCGACAGGTAGGAGATCACTGGAGATGCACCCGGCGGCCGCAGCCGGCCCGACCGGGTGCAACACCCGCTTGACCCGATGTTCCTTCTATGTTCTTCTCACTTCAGATCGGAACATAAGAGGAACATCATGTCTGACTGGACCTTCATCCGCGAGACCGTGACCCTCACCCTGGTGTTCGGCGCCTGCTACGGCCTGGCCGTGTTCGGTTATGCCTGGGGCCTTTGAGGCCCCTACCCGATCGCCGTCTGCTCCGGCGGCAGGGGCCGGGACTTGCCGTCGGCGTCGATCGCGACATAGGTGAAGACGCCGTCGGTGACCTTGACCACGCTGTGGTCGGTGCGCCGCTGCACGAAGGTCTCGATCCGCACCTTCATCGAACTGCGCCCGGTCGACAGCAGCTCGGCATAGCAGGAGACGGTGTCGCCGATCCGGACCGGGGCCAGGAAGCTCATCGCCTCCACCGCCACCGTCGCGGTGCGGCCCCGCGCCCGCTCATGCGCCACCACCGCGCCGGCCAGGTCCATCTGCGACAGCAGCCAGCCGCCGAAGATGTCGCCGTTCGGATTGGCGTCCTTCGGCATGGCGATGGTGCGGAGGGCGGGCATCCCGGGCGGCAGCAGCAGGGTGGTCACAGGGGAAATCCTAGATTTGGTTACGCAGAGGCCGGAAGTGTCTATATGATGGAGGCAGCGCGCACATCCACGAGACGACCCCGAATCCGGATCATGGCAGATCTGTTCGAGCCCGGCAGCAACTCCAACGGCCGTTACACCGCCAGCGACATCGAGGTCCTGGAAGGGCTGGAGCCTGTCCGCCGCCGCCCGGGCATGTATATCGGCGGCACCGACGACCGTGCCCTGCACCATCTGGTGGCCGAGTTGCTGGACAACGCCATGGACGAGGCGGTGGCGGGCCACGCCACCTGGATCGACCTATGGCTCGACGCCGACGGCTTCGTCACCGTCCGCGACAACGGCCGCGGCATCCCGGTCGACGAGCATCCGAAATACCCCGGCAAGTCGGCGCTGGAGGTGATCCTCACCACGCTGCATTCCGGCGGCAAGTTCTCGAACAAGATCTACGCCACCTCGGGCGGCCTGCACGGCGTCGGCCTGTCGGTGGTCAACGCCCTGTCCGACGAGCTGCGGATCGAGGTCGCGCGCGACCGCCAGCTGTACCTGCAGCGCTATTCGCGCGGCCTGCCGCAGGGCCCGCTGGAGCGCGGCGGCGCGGTGCAGAACCGGCGCGGCACCACCATCAGCTTCCATCCGGACCCGGAGATCTTCGGCGCCGAGGCCCGGCTGCAGCCCGGCCGGCTGTACCGCCTGGCCCGGTCCAAGGCCTATCTGTTCCGCGGCGTCGAGATCCGCTGGCGCTGCGACCCGGCGCTGGTGGCGGGCGACGAGCGCACGCCGCACGAGGCGGTGCTGCACTTCCCGGGCGGCCTGTCCGACTATCTGAAGGCGGCGCTGAACGACCGGCCGATGCGCACCCCGACCGCCTTCGTCGGCACCGCCAGCTTCCCGGACGGCGGCGGCCAGCTGGAATGGGCGGTGGCCTGGCCCGAGGACGACGACGACGGCTTCGTCCACACCTACTGCAACACCATCCCGACGCCGCAGGGCGGCACCCATGAGCAGGGGCTGCGCAGCGGCCTGCTGCGCAGCCTGCGCGGCTTCGCCGAGCTGGCCAACCACAAGCGGGCCGGCCAGATCGTCGCCGACGACGTGATGTCCGGCGTCGCGGTGCTGCTGTCGATCTTCATCCCGAATCCGCAGTTCCAGAGCCAGACCAAGGACCGCTTGGCCTCGCCCGAGGCGGCCAAGCTGGTCGAGGGCACGATCAAGGACCATTTCGACCACTGGCTGTCGGCCGATCCGAAATCGGCCGAGGGGCTGCTGGAGTTCCTGGCCGACCGGGCCGAGGAGCGGCTGCGCCGCAAGCAGGCGAAGGAGAACGGCCGCAAGACCCCGACCGCGCGCGTCCGCCTGCCCGGCAAGCTGGCCGATTGCAGCCGCACCGCGCCGGAAGGCACCGAGATCTTCCTGGTCGAGGGCGACAGCGCCGGCGGCTCGGCCAAGGCGGCGCGCAGCCGCGAGACCCAGGCGATCCTGCCGCTGCGCGGCAAGATCCTGAACGTGGCCAGCGCCTCGGCCGACAAGCTGGCCGGCAACCAGGAGATCGCCGACCTGATCCTGGCGCTGGGCTGCGGCACCCGCAGCCAGTATTCCAGCGACAAGCTGCGCTACGAGCGGGTCATCATCATGACCGACGCCGATGTCGACGGCGCCCATATCGCGTCGCTGCTGATGACCTTCTTCTACAAGGAGATGCGCGGCCTGATCGCCGACGGCCACCTGTTCCTGGCGCAGCCGCCGCTGTACCGGGTGCAGGCCGGCACCACCACCGTCTATTGCCGCGACGACGCCCACAAGGACGAGGTGCTGGCGACCCAGTTCGCCGGCAAGAAGGTCGAGATCAGCCGTTTCAAGGGCCTCGGCGAGATGATGCCGGCGCAGCTGCGCGACACCACCATGGACCCGGCCAAGCGGTCGCTGCTGCGGGTCGAGCTGGTCGACGACCCGGAGGACGAGATCGACGGCCGCCGCACCGCCGACCTGGTCGAGCAGCTGATGGGCCGCAAGCCGGAGCTGCGGCTGCGCTTCATCCAGCAGAACGCCGACAAGGCGACCGAGCTGGACATCTGAGCCTGCGGCCCTGGGGGGACGGGCCAGATGGCCCGCATGCGGCCGGGCCTTGAAACTTTCCGGCCGCCGGCGCCGTTCGTCCTGACGCCGCCGCCCCGCCTGTGACCCGCGGCACAGGCGGGGCGATGGATTCGCCTTAACCCTATACGGCCGGTTGATTGGCGGCGCCCGGCGCCGCTCCATATCATCTGGGCCGGCCGCCGCATTTCGAGAATGGACATGATCCAACGCCGCCTCCTTCCCTTCGCCGCCCTGGCCCTCTCCGCCGCGGCCCTTGCCGGCTGCGCCGGCACCGACCGCGTGGTGGTCTCCGACATCGGCGTCCGCTATTCGCGGGTCGAGTTCTCCGCCGCGGCCGACGGGCGCGACCTGCGCACCGTGGTCCAGGGCAACCCCTTCGGCACCCCCGGCTTCGACCAGCAGGTGACGCGGATCATGAACGCCACCTATGTCGGGCCGCGCACCAACTTCACCACCACGCCCGGCCCGACCGCGAAGCGCGACTATTTCGTCTCGCTGGTGTTCAACCCGGCGCCGGACGTGGTGCCGCAGGTGCTGTGCAGCGGCCAGCCGATCCCGACCGCGCCGCCGCAGCCGGGCGGGCACATCCAGGCCCGCGCCGCCTTCTGCATCACCGGCGGCGAGGCGACGGCGGTGATCGGCTATCTCGACGGCGCGACCAGCGCGGACGACCCGCATTTCGTCAGTCTGGTGAAGAACATGATGCTGAAGCTGTTCCCCTATTGACGCGGGCCGCCGCGGCGGCCCAGGCCGCCGGGGCCTTTTCCGGGAGACGACCATGATCCTGCAGCGATCCGCCCTTGCCGTCCTCCTGCTGGCGCTGGCCGCCTGTTCCGGCCCGCGGATCGTGCGCAGCGATCTCGGCATCATGTATTCGACCGGCGAGCTGTTCGCCGCCGCCGACGGGCGCGACTTCCGCACCGTGGTCCAGGGCAATCCCTTCGGCGCGCCCGGCTTCGACCAGTGGGTGACGCAGATCATGACCGGCACCTATGTCGGCCCGCGCACCCGCTTCACCACCACGCCGGGCCCGACGGAGAACCGAAACTACTTCGTCTCGGTGGTCTTCAACGCCCAGCCGGCCGTCAACCCCTTCGACCTGTGCGACCGCAAGACCTGGACCACGGCGCCGGCGATGCGCCCGATCGTGGTCCGCGCCGCCTTCTGCATCCTCGGGCGTGAGCAGTCCGCTGTGACGGGCTATCTCGACCAGGCCACCGGCCCGGACGACCCGGCCTTCGTCACCCTGATCCGCCAGATGACCCTCGAGCTCTTCCCCTATGTCTCGCCCTTGCCCTTCGGCCGGCCCGGGCTGTTCGACTAGCCGGGCAGCCGCCCGAGCCAGGAGGTCAATGCGGTGTTGACCGCCTCGGGCTGCTCCATCGGCGTCAGATGGCCGCTGTCCTCGACCACGACCAGTTCGGCGCCCGGGATCAGCCCGGCCATCTCCTCCGCGACCGGCAGCGGCGTCAGCGCGTCCTGCCGGCCGCAGACCACCACGGTCGGGCAGCCGATGCGCGGCAGGTCCGGCCGGCTGTCCGGCCGCCCCAGGATCGCGGTCTGCTGCCGCAGGAAGGCCTCGCGGCCGATCCGCGCCGCCATCGCCATCACCCGCCCGGTCAGCACCGGATCCTCCTGCCGCGCCGGGTGCAGCAGCGTCGGCAGCAGCCGCGGCGTCACGCCCTTGAACTTGCCGGTGCGGGCCAGGGCGATCAGCCCGCGCCGGCGGCGCGCCTGCTCCTCCGTGTCCGGCCGGGCCGAGGTGTCGATCAGCGCCAGGCCGGCCACCCGCTCAGGCGCCCGGCGCATGATCTCGAGCGCGACGTAGCCGCCCATCGACAGCGCCGCCAGGGCGAAGCGCTGCGGCGCCGGCGCCAGGGCGGCCTCGGCCAGACCCGCCATGCTGTCGCTGCCGGTCAGGCTGGCCACGGCGACCGGACGCTCGGCCGACAGCACGGCGAGCTGCGCCGTCCACAGGTCGGCATCGCACAGCAGGCCGGGCAGGAACAGGACCGGCAGGGTCATCGCAGGAAGGCGCTGACCGTGCGGAAGTCGTCGGTCCCGGCCTCGCCCAGCCATTCGAAGCAGGCCATCTCGGCGGTGACGATGTCGATCCCGGCCCTGGCCATCCGCAGCTCCGCCACCGCCGCGCTGCGCGGCGCCCGCGCCGTGGTGGCGTCGATCGCGACCGCCGGGCGGAAGCCGGAATCGTGCAGGTCGAAGGCGGTCTGCAGCACGCAGACATGGCTTTCCAGGCCGCACAGCACGACCGTGCGGCGGCCGATGCCTTCGAGATGGTCGAGCAGCGCCGGCTCGCCGACCGCCGAGAACCGGACCTTGGGCACCACCGGCGCGTCCGGCGCCAGCGCCGTGAGCTCCGGCAGGGTCCGCCCGAGGCCCTTCGGATACTGCTCGGCGAACAGCACCGGCACCCCGAGCGCCACGGCGCTGCGGATCAGGGTCTCGATCCCCTTCCGCGCCGCGGCGAAATCGTGCATCGCCGGCACCAGCTTCTCCTGGACGTCGACCACCAGGAGCACGCTGTCGTTGCGATCGAGCAACATTCGTCACCTCGTCCTGTACGTCGCCTCGGCCCTGCGAGTCGCGGCCGGCTCAGGTGAGCCATGCCCGGATGTCTCGATAGTTTCAATTGACTTGACGTGGGTTTTTCCCATTTAAAGGGCCTGCGGCGGGCCGCGCGGCTGCCCCCATTTAGGTAAGATTCCTGTACGATGCTCTTTTCGGATCTTGGGCTGAAGCCCGAAATCCTGCGTGCCGTGGACGAGGTCGGCTACACCACGCCGACCCCCATCCAGGCCCAGGCCATACCCTATGTGTTGATGGGACGCGATGTCCTCGGCATCGCCCAGACCGGCACCGGCAAGACCGCCGGCTTCACCCTGCCGATGATCGAGATCCTCGCCTCCGGCCGGGCCCGGGCGCGGATGCCGCGCTCGCTGATCCTGGAGCCGACGCGCGAGCTGGCCGCCCAGGTGGCCGAGAATTTCGAGCTGTACGGGAAGTACGAGAAGCTGTCCTACGCCCTCCTGATCGGCGGCGAGAGCTTCGAGGACCAGATCAAGAAGCTGGACCGCGGCGTCGACGTGCTGATCGCCACGCCCGGCCGGATGCTCGACCTGTTCGAGCGCGGCAAGGTCCTGCTGGCCGACGTCAAGATCCTGGTGATCGACGAGGCCGACCGGATGCTCGACATGGGCTTCATCCCGGACATCGAGCGCATCGTCGGCCTGCTGCCGCCGCTGCGGCAGACCCTGTTCTTCAGCGCCACCATGCCGCCGGAGATCCGGCGCCTGTCGGACGCCTTCCTCAGCAATCCGAAGCAGATCTCGGTCGCCCCGCCGGCCACCACCGCCGATACGGTCGAGCAGCGCATCGTCGTCGTCGAAGGCGAGGACAAGCGCAAGGCGCTGCGCCACCTGCTGGGGCAGGAGGAGGTCAAGAGCGCCTTCGTCTTCTGCAACCGCAAGCGCGACGTCTCGGTGGTCTACAAGTCGCTGCAGAAGCACGGCTTCAATGTCGGCCAGTTGCACGGCGACATGGTCCAGTCGATGCGCAACGAGACGCTGGACCGGTTCCGCCGCGGCGAGATCACCGTCCTCGTCTGCAGCGACGTCGCGGCGCGCGGCATCGACGTCAGCGACATCAGCCACGTCTTCAACTTCGACGTGCCGATCCATGCCGACGACTACGTCCACCGCGTCGGCCGCACCGGCCGCGCCGGCAAGACCGGCAAGGCCTACACGATCGCGACGCCCGAGGAGGGCCGCTTCGTCAAGGCGATCGAGACCCTGACCAAGAAGCAGATCCCGGCGCTGGTGCTGCCCGAGATCGGGGTCGAGGGCTTCCTGTCCGACGACGAGATCAAGCAGCGCGGCAGGGCCCGCCGGCGCGGCGAGCGCCCGGAAGCCGGCAAGCGCAGCGATCGTTCGGAGCCGGCCAGGCGCCGCGAGCGCGACTCGGCGCCGGAGTCGCGGCGCGAGGAGCGGGCCGAGGCCGCGCCGCGCCCGGCCGAGGACCGGCCGCGTCACGACGAAGCACGCCGCGGCGGCGAACGCCCGGA
>Ga0182749_1001741_pt1 | contig 16743 bp, 17 predicted proteins | sample eDN3rd37CKraftMG_FD_128875 | JGI IMG/M metagenome (GOLD analysis project Ga0182749, IMG submission 128875) | Enriched Miracle-Growth compost microbial communities from Emeryville, California, USA - eDNA 3rd pass 37_C Kraft MG (version 2) (version 2) ...
AAGCTGGTGAACACGATCGGCAACCGCCATGGCGCCGACGCCATCGAAGGCTCGGCGACCGCGGTGCTGCAGGCCGATTTCCTGCAGCGGGTGCAGCACTTCCTGGCCTCGCGCGGCATCGTCACCGGCGGCTGGGAAGAGGCGGCGCATGGCGACGTGATCGAGAAGGACAAGTGCTACCTGGTCGGCTGGCGGTCGGTGGAGGTCAGCGCCGAGCTGGCCGGCCGCGGCTACGACATCGTGGTCGCGCCGGGGCAGCGCTACTACCTCGACATGTCGCAGAGCACCGCCTGGTCCGAGCCGGGCGCCGGCTGGGCCGGCTGGGCGGGGCCGCGAGAGACCTATGAGTTCGAGGTCACGGAGGGCTGGACCGAGGAGCAGCTGAAGCACCTGATGGGCGTCCAGGCCTGCATCTGGTCGGAGCCGATGACCGACCGCGCCGTGTTCGACCGGCTGGTCTTCCCCCGGCTGTCGGCCATCGCCGAGGCCGGCTGGACGAGAAAGGAGGCGAAGTCCTGGGCGCGCTTCAGCGCCCTGGCCGGGCTGATGCCGAACCTGTACGGCAATTGGGCGGACTGATCTCCATGGCGCGCAGTTCAAGGGATGGGCCGGAGCCACCCCCTCACCCGAAATCGCTGACGCGATTTCGACCGCTCCCCGAGGAGAGGTGAAAGGCCTCCTCTCCTCGGGGCCAAGGCATTCGCACATCGATCGGGTGTGGTGCGCGTGACCTCTCCCGCGAGACCTTTTCGGAATGGCCTCTGGGCCGCGATGGAAGCTCGCGATGATGTCAACCGAGAGCAAATGAGTCCCCCCTCCCCTTGCGGGAGGGGGTAGGAGGAGGGGTTCGTGCCGCAGGAACCGGCCTGAACTCTGATGATCCGGCTCTCATGGCGGGGGCTGTGCCTTTCGCATTCGCGCGCGGACGCGCGCAGCCCCCTCCCCTGACTACAAAGGGAGCGGGGTTCAATATTCCGAAAAGCTCTCGCAAGCGGGAGAGGCCACGCGCTCCTACGCTCGCGAGGGCTTTTGCTGATCGATGTGCGAAACCGACAGCTCCTCGGGGAGAGGGAGGGGAGCAGCTGCGGCTCGATGACAGCGGGCGAGCCTGAGGCGGCCCGCATATCCCAGGGTGATCATCGGCGCACCTGATACAGTGGATCGTCACACAGTGTCGGAGGCGGAAACCGCGATGAACGGGCCTCCGACACGATCCAGGGAGGACCCGATGAGCGAGACCAGGATCGCGGAGATCGCCGACGGCATCTATCGGCTGTCGACCTATGTGCCGGAGATCGCGCCGCCGGCCGGCTTCACCTTCAACCAGTTCCTGATCAGGGCGGAGGAGCCGCTGCTGTTCCATTGCGGGCCGCGGCGGATGTTCCCGTCGGTCGCGGCGGCGTTGGCCCGGGTGATGCCGGTCGACCGGCTGCGCTGGATCGGCTTCGGCCATGTCGAGGCCGATGAATGCGGCGCCATGAACGAGTGGCTGGCGGCCGCCCCGCAGGCCGAGGTGGTGCACGGCAGGATCGGCTGCATGGTGTCGGTCACCGACATGGCCGACCGCTCGCCTCGACCGCTGGCGGATGGCGAGGTCTTCGATCTCGGCAGCCGGCGGCTTCGCTATCTGGATACGCCGCAGATTCCGCATGGTTGGGATGCCGGGGTCCTCTACGAGGAGACCACCGGCACGCTGCTGTGCGGCGACCTGTTCACCCATGTCGGCGACGGCTCCGCCGTGACCGAGAGCGACGTCGTTGGCCCGGCCCGTGCCGCGGAGGACATGTTCGGCGCCAGCGCCCTGACGCCGATGACGGCGCCGACGATCCGCCGGCTCGCCGCGTTGTCGCCGCGCACGCTCGGCATCATGCACGGATCATCCTTCCGCGGCGACGGCGCGGCCGCCCTGAACGCCCTGGCCGACGACTATGCGCGCCGGCTGCAGGAGCAGATGGACCGCCTGGCGGAGAGCAACCCAGGCGTGGCCATCCCCTAATTCTCGGGGAGTGCCCTAACGCCGCGATCGAGCCAGATTGAGCGCGCGCAGGGGACGGGATGCGCCGGACCACCTGTGTCGTCCGTCACGGGACGGCAGGGGCGGTTCGGCGCATCCTTCGGCGCGGCGGGAGGGGCCGGCAGAGTCGAGCCGGCGGCCGCCGATTCGCGAGGGGATATGATGCAGAGCATCGATAAGGCGTTTTTCACCTTGGCCGTATTAATGGCCCTGGCGGGCATGCTGCTCGGGATCCAGATGGGCATGGCCCATGACTTCCGCCTGGTGCCGGTGCACACCCATATCAATCTGGTCGGCTGGGTCTCGCTGGCCTTGTTCGGCATCGGCTACCGGCTCGGCTTCGCCAGGGGCGGCGGCCTGGCCGTGCTGCATTTCTGGATCGCGACGGCCGGCGCCATCCTGCTGCCGATCGGCATCTATTTCGCGGTCACGCAGGAACAGCAGGCCGTGGTCATCGTCGGTTCGCTGCTGGTACTGGCCTCGATGCTGCTGTTCCTGGTCAACGTCCTGCGGGCCTGGAACACCCCCATCATATAGGTTGGGTCCGCGGCCCGCGAACTCAGCGGCTTGACCGTGTGGGTTCGCCATCGGCGAACCCCATCTACGATTCCAGCCAGGACGGCTTGCGTTTCCCCAGGAAAGCGGCGACGCCTTCCCGGCCCTCCTCGCTCGCGCGGATCGCGGCGATGCGGCGGGCGCAGTCGTCCTCGACCTCGGCCGGCGCCTTGCCGGCCACCGCCGCCACCAGGTCCTTGGCCGCCCGCACTGCCGCCGGCCCGTTGCCGCGCAGCGCCGCCAGCATGCTCCGCGCCGCCTCCTCCAGCCCGTCGGCCGCCACCAGCTCGTGCACCAGGCCGAGGCGCCGGGCCTCGGCGGCATCGAAGCGCTCGGCGGTCAGGAAGTATCGGCGGGCCGCGCGGGCGCCGATGGCGCGGACGACATAGGGGCTGATCACCGCCGGGATCAGGCCGAGCCTGACCTCGGAGAGCGAGAAGCCGGCCGCTTCGGTGGCGATCGCGATGTCGCAGCAGGCGACCAAGCCGACTCCGCCGCCATAGGCCGCGCCATGGATCAGGGCCACGGTCGGCTTCGGCAGCGTGTCGATGGTGCGCATCAGCGCGGCGAGTGCCCGCGCATCGGCCAGATTGGCGGTCTCGTCATAGGCCGCCATCCGCCGCATCCAGTCGAGGTCGGCGCCGGCCGAGAAGCTCTTGCCGGCACCGCGCAGCACCACCGCCCGCACCGCATCGTCGGCGCCGAGCCGGGTAAAGGCGGCCGTCAGCTCTGCGATGACATGCTCGTCGAAAGCGTTGTGGCGGTCCGGCCGGTCCATCACGACCGTGCCGACCCCGTTCTCGATCTCGATCCGGACCGCGCTCATCGCACCACCCAGCTCAGCACCAGCAGCCCCAGGAGCGCCCAGACCACGCCGCCCACGATCGACCGGGCGATGAACGAGCGGACGGAACTGTAGAGCAGAAACAGACCGAGGATCAGCAGCGCGAAGGAGAAGATCGAGCTGTTCATCCCGATCGCGCGGGCCATGCCGTCGAGGAAGTCGTTGACCGCCCCGCTGATGCCGCCGACCACCCCGCGGACCACGCGGATGACGAAGTGGATCAGCGTGCCCAGCGTCTCGCCGAGCCATTCGAAGAAGTTGCTCTCGATCATTCCATCTACATCCGGAACACGCCGAAGCGGGTCGGCTCGATCGGCGCGTTCAGCGCCGCCGACAGCGCCAGCGCCAGCACCCGGCGGCTGTCCGCCGGGTCGATCACCCCGTCATCCCACAGCCGGGCCGAGGCGTAGGTCGGGTGCCCCTGGCGCTCATACTGCTCGCGGATCGGTGCCTTGAACGCCTCCTCCTCCGCCTCCGGCCAGGTCTCGCCCTTCGCCTCGATGCCGTCGCGCCGAACCTGCGCCAGGACGTTCGCCGCCTGCTCGCCGCCCATCACCGAGATGCGGGCGTTCGGCCACAGGAACAGGAAGCGGGGGCCGTAGGCCCGCCCGCACATGCCGTAATTGCCGGCGCCGAAGCTGCCGCCGATGATCAGCGTCAGCTTCGGCACCCGGGCGCAGGCCACGGCAGTGACCAGCTTGGCGCCGTCCTTGGCGATGCCGCCGCGCTCATATTTCGAGCCGACCATGAAGCCGGTGATGTTCTGCAGGAACAGCAGCGGGATGCCGCGCTGGCAGCACAGCTCGACGAAATGGGCGCCCTTCAGCGCGCTTTCCGAGAACAGGATGCCGTTGTTGGCGACGATGCCGACCGGGATGCCCCAGAGATGGGCGAAGCCGCAGACCAGAGTGGTGCCGTAGAGCGCCTTGAACTCGTCGAACTCCGATCCGTCGACGAGGCGCGCGATCACCTCGCGCACATCGAAGGGCTTCCGCAGATCGGTGCCGACGATGCCGTACAGATCCTCTGCGGCATACAGCGGCTCGGCGGGCTCGCGCAGCGCCAGGCCCGGCCGCTTCACCCGGTTGAGATTGGCGACGAGGCGCCGGGCGATGGCGAGGGCGTGGTGGTCGTCCTGGGCGTAGTGGTCGGTCACGCCGGAAATGCGGCTGTGCACGTCGGCGCCGCCGAGATCCTCGGCCGAGACCACCTCGCCCGTCGCCGCCTTCACCAGCGGCGGGCCGCCGAGGAAGATCGTGCCCTGGCCCTTGACGATGATCGATTCATCCGACATCGCCGGCACATAGGCGCCGCCAGCGGTGCAGGAACCCATCACCACCGCGATCTGCGGGATGCCGGCGGCCGACATCGTCGCCTGGTTGTAGAAGATCCGGCCGAAATGGTCGCGGTCGGGGAAGACCTCGTCCTGCAGCGGCAGGAAGGCGCCGCCGGAATCGACCAGGTAGAGACAGGGCAGGTTGTTCTCGCGCGCGATCTCCTGCGCCCGCAGGTGCTTCTTCACGGTGAGCGGATAGTAGGTCCCGCCCTTCACCGTCGCGTCGTTGGCGACGATCACGCAGTCCTGGCCCGAGACGGGGCCGATCCCGGTGATGATCCCGGCGGCCGGGACGTCGTCGCGATAGACGCCATGGGCGGCCAGCTGCGACAGCTCGAGGAACGGCGCGCCGGGATCGAGCAGCGCGCGGACCCGATCGCGCGGCAGGAGCTTGCCGCGGGCGACGTGCCGGTCCCGGGCCGCGGCACCGCCCCCCTGCTTGATCCGGGCGACCGTCGCCTGCAGCTCCTCGACGGCCGCACGCATGGCCGAATCATTGTCGCGGAAGGCGGCGGACCGGGGGTCGACCGCGCTGGTCAGCACGGGCATGGGCGCTCCAGCTCAAGCCAATCTCGCCGCGCACCATGCCGGGCCGGGGGGTTCGGGGCAAGGGCAGAACGATTGTTACCCAGCAGCGATGCAGGCCCGGTCTCTCACAAAAAAGGGGGCCGAAGCCCCCTTTGATCAGGCTGTCGGACAGCAGCACTGGCTCACGGGCACTGCGGGTCGCCCTTGGTGCACTGCGGACCGTTGGTCACCAGCTGGTTCGGAGCGCGGTAGACATAGCGATTGACGACGCGGCCGCCATCGACCGTCGTGACCGCGCTCTCCAGAGTCGAGCCCGGCGGCACGTTGGCGGGCAAGCTGGCCGGTGCAGGCGGCGTTCCGCCCGCGACAACCGCCGGCCGCGGCTCTGCGCAGGCGCCAAGCGCCACGAGCGCAGCGAAACCGGAAAGCAGGACGGTTCTACGAAGCGCGATGCGCATGGCACAATCTCCTCGTTATCGTTATCGGGCGGGCCGTGACACGGCGTTACCCCGATACAAACACCGGAAGGGTGGTTCAGGCTCCCGTCAATTTCAACCTTGAAACCTGCTAAATGGTTCCCGCTTCGATTCGCTCGGTCATGCCCAATCCGGATCGGGGGTCGCCTGATAAGCTTGGCGCAGCGCGTCGGACCAGCGCTGCCGCAGGCCCGAAAAATACGCGTCGTCCTCGCCCACCCGCTTGCGCAGGGCCAGCTTCAGCGCGTCGCGGCGGTACAGCGCGATATCGATCGGCAGCCCGACCGAGAGGTTGCTGCGCAGGGTCGAATCCATCGACACCAGACCGAGCTTGAGCCCGTCGATCAGCGGCGTCTCGAAGCGCGCGGCCCGGTCGAGGATCGGCTTGCCGTATTTGTGCTCGCCGATCTGCAGATAGGGCGTGTCGGCCGTCGCCTCGATGAAGTTGCCGGCCTGGTAGACCTCGAACAGTCGGCAGCGGCGGCCGGCGATCTGGCCGCCGAGCAGGAAGGATGCGTTGAAGCCGCCGGCATGCTGCTCCATCGCCGCGCCGTCGCGGTTCCAGACCGACCGCACCGCCTCCCCCACCAGCTCGGCACAGCGGAACATCGACGGCGCGGTGGTCAGGCTCTCGCGCCCGTCGCCGGCGTCGACCGCCTCCGACAGCAGGGCGACAACGGACTGGGTGACGGCGAGATTGCCGGCGGTGAGCAGCACCAGCACCCGGTCGCCCGGCCGTTCCCAGATGTGCATCTTGCGGAAGGTGGAGATGTTGTCGACGCCGGCATTGGTGCGGGTGTCGGCGATCATCACCAGCCCGTCTTCGAGCAGGAGGCCGAGGCAGTAGGTCATGCGGGACGGTCCATGGCCGGGAAGAAAGGAGAAGCGGTCAGGCCTGCGCCTGGGTCTGGGACTGGCCGACGCGGATCACGACCTCCAGCGCTTCGGCGCCGCCGCCCTGGCGCAGGCCGCGGACCGGCGCGGCGTCGCGGTAGTCGAGGCCGATGGCGACGCGGACATAGTGCTCGGTCGGGCAGACGCCGTTGGCGGCGTCGAAGCCGACCCAGCCGAGCCCGTCGATGAAGGCCTCGGCCCAGGCATGGCCAGCCGCCTGCTCGACCCGGCCATCGGCCATCATCAGATAGCCCGAGACGTAGCGGGCCGGCAGGCCGAGATGGCGGGCGCAGGCCAGGAAGACATGGGTATGGTCCTGGCACACGCCGGTGCCGGCGGCCAGCGCCTCGGCCGCGGTGGTGGCGGCATGGGTCAGGCCGGGCCGGAAGGCGATGCGGCCGTTCACCGCCTGCATCAGCGCATGGGCCAGCGCCAGCGGCTCGCGCCCGGCCGCGGCCACCTCCTCCGCCAGCGCGACCAGCGCCGGGTCGGTGCCGGTCAGCGGCGACGGGCGCAGATAGAAGGCGGGCGGGAACCGCTCCTCGGCCCCGGTGACGACGCCGTTGGTGTCGCGGGTCTCGACCTCGCCTTCGACCAGGAGGGTCAGCGCGTCGTGCGGCCGCTCCAGCGACAGCATGTCGACGATGTTGCCGAAACCGTCCTCGCTGGCCGCCAGGCTGGCCCCGGCCGGCGGCACCACCCGCCAGCGCAGCACCTCCTGCCCGTCATGCGACCGCGGCGTCAGGCGCAGCGTCTGCAGGGTGCGGGCGACCGGGCTGTCGTAGCGGTAGCGGGTCTCGTGGCGGATCAGGAGGCGCATGGCCGGGCGGATCAGATCAGATAGGCCTTGCTGACCTCGAGGCCGAGGATGTTGTTCTGCTGGATGAACGCGGTCAGGTATTCGTGCAATCCGGTCTGGAAGATCGTGTCGATCCGGCCGTAGCGCAAGCGCGAATGCATCTCCCCGGCCAGGCGCTGGCATTCGTGCTTGCGGCCGTAGAGATCGGCGAGCTCGCCCAGCAGCTCGACCATCTCGCCGAGGCAGCCGGCCAGCGAACGTGGCATCTCCGGCCGCAAGATCAGCAGCTCGGCCACCTGCCACGGCTTGATGCCGTCACGGTAGAGATAGGAGTAGCTGCCGAGCGCCGAGGCGCCGCGCAGGATCGCGGTCCACTGGTAGAAGTCGAGGCCGCCGCCGACCTCCTCATTCGCCGGCAGCAGCACGTGGTACTTCACGTCGAGCAGCCGGGCGGTGTTGTCGGCCCGCTCCAGCATGGTGCCGAGCTGCAGGAAGATGTGGGCGTCGTCGCGCAGCATGGTGTCGGCGACGGCCCCGTGGAACAGCATCGCCCGTTCCTTGACCCACTCCAGGAGGTCGCGCAGATCGCCGCCGGCGATCAGCCCTTCCTTGCCGTCGAGGTCCAGCCAGGTGGCGTTCAGCGTCTCCCACATCGGCCGGGTCAGCGCCGCGCGCACCGCCCGCCCGTTGGTGCGCGCCCGCTGCAGGCAGGAGCGGATGCTGGACGGGTTGTCGGGGCTGCGGGCGATATAGTCGACCACCGTGGCCGGAGTGGCCCGCTCATGCGCCTTGTAGAATCCCTCCTCGCAGCCGGAGATGACGACGGCGGAATGCCATTCGTCCTGCCGCGCGCCGCCGCTGTTCGGCGTCAGCGCCATGCGGTCGGCGACCTCGAGGATGCGGGCGAGGTTCTCGGCGCGCTCGATGTAGCGGCCGAGCCAGTAGAGGCTGTCGGCGGTGCGGCTCAGCATCCCGATCGTCCTGCCGTCATGTCTTCGGAGATGACGAGAAATTCGGTCCGGTGAGTCGGCTGGCGTGGTTTTCGAGAACCGGAGCGGAGCGGACATGAAGGTCCGTGAGCACCGGAAGCGCAGAAAACCGCGTCAGACGGCCGCCGGGGCGAATTTCTCATGCCGTCAGCACCCAGGTGTCCTTGGTGCCGCCTCCCTGGCTCGAATTGACGACCAGGGAGCCTTCGCGCAGCGCCACCCGGGTCAGGCCGCCCGGCACGATCCGCACCTGGTCGCGCCCGGTCAGGACGAAGGGGCGCAGATCGACATGGCGCGGCGCCACGCCCTGGCCGACGAAGGTCGGGCAGGTCGACAGCGCCAGGGTCGGCTGGGCGATGAACAGGTCCGGCTGCGCCTTGACCCGCTCGGCATAGGCCTCGCGCTCGGCCCGGCTGGCGGTCGGCCCGACCAGCATGCCGTAGCCGCCCGACCCGGCCACCTCCTTCACCACCAGCTCCTCGAGCTTGGCCAGGACATGGGCGCATTCATCGGGCTTGGAGCAGTCCCAGGTCGGGACGTTCTTCAGGATCGGCTCCTCGCCCAGATAGAAGCGGATCATCGCCGGGACGTGGATGTACATCGCCTTGTTGTCGGCGATGCCGGTGCCCATGGCGTTGGCCAGCGCCACGTTGCCGGCGCGGTAGGCGTGGTACAGTCCGGGCACGCCCAGCACCGAATCCGGGTTGAACACCAGCGGGTCGATGAAGTCGTCGTCGATCCGGCGGTAGATCACGTCCACCCGCTTCGGCCCGCGCGTGGTGCGCATGTAGACCACGGCGTCGCGCACGAACAGGTCCGGCCCCTCGACCAGCTCGATGCCCATCCGGTCGGCCAGGAAGCTGTGCTCGAAATAGGCGCTGTTGTAGATGCCGGGGGTCAAGAGGGCGACCGTCGGCTCGTCCTCGCAGTTGCGCGGCGCCACCGACCTGAGGGTCGCCAGCAGCTCCTGCGGATAGTGCTCGACCGGCGCGACGCTGTGCCGGGCGAACAGGTCCGGGAACAGCCGCATCATCATCTCGCGCCCTTCGAGCATGTAGGACACGCCGGACGGGGTGCGGGCGTTGTCCTCCAGCACGTAGAAGTCGCTGGGCCCGACCCGGACGATGTCGATGCCGGCGATGTGGCTGTAGACGCCGCCTGGCGGATCCAGCCCCTGCATCTCCGGCAGGTAGCCGGGGTTGTGCAGCACCAGCCGCTCCGGCACCTGGCCGGCGCGCAGGATCTCCTGGCCGTGATAGACGTCGTGCAGGAAGGCGTTGAGCGCCTTCACCCGCTGCACCAGCCCCTGCTCCAGATGCCGCCATTCGGCGGCGTCGAGCACGCGGGGCATGATGTCGAAGGGGATCAACCGCTCCGGGTCGCCGCCTTCGCCATAGACCGCGAAGGTGATGCCGATGCGGCGGAACAGCGCCGCCGCCTCGCGGCGCTTGAGATCGAAGACCGAAGCCGGCGTCGCCGCCAGCCACTCCGCCAGGGCCGCATAGGGGGACCGGACCGGTCCGCTGCCCATCTCGTCGAATGCCTGCACCATTCCTCCGGCACGTCCCTGCTCGACGAGATCATCAAGCAAGGGATGTGCCATGGTCGGCAAGCAAAATTCCGCGCAGGCCTGGGAGGGATGCCTAAAATTCCGGCAAACCCTGCCGGGTCAGTAGGCGTAGGCGGAGAAGACCGGGTCGACCGAGCCGCCCCATTCGCTCTCGTAGCGGCGCAGCATCTCCGAGGCCTGGGTCTCGCCGCTGTCGGCGATGCGCTGCAGTTCGTTGAGGAAGCCTTCCTCGGTCCCGCCGATCGCATCGGTCGCGGCGCGGGAGGCGAGGCCCTGGCGGGCGATCGCCAGCACCTGCAGCGCCACCTCGCGCACCGTGCCGCCGCGGAACGGGGTGGCGAGGCCGAGGCGCGGCACGTCGCGGCGCAGCGCCGCCCGCTCTGCCGCCGTCCAGTCCTTCACCAGGTCCCAGGCGGCGTCCAGCGCCGTGCGGTCATAGAGCAGCCCGACCCACAGCGCCGGCAGGGCGCACAGGCGGGACCACGGCCCGCCATCGGCGCCGCGCATCTCCAGGAACTTCTTCAGCCGCACCTCGGGGAAGGCCGTGGTCAGGTGGTCGGCCCAGTCGTTCATGGTCGGCAGGTGGCCGGGATAGACCGGCAACTCGCCCTTCAGGAAGGCGCGGAAGCTCTGGCCGGCGGCGTCGATGTACTTGCCGTCGCGGTAGACGAAGTACATCGGCACGTCGAGCAGGTAGTCGACATAGCGCTCGAAGCCGAAGCCGTCCTCGAACACGAAGGGCAGGTCGCCGGTGCGGTCGGGATCGGTGTCGGTCCAGATATGGCTGCGCATGCTCTGGAAGCCGTTCGGCCGGCCCTCGGTGAAGGGCGAGTTGGCGAACAGCGCCGTGGCCACCGGCTGCAGCGCCAAGCTGGCGCGGAACTTCTTCACCATGTCGGCTTCGGAGGCGAAGTCGAGATTGACCTGCACGGTGCAGGTGCGGGTCATCATGTCGAGGCCAAGCGAGCCGCGCTTCGGCATGTAGTCGCGCATGATCTTGTAGCGGCCCTTGGGCATCCAGGGGATGTCGTCGCGCCGCCATTTCGGCTGGAAGCCGAGGCCGATCATGCCGATGCCGAGTTGCTCGCCCACTCGCTTCACCTGGGCGAGGTGGTCGGCGACCTCGGCGCAGGTCTCGTGGATGCTGCGCAGCGGCGCGCCCGACAGCTCGACCTGGCCGCCCGGCTCCAGCGTCACCGAGGCCTTGCCGCGCGCGAGCGCGATCAGGTTCCCGTTCTCCTCCACCCGTTCCCAGCCGCAGCCGGCCAGGCCTTCGAGCACGGCGCGGATGCCGTCCGGCCCGTCATAGGGCAGCGGCCGCAGGTCCGAGAGGCGGAAGGCGAACTTCTCGTGCTCGGTGCCGATGCGCCAGTCCTCGGGCGGCTTCGACCCGGCGGCGAGATAGTCGACGAGCTGCGCCTTGCTCTCGATCGGGGCGGCGCTGGCGCTCTGGGGACCGGACATGGGCGGGTACTCGGGTATCGGGCGGTTGAATCAAATGCGATGCGGCGGCCGGCCGCGCCCGTCGCCGGCCAGCATCTGCCAGGCCGCGAGCGCGGCGATGGCCGCCGTGTCGGCGCGCAGGATACGGGGGCCGAGGCCGACGGGTCGAACAAATTCGTGACGGCCCAAATCGTCCAGCTCCGCCGGCGCGAAGCCGCCTTCCGGGCCGACCAGCAGCGCCGCAGGCCCAGCTGATTCCGCGGCCACCTCGGCAATGGGCCGGGCCTCGCCGGCCTCGGCGCAGACCAGCAGGCTCCGCCCCGCCGGCCAGCCGGCGAGCAGGGCGTCGAGCCCCACCGGGTCGCGGACCTCCGGCACGTCCAGCCGTTCGCACTGCTCCGCCGCGGCCACGGCATGGGCGCGCAGCCGCTCGAGATTGACTCGCTGGACGTCGGTGAAGCGGGTGAAGACCGGCTGCAGCACCGCGGCGCCGAGCTCGGTCCCCTTCTCCACCACCGCGTCGATCGCGTCCTTCTTCACCGGGGCGAAACAGAGCCAGAGGTCGGGCGTCGGGGTGGGCGGACGCAGCTGCCGTTCTGCCAGGGCCGAGGCGCCGGCCTTGGTCAGCGTGTCGAGCCGCGCCAGCCATTCGCCGTCGCGCGGGTTGAACAGCCGCAGCCCGGCGCCGGGCGTCAGCCGCAGCACACCGCGCAGGTGATGCGCCTGGGCCCCGGCCAGCGCCACGGCCAGCCCCTCCCGGAGCGGGGCATCGACGAACAGGCGGGTGCGCGGCAGGGCATCGGAGGTCATGCGCGACGCTAGCTGCTGGCCGGGCGACCGGCAACGTGTCCTTGGGAGGAAAAGCCGGGCTCACGCCCGCCGGCGCTGTCGGGCCACCTGCTCGATGATCGCCTGGCGGTCCGGCATCCGGTCTCGGGTGCGGGCCGTCACCAGCTCGACGATCTCCGGCGCCGCGGTTTCGGGACGGCCACAATCGAAAGGCGGCGCTGGCGCGTATTCCAGCCCGAGCTGAATCGCCTTCGCCGTCGTCTCGTCCGCCAGCTCGGCCGCGAGGGTCAGGGCGAAGTCGATGCCGGCCGTCACGCCGCCGCCGGTGAAAACATTTCCGTCGCGGACCACGCGGCCGGGATCGGGGATGGCGCCGAACAGGGCCAGCTGGTCGCGCCAGGCCCAATGGCTGGCGGCCCGCCGCCCTTCGAGCAGCCCGGCGGCGGCGAGGATCAGCGACCCGGTGCAGACCGAGGTGACGTAGCGGGCCGGGGCGGCGAGCCGGCGGATCTCTCCCAGGAACGCGTCGCTGCGCATCGCATCGACGCAACCGTAGCCGCCAGGCACGCACAGCACGTCGCAGCGCTCGACCGCCTCCAGTCGGGCCAGGCCGGCGAAGGTCAGCCCGTCGACCGTGACCGGCTCGCCGCCCATCGAGGCGACGACGGTCCTGGCGCCGGGCAGCCGCGCCAGCACCTGGTGCGGGCCGGTGAAGTCGAGATGGGTCACGCCGGGGTAGATCGGGAAGACGATGACGATGTCGTCCATGGCGGCCTCCGGGGACGGGTTGACAGCACCAGTATCGCCGCGCTCCGCCACGTCCGAAACGATATAGTTCCCTCATTTGCCGCCATGACCTGGCCCGTCGGCCAGCCGCTGCGGCGACGCGGAGCGGACGGCGATCGCGACGCGTCACCGCCCTGCCGCATCGCGGCCTTTGCCGGCGGCCGCAACGGCGGTACTGATGCGCCAGCGCGCGCCATCGGCGACAGGACCATGACCGACACCGCCTCCGACATCCGGCCTCAGAGCCGGCTGCTCCGCTGGGCGCCGCCCGGCGTCCGGCCCTACCTGACCCTGGCCCGGCTGGACCGGCCGAAGCCGGTCATGCTGCTGCTCTACCCGTGCTGGTGGGGGCTGGCGATGGCGCCGCGGCCGGCGGGTTTCGGCTGGATGGACCTCTGGTACGTCGTCCTGTTCGCCGTCGGCGCGCTGGTGATGCGCGGCGCCGGGTGCACCGTGAACGACATCCTGGACCGCGACTTCGACGCCCAGGTGGCGCGCACCCGAACCCGGCCGATCCCGAGCGGCGCGGTCAGCCCGACCCAGGCGGTGCTGTTCCTGATAGCCGAGCTGCTGCTGGGCTTCCTGGTGCTGATTCAATTCAACGGCACCACCGTCGGGCTCGGCATCGCCTCGCTGCTGGTGGTCTTCACCTATCCGCTGATGAAGCGGATCACCTGGTGGCCGCAATTTTTCCTGGGCTTGGCCTTCAACTGGGGCGCCCTGGTCGGCTGGACGGCGGTGACCGGCGGGCTGGCCCTGCCGTCGCTGATCCTGTTTGCCGCCGGCATCTGCTGGACCCTGGGCTACGACACGATTTACGCGCTGCAGGACATCGAGGACGACGCCCGCATCGGCATCAAGTCGACCGCGCGGCTGTTCGGCGGCGCCACCCGGTGCTGGGTCGCCGGCTTCTACGCGCTGACCGTGCTCGGCATCGGCGCCTCCGGCCTGCTGGCCGGGCTGGCGCCCCTGCCCTTCCTCGTGCTGCTCGCCGCCGGCGCGGCGCAGCTGGCGTGGCAGGTGGCGGCGCTGATCCCCGACCGGCCCGCCGACTGCCTGGTCAAGTTCAACTCGAATCGCTGGTTCGGCCTACTGATCCTGGCCGGGCTCGCCGCCGGACGGGCATTTGCCTGATCAACCGCCGAGATACTTGGCCAGGACGACGGCGTTGTTCTGCCGCTCGTCCCGGCTGGCGTAGAGCAGCGTCACCCAGCCGTCCTTGCTCTTCTGTCGCAAAAAGGCCACCGCGTTGGGATGAGCGTCCAGCTCGGCATGGTAGCGGCGGCAGAATTCCGGCCACTGCTCCGGCTCGTGGTGGAACCAACGGCGCAGCTCGTCGCTGGGCGCCACGGCCTTGAGCCAGAGGTCCAGCGCCGCCTCCTCCTTGGTCAGGCCGCGCGGCCACAGCCGGTCGACCAGGACGCGGAAGCCGTCGCCTTCCTCGGGCGGGTCGTAGACGCGCTTGACCCGGATCATGATCCGGCCCTGTCGCGCTTCCGCGGCTCTACCCCAGTCCGTGGTTTTGCCCGCGGCTTCGCCGGCTCCAGCCCGGCATAGGCCGGATCGATCTCGTGCAGGTAGCAGGGTGGGGAGCTACATTCCCCGATCTCGTCTTCGGCCGGACTGTCCTTCGGCCGGGCCTTGGCATGGCGGCTCGCCATCTCGTCGTTTCCTCGCTCTCGGCGACGGTCCGTGCCGTCGCCGTTTCCCGAGTCTCCCGCAATCCGGCACGCGACATCAAGACTCCATGGCTCAACGCCGCCTTGCAGGATAGGAAGACGGCCATGGACGACATCGACGCCTTCATCCGCGCCAACACCGCGCCGACCCGCATGCCGCTTCTGCCCGAGCTGGTGCTGCATCTCGCCACCGAGGTGACGCCGCTATGGCAGGCGACGGAGGAGACGCTGCGCAAGACCGGACTGCCGCCGCCCTATTGGGCCTTCGCCTGGGTGGGCGGCCAGGCGGTGGCGCGGTACCTGCTGGACCATCCGGAAAGCGTGGCCGGGAAGCGGGTGTTCGACTTCGCCTCCGGCTCCGGCATCGTCGCCCTGGCTGCGGCGCGGACCGGCGCCGCTGCGGTGACGGCGGCGGAGATCGATCCGATCGCGGTTGCGGCGATCCGGCTGAACGCGGCGGCCAATGGCTGCGCGGTCGAGGCCGACAGCGGCGACCGGATCGGCGACCCGCTGGACGGCATCGACATCGTCTGCGCCGGCGACGTCTGCTACGAGAAGCCGATGTCGGACCGGGTGATGCCCTGGCTGCGCGCCCTGGCCGGCGCCGGCAAGACCGTGCTGCTGGGCGACCCCGGCCGTGCCTACCGGCCGCAGGACGGGCTGAAGGAGATCGCCCGCCACCAGGTGCCGACCAGCGTCGAGATCGAGGACCGAGCGGTGCGCGAGGCCGTGGTCTGGCGCGTGCTGCCGGGCTGAGAGCGGAGGTTGGGTTCGCCGCAGCGAACCCAACACGGGACTCCCCGGATAGATTGGGGTTCGCACCCGCGAACCCCAATCTACGTCAATTGCCTGTCGGGGCGGCTGGAGCGCTTGCCGCCGGCGTCGTGGTCGCGGGGGCCGCCGGAACGCCCGGCTCGGTCACGGCGGGGGCCGGCGGTGCGTCGGGATCGGCCGGTTCGGCCGGAGCCGCGGAGACCGGAGCCGTGGAGGCCGGAGCGTCGGACGGGGTCCCGGCCGCGGGCGGCGTGCCGGTCTCGCCCGGGGCCGTCAGCGGCGGCGTTGTCGTCTCGCCGCCCGGCGCGGCCTGGCCGGGGATGGTCTCGGCCGGCGGCTGCGCCGGCTGGGCCGGCTGCGCGGCCTTCTGCGCCGCCGCTGCGCGCCGGGCCGAGGCGCGGGCCAGATAGGCCTTCCGGGCCTCGTCCTTGTTGGCGTAGACGTCCGGATAGTCCACCGGCTGGCCGAACTCGTCCGGGAAGCGGGTGTAGTAGCCGATATAGACCGGGATCTCCTCCGGCAGGCGCTCGGTGTACATGCGGCCGGTGCGGATCCTCTGGTCGATCTCGTCGACGCTGACGCCGTCGGCCCACGCCGCCAGCTCCCGGACCTGCTGGACCCGGACGCAGCCATGGCTCAGCGCCCGCTTCGTGCGGCCGAAATAGCTCTTCTGCGGCGTGTCGTGCAGATAGATCGCCTGGTCGTTGTCGAGCTCCAGCTTCAGCCGGCCGAGCGGGCTCCGCGGCCCGGACGGGATGTATTCGCTGGCCTCGTTGCGGATGATCGAGGGCGTCGGTGTCCAGTCCGGGTTGTACTTGATCGCGTACATGTTCGACAGCAGCTCGGGCGTCGATGTCGCCGGCGCGCCGACCACGACCTTGCTGCGGATCACCGGAGCGCCGTCCTGGAACGCGATCAGCTCGTAGGACGGGATGTTGACCAGGATGAACTTGCCGCGGGCCGGGACGGCGACGTTGACGCCGGCGTCGCGCATGGCCTGGACGAAGGGGGATGGCGGCGGCTCGGGCGCGACCTGGGTCTGCGCCGGCAGGCTGGCGGTCTGCTGCGGAGCGGCCGGCACGCAGGCGGCGAGCACCAGGACCGAGGCGACGGCCAGAGCGGCGCGGGCCATCGGCCCGCGATGCTGCGGCGTGCTCCGGTGAGAAACGGTCATCACGAAATTCCCCCTTCGTCTCGGACAGCCGGACCGGTAGCCCGACGATTCTTCCTGATCTAATCGGCGATACTCGGCCCGACAATCGAAACC
>Ga0182749_1001742_pt1 | contig 16741 bp, 16 predicted proteins | sample eDN3rd37CKraftMG_FD_128875 | JGI IMG/M metagenome (GOLD analysis project Ga0182749, IMG submission 128875) | Enriched Miracle-Growth compost microbial communities from Emeryville, California, USA - eDNA 3rd pass 37_C Kraft MG (version 2) (version 2) ...
CCGGGCGACCCGCTGCTCGCCCACAAGGACGACGAGCACGTCGGCGCCGCCCAGATCACGCTCTGCCACGACGCGCTGCGCGCCTGGCTCACCCGCTGACCGCGCCCGCCGCGCCGACCTGCCGCAACCGCCGCACCACTGCACCGGAGAACGCCATGGCCACACCCACCGCCGCCCAGGCGACCCAGCCCGACGACGACCGCCCCGACGCCTACCGCAAGGGACCGGTCATGCTCCGCGGGAGCCAGGTCCCGCAGGAGACCACCGACCAGCGGCTGCTCGAGTCGCGCGGCGACGCCGACTGGGTGCACCAGGACCCCTGGCGCGTGCTCCGCATCCAGGCGGAGTTCGTCGAGGGGTTCGGCGCGCTCGCGGAGCTCGGGCCCGCGGTCTCCGTCTTCGGCTCGGCCCGCACGTCGCGCGACCACCCGGACTACGCGCGCGCCGTCGAGGTGGCGCACGGGCTCGTCGAGGCCGGCTACGCCGTCATCACGGGCGGCGGCCCGGGCATCATGGAGGCCGCCAACAGGGGTGCCTGCGAGGCCGGCGGCGTCTCGGTCGGCCTCGGCATCGAGCTGCCGTTCGAGCAGGGCATGAACCGCTGGGTCGAGCTCGGCGTGAACTTCCGCTACTTCTTCGCGCGCAAGACGATGTTCGTCAAGTACGCGCAGGGCTTCGTCGTGCTGCCCGGCGGGTTCGGCACCCTCGACGAGCTCTTCGAGGCCGTGACCCTCGTCCAGACCCGCAAGGTGACGCGCTTCCCGATCGTCCTCGTCGGTACCGCCTACTGGTCGGGGCTCGTCGAGTGGCTGCGCAGCGCCGCCGTCGAGCACGGCACGATCAGCGCGGCCGACCTCGACCTCCTGCACGTCGTCGACGACCCGGCCGAGGCGGTCGCGATCGTCACGCGGGCCGACGCCGACCTCGAGGCTGCGACCCCGGAGTCGCAGTCCTCGGCGACGTGACGCCGGTCCCGCCGTCGTCGGCGCCGCTGGTCCTGCGGGGCCGCGAGCTGGGCCTGCGTGCGCCCGTCGTGATGGCGATCGTCAACCGCACGACCGACTCGTTCTACGCGGGCGCACGGCACTCCGACGACGCGGCCGCGCTCGCGGCGGCCGAGCGGGCGTTCGCCGACGGCGCGGAGATCCTCGACGTGGGCGGCGTCCGGGCGGGCGTGGGTCCCGAGGTCACGGCCGCCGACGAGATCGCGCGCGTCGTCCCGTTCGTCGCGCGCGTGCGCCGGGAGCTGCCCAACCTCCTCGTGTCGGTCGACACGTGGCGCGCCGAGGTGGCGGACGCCGCGATCGACGCGGGCGCCGACCTCGTCAACGACACCTGGGCGGGCCACGACCCCCGCCTGGTCGAGGTCGCGGGCCGGGCGGGGGTCGGCGTCGTGTGCTCGCACACCGGCGGCCAGACGCCGCGCACCGACCCCGAGCGGGTCGCGTACCCGCTGCCCTCGCCCCTCCCGGAGCCTCTGCCGGACGGCGTCGGGCCGGTCGACGCGCGCGACGGCGTCCTGCTGGACGTGCTCGCGACGCTGCGGGCCGGCGCCGAGCGAGCGGTCGCGGCCGGGGTGCCGCCGCGCAGCGTGCTCGTCGACCCGACGCACGACTTCGGCAAGAACACGTGGCACTCGCTGCACCTCGTGCGCCGCACGGAGCCGATCGTCGCGCTCGGCCATCCCGTGCTCATGGCGTTCTCCCGCAAGGACTTCGTGGGGGAGACCCTCGACCTGCCGGCGGAGGAGCGGCTCGAGGGGACGCTCGCGTCCACCGCGGTCGCCGCCTGGCTCGGTGCCACGGTGTTCCGCGCCCACGACGTGCGGGCCACCCGCCGCGTCGTGGACATGGTCGCCGCGATCCGGGGAGAGCTCCCGCCCGCCGCGGCCACCCGGGGGATCGCGTGAGCGCGGCGGCGGCCCCGCCCGACGCCGCGGGGCCCGCGTCCCCGGCGCCCGACGACGCGGCGCGGCCCGCCCGCAGGCCGGCCGACCCCCGCACCTGGCCCTGGTGGGTCCAGGTGCTCGTCGTGTACGGGCTCGCGCGCGCGTTCTCGGCCGTGGTCTTCGTGCGGGTCGCGACCCACCAGGTCGCCAACGGCTGGACGGGCGACGACCCGTCGTACGCGGACTACGTCGGCCGGATGTTCGACGCGACCTGGTACCTGCACATCGCCGAGAACGGCTATCCCCACACGCTCCCGCTCGGCCAGGACGGCGCCGTCCAGCAGAACGCGTGGGCGTTCTACCCCCTCTTCCCGCTGGTCCTGCGCGGGCTCATGGCGGTCACGGGGCTGTCGTGGACGGTGCTCGCGCCGACGCTGTCCCTCCTGCTGGGCGCGGGCGCGGTGCTGGTGATCCACCGCCTCGTCGAGCGCGGGGGGCACCGCGCCACCGCGCTCGTCCCCGGGCTCCCGCTCGCGACGGTCCTCCTGGTGAGCGTCTTCCCGTCGTCGCCCGTGCTGCAGACCGCGTACACCGAGGCGCTCGCGCTGCTGCTCATCGCCTCGGCGCTCTACCTGCTCGCGGTGCGCCGCTACCTGTGGGCCGTCCCCGTCGTGGTGCTCCTCGGCTTCACGCGAGCCGTCGCGCTGCCGATGGCGTGCGTCGTCGTCTGGCACGTGCTGTGGCGGGTCTGGGGCGCATGGGGGCCGTCCGCGCGGCGCGACCCCGAGCGGGCGGCCCACGACCGGTTCTCGGTGCGCGACGTCGCCGGCCTCGGCACGCTGCTCGGCACGTGCCTCGTCGCCGGCGTCGCGTGGCAGGTGATCGCCGGGCGCGTGACGGGCCGCAGCGACGCCTACTTCGCGACGCAGGCGTCGTGGCGGTCGGGCGCGGTCCAGTACTTCACGCCGTGGGTCACCAACGCCAAGATCCTGTTCCACGACCGGGGGCCCCTCGTGCTCGCGGTCGTGCTCGTGGTGCTCGCCCTCCTCGCGCTCAGCCCCGTCGCGTTCCGGCTCGGCGCGGAGCTCCAGGGCTGGGCGCTCGCGTACACCGCCTACCTCGTGCTCGTCACCGACCCGTGGACGTCGACCTGGCGGTTCGCGCTGCTCGCGTTCCCCTACCTCGCGATCCTCGTGGGTTGGGCGCGGCGGCGCTGGGTGTTCGGCTGCGTGCTCACGGTCCTCGTGCTGCTGTCCCTGTACGGCCAGGTCGACTGGGTCTGGGAGCTGTGGCGGTTCAAGCCGCCCGCCGACTGGGCACCCTGACCGCGTGGAGGCGGGGTGCGTCGGTGGTGTGGGTCACGTGAACTAGAATGTCACCCGGGCCTTTCGCACCATCTACGGGCCCGTGTGTACGAACAGCACCAACACGACGAGCACGGCGAACCTCGCGCACGCGGCGTTCGTCGTGAACACCGCGAACACCACGACGAACGGAGCCGCTCATGGCCGCGATGAAGCCACGTACGGGTGATGGACCCCTCGAGGTCACCAAGGAAGGGCGTGGCATCGTCATGCGGGTTCCGCTCGAGGGTGGTGGCCGCCTCGTCGTCGAGCTCAACGCGACGGAGGCCTCGGAGCTCGGAGAGGCGCTCCAGGCCGTCGTCGGCTGATGGCTCGCGACCTCCCGGAGGTCGTCGGTGCACTCGGGGATCTTCCCGGGTGCACCTTCCTGACCGACGACGACGTCAGTGCCGTCGTCGTCGCGGTCGCGCCCGCCCCTGAGGCGGACGAGGGGCCCCAGCCCCGCGCGGGGACGGTCGACGCGTCCGCGCTCTACCACGTCGACCTCGGCGAGATGGCCGAGCGCCAGGGCCTCGGAGGCCGAGCCGGCGAGGCCGCCGTCGTCGACCTGCCGCGCCCCCACCGCGGGGCGTCCGACTCCTTCCCCTGGGCAGAGCTGCCGCGTCGGATCGTCCTGCTCGGCATCGGGGACGGCTCGGCCGCCGACCTGCGTCGCGCCGGCGCCGCCCTCGCCCGCCGCACCGCGGGGCTCGGGCGGGTCGTCTCCGTCGCGACGGCCGGTGCGTCCGACGACGGCGTCCGGGCCTTCGCGGAGGGGTACCTGCTCGCCGCGTACCGGCCCGAGCGCTGGAGCTCCGCGCCCGACACGCGCCCGGCCCCCGCCGAGCAGCTCGTCCTCCTCGACCCGGTCGCCGACGCCGAGCCCGCGCTCGTCCTGGCCCGTCGCGCCGCACGCGCCACCTGGCTCGCCCGCGACCTCACCGCGACGCCGTCGAGCGTCAAGGACCCCGCCTGGCTCGCCGAGCGCGCCGTCGCGCTCGCGGCGGACGCCGGGCTGGCCGCGCGCGTGCTCGGTCCCCGAGAGCTCGAGGCCCAGGGCTTCGGCGGCATCCTCGCCGTGGGCGGCGGCTCGTCCCGGCCCCCGCGCCTCGTCGTGGTGCGCCACGAGCCGGAGCCGTCCGCCGGCGCCGCCGCGCGGCACGTCGTCGTGGTCGGCAAGGGCATCACCTACGACACGGGCGGCCTCTCGCTCAAGCCGCGCGCCTCGATGGTCCCCATGAAGACCGACATGGCGGGGGCCGCGGTCGCGCTCGCCGTGGTCCTCGGCGCCGCCGACGCCGGGTCGCCGCACCGGGTCACCGCCGTCCTCCCGCTCGCGGAGAACCATCTCGGCGCCGCCTCGTACCGGCCCGGCGACGTGCTGCGGCTGCACGGCGGCACGACCGTCGAGGTCGCGAACACCGACGCCGAGGGGCGGCTCGTCCTCGCGGACGCGCTCGACCTCGCGGTGCGCGAGCTCCGACCCGACGTGCTCGTCGACGTCGCGACGCTCACGGGCGCCGCAGCGATGGGTCTGGGGCGCGGCCACGCCGCGCTCTACGCCACGGACGACGCGCTCGCGGGCGTCGTCGAGGAGGCCGCCGCACGCACCGGGGAGGCCGTGTGGCGGATGCCGCTCGTGCCCGACTACGCGGACGCGCTCCGCTCCGACCTGGCGGAGCTCCGCAACGTGCCGGCCCAGCCGCCGGGCGGCGCGGGCTCGGTCACCGCGGCGCTGTTCCTCCGCGCGTTCACCGGCGACGTGCCGTGGGTCCACCTCGACATCGCCGGGCCCGCCCGGGCGACCGGCACCCGGCACGAGGTCGTCGAGGGGGCCACGGGGTTCGGGGCGCGTCTCCTGCTGGACGCGCTCGACCTGCTCGCGCGCTGAGCTCGCGCCCGGAGGCGCGGCCTGCGTCCGGGCGGGGCACAGGGTCCGGGCGGCGCGCTCAGCGGCGGACGCCGAGCAGCAGGCCGTCGCCCGAGGGCAGGAGAGCGGGCAGGAGCCTGTCGTCGTCGCGGACGGCGCGGCCGACGTCGCGCACGAGCGTGGTCAGCTCGTCGCGACGGGCCGGGTTCGCGACCCTGTCGTGCGCGAGCGCCGCGTCGACCGCGAGCACACCACCGGGACGCAGCAGCCGCAGGCCCTCCTCGACCGCGAGCGGGTACCCGTGCACGTCGCCGGCGACCAGCACGAGGTCGTAGGCGCCGTCGGCGAGGCGGGGGAGGACGTCCGCGGGGCGGCCCGCGATCGCGCGCAGCCGCGAGGGCCTCACCCCTGCGGCGGTGAGGATCTGCTTGGCGGCCCGCTGGAGCGCGACCTCGGGGTCGATGGTCGTCAGGACGCCGTCGTCGGGCATCCCGCCGAGGAGCCACAGCGCGCCGATGCCGGTGCCGGTGCCGATCTCGACGACCGACCGCGCCTGGAGCGCCGCGGCGAGCACGCGCAGCACGCTGCCCGCTCCGGGGAGGATCGTGGGACGGTCGAGCTCCAGGGCGAGCTCGCGGGCACGGAGCTGGTGCTCGTCCTCGGGGACGAACTCCTCGCAGTACGTCCAGGAGAGCGCGCGTCCGGACGTGTCCGGGCTCGTCGCCGCCGTGCCGGATCTCTCGGTGCCCGTCCGGTCCCTGCCCCCCGGACCACCGACCCGCTCGCCCGTGATGGTGACCTCCCGCGCTCCGCCGGGCGGCCGTGCCGCCGGCCCTCTGCCTGCGGCGCGCGTGCGGCGCAGGTGCCACGGCGATGGTATCGGGAGGGGGTGACCCCGGCAGGGGAGCGCAGGATCGGGAGCGCATGGACTTCTCGGGCATCTCGCCCGCGGGATTCCGCGCCTCGCGCCCAGGTCCGGACGGTACCCTGGCGGACGTGTTCGACATCAACGGCGGGGAATGGCTCGTCCTCCTCGTCGTGGCCGTGATCGTGATCGGGCCCGAGCGGCTGCCGGGTTACGCGGAGCAGCTCGCGCGGCTCGTGAAGCGCGGCCGGGAGTTCGTGACCTCGACGCGCACGCGCCTGGACGAGGAGCTCGGCGAGGGTGCCGGCGTGGACTGGCAGGCGCTCGACCCGCGCCGCTACGACCCGCGCCGCATCGTGCGCGACGCGCTCCTGGACGACGACACCCGGGGGACGTTCTCCGACGTCGCGAAGGCGGTCGGGCTGGGAGGTACGGCCGACGCGGGTGCCGCCACGACGCGCGCGAGCGCCCCCGGTCCCCGTCCCGCCGCCGGCCCGCGCGCCGCCGACGGGCCGGTCGCGCAGCCGTCCGCGCTCGACCCGGCGGCGTCCATGCCGTTCCGCGCCGGCTCGACGTACGTCGCGGGCTCCGGCCCCGTCCCGTGGGACGACGAGGCGACCTGAGGGTGGGCGGGCTTCCCGGCCCGGCCGACGGCGCGGGTTTCGGGACCGGGCGGTGGGCCTGTCAGAATGTGGGGATGCCGAACCTACCGGACCGGACGGGCGCACAGGTGCGCATCGGTGTCGCGATCGCGGTGCCTCCACCGTTCGGCCCCGAGCTGGGCGAGGCCCGGCGACGCTTCGGGGACCCTCAGGCGGACGCCATCCCGCCGCACATCACCGTCCTCGGCCCGAGCGTCCTCGAGCGCGACGAGCTCGACGGCGCCATCGAGCACCTCGGCAAGGCCGCGGCCGGCGAGGCGCCGTTCCACGTCGTGCTCCGCGGGGCGGGCACGTTCCGTCCCGTCTCACCGGTGGTCTTCGCCCAGGTGGCCGTCGGGATCGCGGAGTGCGAGCGCCTCGAGGCCGCGGTGCGGACCGGCCCTCTCGACTTCCCGCTGCGGTTCAACTACCACCCGCACGTGACCGTCGCCCACGAGGTCCCGGACGACCTCCTCGACGCCGCGTTCGACGGCATGGCCGACTACGAGGCGACGTTCCGCGTCGACGAGGTGCACCTGTACGAGCACGGCGACGACGGCGTGTGGCGCCCGGTGCGCGGCTTCCCCCTCGGCGGGGCGACCGGCCGCTGAGAGATCGCGCGCCGAGCGCGCGCAGACTCTAGGGTCGGGCCATGGGTCGCCAGGTCGTACGCCGCACGCGCCCCGGGTCCGACGCGGCGTGGCCCGACGACGCAGCGCGTGGGCCCCGGGTCGCGGGACGGCGTCCGCCCGGCGCGCGCCGTCCGCGCACGGACGGCCCCTCCCACCATCACCGCACGTTCGGGCGGTCGGCCCGCGAGCTGCAGGCGGCGCTCCTCGGGCGGCCTCCCGCGGGCGCGCGTCCGCCGTGGCTCCCCGGCTTCGTCCCGCGCTCGACGGGCCAGCTGGTCGCGACCGCCGTGCACCGCGAGGAGGCCGTGCTCGCCTGGTGGAAGGCGACCCGGCTCGGCCGGGCGCTCGCGCGCTTCAGCGTCTCGCGCGGCGCGCTGCTGTGCGGCGGGCTCGCCTACACGGCGCTGTTCGCGCTGTTCGCGGCCCTCGCGATCGGCTACACGATCTTCATGGCGGTCCTCGGCGGCAACGAGCGCCTGCGCGACGACCTGCTCGAGCAGATCAACACGGCGATCCCGGGGCTCATCGACACGGGCGACGGGACGGGCGGTCTGATCACGCCCGACGCCCTGCTGCTCAACGCCAGCTCGGTCGCCGGGATCGTCGCCGCGCTCGTCCTGCTCTGGACGGCCCTGTCGTTCATGAGCGCGCTGCGCGGCGCGGTCCGCATCATGCTCGGGCTGGCGCTCGAGCCGGTGAACTTCGCGATCGGCAAGGCCAAGGACCTCAGCGCGTTCGCGGTCCTCCTCGTGGCGGTCGTGGCGTCGTCGGCGGTGAGCGTGGTCGCGACGTCCGCGTCGTCCTGGCTCGTCCACACGCTCGGCCTCCCCGAGAGCCTGAGCAGCCTGTTCGCGCCCGTGGGCCTCGCCGTCGCCGGCGTCATCGACGTCCTGGTGGTCGTGTACGTGCTGCGCGTGCTGGGTGGCTCGCGCGCCGGGTGGGCCGACACCCTGCGCGGGTCGGTCGTGGCCGCCGTGGTCCTGGGCGGGCTGCGCTACCTCGGCACGAGCGTCATCGTCGGCAGCGCGTCCAAGAACGCCATCCTCGGCTCGTTCGCCGCGCTCGTGACGGTCCTGCTGCTCGTGAACTTCGTCGCGCGGGTGCTGCTCGTCGTCGCGGCGTGGCTGTCCGACCCGGCGCCGGACGACGTCTACCCGCACCGCGCGGCCCGGCTCGCGAGCCCGGCCGACGTCGCGCGGATCGCGAGCGCGGGCGACGCGTCCGGGACGCCCGGCGAGGTGCGCTACGTCGCGGGGGCGCGCGAGCGCGACTCCCGGGAGCGCCGCGGCCTGCCCCCGACGGCGGCGCCGCAGACGACGAGCGGCCGCCCCCCGCAGGAGGACGGCCGCTCGTCGTGGTGGTCGCGCCTCGTGGGGAGGCTGCGGCCGGGAGGGCTCAGAAGGCGCGGGTGATCATCGCCCGCTTGACCTCCTGGATCGCCTTGGTGACCTCGATGCCGCGCGGGCAGGCCTCGGTGCAGTTGAAGGTCGTGCGGCAGCGCCACACGCCCTCCTTGTCGTTGAGGATCTCGAGGCGCTGGGCGGCCCCGTCGTCGCGGCTGTCGAAGATGAACCGGTGCGCGTTGACGATCGCCGCCGGGCCGAAGTACTGGCCGTCGTTCCAGAACACCGGGCACGAGCTCGTGCACGCGGCGCACAGGATGCACTTGGTGGTGTCGTCGAAGCGGGCGCGGTCCTCGGCGGACTGCAGGCGCTCCTTGGTCGGGGTGTGCCCGTCCGTCACGAGGAACGGCATGATCTCGCGGTACGACGCGAAGAACGGCTCCATGTCGACCACGAGGTCCTTGACGACCGGCAGGCCCTTGATGGGCTCGATCGTGATGGGCTTGTCGGGGTTGACGTCCTTGAGGAGCGTCTTGCACGCGAGCCGGTTGCGGCCGTTGATGCGCATGGCGTCCGAGCCGCACACGCCGTGCGCGCACGACCGGCGGAACGTCAGCGAGCCGTCGTGGTCCCACTTGATCTGGTGCAGCGCGTCGAGCACGCGGTCCGTGCCGTGCACGGTGACCGTGAACTCGTCCCAGTACGACTCGGTGCCGTGCGTCGACTCGGGCAGGTACCGGCGGATGCGCAGGGTGACGTCGAAGCTCGGGATGGCGCCGGCCTTCGGCTCGGCGTCGGCGGTGGGGCGGTCAGCGAGGGCAGTCATCAGTACTTACGCTCCATCGGCTGGTAGCGGGTCACGGTGACCGGCTTCGAGCCGAGCACCACCTGGTAGTCGTCGAACTTCTCGGAGTGCGAGAAGTACTCGTCCGAGCCGTCGAAGACCTCGGCGGCCTCGCCCTCCTGCGTGAGCGGCCGGCGGTAGATCATCGTGTGCTTCATGTAGTTCGCGTCGTCGCGCTTCGGGAAGTCCTCGCGGAAGTGCCCGCCGCGCGACTCCTTGCGGTTGAGCGCCGCGACCACGGTGACCTCGGCGACGTCGAGCAGGAAGCCCAGCTCGATGGCCTCGAGGAGGTCCGTGTTGAACATGCGGCCCTTGTCCTGGACCGACACGTTGCGGTAGCGCTTCTGCAGCGCCCGGATGTCGTCGAGCGCCTCGGTGAGCGACTCGCCCGTGCGGAACACCTGGGCGTTGCGGTCCATGGTCTCCTGGAGCGCCTTGCGCAGGTCGGCGACGCGCTCGCCGTCCGGGCGCGACCGCATGCCCTCGAGCTCGGCGACGACGCGCGCCGCCGGGTCCTCGGGGAGCTCGTGGAACTCGGCGGTCAGCGCGTACTCGGCGGCGGCGCGGCCCGCGCGCTTGCCGAACACGTTGATGTCGAGCAGCGAGTTGGTGCCGAGGCGGTTCGAGCCGTGCACGGACACGCACGCGACCTCGCCGGCCGCGTACAGGCCCTTGACGACGTCCTGGTCGTTGCGCAGCACCTCGGCCTGGATGTTGGTCGGGATGCCGCCCATCGCGTAGTGCGCCGTCGGGTAGACGGGCACCGGCTCGGTGTACGGCTCGACGCCCAGGTAGGTGCGCGCGAACTCGGTGATGTCCGGGAGCTTGGCGTCGATGTGCGCGGGCTCGAGGTGGGTCAGGTCGAGCAGGACGTAGTCCTTGTTCGGCCCGGCGCCGCGGCCCTCGCGGACCTCGTTGGCCATCGAGCGGGCGACGATGTCGCGCGGCGCGAGGTCCTTGATGGTCGGCGCGTAGCGCTCCATGAAGCGCTCGCCCTCGGAGTTGCGCAGGATCGCGCCCTCGCCGCGGGCGGCCTCCGACAGGAGGATGCCCAGGCCCGCGAGACCGGTCGGGTGGAACTGGAAGAACTCCATGTCCTCGAGCGGGAAGCCCCGGCGCAGCGCGAGGGCCATGCCGTCACCGGTGAGGGTGTGCGCGTTCGAGGTGGTCTTGAAGATCTTGCCGGCCCCGCCGGTCGCGAAGACGATCGCCTTGGCCTGGAAGACGTGGATCTCGCCGGTCGCCAGGTCGTACGCGACGACGCCGGTCGCGTTGACCTCCTCGCCCTCGGGCACGTGGCCCGCGGACAGGTCGTGGTCGACCAGCAGGTCGAGCACGTAGAACTCGTTGTAGAACTCGACGTTCTGCTTGACGCAGTTCTGGTAGAGCGTCTGCAGGATCATGTGGCCGGTGCGGTCCGCGGCGTAGCACGCGCGGCGCACGGCGGCCTCGCCGTGGTTGCGGGTGTGGCCCCCGAACCGGCGCTGGTCGATCTTGCCCTCGGGGGTGCGGTTGAACGGCAGGCCCATGTGCTCGAGGTCGAGCACCGCGTCGATGGCCTCCTTGGCCATGACCTCGGCCGCGTCCTGGTCGACGAGGTAGTCGCCGCCCTTGACCGTGTCGAAGGTGTGCCACTCCCAGTTGTCCTCCTCGACGTTCGCGAGGGCGGCGCACATGCCGCCCTGCGCGGCGCCGGTGTGGGAGCGCGTGGGGTAGAGCTTCGAGATGACGGCCGTCCGTGCGCGGCCCGAGGCCTCGAGCGCTGCGCGCATCCCGGCGCCGCCCGCGCCGACGATGACGACGTCGTACTGATGGGTCTGCATCGGTGCCGATGCCTCCTTGGCGAGTGTTCGGGGGTCCCGTGGGTTGCTGCTGCTCAGGCCGAGGCTCAGGCCGAGCAGAAGGCCGGCACGAGGTCCGCGGGTGCGCCGTGCGGGCAGGGGGAGAAGGTGAAGATGACCAGGGTGCCGAGCACCACGGTGATCACGGCCGCGAGGTACAGCAGGACCTTGAGGGTCATGCGCACGCCGTCGCGCTCCGCGTAGTCGTTGATGACCGTGCGGACGCCGTTGGTGCCGTGGAACATGGCCAGCCAGAGCATGAGCAGGTCCCAGACCTGCCAGAACGGCGAGGACCACTTGCCGCCGACGAACGCGAAGTCGATCGCGTGCACGCCGTCGCCGACCATGAGGTTGACGAAGAGGTGGCCGAAGATGAGGACGACCAGCAGCACGCCCGACGCGCGCATGAACACCCACGAGTAGAGCTCGTAGTTCCCGCGCGTCGTCTTCTTGCGCTTGTACCGGTCGCGGGGGGCCGCGATCTCGGGCGCGGAGGTCTGGGCCTCGGTGGCGGTGTCGGCCATGTCAGTTCCCCCCGAAGACGTTCATGAGGTGGCGCGGCAGGAAGCCGGCCATCGCGACGACCCACAGCGCGAGCGCGATCCAGAGCATCCGCTTCTGGTACTTCGGGCCCTTGGCCCAGAAGTCCACGAGGATGATCCGGATGCCGTTGAAGGCGTGGAAGACGATGGCGGCGACGAGGCCCGCCTCGCCGAGGCCCATGATCGGGTTCTTGTACGTCCCGATGACGTCGTTGTACGCCTCGGGCGAGACGCGCACGAGCGCCGTGTCGAGCACGTGCACGAGAAGGAAGAAGAAGATCAGCACGCCGGTCACGCGGTGCGCGACCCAGGACCACATGCCTTCGTGGCCGCGGTACAGCGTGCCTGCAGGTGCACTGGGCACTTCGGGGGCCTCCTGTGGCGAGTTCGTCCGAGGGCTGGATGAGCTCTCGGTGAGCGGCAGCCGTGACCGTCGAATGCGTCGTCGGGACGAGGTCCGGACACCACCCCACTGCGCCCCACTGTAATGACACGGCGCCAGGTCCGAGCGCCGACCACGGGTCCACGAGGCCCGATCGTGAAGGTTTTGTGACGCATCGCACAGGTCCCGCGCTCACTACACTCGGGGCATGCCCCAGCCCCTGCCGACCGGCGAGACCGGCGCCAGCCCGATCCCCGGCTTCTACGCCGTCGTCCCCGCGGGAGGGGCCGGAACCCGCCTGTGGCCCTTGTCACGCGCGGGCGCCCCGAAGTTCCTCCACGACCTCACGGGCTCCGGCCGCTCCCTGCTCCAGGCGACCGTCGACCGCCTCGAGCCGCTGGCCGGGCCCGGCAACGTCGTCCTCGTCACGGGGCGCGCCCACGTCGCCGCCGCGCGGGAGCAGCTGCCCACGCTGCCCGACGACGCCGTGGTCGCCGAGCCCTCGCCGCGCGACTCCATGGCGGCCATCGGGCTCGCGGCCGCGATCCTGCAGGAGCGGCACGGCGACGTCGTGCTCGGCTCGTTCGCGGCCGACCACGTCATCACCGGCCCCGACGCGTTCGAGCGCGCCGTCCGGGAGGGCGTCGAGGCGGCCCGGGCGGGCTTCGTCGTGACGGTCGGCATCGCGGCGTCGCGCCCGTCGACGGCGTTCGGGTACGTCCGCAGCGGCGCGCCGCTCGGGGTCGACGGCGCACCCACGGCGCTGCACGCGGTCGGCTTCACCGAGAAGCCCGACGCCGCGACGGCCCGCACCTACCTCGCGACGGGGGAGTACCGCTGGAACGCGGGCATGTTCCTCGTCCGCACGTCCGTCCTGCTGGGCCACCTCCAGCGCCTGCGCCCCGCCCTGCACGACGGGCTCGTCCGCGTCGCGCGGGCGTGGGACACCCCGGAGCGCGACGCGGTGCTCGAGGCCACCTGGCCGGGGCTGGAGAAGATCGCGATCGACCACGCGGTCGCCGAGCCCGTCGCGGCCGAGGGCGGCGTCGCCGTCGTGCCCGGGACGTTCGGCTGGGACGACGTCGGCGACTTCAACTCGCTCGCCGCGCTCCTGCCGTCCCTCGACGGCACCGGGACCAAGATCCTCGGGGACGAGGCGAACGTCGTCCGCGTCGAGTCGGCGGGCTCCGTGCTCGTCCCGGCCGCCGGCCGGCCCATCGCCGTGCTGGGCCTCGACGACGTCGTCGTCGTGGACACGCCCGACGCGCTCCTCGTGACCACCCGCGCCCGCGCGCAGCAGGTCAAGGACGTCGTGCAGGAGCTGCACGAGCGCGGTCTGGACGACCTGCTGTGACCGCGCCGGAGGAGCAGGTCGCGCCGCTGGACCGGGCTGCGCCCGGCGAGTCGCTGCCGGGCCGGATCGCCGCGCTCGTGCGCGAGCTCGAGGCCGAGCTCGTCGCGGTCCGTCGTGACGTCCACGCGCACCCCGAGCTCGCGCGCACGGAGGTCCGGACCACGCGCGTCCTGGCCGAGCGGCTGCGGGCCGCGGGGCTCGTGCCGCGCCTCCTCGAGGGCTCGGGCCTCGTGTGCGACATCGGCCGGACCGGCGCGCACGGGTTCGGCGCCGCCGTGCCCGCGGTCGCGCTGCGCGCCGACATCGACGCGCTGCCGCTCGACGACGCGTGCGGTCTCCCGTTCGTGTCCACGGTCCCGGGGGTCGCGCACGCCTGCGGCCACGACGTGCACACGGCCGTCGTGCTCGGGGCCGGCCTCGTGCTCGCGCGCCTGCACGACGACGGCCTGCTGCCGCGCCCCGTGCGCCTGATCTTCCAGCCGGCCGAGGAGGTCATGCCGGGCGGGTCGCTCGACGTCCTCGACCAGGGCGGCCTGGACGGCGTCGAGCGCATCTTCGCGGTGCACGCCGAGCCGAAGATCGACGTCGGCCAGGTCGGCACCCGCATCGGCCCGATCACGTCGGCGTCCGACGCGATCACCGTGACCCTGACGTCGCCCGGCGGCCACACGTCGCGCCCGCACCTCACGGGAGACGTCGTCTACGCGCTCGGCCAGGTCATCACGCAGGTGCCGGCGGTGCTCGGCCGCCGGCTCGACCCGCGGTCGGGGGTCAACCTCACCTGGGGCGCGGTGCACGCGGGCGTCGCCCACAACGCGATCCCGGGCACGGGCACCGTCGCGGGCACGCTGCGCTGCCTCGACGTGCGCGCGTGGGAGCGCGCGGGCGAGGTCCTGGACGAGGCCGTGCAGCAGGTCGTCGCGCCGTACGACGTCGAGGTCGACCTCGAGCACGTGCGCGGGGTGCCTCCCGTGGACAACGACGAGGCCTGCACCGCCACGCTCGAGGCGGCGGCGCGCGACCTGCACGGGCCGGACGCCGTCCTGCTGACCGAGCAGTCGCTGGGCGGCGAGGACTTCGCCTGGTACCTGACCAAGGTCCCGGGCGCCATGGCGCGGCTCGGGACGCGGACCCCGGGAGGCCGGACGTTCGACATCCACCAGGGCGACCTCGAGGTCGACGAGCGCGCGATCGGCGTCGGGATGGGCCTCCTGGCCCGCGCGGCGACCCTCTGAGGCCCGCCGTTCGTCACACTTTGGTATCGGTACCTGCGCTGTTACCCGCCGGTAACGTGCAGTGACCCTCCGGGTGCTTAGAGTTCACCTGAAGACCCGCGGCCGGGGCGTCCGACGACGTGCGAACCGGCCCGGCACGCCCCGAGACCTGGGGCGGGGGAGTCTCAGGACAGCACGACGACGGAGGGGTTCGACAGTGTCGACATCGAAGAGGTTCATGAAGCTGGGCGCGCTGGCGGTCGCCGGCGCCCTGGCGCTCGCGGCCTGCGGCCAGGCGCCGGGCGACGACAACGCCACGGGCAGCGGGACCAAGGGGGCCAGCAACTTCAAGGCCTGCATGGTGTCCGACTCGGGTGGCTTCAACGACAAGTCGTTCAACGAGTCCGGGTACGACGGCCTGAAGAAGGCCGAGTCGGACCTCGGCGTGCAGATCGCGACGGCGGAGTCCAAGCAGGAGTCGGACTTCGCGCCGAACATCTCGAACATGGTGCAGCAGAACTGCAACCTGATCATCACGGTCGGGTTCCTGCTCGCCACCGCGACCGGTGACGCGGCCAAGACCAACGCCGACACCAAGTTCGCGATCGTCGACTCGACCGCGCAGGACGCGAACGGCAAGACGATCACGCTCGACAACGTCAAGCCGATCAGCTTCGACACCGCCCAGGCCGCGTACCTCGCGGGCTACCTGGCCGCGGGCATGACCAAGACGGGGACGGTCGCCACGTACGGCGGCATCAAGATCCCGACCGTCACGATCTTCATGGACGGCTTCGCCGACGGCGTCGCGAAGTACAACACCGACAACAGCAAGAGCGTCAAGCTGCTCGGCTGGGACGTCAAGAAGCAGAACGGCTCGTTCACGGGCGACTTCGAGGACCAGTCGAAGGGCCAGGAGCTCACCAAGACCTTCATCGACCAGGGCGCGGACATCGTCCTCCCGGTCGCCGGCCCGGTGGGTGCGGGCACCCTCGCCGCCGCCAAGGACGCCAACTCGAGCGGCAAGAGCGTGTCGGTCATCTGGGTCGACTCCGACGGTGCCGTGTCCAACCCGGACTCCGCGAGCATCATCCTGTCGTCGGTCGTCAAGGAGATCGGCGCGTCGGTCGAGGACGTCATCAAGACGACCAAGGACGGCTCCTTCTCCAACGACCCGTACGTCGGGACGCTCGAGAACAAGGGTGTCGGCCTCGCGCCGTTCCACGACTTCGACTCGAAGGTCCCGCAGGACCTCAAGGACAAGATCACGCAGCTGCAGCAGGACATCATCGACGGGAAGATCACCGTCGAGTCGCCCAGCTCGCCCAAGTGAGCTGACGACCTGGTGAGCTGACGACCAGGCGACGGGTCGGGGCCCTGCAGGGGTCCCGGCCCGTCGCCGTCCACGCGCGAGAGGGACGCGAGATGGCTAGCGTGAGGCTGCCGACGCGTGTCGGTCCGCGCCCAGACCTGAAGGAGGCCCGGCGGTGAAGCTGGAGCTGCGCGGCATCACCAAGCGGTTCGGACCGCTCGTCGCGAACGACCACATCGACCTCGTCGTCGAGCCCGGGCAGGTCCACGCCCTGCTCGGCGAGAACGGGGCCGGCAAGTCCACGCTCATGAACGTCCTGTTCGGCCTGTACAAGGCCGACGAGGGCGAGATCCTCGTCGACGACGAGGCCGTGGCGTTCAAGGGGCCGGGCGACGCGCTGGCCGCCGGGATCGGCATGGTCCACCAGCACTTCATGCTGGTGCCTGTCTTCACGGTGGCCGAGAACGTCATGCTCGGCCACGAGCCGACGCGCGGGGGCGGCCTCCTCGACCTCGACGCCGCCCGGCGGACGGTGCGCGAGCTGTCGGACCGCTTCGGCTTCGGGCTCGACCCCGACGCCGTCGTCGAGGACCTCCCGGTCGGCGTGCAGCAGCGCGTCGAGATCGTCAAGGCGCTGGTCCGCGACGCGAAGGTCCTCATCCTCGACGAG